>Ga0068707_1004030_pt1 | contig 10200 bp, 8 predicted proteins | sample YNPNPMetaG_FD_66600 | JGI IMG/M metagenome (GOLD analysis project Ga0068707, IMG submission 66600) | Anoxygenic and chlorotrophic microbial mat microbial communities from Yellowstone National Park, USA - YNP NP MetaG | ecosystem: Environmental > Aquatic > Thermal springs > Hot (42-90C) >... | reverse complement strand
TGAAACTCTGCCTTCTGAGGCGGCCAGAAAACCATCACTGCCAGGGCTGCGAGCACGGCAGCCAGGCTAAACCACCCCAGAACGCGCTTGTTCCTGAGCACCAGGTCCGCCAGCATGATGATCAGCGCCGCGGCCACCAATATGGCCTGCGGGAGTATAGCCTGTATGTTCAAAGTTGGTAATGTCATGACGTTCCCTATCTCATCATCGTCACCGCGGGCACCTGCTGGATTGCCTGTACGACCGCGGCAGCCGAAGGGTTGATCTTGTCAAAGAACAGGTTGGGGAAGAGGCCGATGACAAAGAAAAGGATGACAATAGGGGCCAGGGTCAGCACCTCGCGCCAGTGCAGGTCCTTCAGCGCCATATTCTCGGGCCTGGTCAGCGGGCCGTGGAGCATCTGACGCACGGCCCAGAGCAGATACCAGGCGGCCAGGATGACCCCCAGGGTGCCGAGGATGGCAAAGGTCTTATTGGCCTGGAACGCGGCCAGCAAGATGTTGAACTCGCCCACGAAACCGTTCAGGCCGGGCAGCCCCGCTGACGAGAGCGCCACGATGACGAACATGAAGCCATAGACCGGGACTTGTCTCCACAGGCCACCAAAGTGGGCCAGAAGACGGGTATGGCGGCGATTGTAGAGCATGCCCACCAGCAAGAACAGGGCGCCAGTGCTCAACCCATGGTTGACCATCTGCAGCGTGGCGCCGGCGATCCCCTGCGCATTGAGGGCGAAAATGCCCAGCATGACGAAGCCCAGGTGTGCCACCGACGAATAAGCGACCAGCGACTTGACGTCCTTCTGCACCAGCGCCACCAGCGCGCCGTATAGGATGCCAATGATGGCCAGGGCTGCAATCCACGGCACGGCCAGCTTGCTCGCGGCAGGGCACAGAGGCAGGCAGAAACGCACGAACCCGTAGGTGCCCATCTTTAGCAAAATAGCGGCCAGGATCACCGAGCCGCCGGTGGGCGCAGCCACGTGCGCGTCGGGCAACCAGGTGTGGAAGGGGAAGAGCGGCACCTTGATGGCAAAGGCCAGCCCAAACGCGACGAAGAGCCACAATTGCAGGCTGGGGTCCAGGCTGAGCTTATACAGCTCCAGCAGATCAAACGTGCCCGTGCGCGCGTAAAGCACCAGGATGGCCACCAGCATCAGCGCGCTGCCAGCAAACGTGTAGAGGAAGAACTTGAGCGCAGCGTAGATGCGCCACGGCATCTCGCGGCCCAGGAACCGATAGCCACTGTGGGGGTCTCCCCATCCGCCGATCAGGAAGTACATGGGGATGAGGGTCAGCTCCCAGAAGACATAGAACAGCACCAGGTCGAGGGCCACGAAAACACCGATCATGCCGCTCTCCAGCAGGAGCATGAGGAAGAGATATGAGCGCAGCCTCTTCTCAATCCCCTCCCAGGAAAAGAGCAGCACCAGCACCGTCAAGAAGGTGGTGAGCAGCACCAGGAACAGGCTCAGGCCGTCCACTCCAACCAGGTACTGGATGTTGAACTGGGGAGCCCAGGGCAGCCGCTCCACGAACTGCATGCCGGCCTCGCCGGCGCGCCACCAGACAAACAGCAGACAGGAGATGGCAAAGGTAGCCAGGCTCACCAGTAGCGCCCACCACTTCTGCAACCGTTCGCCTGGTAAGACGAGCAGGATCAATCCGCCTAGGAGGGGGAGAAAGATAATGATGGAAAGAAGCGGAATGTTAGGATTCATGTATCCGTGTATCCCCTCACGCTACTGTTTGCAATTTCTCAGCGATCCACAAGTTGACCAAAGTTTCAGGTAAAATACCGCGTTTGCGCGCTTGCGCCTCGACTTTGAGATAGACCTCTGGATCAAGTGCTATACGTCGCCTCCGTTGTGCTCGCACTTCAAATTCGACTTCATCTCGCCAGACTCCGCGTTTATCTTATCACCAGCCACGCTACCAGCGCAACTGCGCCGAACAGGATCGAGAGCGCATAGAGCCCCACCAGCCCCGTCTGCAGGCGCCGTGTCTGGGCGCCTATCCAGCCGGTGACACCCGCCACGCCGTTCACCGCGCCATCTATGGCCGCCTTGTCCATCCCCTCGGCGAACCACGTTCCTACCTCGCGTAGGGGCTTCACGATGATGTAGTTGTAGAGCTCGTCTACGTAATACTTGTTCTCCACCAGTTTGGCGAACCAGCCCAGGCTGGCGCGCACACGCTTAGGCGTGTCGGGCTCGGCCACGTACAGGCGATAGGCCAGGTACGCGCCGGCCAGCGCCACCAACGCCGAGATGGCCAACAGTATCCATTCGATAGGGCTGTGAGTTGCTCCGGCTCCGGCCGCGCCTTCGGCCGCTTCTGCCGCCTTGACGGCAAGGAACACTGGCTCAAGCCACCCTTCGATCAATGAGAGCCGCGGCAGGCCAATGTATCCCGCCAATACCGCGCCCACGGCCAGGATGATAAGTGGCACGGTCATGACAGCCGGCGACTCGTGCGCATGCTGGAAGAGCCTCTTATCGCGTTCCTGGCCCCAGAAGGGCACGAAGGCCGACCGGAAGGAATAGAGCGCGGTCAGGCCGGCCGTGATCAACCCCACCACCCAGAGGATTGGCGACTTCTGCCAGGCGTACCAGAGGATCTCGTCCTTGCTGAAGAAGCCGGAGAAGAGGGGGATGCCTGCCAGCGCGGCTGCGCCGATCAGATAGGTCCAATGGGTCAGGGGCATCTTGGCCCGCAGGTTGCCCATCTTATTGATGTTCAGCTCGCCGGCCAGCGCGTGCATCACGCTGCCGGCAGCCAGGAACAGCAGCGCTTTGAAGAACGCGTGGGTCGCCAGGTGGAAGATCCCCGAGGCGTATGCACCGACCCCCACGGCCAGGAACATGTAGCCGAGCTGCGAGATGGTGGAATAGGCCAGAATGCGCTTGAGGTCGGTCTGTGCCAGCGCAATGGTGGCCGCGAAGAGCGCGGTCGCCGCGCCAATGCTGGCCACCCACGCCGCGCTGGTCGGCGCCAGGCTGAAAAGCACAGCCGAACGCGCGGTCATGTAGACGCCGGCGGTCACCATGGTCGCGGCATGGATCAGCGCAGAGACTGGCGTGGGGCCTTCCATAGCGTCGGGCAGCCAGACGTAGAGGGGGAGCTGGGCGCTCTTGCCGGTGGCCGCGAGCAGCATCAACATGGTCACGGTGGTGGCGATGGCGCCACCGGGGACCCACTGGCTGTTCGCTCGCATGAACACCTCGCTGAAGCGCAACGACCCCAGGCTTGACCAGATGAACATGATGGCCAGCGCCAGGCCGAAATCGCCGATGCGGTTGACGATGAACGCCTTCTTCCCCGCGTCCGCGGCCGAGGGTTTCTCGAACCAGAAGCCGATCAGCAAATACGACGCCAGGCCCACCCCCTCCCAGCCGACGTAGAGCAGCAGGTAGTTGTTGGCCAGCACCAACGTCAGCATCATCAGGATGAAGAAGTTCATATAGGCGAAGAAGCGGCCGTAACGTGGGTCCTCATGCATGTAGCCGACCGAATAGACGTGGATGATGAAGCCGATGCCGGTCACCACCAGCGCCATGGTGATCGAAAGCTGGTCAATCAGCAGCGCCACGTCTACCTTGAATGAACCGGCCGTCATCCACTGCCACAGCACAACCTCGTGATGGCGCTCCTCCGCGGGCAGGCCCAACAGCGCGACGAACTGCGCTGCAGCCACGACAAAGCTCAGCAACACCATGCCGGGCGCCAGCCAAGAGATGACCCCCTTGCTCAGGCGGCGGCCAAAGAGCGCGATGATGAGGGTCCCCAGGGCGGGGAAGAGAAGCATTAACCAGGCGTAATCAAGCATAAGAACTCCAACTTCGTAGATTGGTGGATTGGTAGATTGGTCGCCTTATGATTGACGGGCCAGGAAAAACAGAACACCAAGTTACCAATCTACCACTTTCCCAACTTCCCGATCTACCCCTTCAACAAATTCACGTCCTCAATATTCGTCGTATCCTTATGCCGCACCACCGTCATCACGATCGCCAGTCCCACGGCCACCTCGGCTGCGGCGACAACCATGACCATCAAGACAAAGATCTGACCGTTCAGATCCACGAAGTGCTGCGCCAGCGCAGCGAAGGTCAGGTTGACCGCGTTGAGCATCATCTCCACCGACATGAAGATGATCAGCACATTGCGCCGGATCAACACCCCGACGACGCCGAGAGTGAAGAGAATTGCGCTGAGGATCAGGTAATAAGATGTTATAACCATAAAGTCTACCAATGCTCCCTCATCCTGGCTCGCGCGGCTCAAGAACCAATTTGATGCCGTGCTTGATTACCATTCACCCTCCACAAGGCGACGATGATGGCGTCGCGCCGCGCGGCGAAGGGCCTCTTCTGCCGGGGGCGGTTCATCGGCATAGGCTGCGTTGATTTGCGCCAGCAACTCCTGGTTTTGTTGCCGCCTCAGGTAGTCTTCCATCGCCAGGCCAAAGAGCCGACTGCGAGAGACCTTCATCTTGCTCGTCATTTATAGCTCTTCATGCCGTCTTGCCAACACCACGGCGCCGATCATCCCCACCAGCAGCAACACCGACGTGAGCTCAAACGGCAACAGGTAATCAGTGTAGAGAGCGCCGGCGATAGCCTGTACGCTGCCCTGGCCAAAGGCAGCCGTATCTCCCCTGGCGATGGCGAGCTGGCCGGTGAGCAGGCCATAACCCAGCCCTGCCAACAACAAGATGGCCAGCACCAATGCGGTCACGCGCGACCAGGTCAGGCGAGCCGCCAGCGGCTTGTTCGGATCGCGCACATCGTTCAGTTCTCCGCCGCCGATCAACATGACCACGAACAGGAACAAGACGACGATCGCACCAGCATAGACGATGATCTGCGCCGCGGCCAGGAACTGCGCCTGCAGCATGATGTACATCGCCGCCAGGGTCGCAAAGTTCAATAGCAGGAAAAGCGCGCTGTACACCGGCCTGCGGCTCAGGATCACGCCCAGGCCGGCAACGATGGCAATGAGCGCAAAGACAATAAAAAGGAACATGCACGCCTCACAACGGGACAAAAGGCCAGAGCTCAGAGAGGAGGTCTTCCTTCGTCGTCCTCACTCGGCTCTCACGACCACGTTCGGGGTCTTCGGGTTCAACAACTGCTCCTTGGTGAGCAGAAAGCCGCTGCGATCATAAACAGCCAGTTCGAAATCGTGCCCCAGGACGATGGCCTCGACGGGGCAGGCGGTCTCGCAGTCGCCGCAGAAGACGCAGCGCATCAGGTTGATCTCATACACTTTGGCATAGCGTTCGCCGGGACTGTGTGGGTTGGCCGGGTCGTTCTCGGCCGCCTCGACGTGGATAGCGCCGGTGGGACAGGCGGCCTCGCACAGGCAGCAGCCAATGCACCGCTCCAGCCCGTTCTCATAGCGGCGCAGTTCGTGTCGGGCCCGAAAGCGCGGGTAGACCGCAATCGGCTGCTCGGGATATTGCACCGTTAGCGGCTTGCTTAGCAGTGCCTTCAACGTCACGCCCATGGCCTGGACGATGGCACCAATGCTCTCCAGAACCGTGCCCACGCTAGACATGCAACAACTCCCTACTGCGTATTTCGTATGCTGGCTGATCAACCTACCAATCTACCAACCTACCCGTCTAGAGCGCCACCACCATCACCGCCGTCGCCGCCAGATACAACAGCGACACCGGGAACAGGAATGTCCAACAGAAGCGCAACAACTGATCGTAGCGCGGCCGGGGCACGCTGGCGCTGGCCCAGATAAACAAGAAAACCATCGCCAGCACCTTGCCGATGAAGTATAGCGGCCCCAAAAGCGGAAACTGCTCTACAAACGGCCCGCGCCAGCCGCCGAAGAAGAGCGTCACCGCCACGCCGCTGGCGCCCAAAATGTGCAGATACTCGGTCATGTAGAACAGCGCGAACTTGATCCCCCCGTACTCGGTCTGGAACCCGGCCACCAGCTCGTTCTCTGTCTCAGGAAAGTCAAACGGCTTTCGCCCCGTCTCGGCAAGCATCGTGATGAAGTAGAAGGGGAAAGCCAACCACATCCACAGGCGCAGATACCAGGGCAGGCGCAGGTTGACGATCTCCACCAGGCTCAATGTGCCGGTGCCATCTGGCGATCCCAGCGTGGTCAGCAACAGGATGGCGATCAACAAGATGCCGCCTGGCAGCTCGTACGACAGCATCTGCGAGCTGGTGCGCAGCGCGCCGAGCAGCGAATACTTGTTGTTGCTCGACCATCCCCCCAGGATGATGCCATAAGTCCCGACTCCCGCCATCGCCAGCACCCACAGCAGGCCAATGTTGACATCCCCCACCACCAGAGGGATCTCCCGGCCGAACAGGGTGAGGCTGGGGCCCACGGGCACCACGGCGAAAATCAGCAGCGCCGGCGCGATGGCCAGCGCCGGTGCCAACACATACAGCACCTTATCCACATGTCCCGGCACAATCTCTTCTTTGAAAATCATCTTCAAGGCATCGGCAATGGGTTGGCCCAGGCCGAACTTGAAGGCCCGGTTGGGCCCAATGCGCATCTGAAAACGAGCTATCAACTTGCGCTCTAGCCAGGTGAGGTAGGCGAAGCCGGTCAGCAGCACCACCACCAGGATGACCGATTTGATTGCCGGGATCAGAACCAGGTTGATCCAATCCATGTCCATAAGTCCTGTGGTCGGTTAGTCTGATAGTCGCTTAGTCCGATAGTCGGTTAGTCCCATAGTTGGTTAGGCAAACTAACATGCCATCCGTGGGCCACGCGACTATTTGATCGTCACCCTGACTACCTCTCCACGGCCCGCTCCCAATCTTTCGGCGGGCGCGCCGGCCAGGTTGGCGGGGATCCAGGCCGTCCCAGATTGCACTGAGGCATCGGCTTTCAGGAGCAGCGTCACCGTATCGTACGCCGAAGCCACGGTCACCTGGCTGCCGGCCACCAGCTTGGCGGCGGCCAGGTCGGCCGGGTTGAGCGCGATAAACGGTTCTGGTATCAACTTGCGCACTGCTTCCGCCGCGTACTGCATGAACAGACCAGCATCCCATAGCAGCGGGCTGCTCACCACGAGGAAAGTGCCCGGTTGTGAGGTAACAATCGGAAATTGCGCGGTCGAACCGAAATCCGCGCTCCGAAACCTCACATCCTTTGCCGACCACTGCACGCCCTCCTCGCCCAGCGCCTCCCAGCGTAGCCCCGCGTAGAACGGCACAGCCCTGCCGATCTCCTCCAGCACTGCTTGAGCATTGGGGTAATTCCACGGCTTGGGCGTGGGACCGGCCTTGGCCTTCACTCGCTTCTTGCGCTTCCACTCAGGCAGATCAGATGGCCTGGCAGGTTCGCCCCCCGCTTCTGCAGCCAGCCATTTTTCAGCCAGGGCAGCCAGGATTGCCCAGTCGGGCCTGCTGTCGCTAACGGGCCGAATACCTTTTGACGCGCGCTGGACGCGGCGCTCCAGGTTGGTATAGGTGCCATCGGCCTCCGCGAAGCTGCACGCCGGCAGCACCACATCGGCAAGCTGCGCGGTTTCGGTCAGGAAGAGGTCCTGGACGACCAGGAAGTCGAGTTTGTGCAGGCTGGCAGCCAGGGCTGGCTGAGCGGCCGGGTTTTCGCCCACCACGAACAAGGCTTTCACCCCGCCGGCGACCATCTGAGCCCAAGCTTGGCCGACCTCGGCCGGAGGGGGGACACCCCACAGCTTGCCCAGGCGCTCGCGCACGGCTGCATCTGACACGCCTGTGTAGCCAGGCAGCGTATCGGGGAGCAGGCCCATGTCGCGGCAGCCCTGCTCGTTGGCGCCACGGCCTACATAGGCCAGCCGGTCGCCCCGGCCCAGTGCGTTGGCCAGGCCAGCCAGCGCAGCCACCACGGCCCGGCCGCGCTCTCCCATGGCTGCCTCTGGGCCGTAGAGAAAGAGGGGAGCTTTGGCTGCGGCCAACAGATCCACGGCCGCTCGTAGCTCAGGAGGGATGGCCGGTTGCGGAGCTTGGCTTTCACCCCTTCCCCTTGCCGCGCTGCGCGGCCCGGGGGCCGCCGGTTGGGGTTGTTTGATTCGCGCTACCCGCTCCGCAAGCTGCGCCAACAGCGCCGCCTCGTTGCCCGGCAGGACAGGCAGATAGGCCCCCTTTTCGGGCGCATAGCGGGCCAGCTCGATGCGTCGTGGGTGGATAATGAGCAGCCGCAAGCCATTATGCCGAACGGCCCGCTTGATGTGCAGGTCGAGCAAAGGCGCCGCCTCACTGGGATCAAAGCCCACCAGGACAATCAAGTCGCTCCGGGCAATATCGCTGATGGCCGGCAGGCCGGTGGGCAGCGCCCAGACATCCGAGCCGCCAGGGAAGTCCACGTTGTTAGTGCCAACCAGAGCCCGGAAGAACTTCTGCAAAAGATAGGCCGCCTCATTGCTGACCCGCGGCGAGGCTACGCCGCCCACCGCATTCGCTCCGCTCTCAGCCACCACCCTCATCAAGCCCTCGACGACGCGCGAAAGAGCCTCATCCCAGCTCGCTTCGCGCAGCACGCCGTCGTCTCGCACCAGCGGCTTCTTCAGCCGTTCGGGGTGGTCAACGAACTGATGGACAAAACGTCCCTTGTCGCAGATCCACTCGTCGTTGACTGCCAGATTCGTGCGGGCAACGATGCGACGCAGCTCGTGGCTGCGCTCATCCAGCCGCAGGTTGCACCCCACCGGGCAATGGTTGCAGATGCTGGGGGTCTTGGCCAGCTCCCAGGGCCGATAGCGGAAGCGGGCCACGCGATTGGTTAGTGCCCCGACCGGGCAAAGCTCAATGATATTGCCCGACGTCTTGGCATCCACCGGTTTGCCAGGGAAGATGTCTATCATGGTCTCGCCCCCGCGCTCGAAGAGGCCGAGCTGAGGCTTGTCCTCCCACTCTTCGAGGTAGCGGATACAGCGCCAGCACAGGATACAGCGTTCCTGGTCGAGCAGAATCAGCTCGCTGATGTGGTAATGCTTTTGCTTGCGCTGCTTTGGCTCGACGAACTTGCTGGCACCGGGCCCGTACTCCATGGTCTGATCTTGCAGTGGGCACTCGCCTCCCTTGTCGCAGATCGGGCAGTCGAGCGGGTGATTGATCAGGATGAAGGCCAGGTTAGCCTCGCGCACGGCCTTGACCTGCTCCGTGTTCGTGCGCACGACCATCCCCTCGGCCACTCGCACGGTGCAGGCGGTGTCGAGTTTGCTGCCCCGTGGTCCCACGAACTCCACCAGACACATGCGGCAGGCGCCCAGCGGTTCCAGCTTGGGGTGCGAGCAGAAGACGGGGATCTGTATCCCGGCTGCCCTTGCCGCATCCACCACCAGCGTCCCCGCCGGCACGGTAACTTTGACGTCGTCAATGGTCAGGGTAACCTGATCGGGCATACCGAATCCTCAGACAGTGATTGCTAACCAGCAGCTCTGGACAGGAAGCTCACGATGATACCTACTTTATACGCCCCAATTCTGGCATAGCCCTTTTTGCTATCGCCGTCGCGTCGGCGCGTTGTACTTCTCCTCCAGTGGCAAGGCCGGCTCCGTCACCCCTGATGGCGCACCCGTGTCGGGGCGGTAGATGGGCCGCACCGGGATCACCGGCTTCTCCTTGGCCGCGGCGATGGCTGCCTCGAACTCGCCGCGGAACTTGGTCAGGTTGCTCTGCAGACCCCAGACCGCGGCATAGCCGAAGGGGCAAAAGCTCTTGCCACCGATCATGTCCGCCAGGTAGAGCATCAACGCGATGTCGTCAGGCCGGCCCTGGCCATGCTCAATGCGCTCCAGGATCTTCTCCAGCCAGCCGGTGCCCTCGCGACAGGGGGTGCACTTGCCGCAGCTTTCCTCACGATAGAACGCCAGCGTGCGACGGGCCACCTCTACCAGGCTCTGGTCTTTGCCAATGACGATGACCCCGGCCGAACCCAGGCTCGAGCCGGCTTTGGCCACGCTCTCGTAGTCGAGCGGGGTATCGAGCTGGCTGGGGTCGAGCAGCTGTACCGAGAGGCCGCCCGGGATCACCGCCTTGAGCTCGCCGGCGTCCCCGATGGGCCCGCCGCCATAGTCGTAGATCAGCTCGCGCAGGGTGGTGCCATGGGGCAGCTCGTAGAGGCCAGGCCGTTGCACCTGGCCGCTCAGGCAGAAGAGGCGGAAGCCCGGGCTCTGGGGGGTGCCCCACTGCTTATACCAGTCCGCGCCGTGGCGCAAGATGTGCGG
>Ga0068707_1004021_pt1 | contig 10212 bp, 9 predicted proteins | sample YNPNPMetaG_FD_66600 | JGI IMG/M metagenome (GOLD analysis project Ga0068707, IMG submission 66600) | Anoxygenic and chlorotrophic microbial mat microbial communities from Yellowstone National Park, USA - YNP NP MetaG | ecosystem: Environmental > Aquatic > Thermal springs > Hot (42-90C) >... | reverse complement strand
TGCCAGCGGCTCGCAGGAATCCTCCACGCACCCCTTCTTCGGCGGCATCGTTGTGGATGTCTCAGGGATGAACCGGATCCTCGAGATAAACCTCGATTCCGCCTACGCCCTGATCGAACCTGGCGTCTCTATCGGCGTCTTCGCAAGGGAGGTGTCCAAGGTCGGCTACCGCTGCACAGTGGGTTCCTTTCCGCCCGGGCTTTCTGTCATCGGAAACTACACCCTCACGAACGTCAACACGCACCGATCGAGCGGGATCAGGGACGAGATCCTCGGGCTCGAGGTGGTCCTCGCCGACGGCACCGTGGTCAGAACAGGCTCCAGGGCCTTTGCCGAGACATATCCCGAGACGGGCTGGTTCAGCAGCCACAATGCCCACCCTGACCTCAGGGCCCTGTTTCTCGATGCGTACGGGACCCTGGGTATCATCACCAAGGCGGCGGTGAGGATCTATGCGGCGAACGAGGTGCAGTGCATGCCTCTTGCCGCATTCCCGGACTACAGGTCCGCTGTCAAATACATGGAGCGGCTCTGCAGGGCGAACCTCGTGCAGCATGTCTGTGCCTGGCATTGGGTGCTCTACACCATGATCGATCATCTGCAGACCTACAAGCACGGCGCCCCCATGGAGATCGTGGTCAGCGACCCATGGCAGCCCCCTGACGACCGGCCGTACACAATCGTGGTGCCGGTCATGTCGGGTGTGAGGGAAGACATGGAAGGGCATGAAAAGGCCCTGCGAAGGATCATGCAGGAGATGGGCGGCCGCTGGTACAACGACGAGTGCGCCCGCCGGTTTCCGGGTGCCATGGAGTATTTCACCGAGCATTTCATGCACCACAGGCCTTCGGCGACATTCATGGGCGGCTACGGCGAGGCAAAGCCCATGTTTCCCATCGTGATCATCGATCCTTCCAAGGCGGCGGACTTCGAGCACTGGGCATTGCGGTACCTGAGAGACTCGCCTCTCAAATTCGGCCTCTCCTATTACAGTCATGCCATGGATCAGAGCCGCGCGCTGTTCCTTCGCCTGACCCCTTTCGTGCCGAGCGGCCAGGACGAGCGGGAATGCAGAGAGGTCTACGAGAAGGTCATGGAAGAGGCCTTTGCACGGTACGGTGCCGTCCCCATGCGCATGGCCACTCAAAAGACAATCGGATCCCCGGAGGGCGCCTTGACGAACCGGATGGGAGGCTATGGGTCCATGTTGAGGCGGATAAAGAAGGCCCTCGACCCCCACAACATAATGAATTCCGGCTTCAGCGTGGGGTTTTACGGCGAGGAGGAACAGGTGAGGTGAGGCTGAGAAACCAGGATTTTTACGAGGAGTACGTATTCACGTGCAACAGGTGCAAGAGCTGCACCATCACCGACGACGAACGCTGCCTGGCTGTGTGTCCGTCCTACGACCTCTACGGGTTCTTCACCGATTGCGGAGGGGGTAAGGCCCACATCGCGCAAAAGATCCTCGAAGGGAGCGGCACGATCGGCCCCGAGGTGTGCGAAGCAGTGTACCGGTGTCTTCTTTGTCAGGCCTGCAAGGAAGGCTGTCCTGTGACGATCGACACCTATCTGGTGATTCGGGATCTCAGGGAGGCAATGGTGGAAAAGGGGGTGGGGCCGGTCGGCCGGCAAAAGGAGGTCCTCGCCTCGCTGGCAGCCGCCGGTCACCCTCACCGGTGTGACGGGGTCCAGGCGGGTGCGGGTGGCCGCACCGAATGGCTTCAGGGCCTGAAGGTCAAGGACGCCAGCGAAGAGAGGTGCGCGTACCTTCTCTATATCGGCTGCAGCGTGGCCGGCCAAGACGGCGCTGCCGGAGCGACCCCTGCTGCGGCCGTGCGCCTGCTCGCCAGGTCAGGCCTCGACGTGGGGGTGCTGGCCGGCCGCGAGCAGTGTTGCGGTGCTGTCGCTGCTGAATTGGGGGACAGGAAGCTCTTCCTGCGCCTGGCACGGAACAACATCGAGGCGATCAGGAGAACGGGGGCCCACACTGTGGTGACGATCTGCCCGTTGTGCCATGCGTATCTCAAAAGGGAATATCTCGAGGACGAGGACCTCGGGTGGTCGGCCGAGATCGATGTGGTGCACATAACCGAGGTGCTCGCCGATGTGGCGGGCAAGGGCCTTATCGAGCCTGTCCGCGAGATCAGGAAAAAGGTGACGTACCACGACCCATGCCATCTCGGCAGGCACTCGCAGGTGAGCGAGGCCCCTCGGGCGCTCATCGCCGCGATACCCGGGGTCGAGCTTGTCGAGATGCAGCGTACCAGAGGGCATGCGTACTGCTGCGGTGGCGGGACCGGAGTGCGGCTGGCGTTTCCGCGGCTCTCCGAGGCGGCAGTCGCAGCGCGACTCGAAGAGGCCCAGCTGACCGGCGCGGAGATGCTCCTTACGGCATGTCCCCAGTGCCGCAGACAGTTCGAGGAAGGGCTCAAGGCGTCCCGGGGCTCGGCAAGGCTCGAAATCGGGGATGTGGTGACGCTTTTCGAGGCATCGACCCGGTGAGGGTCCAGACAGGCACGGATCACGACAGCGAGGGGGTGCGGCCTATGTCCGACGAACTCTACCTCAGGATGAAGGAATTTTTCGAGACGAACCCGATCACAAGAAAGCTCGTCGAGCCTCTCAAAGAGGGCGCTGTGGCATGGATGGAATTCGAGGGCGACGAGACGCCGTACACCCTGATCAAGGAAAAGGGGAAATCGGTGTTGAGGCCGGGCAAGCCTGAGAAGCCGGAGCTGTACATGAAGTTCAACAAAGGGGCCATCGATTATCTTTTTGAGCTCGAATCCGACAATATCCAGGAGTATGCGCTCAGGCTATTCGAGTGCGCCATCAGACCGACACCCGAGAGGCGGGTCGAGGGGAAGTTGATGACGAGTCTCCTCGATGCCTACAGGAAAGGCTACATCAAGATGCTCCTGCTCGGCGGGCCCAAGGCGGTCGGATGGGCGGCGCAGCTGGGTATCAGCATTCCCAAGAAGTTCCTCAGGTAGATGCGTCTCTCGAGGTCATGGAAGGTCTTCGGGGCGGCCTTCGACCCGTCGGACCACCCTGAAAAGGTGGCCCTGCAGCGGGCCTACCTTTGTGCGCGCGCACGAGGGCACCTCGAGACGGATCACCCCCTGGACCCGTACGATCTCATCCTCGACCATCGTGCCTCGTTTCCCGCCTCTGCCCGCCTGGTCCCCATCGGGCGGTTCGATGTCCCGAGCTGGCTCTCCCCGCGGCCCTCTCTGAGCGACCTCGAGCTCTTGGAGCCTGGACGGTTTTCGAGGTTCATCGATTCGGACGGGTGCCGTGGTGTGGCCGGCAGGCTCAAGTCCTTCGTAGCCACTCAGGTGCTGCCGGACCGCCCGCTCATGCTGGGTGTCGATCATTGCCTCACAGGGGGTGTCCTCGAGGCCCTGGCCGAGCTCGTGGGGCCCGATGCCTACTCGCTGCTCGTCTTGGACAGTCACTTCGACGGCGTCCCTTTGCCTGTACGCCGGCTTGCCGCCGAACAGTTCACCTTGCAGGGCCGCGGCCCCTCGGTCGACACCGACACAGGGCGGCCGCGACCCGCGACGCCTCGGGCCGGTGCAGCAGGCCCTCACGCCGGTGTCTACACATGCGGCACCTTTCTCGACTGCCTTTTCGAGGAGGGGACGCTTTTGCCCCGGCACACCATCGTGGCAGGGGTGACGGACTGTGGCTTTGATCGGGACGAGGGCTCCTTGAGCAGTGGGGAACGGCTGTACCGGGACTGCTGCGAAGACTTTAGGGACAGGGGTGTCACCTTCATCCCCGGCGGCCCAGGCCCGGAGGGGCGAGACTTCGTCAGGAGTCTCGATGAGGCCCTCGCGGGGGTCCGAACGCCATGGCTGTACGTCTCGGTGGATGCGGACGTTGGGGCGGGCGATTCCGTGTATGCGGTGCGATTCTTCGAGAGGCTGGGGATCCCTCCCGGCGTTCTCGTGAGCGCAGTGGACCGGCTTGCAGCCCACGTGCGATCCGGGGACTTCCTGCTGGCGGGTTTGGACATTATGGAGATCGACGTCCACCGGGCAGGCCTGAAGCCCCCCGGCGGCCGGCAGGACAGGACAGCCCGGTTCCTGGCAGACCTTGCCGCAAGACTGCTCGCAGCCGACTCGGAAAAGGAGAGGCCCCATGCATAGGACGTTCGAGGATCTTCGCGGCTTTATCGAATACCTCCAACAGAGGGGGCAGCTGGTCCGTGTCGGGGAGGAGGTCGACCCTGACCTCGAGATCAATGCCATACTCGACAGACTGGCCCGTACCAAAGGGCCTGCGGTGCTATTCGAGAGGGTCAAGGGGTCCTCGCTGCCTGTCTTCGGCAATGCCTTCGGGACATTCCAGCGCATGTCGTGGGCCTTTGGCTGCGGCGATTTCTCGGCTCTGGTGGAGGAGCGAACAGAATCGCTGTTCGATCTGCTCAAGGGCTCGAACAAGCAGCTCATGCTTGCGCTCAGGGCCAAGGGGGCGAAGAACAAGATCAAGAGGGTGGCAAGGGCCCTGCCTTCGGCCGAGCTGCGCAGAAGTCTCACAGGTGCCGCGGCGGCGATGGCTGCGCTCCCGGTGGAGGTCGAAAGGGCGCGGGCGGCCTGCAAGGAGGTCGTCCTTCGCGGAGACGAGATCGACCTCGGCCGGTTCCCCCTGTTGAAGCTCTGGCCTCGGGACGGCGGCAGGTACATCACGCTGCCTCTTGTCATCACGCGAGACCCTGAGACAGCGGAGATCAACCTCGGGATCTACCGAATGATGCTTTTGGACCGAAAGACCCTGTGCATGCACTGGCTTCCCCAGAAGCACGGGCACATGCACTATGCAAAGGCGGAGCGCGCGGGCAGGGAGTTGCCCGTTGCAGTCGCCGTCGGCGCCGACCCTGCCCTCGAGGTCGCAGGCGTGCTCCAACTGATGCCGCCGCTCGACGAATTCATGATCGCAGGCATTCTCAAAGGGTCCCCTGTGAAGGTCGTCAAGGCAGAGGACTCGGATCTGTGGGTGCCTGCCGGAGCGGAGATCGTGCTCGAAGGGGTGGTCAAACCCCGCGAGCGGGCAGACGAGGGTCCCTTCGGGGAATTCAACGGGTACTACAGTCCTGTCAAGAAGACCCCTGTGTTTCACGTAGAGAAGATAACCATGCGGCGCAGCCCTCTCTGGCATGCGGCCACGACGGGCCGGCCTCCCACCGAGATCCACGTGTTCACCAAGGCGATGGAAAGGGTGGGCCTCGCCGTCGGCCGCCTCTTCTTTCCTGGGATCGCGGACTTCAATATGACCGTGGAGTCGGGGACGCTCTACACGATGATCGTTTCACTCAAGAAGACGCGGCCCTATGAGGCCCAGGACCTCATGCACTTTCTGTGGTCCGCGGCACCGCAGAATACCTTCATCACGAACCTCATCGTCGTGGATGACGACATCGATATCCACGACTTGGGTCAGGTTCTCTGGGCGGTCTCCACTCATTTCAGACCTGACCAGGACCTGCTGATCACGCCCAAGGGGATGGCCGACCCCGAGAAGCCGAGCACGTATCCGCGGGGTGTGGGTGCAAAGATGGGTATCGACGCAACGACAAAATGGCCTGAGGAAGGTCTCCTGAGGCCCATGCCCGAGCGCGTGACGATGGACGAGGAGGTGGCAAGGAGGGTCGAGAGGCGGTGGCATGAGTACGGGTTCTAGTGGGAGGGCATGTGGTCGGCAAGGCGAGGGGGAGGGGAAAACATTTTCCCACCTTAGGCAAGTCTTTGCCGTTGTACGGCAGGTCCGAGGCTGGGGGGAGGCATGGTGGGGGACGCACTCTCCAATCGCACAAGAAGACGGGCCGAGCAGGCAGGGCACTTCAGCGGGAACATCGAGGAGCTCGAACCCTCGGCCTGTCAACAGGGGTCGAGAGAACGGCACAGGGTGCGTCCGAGGTTTTCCGGCCGGTATCGGGCACAGAATTTGCTCCTTTCCAACGAGGTCGGTTTTGTGCCCTGAAAGGCCATTGTTTGCCCGAAACAAGGAGGGGAGTATGAGCGCAAAGAGAATCCTGCAGGTGACGGTCTCATTGGCTGTGCTGTGCCTGATGGCGCTGCACTGTACCGATCCGAATGTACCGAGAATAAAGCTCGTCGATCCGCCGCAGGGCTCGGTGATCGTTCAGGAGGCGGTCCCCTACGCACTGCCTGTCGAGGTCTCTGTGCCGCTTCCGGGGTGCGGGGCCACCACCTACCCTGTCGACCCGGACAGCTTTACCGCGGTCCTAAAGCAGATAAGAGACGGCCAGGCCCTCTACGAGATCGATATCACCTCGAGCTTTGCCAGAACCCAGGACCCTCAAACACAGACGTGGACGTGGACCGCCTCGCTCGAGCTTTCCTCGTTTGGTGATTACCAAATAGCTTTTACCATCCAGAATGAACGCGGCACCGGGGCGAACACACTTACCTTCCGTCTCGAGCAGGCCGTTGCAGCCTTCCCGGGCGGGACGTATTGGATGGGGATATCGAGCCTGAAGCAGGCCCCGTCGAATTGCCTCCTGCCGGATGTTCTATTGGGCGTGATCTACGGGCTCATCAAGGATGTGAGGTTTTTGCTGACGCTGCCTTCCGGCCAGGACATCCTGGACAGCGGCAACGCCTATCCCTTGACGATCCCTCTCCCGTTCCCTCTGGGGGAAATAGATGTCATCCTCAGCCTGGATGAGGCAGCGAACGATATCCTCATCGACGGGCCGGACTCGTACACGATCGACCTTACCGGCCTCGTCCCGCCCCCGTTTACAGGCTTCGACTGTGTCATCACGGCCAGTGCCGAAGGCCTTGTGGACGATCTGGACCCCACAGACCCGGACGGCTCTCTCACTATAGGCATCCTCGACGTCCAGCCGTCCCCTGGGGGAAGCGGCTGCACGCTCACCCCGCCGAGCGGGTCGTGCAGTCTCAAGGCCGGCTTGGACGGGGACCCGATGTGAACCTTCGGTAGGCATCTCCTGGAGGCGGCATACTGCAGGGGCCCGGGTCGATCGACCCGGGCCCTTTTTTTGTCCTGTGGTGTGCAGAGGCCCCTGCCGGGCGGCTGAGAGGCCTCTCCAAAAAGATCGATGCCCGGAATCACAATTTGCTTGACATATCAGGGGGCTCTTCCTATGCTACCTCCATCCTGACGCGCTTCCCTCGGACCAAGAATGGTTCAACCAAACCAAGAGAAGAGGAGGATCGAGAGATGGCAGTGAAGAAAAAGGCGAGCCCGAAGAAGAAGGCAGCGAAAAAGTCTGCCCGCAAACCGAACCCCGCCTTCATGAGGCCGGTACAACCTGACGCGGTCCTCGCTGCGGTGGTCGGAGACAAACCTCTGCCGCGCACAGAGCTCACCAAGAAGTTGTGGGCGTACATCAAGAAGAACGGTCTCCAGGACAAGATCAACAAGCGCAATATCAACGCAGACGAAAAACTCCAGAAGGTCTTCGGCGGCAAGAAGACGGTCAGCATGTTCGAGATGACAAAACTCGTGGGCAAGCATATATCGTAGGTACGGAGAACAAGAAGGGCCTGGCGCAAGGGGAGCATCCGGAGCACGCCGAGAAATAGCTGCCCGGATCATGACTTCCTTTGGTGCCTCTTGGACATCGACTCGCCGTCGGGCGTGGATGGATGTCTCGTTCTCGCGCCAGACCCTTTTTGCGGCCATCAGGGCAAGGGAACGACGGATCCTCTCTCTCTAGCAGCCCGTCAATCGGGCAGGAGAAGCCACCCCGGGTTCGGCCTCTTCCTGACGGTGCCGAGGGGGCGAGATGACGGCATCCGGTCGGCCCGACAATCCGAGGCGCAGGGCAGGGGGTAGCCCTGACGCCTTGGTGTGTTTCCTCCTTTTGCCTCTCCTGCTCGAGCCCTGTGCCGCACCGGGCAGTGAACTCGGACCTCCTCCGCAAGACATGACGAACTCAGAGGCGGGGTGCGAAGCTCTGCCCGACCCCAATATGAAATCGGTATTCCTGTTCCCCTCATTCTCGATTCGTTTCTGATTGCCCCTGTCCAGTCTTTACGGTTTCTTGCCCCGAAGGAGTAGAGCCGGCCGCTGCGTGGGGGCGTCGGCCTTCCTCGCCGTGATTGTCTGCCCGGGGGTGTGCTGTTCCATTGCGCAGGCTTCTTGTGTACCATGCGTTCTTGTGATATGGGGCGAGGAAGGGGTGTCGCCGAAGGTCTCGGGTATGCGACGTCTCCAGTGTTCAGGAACAAGGAGGAGCGGCAGCTATGGAACGATCGATGCAGACGATACGGGCCGACGTGGTAATCGCGGGGTCGGGCCCGGGCGGTGCTACGGTAGCGAGAGAACTCAGTCGTAGAGGCAAGAAGGTCGTCGTGTGCGAGGCGGGGAAGTATCAGAAGCCCCGCAACAGCAGTCTCCCCCTGCTCACCATGATGGATGGGTTGGGGCTTACGTTTTCCAAGGAGCGGACATGGGTCTTGAGGCCGAAGACAGTCGGGGGCGCCTCGGTGGTCTTTTGTGGGACTGCCTTCAGGCCGCCGCAATGGCTCCAGGAGCGGTACGGGATAGACCTTCGAGACGAGGTCGCCGAGCTCTACAAGGAGATCCCGATCAAGGCCGTCCCGGACAACCTCGTCGGTCATGCGGCCGTGAGGATCATGGAGGCGGCACGGGATATCGGCCTGGATTGGAACCCCCTCGAGAAGTGGATTCGGCCCGAGAAGTGCAAGGCCAACTGCGGCAAGTGCTGGTTCGGCTGCAAAGAGGGTGCAAAATGGACGGCGAGGGAGTTCGTCGACGAGGCCGTGCTGAACGGGGCGCGGCTGATGGTAAAGACCAAGGTCGACAAGGTGCTCACCGAGAACGGGAGGGCTGTGGGGGTGAGGGCGCACGGGCCGGCCGGCTGGGTCGATATCATGGCCGAGGCGGTCGTGCTTTCGGCCGGCGGCCAGGGGACGCCGCCTATCCTGCAGCGCTCCGGCCTCTATGACGCCGGGCAAGGGTTTTTCATCGACCCTCTGTGGTTCGTGATGGCGCCATTCGTGGGGCAGGGGACCATGTACGACATCACGATGACCGCGGGGTGCAATCTCGAAAAGGACGGCATCGTGATGACCGATCTCATGCCTCCACCAATGGTATACACGGCGTTACTCGTGTTTGCCGGAAAGAGAGGGTGGACCAAGCTGCCCAAGGTCCTCCAGGCGGCGAGATCCTTGAGCATCATGATCAAGGTGCGCGACGGTCTCGACGGGAGGATCAACGTGGACGAGTCATTCTCCAAACCTATCGACTACGATACGTGGTGGAAGCTGAACAAAGGGGCTGTGCTGGCCGAAGAGATCCTGCTCAAGGCAGGGGCGAGGCGCGATGACATCGTAAGGACCGCAGTGGTGGGCGCCCACCCGGGCGGGACCGTTCGAATCGGCACGCTTCTGGACAGTGACTGCCAGACCGAGATCAAAGGGTGCTACTGCATGGACACCACGATCATCCCCGAAGCCTGGGGGTTGCCGCCGACGGTGACCGTCGTGGCAATGGCCAAGCGACTCGCACGGCGCCTGGCCTCGCAAGGGACGTGATGCACCGTTGTCGCCCGAAGGAGTGATCATCGATCCGAGGGGGGCCCTGTTTCGGTCCACCCGTACCCGCCATGGTCTATATCGACCACGCGACCGTCTCGAAAACGCACGTAGCGGATGAACTGCTGCGGGCCGAGGTTGTATATCCACTCTTCGTCGACAGCCAGCGGCATCAGGAGCGGTCCCACGTGGACGAAGACATTCTGGAGCCTCTCCACGAAAGTGGGGGGGCCGCACTCTGCGATGACCTCGGGTTTGGTCTCCCTGGGGGTAACCAGCGCCCCGTTGCAACGGAAGTCGAATCCTGCCTCGAGGCTCTGGGCGCAAAGGGAGAGTGCGAGGATGCTCGAGGCGGCGAGGAAGCCTTTCATGAGACGATCTCCTTCGAGACAAGAAAGACGTGGCGTACGAATTCACAGTGATATGATACCACAGTGGCGGGCGGAGGTGTTCCATCCAGGGCCGTTCGGTCGCCGGACGGCTCACAACGGAGATGCGGGGGTGCGAGGGATGCGATGAGTGCAGGGAGGGTCGGCGTCGTTCTTTGGGTGGTGCTCGCGGCCGGCTGCGGCGGGGGCGGCAACGGGGCGAACCCCTTCTACGGTGCCCAAAACCCCTCGTCAGCGTCTCGGCCAGAGGTCGTCGTCCTCAA
>Ga0068707_1004020_pt1 | contig 10214 bp, 7 predicted proteins | sample YNPNPMetaG_FD_66600 | JGI IMG/M metagenome (GOLD analysis project Ga0068707, IMG submission 66600) | Anoxygenic and chlorotrophic microbial mat microbial communities from Yellowstone National Park, USA - YNP NP MetaG | ecosystem: Environmental > Aquatic > Thermal springs > Hot (42-90C) >... | reverse complement strand
AAATTGAAGGTGAACCGGTGGCCGGGATGGTAATGTTTCATTTTGCAGGAAAGTCATGGTTTTTCTATGGCATGTCGCGGAATTCCCACCGGGAAAAAATGCCTGGCTATTTGCTGCAATGGCAAGCGATGCAGGTTGCCAAGCAATTGGGCTGCAGGATTTATGACATGTGGGGTGCACCTACTGAATTTTCACCGGACGATCCGTTGTGGAACGTATATCGTTTCAAGGAAGGTTTCGGCGGAGAAGTGATTCACACAATAGGTGCCTGGGATTTTGTTGAGCGCCCTCTTTTATACCGTTTGTACACGCAAACTTTACCGCATGTTCTTAATCTTATGCGGCAACGGGGAAGAATAAAGGTAAAACAACAAGTGGAGACTTCTTAAACGCACAGAAATTATGGTTTAACTGGTGGGCGCCAAACCGGGTTGAAATCTATGGCCGGGTCGGTAGTAAGGCGGGTTAATTTGCCGCCCGTTATTAGCATGTAGTAAATATCGCTATTGTTATTTTCCTTGTGCTCAAAAAGAAGCCATTTATCATCGAATGAAAAAGCTGGGTCATAATTATATTGGATGTCAGACAGCTTCACTTCTGGTAAGCTGACACCGCCAAGTTGCTTCGAAATCAAATAGGCATGATTCCCAAGAATAAAAACGATCAATTTTCCGTTGTGTGCCCAGGTGGGCATATAGGTGAGACCACTATTGAAATTGGCGAACTCACGCGGATTTGTTCCATCTGCATTCATGATCCAAACCTGATAGTTTCCAAGTCGTGTAGTTTCAAAAGCGATTTTTTCGCCATCCGCAGACCAGGCAGGGCGGCGGTCATGGCTTGTTGGGCTAGAAAGCCTGCTGACGGAATTGTCAGCAAGATTGTAGAGATAGATATGCGGCATTCCGTCGCGCAATGATGTAAATGCTATGGTATTTCCATTCGGAGACCATACTGGATCATAATCACCGCCTGGAACTGTGATCAATGGGGTGAGTCCGCTGCCATCTACATTAACAATAAACAAACCTGAACCTTTATAGCTTTCGCTTTTTTCTGTACAGGGTGATGTAAAAACCAGCTTCGTTCCATCAGGTGACCAATCGGGTTGACAGGCACCGTCCGGAAAATTTGTCAGTTGTTGTTCGCCACTGCCATCCAGATTTAATATATAGACTTGAGGGATACCACTTTTGTTGGAAGCGTAAGCGATTTGGCCGGACCCACCGCCAACCGGGGTTGTAACCGGCGTAAAAGTTTGTGTGGGTTCGGTAGTAAGTGTTACGGTTGATTCTGGGGCGGGTGTGTCTTGTGGGGGTGTTTGAGTTTCTGTTGCTTTCCCGATTACCTGTGGTTTGGTAGGAGAGAGGACAAGAACCAATGTGGGGGCTTTTGATGGCTCTAAAGTCAAGTTGTTGCCAAGCAAAAGAATGCCGGCAACTAGACAAATGCCCGTCAGAATAATTCCACCAAGTGCAAATAGGAGAGCTGTTGGTTTTTTGGCTGCGGGAGGTTGAGAGGGAAGAGGAGTTACGCTAACCTGATATGGCTGAACAGGTATCTGGGCTGATGGTTGTATTGATTCGGTAGGTTGTACGTGTGGACTGGCGACGGGTTTGGGTTGCGAGGGTAGTGCACCAACGGATGGGAAATGAGATGGCTTGGTGGTTACTTGATAAATGGGCTTTGCAGCAGTTCGTGTTTCAGCACTTTCGTGTGGTTTTGTTTGAAATGCTGAACCGGCTTTAACTAGAGCATTTTTAAATTCCTCAGCATTTGCAAAACGATCGGCTGGTTGAATCTCCATGGCTTTTTCGATTGCCTGAGCAGTTAAGATAGAAACATCCGGGCGATGTTGGTGCACAGGGGTTAGGGTTGCCTGTCCTACTGCTCGAGCCAGGCCATCTTCAGGAACATGCCCCGTGAGTGCCGTGTATAATGTGGCACCCAGAGAATAAATATCCGAAAGGGGTACGGTGCCCTGGCCGTATTGCTCAGGAGGTGCAAAACCCGGGGTAAGCGCTTGGGCACCTGTTGTGGTAGCCTGTCCAGCCTGACTGTATTTTGCAAGGCCAAAATCCACCAGGAATATTTGACCATTAGGGGTTATTTTAATATTCCCGGGTTTAATGTCCCGGTGAACGATGGGGGGGTGTCTGGTGTGCAGGTATGATAGCGCATCGCAGATCGTTATCCCAATTGTTAGCACAAACTGTTCAGGTAATTCTTTTTGTTGTTCAATTAACTGACGTAAATCCTCGCCCTCAATGTAATCCATAACAAGATATTGCCGGTTGTCCTGCATTACAAAGTGATCAGTAACTCTCGGCAAGTTGGGATGTCGAAGGCTAGCCAGCATAGTCGCTTCGCGTTTGAATTGACGGGTAGATTCTTCAGTTGAAAAAAGATTTTCTTTGATTGCGACTCGAACACCAAGGCTTTCATCGAGAGCATCATAAATAGCGCCCATTCCCCCATGCGCAATAACCCGCTCAATTCTGTAACGGTTGTTTAGCAAAAATCCCGTATCCAGTGTCATTATTCACCTAAGGCTTTTTATCTGATCAGCGGTCGCCAGACAGGGTTGAAATCTATTGCGGGATCCGTGGTCAACCGGAGTAAATTATCGCCGTTAATATCCATGCGATAAATGTCGTGGTTATTTCCATCTGGCCAGCCTTCAAATACGATCCACTGCATATCAGGTGACAGGCGCGCCTGTGCAACGGGACCGGGGTCTACTTTGCCGGCAGGCGGGATGCGATATTCTTTACCGGTTCCACGATCTTCGTAGCTGGTTTTTAACAGCCATGGTAAAAACAGGTCAATTTTCGTACGTCCAAAGAGGATAAATTTTCCATCGGATGACCAATCTGGCCAAAAGTCGTTGACATCTCCGTTGCTGCTGAATTGTTCAATTGTCTGACCGTTGTCTGAAATAAGCCAGATGTGATAATAATAAGTGGCTTTTCGGGCAACCGCCAACATCTTGTAGCTGGGGCTCCATGCAGGATGTATATCCGGATAGCGAGTGTCAGAAAGTTCCGCCAATGTGCCATTCTCAAAGTTATACACAAAGGTGTGCGCCACTTGATTGCGTAAAGAAGTGAATGCAATTCGTTTTCCATCTGGTGACCAGGCTGGGTCGTAATCTCCCCCTATGCTAACAGGGAGAAGGATTGGCGATTCGTCTTCGGCAGCTAGAATATAGATTTTTGCATCTGGGTAGCTGTTATTTTTAGGATTGCAAGGTGAAATGAAAACCAGTTTTTTGCCATCTGGTGACCAGTTGGGTTGACAGGCTCCTTCGGGAATGTTAGTGAGTTGGCGCTGGTTACTGCCATCAGCATTCATAATATGAATTTGGTAGTTCCCGGTGCGCTTTGACACAAAAGCGATCTGACCTGATCCTCCGCCTACTTGCCCCGTTACAGGGAGTGCTGTAGCGGAGGGGGTGGGATGGAACGGGGGCGAAGTATTCGTGGGGATAATCGTTGCCGTTTTAGAAGGCGTTGGTTCCATTGTGGCAGTATCTGCGATCGTCACAACTTCCGAGGTAGAGGGAGTAACTGTTACGGAAACCGCGGTGGGAGTAAAGAGGAGATGATAAATACTGGCTGGAAAATTCGGCCAGTAGATTGCAGCTCCGACGGCTAAGGTCAAGAAGGCGAGAATAAGAATTGATGCAAATACTTTGCGCGGTTGAGTGCGATTGGGTTGTTTTGGAAACATGGCTGAAGGAAGTTCTTCTAACTCATTGTCACTGTGTCTGCTGTTTTGAGATTCGGATGCTGGCGGCGGAGGACTGATCCGATAACGCGGTGCAGTAAGTTGCTCCAGGCGATGACCACTGACTTCAATTAAAGCCTTCTTGAACTCTTCGGCGGTTTGGTATCGGTCCTCTGGTTCAATGGCAAGCGATTTTTCTATTACGGCGGCCAACCGACGTTCGATCTTGGGTTGAAGCTGGCGAATGCTGGTCAGTTCTGCTTTTCCTGTAGCTCTTGCCAGACCATCTTCGGGGATGATGCCAGTTAACGCAGCGTAAAGAGTGGCACCCAGTGAGTACACATCTGTACGTACATCTGTTCTTGCTGTTCCGTATTGTTCGGGTGGGGAGTAACCTGGCGTCATCGCGCGAGCACCAGTTGTTGTCGCCTGACTCCCTCGCATGACTTTTGCAAGGCCAAAGTCTACTAGCGCTATTTCGCCTTCCGGAGTGATTTTTATGTTGCCAGGTTTGATGTCCCTGTGAATAATCGGCGGTGTACGGCTATGGAGGTAGGATAGAGCTTCACAGATGGCAACGCCGATCAGAATCACTTCCTGTTCGGGGACAGTATTCACCCGTTCAATCCTTTGCCGCAGGTCTTCCCCATCAATATAATCCATAACGAGATATTGCCCTTGTCCTGGAATAGAGAAATAGTCAGCTACTCGAGGTAAGTTCGGGTGTCGTAGACCGGCCAGGATGGCGGCTTCGTGCTTAAATTGTCGGGAGTAATCTTCGCTCAGAAATAAGTTTTCTTTTACTGCAACAGAGATTTCAAGGTGCTCGTCTATGGCGCGATAAACAGCCCCCATACCACCCTGTCCCAGGATGGAGATGATGCGATATCGCTCATTCAAAAGCGTTCCAGGCGTTAATGCCATCTTGTGGAAATCTTTCCTTACTTGAACATTCTAATTTTAACCTAACTTGAAGGTTATGCAAAACGAAAAACCTTAAAGACATGCTATAATCCCATCAGCTTGCAAAATTGTTAATACCCGAGATCATTTCAGGATGAACCTGGATATTCACACTGGGATAGTAACTGCATTTTGGCTTTCTCTGCTTGGGGTGTTCATCAGCCTGGTACTGGGAGTGCGGTTTATTCATGCAGGGCGGCGACTTTTGTACTTTCGAAAAAGGCGAGAGTTAATTGTACAGGGATGGCGTTTGTTATTAACAGCAATCGGTTTAGGAATGGCTTCTTTTTTTCTCGGCCGCTATGCAGAGCCAGCCGTTTACCAGTTTTTTCCTCCATCACCCACTATCACTACTACTTCGACCATTACCCTTACACCAACGATCACACTTACTCCCACCATTTCGTTAACACCGACGATTACCGATACGCCCGCTGTTACCAACACCCCTCAGGTTCCTGCACTGATCGAAACTCAGTTCACCAGCCTGGTTACCCCGAATCCGGATTCGGTTTTTAGCCCATTGCAATTTTCTTTGAAGATTAAAGATGTTCAACCTGTAAATCCCGCCACTGAGTTTTCAAACCCAATCGTTGGGATTTATGGGACTTTTGGATATAACAACATGCTGCCAGGGTCACAATGGACGGCTTTGTGGTATCGTGTAAATGATAGCACGTTGATTTGTTACGAAACCAAGCCTTGGGATGGTAGCACAGGTGGCTATGGATTTACAGAATGTTTTCCTTCATCTGATCAATGGTTGCCTGGTGAGTATGAAGTTCAGATCTTTGTAGGGAAAACTTGGGTCGTGAGTGGCCGTTTCACCGTTATTGGGCAGCCTCCAAAGCCTAGCGCAACGCCCATTCCAACCCGTACACCAACAGTAACTTTTACGGCATCTCCTAGTCGAACAGTTACATCCTCAGCTACCCCTGCACCTCCAACACAAACGCCTTCTCCCCGTCCGAGTCTGACGCCAAGCTATTCTCCACCGCCGACAAACACGCCCTCGCCGACACTTACTGCTTCGCCTTCTTGGACACCGACGCAGACGTTTACCCGTCGTCCAACGGATACTCGCTGGCCAACACCGACTTACTAAACCCTATGGTTAGATCTCAACACTTTTAGCTGGACTCATTGCTCTGGCAATCTGGGCGGCAATACGAGCATTATTTCTTAACAAAGCAAGATTGGCACGCAAGCTAGACCCACCGCTCAGTTCGCTGACACGCGCCAGCAGAAACGGCGTTACTGCTGCTCCAGTGATATGCTGTTCATGTGCTTCCCGGTTGGCTTGTTCAATAATGTCCTCGATCTCTTTGGGTGGTAGAGCGACGTCAGATGGGGGTGGGACTACTACTAAAACTGCGGATTGCAACCCTATTTCCCAATGAGCTTTGGCAATTTGAACGACCTCCTTAGGGGTTTGAACGGTCACCGAAACCGGCAAACCGCTTTCACGGGAGTAAAAAGCGGGAAACTCATCTGTTTGATATCCTATTACCGGTATTCCCATTGTTTCCAGATATTCTATCGTGGCAGGAACGTCCAGAATAGCTTTTGCCCCAGCACATACAACAATGAGTGGATTCCTGCTTAGTTCTGGAAGGTCTGCGGAAACATCAAATGGCGCATTTCGGTGTACCCCGCCGATCCCGCCTGTGGCAAAGACACGAATGCCAACGGTGTAAGCACAGATGAGCGTTCCAGCGACGGTAGTCCCGCCTCGCTCCTGACGTGCTAGTGCGATGCCGAAATCTCGGCGGCTGATTTTGCGAGAGGGTTTGCTGGTATCTCCAAGTTCTTCTAGCTCTGAGGAAGTCAAACCAACATGAACTTTGCCGTTTAAGATACCAATTGTGGCTGGAATTGCCCCCTGTTGGCGAACTTCCTGTTCCAATGATTGAGACAATTGAATGTTCTGTGGATATGGCAAGCCGTGTGTAAGCACGGCGGTTTCTAGAGCAACAATAGGTTGATTCTGGCGAATTGCCACGGTTACTTCCTGACTGAGATGAAAATAAGCAGGTAATTTTTTGATCATCTAATTCTCCCTGTATAGCATTTATGAAATCTCGGGTTATAATCTTGGGACAATTTTATCAGGAAATATACTCGTGATGTATCACTCTGTTCGCTCGATTTTACGCCGAATGCTTCCTGGTGTACTGCTGGGTTTTTTAGTTTTGTTGGCAGTTAGTTTTATCGGTGACCTTCGACAGGTGGCTGAAACCGTGCGCAATTTTGACTGGCGCGTGTATCCTCTGGCGTTATTGCTCACTTTGGTTAATTACATGTTGAGGTTTTACAAATGGCACTTCTATCTTGGGCAGATTGGCGTAAAAGGGATTGAATGGCAGGAAAGTTTACGGCTTTTTGTTGGCGGATTTCCATTAGCAGTTACCCCCGGAAAGGTTGGAGAGGCGCTTAAAGCAGTCTGGCTCAACCAGCACAGTGGTGTATCAGTAGAGCGTGGTGTATCAGTGGTTGTGGCAGAGCGTTTGAGTGATGGATTAGCAGTGCTTTTACTTTCTGTGCTTGGGGTGATCTCTTATCCACAATACTGGACGGTCTTCGTTACCATTCTGGTTTTTGGTTTGTCCTTTATTGTGGTCTCCCAGTTTCGCTCACTGGCGATGTGGTTTTTGGGCATTGGAGAAAAAATTCCTGGTATTTCCAAATTTGTCCACAATCTGCGAGAGTTTTATGAAGGTAGTTCAGTTTTATTTAAGCCATTGCCTACCCTAATTGCTGTTGGATTGGGCACAATTTCCTGGCTGTGGGAAGGTATAGGATTTTATCTGATTCTGTTAGGGCTAGGACTCAGACCTGGGATTCAGCTCGCGGCGTCGGCGATCTTTATCCTTGCTTTTTCTACAATTATTGGTGCCGTATCGGCACTTCCGGGTGGGTTGGGGGCGGCAGAGGCTTCTATTGCTGGGATGCTGGCTCTTGTCGTGGGCTTAAACGCAGCGCTTTCTGCAGCAGCAACGTTATTAATCCGGTTGGCAACGTTGTGGTTTGGTGTTGGGTTGGGGTTGGTGGTCTGGTTTAAGTATCCCTATCTGTTGGGGCTGGGAGGAGGGCATGTCGCAGAGACTAAAGGTTGATTTTCATTGCCATACACGCTTTTCCCCCGATAGCCTGAGCGGAATTTCGGAACTTTTGGTTGTGGCATCTCGTTGTGGAGTTGATCGGTTAGCAATTACCGACCACAACACGATACGCGGGGCACTGATTGCTAAATCACTTGAACCAGAGCGTGTGATTGTCGGTGAGGAGATCAAGACGACTAAAGGTGAATTACTGGCGATTTTTGTGCATGAAGAGGTGCCCCAAGGGCTATCGCCACTGGAGACAATCCGCCGGTTGAGAGAACAAGGGGCGTTTATTAGTGTGTCTCATCCGTTTGATATTCACCGCTCTGGCTGGCGTTTACAAGATTTGATGGAGATTGTGCCATACATTGATGCCATTGAGGTGTTCAATGCGCGATGTTATCTGACAGGTTATAACCGCAGAGCGTTGGAGTTTGCTTTACAGAACAAGATTCCGGGCACCGCTGGTTCTGATGCCCACTTACTAATGGAAGTTGGAAGGGCAGTTGTGCATTTACCAGAATTTTCTAGTGCTGAGGATTTGCGGCATGTAATTACGCAAGGGCAGATCGCGGCGACCCTGTCGCCATTTTGGGTGCATCTGGGATCGGGGGCGATCAGTATAAGCAGAAGGATGGCAAGTATGTTTATGCGATTTACAAATCGCCGAGCCGCAAATCCTTGACGAAAGAGAAGGTTGCGATACAATTACAACAGTGGGGCGGTGGCGGAACAGGCAGACGCGACGGACTTAAAATCCGTTGGCCGTGAGGCCGTGTGGGTTCGACCCCCACCCGCCCTACTTGTGGGGGTATAGCGACAAACGAACGGCATATATGGGGGGGTGAAAGGTCAACTTATGCCAAGTCAAACCACTCTAGTACAGCGGACTTTTTTACTGTGGCAATTGTAGCCGAAGCTTTCCTCTTTTGTCTTTTGTATGATTATTATGAAGCTTGTTGACCGCATATATTTGCTAGCGCATAAAGGGCAAGGGCGTAAGAATACCACCCAAAACCGGTAATCGTGCCCATGCAAACTGGCGCAATAAGTGAACGGTGACGAAATTCCTCGCGCGCTTGTGTGTTCGAGAGATGCACTTCAACGACCGGGACGTTTATTGTAGCGATTGCATCTCTTAGGGCGACAGATGTATGCGTGTAGCCAGCAGGATTAAAGACAATCCCCTTTGTCCATTGATCAGCCTGTTGAAGGGTGTCAATTAATTCTCCCTCATGATTAGATTGTTTGCACTCAACCTTCAGTCCTATAGAGGTACCCAGTTCAATTAATCTTTGGTTAATGTCATCCAGAGAAAGATGTCCGTAAATATCAGGTTCTCGATTTCCAAGCAGGTTGAGATTAGGTCCATGCAAGACCAATATTGGGATCATATGAAAATCTCCTCTAGTGGAAGATCATTCAGCGTGAGACTTACGCCCGTCTTAATCTGACCGATTTCGGCAGGTAAGGCGAAGTTGATTTTGCCGCCTTGTTTCTTTTTATCCACTTGTATAAATGGTAAAAAATCCTTTGTTTTCATGTGCCCGGGCAATGATACTGGTAATTTCCATAACTTCAAGGGGCTCGCAATGATATCGGCAAGACCTTTTTTGGCGATACCAAGTTTCTCCGCCAAACGGGCTTCAGCAATCATGCCAATTGAGACCGCTTCACCGTGTTTGAGTTGGTAGTTTGAGGCGCGTTCGATGGCGTGTCCGATGGTATGTCCAAAATTTAATGCTGCTCGAATACCCTGCTCGTAAGGATCTTCCTGTACGTAGCGGATTTTGACAGCCATTGCTTTGGATATTAATTTGTTCCAGGATGGTGTTTCGAGAAGAATCTTTTTATCCGCAATGTTTATGCATTCTTCAAACAGCGTTGGGTTTGAGATAACCCCGTGTTTAATGACTTCTGCCATGCCATTCTGTAATTCATGTTCAGGCAGGGTGCTCAGCGTGAGCGGGTCAGCCAGAATCAGGCTGGGAGGGTGAAATGCACCAACGAGGTTCTTTCCGGCAGGTAAATCAATGGCGGTTTTTCCACCAATACTGGCATCAGCCATGCCCAGTAAAGATGTAGGAACAGCTATCCAGCGGATACCCCTTAGGAATGAAGCGGCAACAAAGCCTGCCAGATCGGTCACAACTCCGCCACCCAGCGCGATGATTGTGCTGCTACGTTCCAATCCTGCTTTCAGTAAATTTTCCCAAAGTGAAATTGCTGTCTGAATATTTTTTGATTGTTCTCCAGGGGGAATCGTCATTGTTTCTATCTGTTGATAGCCCCCCTGTTCAATAACTTTACAGACACGCGCGAGATAGAGTTTTGCTACATTTTCATCACTGATCACTGCAACAGGTCCTTTTAGATTGCGCGCTTGCATAGCATTTCCAAGATGGGATAAATTTCCCG
>Ga0068707_1004018_pt1 | contig 10219 bp, 5 predicted proteins | sample YNPNPMetaG_FD_66600 | JGI IMG/M metagenome (GOLD analysis project Ga0068707, IMG submission 66600) | Anoxygenic and chlorotrophic microbial mat microbial communities from Yellowstone National Park, USA - YNP NP MetaG | ecosystem: Environmental > Aquatic > Thermal springs > Hot (42-90C) >... | reverse complement strand
GGCGTCCTCCTCGGGACAGCGCACGCCGACGTGCACCGGTCCCGCCAACACGCGGACCCGATCGGCGACGATCCGCCCCGCCACGTTGATCTGGCATCCGGGCGCATCGACCGCGACCCAGCCGACCTCCGTCGAGTCCGGTTCGAGGTCCAGGTATCGGCCGGCCAGCGACGGCGGGAACATGCCGTCCGTGGGTCGAGCACCGGGGAACGAGGCTAGCAGGCGGCGCAGAGCCTCGTCGGCGGCCGGGGTCCGATCCAGCTCGCGCGCCGCCGCGAGCAGCAGGGCCCCGAGGTCGTGGAGCGCCGCGACGGTATCGGGCTCGGACCAGGTTTCGGACGAGGACGACAGGGGCCGGCAGCCCGTCGCCAGGGCGTCGAGCCAGCCGCGAATCTCGCGCTCCGCGTCCTCGAACCGGCCGAGGAAGAACTGCCGTTGCGCGCGGTCGAATGCCGCCTGGAGCATCTCGGGCGTCACGGCGCCCTCCGAGGCGGCGCACCGCCGCGCCGTCCGGCCTCCCGCGGGCGCAGGCGGCCCCAGCCCGTCCGCCAGCGCCGCCGCCGCCTCGGCCGCGGCCCCCTCCTCCGCCGGCGCAAGGACGAGCAGCCCGTACGGCGACCCCGACTGCGCCGCGGCGGTGGGCGCCAGCAGCAGCGCGCCCGCGCACCAGGCCCACGGGATCGGTCGCCGCGCGTCGCGTCGTACTACCGGCATCGCTGCACCTGTCCCGTCCGGCGCGACTGCTCGACGCAACCGCCGGCGCCATCGGACCGACACTCCAGCCAGGTGCCGGTCTCGCCGCAACCGGGAACCGCCGTTCCGCTCCAGCCGCTCACCAGCGTCGTGCACGCGCTGCAATCGCCGACGACGGTCGTTTCCTGGGGCGTCTCCCGTCCATCGCAGTCGTAGTCGAAACCGGCCGGGCCGGCGGGCATCGGGAAGAAGTTCGGCTGGTCGGGCCGGACGTCGCGGTTCTCGTCGTCGCAGTCGCCGGCCGCCCGCACGAACCCGGCGGGCGGATCGCAGGCGTCGGAGAATTCGAGCGGCGTTCCGAAGCCGTCGCTGTCGCGATCCCGGTAGAACCGCGTCCGCACGCCCTCGTCGGTGAAGCCGTCGCAGTCGTCATCGACGCCGTCGCAGCGTTCGTCCGCGCCGGGATGTCGGTCGGCGTTCCCGTCGTCGCAGTCGCCGCCGCGCCCCGCGGCGCCGGCCGGCTGGGAACACTGCCGCCACGCGGGCGTCCCGCCGCCCCATTCGTCCCCGTCCTCGTCCCGATACCAGTCGCGGGCGATGGCGTCCTCGTCGGTCAGGCCGTCGCAGTCGTCGTCGACGCCGTTGCAGGTCTCGACGGCGCGGGGATGAACGTGGAAGTTGTCGGGCGCGCAGTCGTTCCCGCCGCACGCGGGGTCGAGGAAGTCGTCCTCGTCCTGGTCGCACGTCCCACCGGTCCACTCGGGAAGGCACAGCGGATCACGGAACGTCGTGCCGACGGGGCACTCGCCGGAGGGTTCGGCCCCGCAACCGGCCGCTGCGACCATCCAGACCACCGTGGTGAGGACCAACTCCCGCACGTCGTCGTCTCCCCCGTGGCCGGTCGCCCCGTTCCGGCGCCCTGTCCCGCCCGGCCGCCGCGGGACCAGGGGGGCGAAGGCTACTCGTCGGCCGACGCAGCCCCGGGAGCGTCGCCCTCCGCCGCCGGAGCCTCGCGGTAGCCGCACTCCTTGTTCTCGCACACGAGCGCGACGCCGCCGCGCCCCCGCGCCTCGACGAGGTACGACGCGCCGCAGCGGGGGCAGGGTCGGGGCACCGGCTTGCGCCACGTGACGAAGTCGCACCCCTCGGTCGGCGCGACCTTCGCGGGCGCCGCGGGCGCCGCCGGCGTCGCGCGCTTCGCCCCTTTCCGGGTCCCGGTCGCGGCGTCCGCCTCCTTCGTCGCGGTGCGCACGCGCACCCGTCGGGAGCACTCCCAATAGGTCTTCCCGTTCCTCGTCCGCCGCTCGACGATGTCGCCGCCGCAGCCGGGCCGGGGGCACTTCACCCCGGTGGGCAGCGGCCGCGTCGTCTTGCAGGCCGGGTAGCCGGTGCAGGCCAGGAAGGCGCCGAAGCGCCCCCGGCGCACCGTCATCGGCTTGCCGCAGGTCGGGCACGTCGCGCCGGGAACATCGGGCAAGGGCGCGCCGGGCGCCTCGTCGGCCCCCGGCAGGTTCTTGGTGAAGCTACACTTGGGGTAGGCCGAGCAGGCCAGGAACCATCCCGCCCGGCCCCAGCGCCGCCGGAGCGGCGCCCCGCAGCGCTCGCACTTCTCGCCGCGCTCCTCCGTCCCGGAACGCACGTCGTCCATCTCGCGCATCGCGCGGCGCACGTCGGCATCGAACGGTTCGTAGAACTCCGCGAGCAGCGCTTGCCAGTCGATCTTCCGCGCCTCGATGCGGTCCAGGTCCTCCTCCATCCGAGCGGTGAACTGCGGGTCGAGGATGCGGGGGAAATGCCGGACCAGCCGGTCCGTCACCATCTCGCCCAGCTCCGTCGGCTGGAGTTTCTGCTCCACCTTGCGCACGTAGCGTCGTTGCAGGATGGTGGAGACGATCGAGGCGTAGGTCGAGGGTCGTCCGATGCGGCGTTCTTCCAGCTCGCGCACCAGCGAGCCCTCGGTGAAGCGGGCCGGCGGCTGGGTGAACTTCTGTTCTTCCGACACGCCGGGGGGCACCAGCCGCAGCGGTTCGTCGGGATGCAGCGCCGGGAGCGACGCGGCGACGCAGCCGGTGTCCGGATCGTCGCCGTTTCCCGGCCCCTTGGACGCGGCCCCGTTGCCGTTGCGCGGCGTCTCGTCCCCGTCGCCCGCTCGGGTGCCGTCGCCGGTTTCGGCTTCCTGGCCGTATGCCGCCAGCCAGCCGGGTTCGGCGAGCCGCGAGCTGGTGGCGCGCAGGCGGAACGTCCGGCCGCCGGGTGACCCGTCCCGCGCCTCGACCTCCACCGCCTGGATCGCGTAGAGGGCCGGCTTCATCTGGCTCGCCACGAACCGGCGCCAGATCAGCCCGTAGAGCTTGGCCTGGTCCGGCGTCAGGTACCGACCGACCTTGTCCGGGGTCAACTCCACATCGGTCGGTCGGATCGCCTCGTGGGCGTCCTGCGCCCCCGCCCGGCTCGCGAACACGTTCGGCCGCGCCGGGAGGGCCGCGGCCCCGAACGCCCGCCCGACGAACTCGCGACAGGCCGCCACGGCCGACTCGGAGACCCGGGTCGAGTCGGTGCGCATGTAGGTGATGAGGCCGGTCGGTCCGCCGTTGCCGATTTCCACGCCCTCGTAGAGCTGCTGCGCCGTCTGCATCGTCCGGCGCGCCGAGAAGTGGAACCGCGCCGAGGCGTCCTGCTGCAGGCGGCTTGTGATGTAGGGCGGCGGCGGGCGCCGCGCGCGGGTCTTTTCCTCGAGCTTCGCCACGCGGAATGCCGATCGCGCCAGTTCCTCGCGGACCCGCGTCGCCTCGTCGCGGCTGCCGATCCGGGCTGGCTCCCCGTCGACCCGGGTGACCTGGGCGCGGAACGAACCGGCCTCCGGCCGGTCGGCCGGGGCCAGCGCGGCGAACACGTGCCAGTATTCCTGCGGCACGAACTCCCGGATCGCCCGCTCGCGCTCCACGATCAGTCGCACCGCCACCGACTGGACGCGGCCCGCCGACAGGCCGCGCTGCACCTTCCTCCACAGCACCGGCGACAGCCGGTAGCCCACCAGTCGGTCGAGGACTCGCCGCGCCTGCTGCGACTCGAACTTCGCCTGGTCGATCGCCCGCGGCTCGGCCAGTCCCTTCTCGATCCCCTGCCGCGTGATCTCGTGAAACAGCACCCGGTGCACCGGCACCGACACGTCCTTGTCGCGCAACTCCTCGGCCACGTGGTACGCGATCGCTTCGCCCTCGCGATCCGGGTCGGGCGCCAGGTAGACGGCGTCCGCGGCGCGGGCTGCCTTGACGATTGCATCCAGCACGTGGCCGCGCCCCCGGATCCGCACGTACTCCGGCGTGAAACCCCGCTCGACGTCCACACCCAGCCTCGTGACCGGAAGGTCCTTCACGTGCCCCATTGTCGCCGCGATGGCGAACCGGTCCCCCAGGTAGCGGCGGATCGTCCGCACCTTCGTCGGCGACTCGACCACGAGCAACGGCTTGCCCATCCCGCTCAGCCTCTCCCCATCGGCAACCGGAATCGGCCGTCCGTCGTCCGGGCCACGGCGCCGGCCGCCTCCAGCAGGCCGAGCCGCGCCGCGACCTCGGCCGCCGCGAGGCCGCTCGCCGCCGCCAGCTCGTCCGCCCCCGCCGGCTCGCCCCCGGCCAGCAGGTCGAGCAGCCGGTCGCGGTGCGCCGGCGCCGCGGCCCCCGACCCGGCAGAGGCAACCACCGGTTGTCCCAGCCGTGCAAGCACGTCCCGCGCCTCCAGCACGATCGGACACCCCCCGCGCAGCAGCTCGTTGGAGCCCGCTGCCGGCGCGCAGTCCGGCGAGCCCGGCACCGCCAACACCGGCCGGCCGTAGCGCCGCGCGTACGACGCCGTCGAGAGCGCTCCCGAGCGCGCCCCGGCCCGCACCACCACCGTCGCCGCTCCCAGCGCCGCGAGGATGCGGTTGCGCCGGTGGAAGTGAGCGGGCAATGGTCCCTCCTCCGGCGCGAACGGCGTCACCACCGCCCCCGACGCCGCCGCGCGCGCGAACAGACCGGCGTGCTCCGGCGGATAGGGCCGCGCCAGCCCCGAGGCCAGCACCACGACCGTCTCCCCCCCCGCGTCCAGCGCCCCCTGGTGCGCCGCCGCGTCGCAGCCCGTCGCCCCGCCGGACGCCACCGCCCAGCCGGCCCGTGCCAACTCCCCCGCCAGCGCCCGCGCGGCCCGCAGGCCGCCCAGGTCCGCGCGGCGCGAGCCGACCAGCGTCACGCAGCGCTCCGGCAGCCGACCCACGATCCACAACGGGCCGGCGTCGGGCACGCACCCGCGAACCGCCGCCGGATACGCCGGGTCCTCCGGAGTCACCACCCGCGCCCGCGACGCCAGATCGCCCGCCTGCCGCGCCTCTTCCATCGCCGCACCGACCGGCCCGCCGGCGCCGCGCCGCCCGCCGCCTCGCCCCCGCGACGCGCCGGCCCGGCGAAACGGGCCGCAACCTAGGCAAGCGGCCCGCCGACTGTCAACCCCCGCCGTCGCCGCCCGCCCATCGCGTCGCCCCCTGGCGCCGTTGCGCGGTGCCCCGCCGCCGCCCCGGCTTGCTGTTCCTCCCCGCGTGGCGTAGGCTGGGCTCGAAACCAAGGAGAAACGTGGCGATGCGTGCCCGGCAATCGGAGGTCGTTTCGATCCGCTACCTTGTCCCCGCCCTGGCGCTCCTCCCGGCGCTCGAGGCGCCGGCGCGGGCCGCGATCGGCGACAACGACGTCGGCATGAACACCCACATCCCTTCCGACGCGGTGATCGATCTGTGCGTCGAACTGGGGGTCGGCTGGATCCGCGTGGACAACAACTGGTTCCAGACCGGCGACCCCTGCGGCGCCGTCACGCCGTTCGCTCCCCTCGACGCCAGCGTCACCTACGCCGTCTCCCACGGCCTGCAGGTCTACATGACCCTGGCCTACACGCCGCCCTGCGCCTCCACCGGGGACACCGACGGCGTGCCGAACAACGACGTGCCGGACGCGGCTGCCTGGGAACGCTACGTCCGTGCCGCCGTCTCTCACTACCGGGGGCTGGGCGTCCGCTACTTCGGCCTGTGGAACGAGCCGGATCTCGACGGGTTCTGGGAGGGCAACGCGACCCAGTACGTCGACCGGATCGTCGTGCCCGGCCTGCGCGCGATCCGTGACGCCTGCGTCGACTGTCTCGCTCTGGGTCCCGAGCTGGCCCACGGCGGCGACTACGACGTCTGGCTGGAGAACATCCTCCGCGCCATGGACGCCGCCGGCGTCTCGTTCGACATCTACTCCCACCACATCTACCAGGACTTCGACGTCGCGATCTGGGACGGCGACTCGTTCGTCAATGCCCTCGACCACCGCCGCTTCTTCTTCACCCGCCGCTCGTTCCTCGACGTCCTGCGCGAGACCGGCCATGCGCCGGGCGGCGTCCCTGACCGCGAGGTCTGGATCACGGAGACGGGCTACCGCTGCCAACCGCCGACCGACGCCGGCGAGATGGAGCACCAGCGCACCTACTACATGCGCGTCCTCGACGAGCAACTGGCGCGGGCGTGGTACACGAACAGCTTCTTCTACGAGATTCTCGATTCCGAGGACGAGATCGACGGGTTCGGCATCACGCGGCGCAGCGGCTCCGCCTTCACCCGCAAGCCCGCCTTCGACGCCCTGCGCGACCGCATCGCCTCCGAACCGGAGCTGTCGGGAAGCGGCGGCGGCACGCAGTGCTCGGACGGCGCCGACAACGACGGCGACACCCGCGCCGACCTTGCCGACCCCGGCTGCGCCGGCGCGGCCGACGACAACGAGTCCGACGACCCGCCGCCGCCCGTCCGGCCGACGCTGGAAGCGGTCGAGGCACCCGCCATCGACCTCGACGGAACGCTCGAACCCGGCGAGTGGAGCGGCGCCGCGTGGGTCGAGTTGCGCTCCCCGGACGACTTCGTCTCGCCCGACCACGCCCCGGGCGACGCCGCCGACCTCTCGGCCCGTCTCGCCGCCCTCTGGAGCCCCGACGCCCTGTACCTCGGCGTCGAGGTCACCGACGACGTCCACGACAACGATGCGACCGCCGATCTCCTGTGGTCCGCGGATTCGGTCCAGGCGGCCTTCGACATGGCTGCCGACGGCGGTCACGCCTACGACGGGGACGACGACTTCGAACTCGGCTGGGCGCTGGGCGCCTCCGGCCCCCTGCACTACCGGTGGGCGGCGCCGCCTTCCGCCCCGCCCGACCCCTCGACCGTGGCCGTTCGCCGCGACGGCGTCCGCACCCGCTACGAGGTCCGCATCCCGAGCGCCGGCCTGGGCCGCGTCGCCTTCGCCGCCGGACTCGAAGTGGGCTTCACCTTCCTGGTCAACGACGCGGACCTGGCGGGCCGCGAGGGGTGGATCGAGTGGACACCCGGCATCGGGAGCTTCAAGGACCCCGCCTCGTTCGGTCGCCTGCGTTTCGTCGCCGGCAGCGCCGCCGACGGCGACGCCGATGCCGACGCCGGCGCCGACGGCGAGGCCGACACCGGGGCGGAGGCCGCTCCGGAAGGGGGGACGGATGCCGACGTGCCGGACGTCCGACCGGACGGTGCCGTGCCGGTCGCCGCGGACGACGGGGGGTGCGGCTGCCGCACCCCGGGTCCCGCCGGGGGCTCGCTTGCATTGCCGTTCCTGCTGGTCGCCGCAGCCCTTGGCTGCCGCCGCCCGCGCGCGGCGCCGCTCGGCGGGTCCGCCCCGCCGGTCAAGGAGTCTCGGACGCGGACGCGGGGCCGGACTTGAGCGCCGAGCCGATGCGGGGGACGATGATCACGACCGGCTTCTCGTCCAGCACCGTGATGCCGTCGCCGATCACCTGGATGTAAATCGTGAACACCTGGTCGGTCGCCGCCCGGGGCACCGTGTCGTTACGCAGGATGATCAGGAATCGCACCACGGTGCCGGGGGTCAGGTTACGGAACGTATCGAAATAGCCGTCGCCGTCGGTGTCCGACACGGTCGGCATCGCCGCGCCGGGAGGCGGCGTCGCCGACTGCGGAACCGCGTACTGGAAGAACCCGTGCGGATCGTCCCGCACCCGGGCGCTGACCGACGTGAGACGAATCGCCCCGACCAGCGTCGTCACCCCGGTGACGATCGTGCTCGCCAGTCCCGAGCCGTCGTCGCGGGCGTCGTAGACCAGCGGGCACATCATTTCGGAACCGACCGGCACGGGCGAGCGCGGGGTGCCGCCGACGCCCATCGGGCATGAGCCGCCGGTGGGCGGGACGTAGGCGCCCGTCTGGATCGCCACATCCTCCAGATAAGGGCGCGCTGGCGTTTCCGTCGACACCCCCATCACACGCACGTGGAGCGCGTTGAGCGCCGCGATCGTCTGGGCGCGGGTGTGGGCGCCGGTGATCCCCGCCGCGATGTAGCCGTCCATCGGGCTGCGCGCCTCGGGGTCATGGAACTCCGCGTCCGTGATGTGGATCACGATCGGGAACGCCCCGTCGCGGAAGCCGACGCCGCCGAGCGACCCGCCGCCGGGGGTCGTCGGATCGGATCGGAAGGCCGGCACCGAGCCGCTGATCATCCGGCCGCTCCACGGGTCGCGCACCGACCAGCTCACCCCCGCTCCGGTCGCGATCTGGTACAGCGCCTCCCAGTCCGCTTCGGGCAGGTCGCCGCCACAGCCCAGGGGAGCGTCGAGCGCGTCGACGCCGCTCTGCACGCGCGTCACGTCCGTCGTCACCTGCTGGTGCAACCGGAACGGCGCGTCGTCCACTCCCGGACTGCACGACGTCTGGCCGAACGGGGCGATCGGGAAGTCCTCGAACCGGCTCACCCCGAACGCGCTGTCGGGGATCTCGGCGCGAATCCCCGGCACGATCGTCGTCGTCAGGGCCGACTGGATGTTGTTGATCTCCCCGCCGAACGAACCGGTCGTGTCGACGGACAGGTGCACGTCCGCCTTGCGGATGTTGGTGTCGAACGTCAGCACCCCGGCGGAATCCCCGCCCGGGTCGTGGTATGGCAGGATGAAGAAGAACTCCGGGATCCGGCTCCCCGGGTCGCACGGATTCGTCCCCGCTGTCAGCTCCGCCAGGTCGCTTTGCCCGTCGCCGTCGCTGTCCGGATCGGTCCAGTCCATGCACCCCCGCAGGTACTCGTCGTGGTCCGACACGCCGTCGTTGTCGCTGTCCAGGTCGCGGAAGTCCGGCGTCCCGTCCCGGTCCGAATCGGCCGGCGTCGTTGCCACGTCGGTGTCGCCCGCGTCCTGCGCGTCCGGAATGCCGTCCCCGTCGCTGTCGGTGTCCAGGTAGTCCGGCGTCCCGTCCCGGTCGGTGTCCACCCCGGTCCCCACGCCCTCGTCCAGGTCCGCGATCGTGTCGCCGTCGCTGTCCGTCAGGTCCCGGACCGGGATGCAGCGGCCGCTCCGACAGGTCTCCCCCGCCCCGCATGCCCGACCGCACGCGCCGCAATGCGACGGGTCGTAGTCCAGGTCCACGCACGATCGCGAGCAGTTCGTCGTCCCCGTCGGGCACGACAACAGGCACAGCCCCTCCGCGCACACCAGGTCGGTGCCGCAGGCGACGCCGCAGCCGCCGCAGTTGTCCGGATCGACCCGCGGGTCCACGCACACCGCCCCGCAGCGCAGCATCTCGCGCGGGCAGACGTCGACGCACGTCCCCTCCTGGCAGTATTCCGTGTCGCGGCACGTCGTCCCGCAGTCGCCGCAGTGGCGCGGGTCGTGCCGCAGGTCGACGCAGGAGCGCGAGCAGTCGGTCGTGCCTTCCGGGCAGGAGAACCGGCAGGCGAACTCGCCGCACACCTCGTCCGCCGCACAGGTTGTCCCGCAAGCGCCGCAGTGGAACGGGTCCACCCGGACATCCACGCAGCGGTCCACGCACCAGGACAGGCCAGGAGGACAGAACGGCCCGATCTCGCCGTCGTCGGCTTCGGCATCCCCGTCCCCGTCGGCGTCCCCGTCCCCGTCGGCGTCCCCGTCCCCGTCGGCGTCCCCGTCCCCGTCGGCGTCCCCGTCCGCCGCGCCCGTGCAGGTGCAGAGGTCCGCGGTGCACGTGCCGCCGGCGTAGCCGAGGGCCCGACAGGAGTCACCGCAGGCCGCCGCCGTGCAGGTCCCTTCCCCTCCGTCCGGCGCCTCGCCGCAGAACGGCCCGAAACAGGCGCCCTCGTCGTTCGTGCGGCCGCCGCACGCGACCAGACCGAGCGCCAGCAGGAACCAGGCCCAGTTCTTCATGACCGACCCCTTTCGCCTCCGGCATTGCCCTTCGTCGTCGCCCGGACTGTAGCCTGCGTCCCCGGCGTGCGCAACCCGCGGCACCTGCGCCCGCCAAGCCGGCTCGTCTCAAAAAGCGACGTACGCCCCGTGCGCCGCGGTCCCCGCGGCGACTCCGATGCCGAGTTCGGCCGCAGCCCTCCTCCGACGGGAGGGAGCAGGCTTCCGCCACCTCGCCCGCCGCGCTATGCTGCCGGCCGATGACTCGAGCCATCCGTCTTCGCTTCGCGCTTCCGGTCCTGCTCGGCGCCGCCGTCGTCTTCGCCGGATGCCCCACCCC
>Ga0068707_1004017_pt1 | contig 10221 bp, 9 predicted proteins | sample YNPNPMetaG_FD_66600 | JGI IMG/M metagenome (GOLD analysis project Ga0068707, IMG submission 66600) | Anoxygenic and chlorotrophic microbial mat microbial communities from Yellowstone National Park, USA - YNP NP MetaG | ecosystem: Environmental > Aquatic > Thermal springs > Hot (42-90C) >... | reverse complement strand
AGCAAGAAGATCCAGGAGCTCTGGGGCATCCCCCAGGATATCGAGTGGGCTTTCTATAGGAAGAAGCTTTTTATCCTCCAGGCCAGGCCTATCACGACCTTGCCCGCACAGGGACAGGGGGCCGTGCTCACCGCCCCGGCCTCGGCGCCGTCGGGTGGCGCATTCTCCGAGTTCGACACACCGACCGACCCGTCGACTGAATGGACCTCTGCCACGATCACAGAGATGCTCCCAGGCGTGCTCTCTCCCTTGACCCTCTCGCTCATGCCGGCACTGGAGTACGGCTTCCAAAAACCCATCATGGACCTGGGGATGCTGCGGCACGTGCCCTCCAAAGACGCTGTTTCGTTCCTCGGGTTCTTCTACAACCGTGCCTACCTCAATCTCACCCTGGTCCGGTCCCTCATACGGCAGGTGCCCCTGATCTCTCCCGAGACCATGGAGAGAATTCTGGGAAGCGAGGACGGCGACGCACGCCAGGAGAGGCCGCCGCGCTTCGTGCGGGATCTGCCGCACATGCTTCGCATAGGATACCATGCGCTGCACCTGGCACAGAGACTCAAACCGGCCGCGGAGGCGCTGATCGAAACAGGGATGAGGCAGTACGCCGAGGGCCGCCTGTGGGACATCCCGGCGATGGAGACTCTCGAGATCCTTTCCCTGATCCAGACGATCCAGAGAGCCACGGCGGACATCTACGCCCTGCACATCACGGCCTCCGAGTTCGGCGAGCTCACCTTCCAGCTGATAAAGAAGCTCACCGGCCGGTGGGCAAAGGATGAGTACGGGGTCTTGGCCTCTCAACTGATCACCGGTTCGTACAACCCTCACGTGGGACGGCCGCTTTACGATATCTGGGGCCTTGCCCAGAAGGTACGCGATTCCCAGAGGCTTCAGAGGGTCTTTGCGCTCCCCTCCTCTGAGAAGATCCTGAGCGCGCTCGAGAGCGAGACCTCTCGAGCCGCAACGGCGTTCATGGCCGAGTTTCAGAGGTTCCTGGAGAGGTACGGGTACAGGAGTCGCTACGGTGCCGAGCTGATGCACCCGCGGTGGGAGGAAGAGGCGGACTTCATCGTCTCCTTGATAAAGATCTATACAAGGACGCTGCTCAAGGTCAACCCGTGGGAGATCAAGCGGGGCCAACTCCAGAGAAGGGCCGTGGCGAGCCAGAAGATCGAGTCGAGGCTCAACCCGGTGCAGAAGAGGATCGTCCGCCGGCTTGCCCAGCTCATGCTCGATGTCTTCATCCCCCTTCGCCAGAACATGAGGGCGCTCTCCCTCATGAACGCGCACTTGGCCAGACGTCTCGCCCAGGAACTCGGCAGGCGCTTCTGTTCGAAAGGACTCATCGGCCAGGCGGAGGACATCTATTTTCTCACCATCGGGGAAATCATGGCCTTGGGAGGTTCGAGGGCGGAAGAGCTGCCTGAAACGCTGCTTCGCGTCTCTTCGCCGGCCCCCTCTGTCGAGGAGCTGAGAAGATCCATCGAGCGCCGGAGGTTCGAATACCGGAGGAATCTTTCGCTCGCGCTCCCTGAACATTGCAGGGGGCGTCCCGTGCCGGTCTGCGGCCAGGAAAGGCGCGCGCGCCTGGCCGGGGAGAAGCGCCTGAGAGGATTCCCCGCGAGCCCCGGCCGGTGCACAGGGACCGCGAGGCTCGTGACGATTCATTCGCGCGCTGTATCGATCAAGCAGGGTGATATCCTCGTCATCCCGGGCATGGACGCCGGGTGGACCCCGTTGTTCTTGTCTGCTGCGGCCATCGTGGCAGAGCGAGGGGGGGTGCTTTCCCACGGATCGCTCGCTGCACGTGAGTACGGACTGCCCGCAGTGAGCAACGTCAGGCTGGCCACCCACCTCATCAAGGACGGCCAGGTCATAACAGTCGACGGTGATCGTGGGGAGGTGTGGCTTTGAGCAGCCTGGAAGCGCCACTCTGCGGCGTCCGGCGGGTGTGGAGAGGGGTGAGTGCCGCGGTGGCGCTGTCTGCGGGGGTGCTGTGGTGGTGCCTCGGGGCCGCGTGGTGGACCTGGACTGCTCAGGCCTCCACCGGGGCGAAGATCATCGCAGTCGATGCCGTGGCACTGCCGGGCGAGACGGTGTATCTGGAGGGGTTTCTCTACAAGGCAGGGGTTCGAGGGCTCCTCTCCCCCCCGGTCGCAGGCGAGGTGCTGAGGTTCTACGACGATGCCGGCCGGCTCCTCGGAGAGAAACTGACCGACCGAAGCGGGAGCGCCCGCGTCCCTTCCCGCACGACCCGAAAGGGTCTGTATTCGTTCACGGTGAGGGTATGGGAGAACGACCGGTACGAGGCAGGGCCGGCGAAGGGTTTCATTCTGGCGAGGGACAAGGCAAAGCCCCTCTTTTTGGTGGAGGCGGAAAGGGCCTTGGCCGCCTCGAGTCCCATGGGGTTCGTGGTCAAGCCTGTGGAGAAGATCGCACCGGCCGCCGATGCGCCCGGGATCGTCAGGGGCCTGCCGGGCTCCTACGAGGTCGTCTATCTCTCCTCCATCCCCAGGATGTACCAGGATAAGATTCGAGCATGGCTCGTTGCCCACGGCTTTCCCGACGGCCCGTTGGTATCGGTTGGGGGGCCTGTTGTGAAGCCCTCGGACGATGATGCCGTTCCGGAGGAGGGCAGGGAGAGGTTGAGGCATCTGTGCCGCGAGGGCGCGAGGGCCTCCCTTGCTGTGGTGGGAAGCAGGTCCCTCGCAAAGGCTCTTGTGGAGCAGCGTGTGAGGGTTTTTCTGCTCGAGCCTGCCCAGCAGCCGCCGGCCTCGCACTGGGGCCAGCAGGAGCCCTCTCGGTGCACCTTCAAGGACCCTGACCCGTGCCGTATACGGGCGTGGAAGGATATCGAGCCGTATGTGCGGCGCCACAAACAAGGGTCCCACCCGCCCCGGTTCTCTGGGGTGCCGGCCTTTGTCCCGCCGTCTTCCTGCGTGCAGGGCACCTCGAGCCCTCAGGAGAATGAACCTGCAGCGCCCCCCAGGTGCGAGAAAACGCTCAGGGTGTGCTCTCGAGGCTCATCCCGCGGTTTGCAGCAGGGTTTTGGCGGCTTTGGCTCGGATGCCGCGTTCGCAGGGACATCGAGTTGTTTCTCTTGCAGGCACATGGGGGTGGTGAGGGAGTGAGGGAGAGCCGATGGTGACGAGCACCCCGAGACGGAAGGCCGCGCGGCCTCGAGGAACGCACGAGGCGGTAGTGTCGCTTCGACCCTGCGCATCGTACGAACCCGACCGCGTGGAGGATCAGCTCACAGAGGCCCTGGAACCGTTCGGCGGTATAGAGGGGCTTGTCAAACCCGGCGAGAGGGTCCTCATCAAGATCAATCTGCTCAACGACACACCACCGGAGCACGCAGTGGTGACCCACCCGTCGCTCACCAGGGCGTTGATACGGAAGGTCCGATCCGCCGGGGCGATCCCAGTGGTCGCCGATCAGTCAGGGCCGGGCTTGAAAGGCATCACGATGCGTGCGTTCCGCGCCTCCGGGACGCGGGATGTCTGCGAGCAGGAGGGGGCAGAGGCCCTCCCGTTCAACAAGCATGGGTTCACGGAGATACAGTGCCCCGAGAATACCCATCTGAAAAGCCTCTTTGTCGCGCGGGATGTGCTCGAGGCCGACCGCGTCATCGGCATCGCAAAGCTCAAGACGCACATGCAGGCCCTCTACACAGGGGCCGTCAAGAACTATTTCGGGTGCATCCCCTTGAGGGAGAGGAAGAGGGCTCACCTTCTGAGCAAGTTTCGCTTGTTCTGCGAAGGGCTGGTAGATATCTTTGCTGCGGTCGACCCGGATTTCACCTTGATCGACGGCGTGATCGGTATGGAAGGGATGGGCCCCAACCGGGGCGCGCCGAAGAAAACCGGGGTCATCCTTGCAGCAAGGGATCATGTGGCCTGTGATGCAGTGGCACTCGACCTCATGGGGATCCCGGGCGAGGCTTACCCGGTCCTTGCCGCGGCGCAGGCACGGGGCCTGGGGCAAGGCCGTCTGGAACGGATCGACATAGTGGGCGGCGATCCGTCTCGTTTCAGGAGCGCTTATAGACTTCCCCCCCGATATCTTCGGAACCCGCCGCGAATGATCGCGAGTCTGGCGACGATGGTATCTTCGGGAACCAGGCCTGTCGTTGACGAGGAGCGCTGCCAGGCATGCGGGGCCTGCTTCGAGAGTTGCCCTGCCGGGGCGATTACCTTGCAGCCCAAGGCTGCGATAGACCCCCGGCGCTGCATCCAGTGCCTCTGTTGCATGGAACTGTGCCCTCACGAGGCTGTGTACGAAAAGGCCCCGGCCCTCGTGAGCGCCCTGCGGAGGGTGCGAAATGCAGTCATTCGCCCCACGAGATGAGACAGGATCGGTCGATGCTTCGGCCGCCAGGCACACGAGAGGCATCGGGGGCCGAGCAGAGGCCGAGCGAACGGCATCACCTTTTTCTGAAGGAGGTTACGGCTCATGAAGACACTCAAATCCATTGTCGAGGCGCCCGGGGTGTATCAGGCGGTGCTCAAGGACGGCTTGAGGGTCCTCGATGACGAGGTCTCCAAAAGGTCGGGTATAAGCGGGCTCGCCATAAAGGGCGCCTACAAGCTTCTCAAGGGCGTTCAAGGCGGAAGGGCGTTGGAAAAGGCCGTGGAGATCCTCATGCCCGAGTTCATCGAGGCGTTCGAGCCGTACTTCGAGAAATACCAGGCCGAAGGGAAGCGAGGGTCGTTCGAGTCCTTCATAGCCCCTCACCTGGAGGAGCTCGCCGACAAGCTCCTCTCGATTACCGACAAGAAGGCTGCCCACACCGACGCCGCTGTGGTTCGCAACACCTATCAGAAGCTCAGGCCAAAGGCCAAGAAGGAGGTGGTCGCCTCCTTGCCCGCCCTGGCCCGTATGATCGACAAGTACACCGCCGGCTGACGCGGCCGCCGGGACCGGAGCCCCGTGGGTAGGTGCCTCATGCGCGTACCGCTTCTCGACCTGGCCCCACAGTTCGAGGCCGTCCGCACGGACCTCTTGCGCGATATAGAGCTCCTGTGCGAGAGCCAGCACTTTATCCTCGGCGAGCGGGTCCGGGCATTCGAGCAGCAGATCGAGGCCTACACAGGGGCGTCCCATGCCATCGGGTGCGCCTCGGGTACCGATGCCCTCCTGCTCGCCCTCATGGCCATCGACCTCAGGCCTGGCGACGAGGTCATCACCACTCCGTATACGTTCTTTGCCACGGCAGGCTCTATCGCCAGGCTCGGGGGCGTCCCCGTGTTCGCCGACATCGACCCGCGCACCTACACTCTGGAGCCGGGGCTGATCGAGGCGCGAATCACGCCCCGCACCAGGGCGATCATCCCTGTGGACCTGTTCGGGCAGACGGCGATGATGGACCCTATCCTCGAGATCGCCCGAGCGCGCGGGATTTTTGTCATAGAGGATGCGTGCCAAGCCATTGGTGCGATCTATGCAGGCAGGCACGCGGGCACCTTGGGCGACCTCGGGTGCCTGTCCTTCTATCCGTCGAAAAACCTCGGCGGGTTCGGGGACGGCGGGATGGTGCTCACCGAGTCTCGAGAGTTCGCCGACAAGATACGGCTCTTGCGGGTCCACGGGGCCGACGCGGCCTACCACCACAAATGGGTGGGCATCAACAGCCGCCTGGATGCCATACAGGCAGTGGTGCTCTCGAGGAAGCTCCCCCACCTCGAGCACTGGATAGAGGCGCGGCGGCGCAATGCGGACTTCTACACCCAGGCATTCGCCTCCGGGCCTGTTGCCGCCCCGGAGGTTACCCCGGGGTGTGTGCCGACCTACAACCAATACGTAGTCCGATGCCCTGAACGCCGAGACCAGTTGCGGAGCTTCCTGGAGGAGAAGGGCATAGGCACGGCCGTTTATTACCCCTTCCCCCTTCACCTCCAGGAGTGTTTCTCGTATCTAGGATACCGTGAGGGCGAGTTCCCCCACTCCGAGGCGGCCAGCAGGCAGACGCTTGCCTTGCCTGTATATCCGGGATTGACAAGGGAGCAGCTCGAGTACGTGGTGGAAGCAGTTCGTTCCTTTTACGCCAAGGGGTAGTCTGAGGCACGATGGCCGAACAGACCCAGGGTCACCGGGAGGACTGCGGCAGGAGGGATGGGGGATGTGCGGACCGCGCGCTCGCTGCGCCGGGCAGCCCTGACTTCGACTATGCCCCCGGCTCTGTGGGTCGAGCCTCTCGTCTCTTGTCTTCGAGGGGGCGGACGGCACTTAACCTCAGCTCGTAGTACTTTGCGTACTTCACGAACTCGTGGAATGCGGAAAGCACAGAGGCCACAAGTCCTGGCACCCCATCCAGAAAGCCCCTCTTTACCACATAGAGCTTGAAGAACATGACCAATGGGCTCCCCACGAGTTTGAGCAGCAGGAACGGGCGCTTGTGCCTCGAGGGTTCCCCGGCGGCCAAGGACGTGTACTCCTGAATGGTCGCAATGTGGTCTTCGAGGGTTGGGAAGGAATAGTGGAGAAGATTCCCCTTCAAGGTCCCGATGGGGCCGTCGATGAGGACCCCCTCGTGGAGGCGGCTTCCGTCCCACCGGGCTGCGCGCGCGGAAAAAAGACGCACCTTGTAATCAGGGTACCAGCAATGGGAGAGATACCGGCCAAGATAGAAACTCATGCGCGGCATGCGGTATGCGCTATAGCGCGGTGAGCCGCTCAGGAGAGCCTGAATCTCTGCGGCGAGCTCGGGGCTGACGACCTCGTCGGCGTCAAGGCTCAAGACCCACTCGTGGGATGCATAGGAGAGGGCGAGACCTTTTTGCGGCCCATACCCGCGCCACTCGTGCCGGTACACCTTGTCGGTGTATCGGCCGGCGATCTCCACGGTGGCGTCGCTGGAGAAGGAGTCGACCACAACGATTTCATCGGCCCATGAGACCGAGGCGAGGCAGGCGCCGATTCGATGCGCCTCGTTGCAACAGATGACGACAACCGAGAGCGGCTTCACGGGGTGCTCCGGCAAAGGGTGGGGGGGTGTTTTCCGCTGTGCCGGGTCCTTCCGGTGGTCATGAAGGAGCGACGAACCGGCGGCCCCCCGGATACCGGTTGGGCGGACCGGCCTTGACCGGCTCGTGGGGTCCTTGTAATCAAGCTCGAGAAAGCTTTGCATGTTTATGCGACCATTGCAACACCACCTCGCCTGAAGCGGCGGAGACGGGCCATGAACCCTGCGATACCTCGACCGGGAAAGATCATCCTCTTCCGTACGGACCGGCTGGGCGACCTCGTCCTTTCTTTCCCGGTCGTGGAGTCCCTGAGGGCATCCTACCCGGAGGCCAGGGTGGATTTCTTCGTCAGCCCGTCGACAGCCCCTCTTGCGCGACTCCAAAGACATGTATCGGACGTCATAGAGGACAGGTTTTCAGGGCCTCGAGGGCTTGCAGACTGCGTCCGGCTCCTGGGTGCCCGAGGCTACGACATGGCGGTGCACATCTACCCGAGGCCTCGACTGGCGCTGGCAGCCTTCTTGAGCAGGATCCCGGTTCGCATCGGCACGGCATACAGGTTCTATTCGCCTCTTTTCAACCAGAGGGTCAAGGTCACCCGAAAACGCATGACGGCGCACGAGCTCGACCTGAATCTCCGCCTCATCGAGTCCGTTGCGCCGCCGATACGGCCTGTCTCCTTCGGGATCGTTGTCCCGGAGCGCGCTCAGGCCGAGGTGGACACCCTCCTTGCCGCATGCGGGATCGGGGGCCCCGGGTCCTGTTTTGTCGTTCTGCACCCTTCCTCAGGGGGCTCCTCTCTCCAGTGGCCCCCTGAGCACTTCGGTGAGTTGGGCAGAGCGCTTCTGGCCCGCGGCATCCCTGTGGTCCTGACAGGGGTCGAGGCGGATCGGCCGGTCGTCGACCAGGTGCGCTCGGTCGCAGGGGAGGCGGCTGTGGACCTATGCGGCCGGTGCGACCTCGAGCACCTCGCTGCCCTCCTCGTGCGGGCGTCCCTTCTCGTGTCCAATTCGACAGGGCCTCTTCATCTGGCGGACGCGCTCGGCACGAGGGTCATAGGGTTGTACAGCCCCTTCCTGTTTTCCTCGCCTGCACGCTGGGGGCCGTACACGCAGCGAGAAAATGTGTTCGCACCCGAAGGGAAATCGTGCCGTCGCTGCAGGAGGGACCGGTGCGAGGACTTCAATTGCATGGCACGGATCCCACCGGGGCAGGTGCTCGAGAAGGCACTCAGCCAGCTCCCTTGAGCAGCGTAACCTGCTACCTGCGGTCGAGACCCGGATCCAGCTCAAAAGGGTCGCTATCCAGCGACTGGGCGAGTCCCCACCGGCAGCGGGTTCGACTCGAGGCCTCCTGCTGCGCGATGAGATCGCGTGTCTCCTGCGAGATGGGGCGAAAGGGGTGATACAAGTGGTACACCACCGCCCGGTTGAGCAAGGGGTAGAAGGGGATCCCTGCCCTGAGCAGCCTCAGCTCCAGATCGCGGTCCTCGTGGCCGTAGACCTTCCACTCCTCGTCATACCCGTTGACCTGCTCGAAGACGACTCGCGGCAGGCTGAAATTGACCCCCATGAGCTTGCGGGGCCTCGGGTGAAAACAGCGGGCCAGGCCGCTGGGGAGTCGCACCCCGAGCATGAACCGTTTGGTGTCTCCGGAGAGATAGCTCCTGAGCAGCGGTCCTGTCAGGGATTCGATGCGGCCGGTGAGTACCTGTTCGCGCGTGACGACGGCAGAGAGCCTGGGGCCCAGCTTGACCCGGCGGCCGCAGAGCACCCGGCGGCCGTCAGCGGCCTTCATGTGATCGGCGACCCAGTGGCGGTGCGGTATGGAATCGCCGTCGATAAAGATCAAATGATCGCCTGAAGCGCGCCTTACGGCTTCATTGACGATCCGGGCCTTTCGATACCCGAGATCCGAGTGCCACACGTGCACGAGCCGGGTGTTCAAGCCATTACGCCACGACTCGATCACTGCGCGGGTCTCGTCGGTCGAGCCGTCGTCTGCGATGATTATCTCCTCCGGGGGTCTTGTCTGCCTGGCAAGACCGCACAGGGCCAAATCGAGCTCCCGGGGGCTGTTGTACGTGGGGACGATGACAGAGCATTTCATGGTCGTGTCTCGGCAGGGCCGCAGTACGAACCACCTGAGCGCGTCGGGGGATAGGTACCGCAGCTATTGTAACCCAAGCAATTGTAGGATCCTCCCTATGGCCTGGTAGCGTTTCCGGAGCCGTACGGCTTTTGGATAAAGGAATGCGATCGGTGGCAGCGAATACCTCACGATACGAAACACCTGCTCGATGATCTTGAGCAGGGTGCCGAGCGCTCCACGCCGGCCTCGCATGAGGACCGAGGCCCTCCCATAGGCAATGTGCCACTCCCTGTAGTACTGTTCGGTAAGATGGGCGGCTGAGAGGCGATGTCGCACCACGGCGCCGGGGAGATAGAGGATTCTGCCGTATGCCTTGCTCATCCTTTTCATGAGGTCTGTATCCTCACCCCCGATTCTTCTCCCCTCCGGGGACCAGCCAAGATCTGTCCTGAACCCGCCGACCTCGAGCGCCGCTTCCCGCCGCAGCCCCATATTGCCGGTAAAAGGAAAAGCGATGCCGCTCGTCCTGGTTATCTCTCTGACAGCATCCCCGAAGTCGTACCGCCCTGTCGGGCCGCCTATCTCGTTGTGGAAGGCATCTCTGAGCCAAGGTGGCATCGAGGCATCGACAGAAGAAGGCCAGCAGGGGATGACACGTCCGCCCGTGGCGACGACCGAGGGGTCCTCGAAGGCGCGTGCATGCGCCTCGAGCAAACAGGGATCGCAGTCCATATCGTCGTCCACGAACACCACGATCCCTGATCGAGCCGCCTCCAAGGCGCGATTCCGGGCGAAAGAGACCCCTCGTCTCGGTTCGCACTCGATGCGGACACGCAGGTTGGTGGTCGTCGAGGCGAAGTCTCGGGCCGTTCGAAGCGTCCGATCGGTACTCCCATTGTCCACGATTATCACTTCCCAGGCGCACGGGGCAGTGAGCCGCTCGAGCCCCTGGAGCGTCTTTCGAAGTTCATCCGCGCGGTTGTAGGTGCATATTGCCAAGGTCAGCCGGGGTGGATCACCCTGTGCCCGACCCTCTTGAGACGAAAGATCCGCCATCGTTCCTCCCTGCCTGACACAGTGCCCGGGGAGCGATTCCCCCTCTTTACATACCCTTGGCGATAGTATAACAAAAAAAGACGGCCCGAGGCCACCGGACCTGCTT
>Ga0068707_1004016_pt1 | contig 10223 bp, 5 predicted proteins | sample YNPNPMetaG_FD_66600 | JGI IMG/M metagenome (GOLD analysis project Ga0068707, IMG submission 66600) | Anoxygenic and chlorotrophic microbial mat microbial communities from Yellowstone National Park, USA - YNP NP MetaG | ecosystem: Environmental > Aquatic > Thermal springs > Hot (42-90C) >... | reverse complement strand
TCGCGCAACAAGACACATTCGACAAATTCACCATCTTGCGTCCGCAAAAGTAATTTTTCCGTACCGTCTGAACCTTTACGATGACTGGCCACCTGCATGCTGAAGACTTTGAATGCCTTCTTCAGATCCCGCCGGACGACCTTCGGCACGTCAGACATCTCATCGAAAGGGATCTTTGGCGACTCATACACCCAATGCAAGACCTGAGCAACTCGATAACCGGGTTGGCCTTTGCTGATGAACCAATCCCTGAGTTGCCTCCAGGAATAATCGAGCAGGTGTTCCACGACTAGATACCTCCCATTTTGACGCTCTCGCGTTATCTCGCCCAATTGATTACTGCGTGATTGCTATTCACAGATAGCATTATCTGAAAGTTGTGCCAAGAGTTATGCGACGAACTTTGCCCTGAAATTCCTTTCAGCGTCCTCGAAAAAGCACAATTCGCCCCGCCCCAGTTCCACCAAATGCATTACTTGTGCTTTTGTCGGTCGCACGGTAACATAAGGGTATTACCATAGTCGTATTGGCGCTAGTTTAGTCAAGCCCGCAACCCGTGACTAGGTTCCCTGGTGGCTCTCTATTACGTTTTGTTAGGAGGACTTTGCCATGCTTTTTGACGTACCTCGAATCCTGTTACATTGTACTCAAGCGATCACATTTGTCATCCTAATTGGGGTGATGTCGATTGCCCAGGAGCCGGCCAGCCAGCAGGGACATCCCGACTCTTCGCAATGGCCGGAGCTTTTCGCCCGTGATCTTTCGAATGCTGTGTATCCGGCCGGAGTCTGGGCTTTCAAAGATGATGTCTTGACCGCAACCGAAGATCAATGCATCTGGACGAAAGACCAGTACGCTAACTTCGTTCTCGACCTGGAGTTCAAAAACAGCGAGGGAACCAACAGCGGGGTAATTGTTTATTGCAGCGACATCAAGAATTGGATTCCCCACTCCGTAGAAATCCAGATTGCCGACGACTTTGCCGAAAAGTGGGCGAAGGCCCCGGCTTCGTGGCACTGCGGGGCCATTTTCGGACATCTCGCACCCAGCAAGTCCGTGGTAAAGAAACCGGGCGAATGGAACCGGATGACGATCACCTGCCGTGGGCCGATGATCGAAGTCGTCCTCAATGGACACTTGGTGACCCAGATGGATATGCGAAAATGGACCTCCGCTAAGACGAATCCCGATGGCAGCGAAATTCCATCCTGGTTAAGTCGTCCGAAGGCGGAATTGGCACAGAAGGGCTACATCGGACTCCAGGGAAAGCACGGGGACTCTCCCATCTATTTCCGCAATATCAAGATTAAACTGCTTGAGTGATCGGGGGGATCGTTTCCAACCTCCGCCGAGAAGACTCTCGTCTTAGCCAGGCAAATCGTGCAGATTTAGGGACGCACAAAGATGTGTGTCCCTTTTTTTCTGGCCTTTTCTTGGCAAGGCGTTACACTAAATACGGATAGGGTTAATAGCAGTCTGCTTACAACCCAATATCAGGAAAAAGCAAATCCGTCATGACTGAGCCTCAACAACTTGGTCCATATCGCATCATCCGACGGCTTGGCCGCGGTGGGATGGGCACTGTATATGAGGCCGTCCACGTCGGCACCAACGAACCTGCCGCCGTGAAGACGCTCTCCGAGTCGCTCGTCGAGGAGCCGGATTTTCGAGCCCGTTTCGAACTGGAAATCGAGACTCTGCGGAAGCTGAATCATCCCAACATTGTCCGCCTCATTGGTTTCGGCGAGGAGCAAGGGATTCTGTTTTACGTCATGGAGCTGGTCCATGGATCGAGCCTTGATCAGGAGCTGCGTGCAGGCCGCAAATTCCACTGGCAAGAGGTTGCAGAAATCGGGATTCAGGTATGTCGGGCATTGAGGCATGCCCACGACCGCGGGATCATTCATCGAGATCTGAAACCGGCCAATTTGCTGCGAGCGGAGAATGGGGAGATCAAGCTATCCGATTTTGGTATTGCCCGGCTCTTCGGCGCCCCCAGTCATACTGGGGTGGGAAGCATCCTTGGGACCATCGAATACATGGCCCCCGAACAAGCGGAATCGCTACCCATTGGTCCAAGGGCAGACCTTTATAGTTTGGGAGCCGTGCTGTACGCCCTCCTGGTGGGCCGACCGCCATTCAAGGTGACCTCCTTTGCCGAGATTCTGCACCTTCATCGAACATCGCATCCTGACCCGGTCCGCAGCTTTGTCCCCGATTGCCCTGAGGAACTGGACCGTATCATTCGGGAACTGCTGGCTAAAGACCCGGACAAGAGAATCGCCAATGCTCTGTTGGCGGGTCGGCGATTGCAAGCCATGCTTTATGCCCTTGGCAAACAGAAGGCAAAAGGTTCTGAAGACTTATTACCGACCCCGCCGGAAAAACTTATCGACTTTGGAGTTGATGTGGCACGACGGCGGGACTCGCCGATCGATGGCGACTTACCTACTGCGACGATTCCGGTGCTACCTCAAAAGAGTGCCCCACCCTTGGGCCCAACCGTCACGGCAGCCCCACCCTCCGGGCAACCCGACGAGGATCGTTCTGCCGCGGCGCGACAGGGAACGCCGTCAATGTGGGCACCAACCCGGGAGACCACCGCGTTCCGCGGTGCCATAGGTGAATCGCCACCTGCCCACGAAGGCGAAGGAGAGGAGATCACTCCACTTGTGGAATCTCCCAAGGTCGAGGAACCGCAGCCTCCGTCTCCGCCGGTGACGTCGGCCACACAGACCTCCAGGAGGTTTGTCGAGGTCCCCCCAGAAGAGCTTGATAAGATCGAGCCTCCTCTGAGTCAACGCCAGCCGGTTTTCTCCATTCAGACGGCCATCCTGCTGGCAGCTCTGGTCATTTTGGGACTGGTGATTTGGTACCTTCTCCAACCCCCAAGTGCGGATCAACTGTATCAGCGCGTCATGGCCAAAGTTGGCGACGGGACGGATAGCGACGCCCTGTTGGCGGCTGCCCCCGAAATCGAGGCCTTCCTGGCACGTTATCCAGAAGATATTCGCGCACCGGATATCCGCGAGTATCAGCAAGAGATCGAACTCCTCCGCATGGAGCGACGATTTGAGCTGCAAAGCCGACAGAAGGCCTCAGCTTACTCGACAATCCCGATCGAACGAGATTACCTCGAGGCCCTCCGTTACGCTCAACTGGATCCTGAACTTGGCATCCAAAAGCTAGAAGCCCTGCTTGCCTTGTACGATTATGCAAGCCCGGAAAAGGCCGCCAGGGGGAAAAGCGAAAACTCCGGCAACAAACTCCAGCGTCCCGTGGGACATACCGCAGAATGTCTCGAGTTGGCTCGGCGGCGGCTCACCCAATTGAAAAAACAGTTAGATCCCGCTATTACGAACCAGCGGGACCTGCTCCAGGGGCGACTTGACGAAGCCGATCGGATCGAAGCCACTGACCCAAATGAAGCAGATGCCATCCGTCGGGCTGTGATCACACTCTATAGCGAAAAAGAATGGGCGCAACCGTACGTCCAACGGGCCGCAGCAGCCCTCCAAAGACGAACAGCATCGCAGTCAGCTTTGCCGACGCCTCGTGAGAAGACATATCCATCTCAGCTTAATCCCGACTGATTATCCCAAACACTTACTTCGCCCGGGTTCTTCCTCCGAATGAAAACAGGTACCGGCCCCCTTCTGCCGCCCACATTGCTAGAAGCGGAACCAAAGGGGCGCGCATCCGCATGTTGGTCCAGTAAAAGGTATGGACTCCCATCACGGTCAGAACAAGGGCCCATCCCAGGAGCCAGACAATCTGTCCGGTGACATAGCTCTTGCGATCCTTGATCCAGCTAATCAACCCGAGCACGACAAGCCCATATTCGAAGATGTAAAACAGCCCCACAGCGTAGCGCAGTCCACGCCGCAAAAATGTTTCGTCCTCATCCAACCGATGCGGAACTACTCGCCATAATTGCCAGAGACGATCCAGGCATGCCCGGAGAAACATCACCGGTTGATTACGAATCGTTTCGAAGGCCTGCTGATAGGCGAGACGGTCGGCCGCTATTTCGTCGCCGCGAAGCGCACTGTGAACCAATTCCTCCCACCGAGTGTTAAACTCACTGGCACTCCAGACGGGCTTGGGACCCGGTCGGCGAAGATGGTCATAATGCCACGAGTTATTGGCCAGGTAGAGCGTGTAACCACCGTGTGTTGTTCCGAGGATCGGTCGGCCAAAAACCAACCAGTTACGTATCGCCCAGGGGCCGACTGTCAAGGCTATTCCCAGGAAAACCAGGGCGAGCTGAAGCAATCGCGGGGCTTTTATTTTCTGCTCAATGCCGCCGGACTCCAGGGAGGTTTGGGGTGTTTGAACACGTGACTTGCACATCAACAATTGCCCCACAATCCAGAGACCGACCGCCATGAAAGGCCAGGGAAGAAAGGTCGGTCGGGTCAAGCAACAAAGGCCGAAGAGCACCCCTCCGAAAAACCACCACAATCTTCCCGGACGATTTGCCGCCTGAAAAAATACGGCGAGTGTCAGTGCCACCAAAAATGCACTTTGGGTCTCCGTCATGATAAGGCGGCTATGATGCAAAAGGAGCGGGTCTGCCGCAACGAGGACCACGGCCAGAATACAGGCCCAAGGCCCTCGATCACGAAGGATGAATACCACACAGAGAATGGTACCAACCCCAAATAGCCAGTGAACAATGCCTGCCACCGCACGCCAGTGTGGTCCACCAGCCAGCATGGCCCCGGAAAGAACGAGGGGATACAACGGCGGACGATAAACTGTAGGGTTACCATCAAGGGCAAAGACCCCTCTGTACGCGAGGTTCTCAGCCACTCGTTGATAGGAATCGGGATCAAGCGCGAAGGCCCCGGGCCAGAGGAGGACCACGGCCCTCAATACTGCGGCTACCACGACCACGCCGACAATCATCCTGGATTGGCCCACCCTACGGGACAATCCAACTGGGCCGCGAATCTTCATGGAGGTATCCGACAATTAATGCATCTGCCACAATAATTGAGAAGCTTCAGCGGGCATGACGAACGTGCCCCTGCGACTCTCCTTTCGGAGGGACCTGCTTGTCAGGTCCGCCCGCGGAGGGACGCGCTTGTCGCGTCCGTCGAATAATGTTTGACAGTCCATCCTGGTTCTGTGGGCGTGACGGGCACGCCCCTCCGAACGGGCACGACGAGCGTGTTACTGCGATTTCCTCGTCGGAGTGGCTTCACGCGTGAATCTGATTCACACAGGCCTGACAACGACTTTCGCCATTTTCGAGCGATCACCAAACCACGTCAAATCCCAGAGAAACTCCCTGGAAAAAGACGGTTCCATTGTCGTTGATTACGCCCGGGCTTTTCAAACTGAAATCAAGCTGTTCCGGGGCCAAGGCCACGCCGTCCAGCCACATCATATCGTAACTGGCAAATGCCCGCATCCGCGGCAGGATCCGATAACTTGCCACAAGACTGACCTCCCCCATAAAGCAAACGTCGTCATCTTTGGCGTAGCGGACAATATGGCTCGGGCTGCGCGCCAAGGCGATGTCAGTCGTTTGTTCTGCCCAGTTGAACATGGGGGCCGCTTTGACGCGGGCGCCCCACTCGAAACGATGACGTCGGAACAACAACTCACCGGCCAGCTGCAGGCCAAAGGTGTCATTCTTCGCCCTGATCGTCTGACGACCGTAAAGCGTCTCGGTCCCGCCCTCTGATACAATCGAACCACGGCTATCAAAAATAAACCCCTCATCGAACGAGAGACCACGAAAACCGATGGCATAGTTGAAGTATGTTCCGGGCTGGCATTGCCGCTGCCATTTTCCGTTGGGTAATAGCGCCAGGCGATCGGGTCGCGGTCGAGGCTTGAACCACCAATTCAACTCAAAATTGTTGATTTCCGATTCGTAATGGATACGGTGGAGATCCGCGTAGTTGAAATCCATGAAGTCGTAGAAGGTGAACAGATTTCCCGCCGTAAAACTCGTTCCGCCGAAAAGGCTGGATTCATAGGTCAAGCGCTGGCCGTTCACGTATTGTTCATCTTTCCACTCGTTAAGTCCCCAATAAACGAACTCAATGAATTGATCCCGATTTTCAAGGTCGTTGCCCAGGTAATACTGGACTCGCGTTTCATATCCGCCAGCCACATCGAAGTTGGCATTATCAGCGTTGAGAACACCTTCGCCAGCCTGGTTGACACTTAAAAGCATCGACCTCGCCCGCCCGCGATTCAGAATCTTGGCTCCGTTGTACCACGTCCACAACCGGGGACATTCATATCCGGCGCCGCAGATCTCGCAACAACCGGCCGTACCTTCCACAGGAAGTGGCTGTTTATGCGAAGCGGCTTGATCCCAGGTCCCCAAAGGCCACTGATCCGTGGTGGCTTCCGTGGAAGACTCAGCCATTGCCCAATTCCTCTCGCCGGCAGATTCGCGCTGAGCGGCGAATGATTGTTCAGCAAGCCCCATCGTAAGGAGCAAGATGAAGACCCAAACGATAGCGTGGGAGCGAGTTTCTCGAATCACGCGATTCCCTCCATTTCTCGGTGCTCAGACAGAGAGGGGACCTCAAGCCTTGATCGATGGCCATAACACAGCATTTGGGTCATCGGCTAATGGACGGCGGAAAAACAGAAATAATCGCTAAAATTTTCCCAGGCCGTCCATTCGGCAATTTGCTCACTCCCGTTTTCCATATCACAAGCACGCGATTTTTGATCCTCCTTGGATTATCTATATCCTCTCTTTTCTAGCTATCTTACGCATTATTCTGATACCCCCTTTCCCACCAGGCGGGATTGTGCTTGGCAAAACCATGAGCCATCGCATCTTTCCCAGTCATCATATCCATCACATACTACCCGTCTTTTAAGTGGGAGCCCAGTCGTGACGATGGCAATTAGGAGAGCATAAATAATATGGGAAAGATGCACACCATGCCCATCCTTAGCTACATGCGGGTTATCGACAATCTTGATGACATAGACTGGATGGTGGCTTTGACCAACACAGATGGTCTAGGCGGAATGAATAATCAGGTAAATATGTGCGGATTTTCCTCTGTTGGCCCAAGACAACGGTTTTAGAGAGGATTTACCATGGATACCGGCCAGGGATGGCAAGTCTTACTCGAACGGTTAAGAGCGAGCCGAAACGTGGAGCCGATCACGCCTAAGTCCTTGAGAGTTTACCGCGAAGAAGTCCCGGCGCCTCCTGACTGCGACCTCGCCACACTTCCGGGTTGGCGACAACTTTGTCGTTCCTTTTTGGAGACCACGGGTTGCCTGCTCCGCTTTTTGCCAGGGCCACAACCCAGTAGTCCGGACGATATCCCGGTCTGCCCCCCTCTGGGAGACGTCTCCTCGCCAGCGGCCAAGGGATCACCTTTCGGTCACCTCCGGCTCGATCCTACGGCCAAGGCCCCTCGGGACGTTACCTCAGATCACCCCATCTACAAGATGGCCCGCGGCATGGCCGACGTGCTTGGCGAACTCCTCGCCACGCGGATTGCTCTTTGGCAGCGAGAGGCAGAATTGGCCGCAGGGATCCCGGTCATCCCCCATCCCGAAGAGGACCAGCATCTGGCCCAGCGATTGGATGAAATCCTTCATTCAGCGGTGCGTGCCGTGGAGGCCCACGCTGCTGCCGTTTACATCCTGGACGAAACCACCAGTCATCTGAAACTGCGGGCGGTCTGGGGGCTACCGAAAACGAGACTCCTGGCCCCGCCCCGGATATTAAAGACGGCCATGGCCGATCTGGAAGCAATGTTGGGACATGCCGTGATTGTGGATCGTTCGCAACCGGGTGACCGGTGGAATCCTCCGGAAACATATCCCACGGCTGTCTGTCTTCCCATTTCGACACCAACAACGATCTTGGGAACCCTTTGGATTTTCTGCGATCATGAGCGGACATTCTCGGATCGAGATATTGACCTCCTAGAGGTTACGGCAGGTCGCGTGGCTGCTGAGCTAGAACGCGAAGCTGCCCTGCAGACGGCCCTGCAAACAATTCAACTCCAACGTCAGGTCGAAAGTGCCCAGCGATTGATTCGGAGTCAACTGCCCACCGTGTCTCCACTGATGGAGGGATGGGAACTGGCCGGTTGGATGAACACCGAACGGATGGCCGGGGCCTTTTTCGACTGGTGCTGCCCCAAGGACGGGCGAATTCATTTTGCCCTTGGCGAGGCCAGCGATGACTCGGTCGCCACAGCCCTGACTCTCTCTGCTGTAAGAGCCGCCTGGCGTGCCCATGCCCAGTATCAGCGCGAGGTTAAGCGGCTTGTAGAGCAACTTAATCTGACTCTCTGGACCGGTTCTGCGGGCGACCAGTCGGCGACGATGATCTGCGGCACTGTCGATCCTAAGACCGGCATGTTGCGCCTTGTCGCGGCCGGGACGGCCCACGCGGTCCTCATTACGGAAAAGCAACATCGGGTGGTCTCACCTGGCGGCGCTGCCCTGGGAATCGATCCCGAATCGACGTACCTGCCCACTCGCTGGAAGTTTCCTGAGAATGCCATCCTCGTAGCTGTTACAATCGGCTTCCGGGAAGCCATAGGTGTTGATCAGCGACCACTTTGGGAAACCCAGATTCTCCCTTTGATCACATCGAACCTTCACCTGCCGGCAAAGACTTTGGTCCAGAAGATTCAGCAGAGTCTTGAACAAAACGGCCTTCCGTCGAAAAAGACCCCAGCCGTGCTCGTTGTTAAACGGCGGCCGGGGAAACCCGTAACCGATTGACGATTCCACGAGATCGTGACCGAAGAAACCGTTTGGTTGATCTTCCATAACGGGGCTTCCCCATGTTGGTCTGGTTCGTTTTTGTCGTCGTGGCCACCGTAAACCTCATTCTGGGGATTGCGATCGCCGTTTGGATGAAACGGGAAATTGACACCAGGGGAGGTGAAGCTGGCGATTCTGACCTCGAACTGTTTTCCAGAATCGCGCCACCTCAGGAGGTTGATTCGCTCAGCCAGCCGACTGTTCGCAATGATGAAGCCGTTAAAAGTCCCCCCGATTCGTCCTCCCCCCAATTGTCGGAATCAGATGCCTCCGTAGAACATCCGGGAGAGGAGCCACCTATGACTGAGGTGTCTGGACTTGCCGCGGCGGGCGGTGCCCAAGCTGGGGAGTCCGCAGAAGCACAACCTCAACCTGATTCAGAAGGCCCTCTCAATTCCCCCAACCGTCCTCAGGATCCACAACCGTCAGCGCCGCATTCGGCATCGGAGTCGGGCAATCCGATCGACTTGGAATTGAACAAAGTAGAAGACTTGCCCGCTGAACCGAGAGAGGCCCCTGGAGACAGTTCAGAGTCGCAAGAGAGAATCCCCGAGGGCAACGATACGCTCGGACTGAACCAACTCCTCGAAACGTGTTCCAAAACCATTGCCGAGCTGATTAGCTTGTTCGAAAAGGCCAGATCGCGACCACCCGTCAGGGGAGAGGACCTCAAATCAATCCTGGAAGCCATCGCTCCGACAATGGAAAGATTCTCGGACGAATACCGTCACGTCTTGCCCAGGCTGATGCCAGTCGGACAAGGCGGATCAGTCCTCGATGAGACGCTGGCATGTCTTCAAGAGCATACGCTGTCTGCTGATCAAAGTGTGGAACGACTCACCTTGATCGATCACCGGGGTGATCCGCAGGTCACGGTTCAGCAGGTTCAAGCCGAACTGGGACGGCTCATTTCTCATGTGCAGCGGATTCGGGATGAGCTTGAGTCTGCATTTGCCCACTCGCTCTTCAGTTCGCGGAACTCAGGGGATATCGACGAGAACATTCAGCATGATCCATTGACAGGCTTGCTTAACCGTATAGGGGTTGAAGTCTTCTTTGAAAAGCACTGGGGAGGTGAGCAGCCTTCGCGAACCGCGCTATCGGGTGCACTTCTCGATTTAGATCAATTTCGTCAGATCAATCAGGAATTTGGACACCCGTTGGGCGATGACATTCTCAAAGCCATCGCAAATCTCCTTCGAGAAATGGTTCCCCACGGGGCGGTTCTCGCCCGGTACCGGGGTGATCAATTCTTAGTGCTCAAATCTGATTCTGATGCCCGACAGTTCATCCGTGCCATTGAGCAGATTCGACAATCGTTGGAAGTTGCCAAGTTCCAATCCGGAAATCGGACAATTTCTTTAACCTTGAGTTGCGGAGTCACAGAATCGCGATCAGACGATACGGCAACGTCTTTTTGCGAACGTTTGGACGAGGCTGTGTAT
>Ga0068707_1004015_pt1 | contig 10224 bp, 4 predicted proteins | sample YNPNPMetaG_FD_66600 | JGI IMG/M metagenome (GOLD analysis project Ga0068707, IMG submission 66600) | Anoxygenic and chlorotrophic microbial mat microbial communities from Yellowstone National Park, USA - YNP NP MetaG | ecosystem: Environmental > Aquatic > Thermal springs > Hot (42-90C) >... | reverse complement strand
CTGGCTGCGGGACGCCTGCCGGTTCGCGCGGATCGCGGTGTTCGTCAACGGCACGCGCGTCTCGTTCGACGGGGAAGACCCGCTCCTGACCAGGGGCCTGGCCCGACACGCGGTCGAAGGTCCCGGCTCCACCGGCCTGGCGAGCTTCGATCCGCAGCACGAGGAGGAATCCCGCGTGGCGCTGCTCTGCTCGGGCGTGCTCGTCTGCTGGCAGAGGGTCGACCACCCGCCGCACTGCGTCGGCGTGGTCGAGAGCCCGGACTTCCGGCGGGACGCCTCCCAGGCCGACGTCCTGCGCGACGAGGCCTTCGCGCGCGCCCTGGAGGCGTGGACGGAGGCCGCCGAGAAGGCCGTCGTGGAGTGCTGCGGCCGCGTGTCGTGGGCCGAACCGGGCCCCGTCGCCGAGCGATGCCGCCGCGCTGTGCGCGCGGCGCTGCGCCGTCGGCGTGATCGGTACGTCGCCCGCTGGAGCTCCGGCGAACCGCTCGACGACCTGTCGGCCGCCCTCGCCCGGGTCCCGATCTGGCGCACCGTGCGCGGCGAACCGGCGGCGCCCGCCGCGGCGCTCGACGAAGCAGCAGCCGGCGGAATGGTTTCCTACACCCCGCTGCACTTCGACGAGCTCCCGGAGGAGGCCGGCCGGGGGGTGCTCGAACTGACCGACGAGGCGGACCTCGAGCTGCTGTCGTCCCTGTTTCCCGGCCGCCGCCGGAACGTCACCGCCGCGCTCCAAGAGGCCCAGGCGCGCGAGCAGGCGCGGCGGAAGTTCCTGTCCCGCACGGCCGAGCCCGGGCTGCCGCCGTCCGACCGCTTCCTCGCCGTCGAACCGGTCCGGGGCGAGGGGGTGTCCGGCGAAGCCGCCGTGGGCGGCTCGTTCCCGGGCGGGTGGATCCGCTTCGTTCGCGACGGCTGCCTGCTGGCGGAGAAGCGGATCGAACTGCCCTTCGCCGGCGGCCGCGAGCGACTCCCGGTGGAGGCGGTTCTCGCCGGACCCTTCCGCCCCAACGAGCGCTGGGACGACGTCCGGCCCGACGACGTGCTGGCGCGCGCCGTCGTCGCGCTGCTGGAGGCCGTGCATCGGGCGGTCCGCCGGCTGTGCCTTGACGCCCCCGCGGCGGCCCCGGACTTCCGGCGCAAAGCCGTCCTCGCCTGGCTCTGGGGCGTCTCCGACCCGGACGGCCTCGGGCGTGCGTGGGCGGCCTTCGGCATCGACCCCGACGAGATCGACCCGGCCACGGCGGCGCGCGCCGCCGAGGCGCAGCCGCGACTCGGTGTCGGGCGCGATCGCGCCGCCGCGGGCGAGCCGCACCCCGCCGCCCGCGTGCCGCTGATCGCCCGCGCGGGCGGTCCGCCGGTCGACCTGGCGACGATCGACGCCGAGGTGCGGACCCACGGACAGGTCGCCTGTCTGGTCGACGAGCCGGAAACGGCGATGCCGACCGAGAGCGGCCCGGTCCTCCTCGTGTCCGCCGACGAGAAGACGCTGCTCGAACGGATTTTCGGGGCCGATGCGCTGCGGGACGTGACGGAGGAATGGCGGACGCGGCGGCGGGCCGAGGCGTTCGAGGCGCGAGAGGCCGAGGCGATCGGGCCGGACCCACGCGCGTGGACCGCGGTTCCGTTCGGCGGTCCGGGGTTCCAGGGCTGGCTCAGCCTGCTGCGCCAGCCGGCCGTCCCGGCGGTGGCCGACGCGTCGCCCGGCCCCTGGGCGGGAACGCTGTGCCTCCCCGACGGGCGGGTCGTGTCGGCCGTCACCTCCGCCTGGCCGGTCATGCCGTTGCGCATCCTGCGCCGGGGCCGACCGCTGGGCGAACGCGCCGTTCCGGCTGTCACCTCGACGCTGGCGGCGGTGGTCGACGGGACGGAGGTGCGGGCCAACGCCGGCTGGACGGACGTCGAGGACCCGGAGTTCGAGGCGCGGGCGACGGCCGCGGCGGCCGCGGCGTTCGTATCGCTCGCCGCGCGACTGGCGGCCGACTTCTCCTCGCTCGCCGAACCGGAGCTGCGCCTCGCCGGCACCGTGCTGCTCGATGCGCTCTGCGCGCCGTTCCCCTCGCCGGCGTTCGCGGCCGCCTGGCGCACGGTTCGCCGCACCCTGCCGTTCGACCGGACGCGCGCGGTGTGGGTGCGCCTGCTCGACGTCACGGTCGGGTGGAATCCGAAGGTCGTGGGCGCGGCGGAATGGGTGGACGCCACCGTGGCGGAAGGGGTCAAGGAGGCCGAGGGGGATGCGGATCGGCTCGAAGGGCTGGGGGACCGGGTGGTCGAACGAGCCGTCGCGGCCGGGATTCTGGCCTCGCCGGCCGAACCGCCAGGCCGGGCGGCCTGGAAGGCGTGGCTGGACGAATGCGTCGACGATCCGGCCTGGCCGATGCCGGCGTGGCTGGGGAGCCTCGTGCTGTTCCGGTCGCTCGCCGGCCGGGCGGTGACCCCCGCCGAACTGGCGCTGCATCTGGCGACCGATGGGCGGATCGGGTGGGTCGATCCCGGCGCGCCTCCGGACGAGGACGGCGCGTCGCCGGTGCTGCGGCTGGAGGAGAAGGCGCGGGCGCGCCTGTTGCGGAGCCTCGGCCCGCGGGCGCTGGAAGACCGCACCGAAGAGACGGTGCGCCGCCGGCGCTTCCGGCGGGTCGAGTCGGTGCCGCGGCTCGAGCGGGTGGCGCCGGCGCCGCACGAGGTGCTGGAGACGGTGCCGTTGACGGCCGGCGGCGTCCGCGGGGAGGTCGGTTTCGCCGCCGAACCGGACGCCGGACCGTCGCGGCTCACCGTCTGCCTCGACCACCGGCCGGTGGCCCAATACGAGGGTTTCTCGCGTTTCGTCCTGCGGGCCGTGGTGAACGACGACAACCTGCGGCTTATGGAGGGGGGGACGGAGCCGCTGCCCGAAGAGCGGGATCGGCTGGCGCGGCTGTGCGAGGCAGCGATCCCGGCTCTCGTGGGGCGGCTGTGCGCGCGGCGGCCCGGCTACGATCCGGACCGGCAGGCCGCCGCCTGGCGACACCTGCTCGACGTGCTCGCCGCTGATCCGACGAAGACCGCCGCCGCGGTGCATCGGGGGAAGCCTGCCTACCTGCGGGAGGCGGCCGAGGCGCCGGGTTTTCGCCTGCTCTCAGGCGACCGGCGGACGACCGTCGATCTGTTCGAACAGGCGGAGCGTCTCGGCGGCCTGTTCCTGGTTCGCGCGGGCGACCCGGCGCCGCCCGCGCGGGGCATCGAACCATCCGTGCTCCTCCTCGTCGAGCCGTGGGAGGAGGAACGGATCCGCCGGCTGTTCCGGAAGGTCTTCGTCTGGGGCGAGTGCGCCCCGGAGCTGCGGCGGGAGGTGCGGTTTCGCGCCGGCCTGCGGCCGCTGCCGGACTTGCAGGGGATCGCGACGCAGGTCGAGCTGGAGTTTCGGCGCCGTGGGCTGGCGGGGCGAATCTTCCTGCCGGCCGACGATGCCGTGCCGCTCGAGGTGTCGTTCGCCTGCGGCGAGTGGGAGGTCGCGCGCGGCGCGCTGTCGCCCCTGCTGCCCTGCGCCGGTCTCGTCCGGCTGCCCCCGGGGGCGATGCAGATCGTCGCCGCGAGCGGCTGGGAAGTGGCGGCGGCAGAGCTGCGGGTGGCGTCCGTCGGTGAACCGTACGTCGTGCGCCTGTACGCCCTGTTGGCCGAACAGGCGGCCTCGTCGAACGACGAACGCGCGCTCGACCGGCTGGCCGACGCCGCTCTCCGGCTGCAGCGCGCGACGGCGACGGCGCGGAGGCGCCTGGCCGGGCCGGCGGGGACCCTGCTGCGCGACCTGCGACAACGGCCGCTCATCCGCCGCGGCGATCGCCGCGTGCGGCTCGACCGGCTGCTCCGCCGTCGTCCCGCCGACCTCGAACCGCTCGGCCTGTGGCGCCCCAGGACGGTGCCGCAGGAGGCACCCTCGACCGGGTCGAAACCGCCGGCGACCGCCCCGCCGTCCCCGGCCGACGCGCCACCGGCTCCGTCACCCGTGCCGACGCAGGAGGGTTCACCGATGGAAGCACCTCCGTCGGATCGTTCGCCCACCAGATCACCCTCGGATGCGGCGCCGGCAGCCGAAACGCCGGAAGCGCGCGAAGCGAGGTTCCTGGACCGGCTCGCCGACACCTGGCGGCGGGTCTGGCCGAAGGGACTGGGGCCGGCCCCGGGCCGGAAGTCGTTCGCAATGGTCGATCGGGACCCCGACCTGCCCGCGCGGTACGCCCCCGAGCTTGTGACGGTGGAACGCCGGCACCCGCTGGTGCGGGCGGCACTGGCGACCTTCGACGAGGATCCGGTGGCGCTGTGGCTCCTCGTCTCGACGCTCGCCACGCAGGCCAACCTCGACTTCACGCGCATCACCGACGATCACGAACGCTCGATGCAGTTCGCTCTCGTAGAACTGCTGACGGCGGACTCCGGGCCGGACGACGGTTGAGCGGGGCTCCGGGTGGTCGGACTCCGCGCCCGGGAGTATATTCCCGGCGCGTCGGAAGCCGCCGGTGCGGCGGCGGGGGTCCTGGAACCAGGAGGAGGCGGGCGATGACCTTGCCGTGCCGTGTGTTGCTCGTGGTCGCCGGGTCGGCGCTGGTCGCCGGGTGCAGCCGCACCGGACTGGAGGGCGTCGATGACGACTGGAACGGGTTCGTGACCGATGCCGGCTACGATGCTGGTCGGCCGGACCTGCTTCCGGACGTCGTTCCGCCGGATGTTCTGCCCGACACGACGCCGCCGGACGTGCTTCCGGACGTCGTTCCGCCGGATGTTCCGCCCGACGCGACGTCGCCGGACGTGCTTCCGGACGTCGTTCCGCCGGATGTTCCGCCCGACACGCCCCCCGATGCGCCTCCCGACGCTCGTCCCGATGGTCGTCCGGACGGGTGGCCCGATGGTCGACCGGATGGACGGCCTGATGGTCGACCGGACGGGTGGCCGGACGGTCGACCGGATCGTCCGGACCCCGGGACGGACGGGGGTTCGGACGGCGGATGCGACCCGGCGCTTTGTGACCTGATGTGCTCGGTGATCGGCGCCGGCGGGGGGACGTGCGTCGGCGACGCCTGCATCTGCGGCATCGGTCCGGACGGCGGGACGACCGACGGCGGGACCACCGACGGGGTGGTTCCGCCGCCGCCGCCGGACGGCGGCAGCGGGGACGGGATGCGCGACGGAAGGGACGGAAGCCGCGAGTCCGGCGGCGAGACGTGGTGGCCCGCGGCAACGCCGGACCCCGGCGCCACCTGCGACGACGCGGCCTGTTTCGAGGACTGCCGTTCGATGGGGTACTCGGCGGGCTACTGCGACCCGACGGGGGCGTGCGCCTGCTTCTAGCAGGGTTCGGCGAGCGGTGGGGTCGGGATGGAGGCCGGTCTCCTTCCCGGCCCGAGGAGGTGCATCGTGCATCGGAAGATGGGAGCCGTGGCGGGATTCGCGGTTCTGCTCGAGGTTTCGGGCACGCCGGGGTGCGCGGAGACGGGCGCGGACCGGGTCGCCTGCGAGCCCGGCTTGCGGGCGTGCGGCGGGACGTGCGTCGATCTGCGCACGGACCGGGAGAACTGCGGGTGGTGCGGCCATTCGTGCAGCGAGAGCCGGGCCTGCAGCGACGGTTCGTGCGTGCTGAGCTGTTCGCCGCCGTGGGCCAACTGCGGAGGCGATACCTGTCGCAACTTGCAGGACGACCCGGCGAACTGCGGCCTGTGCAACAACCGCTGCGGCACCGACCAGACCTGCGCGGCCGGGGCATGCGTGCTGGACTGCGGGCCCGGGACGACCGAGTGCGGCGGCAGTTGTCGCGACCTGGCGACGGACGAGCAGCACTGCGGCGCCTGCGGGAACGCCTGCGCGGCGGGTGAGGTCTGCAGCGACGGGACGTGCACGCTGTCCTGCGGGCCCGGCCTGCTGGCCTGCGGCGGAACCTGCGTCGATCCCTCGACCGACGAAGCCAATTGCGGCGCCTGCGCTCGCGCCTGCGCGCCCGAGGAGCGCTGTTCCGCGGGCGCCTGCCGCGTCGCCTGCAGCCCGGGTCTCACCGTGTGCGGCGACATCTGCCGCGACCTGATGAACGACCCCGAACACTGCGGCGCGTGTTTCCACGCCTGCGCGCCCACGGAGGCCTGCGCGGTCGGAACCTGCTTCCCCACCTGCGAGGCCGGTTTCGTCTGGTGCGACGACGGCTGCGTCGATCCGCAGACGGACGAGGCGCACTGCGGAGGCTGCGGCCGCGCCTGTAGGGCGGGCGAGACCTGCGTCGCGGGCGTCTGCTCGACGGTGCGTCCCGGAAGCTGCCGCGAGGCGCGCGCGCTGGGCGTGGGAACGACCGACGGCCCGTACACGATCGACCTCGACGGCGACGGACCGCTCGCCCCCCGCACCGTGTGGTGCGACATGACGACCGACGGCGGCGGCTGGACGCTGACCTACAAGGTCCGCAGCGACATCGATCTGAACATCAATCCGTGGTGGAACCAGGTGATGCCCGGCAGCGGAACCGACTTCCCCGTCACGCTCGACCCACCGGCCGGACACTTCGAAGGACCGACGCTGGCGGAGCGGGCGACCTTGACGGCCCGGAGCGGGGCGACGGAGTGGCGGGCGCAGACGCGGCGGGGTGGTGTTCCCGTGTTCGATGTCGCCAGTTCGAGCGTCGGGTCGGGAGGCCAGGCGTTGCGCTGCTTCGCGGCCGGCACCTGCGGCACCGCAACCCAGACCTGCAGCGCGAGCGTCTCCGACGGCCGCGTGCTGCTCAACACGCTCGGCGGGCCGATCGCGGCCGGCGGAACCGGCTACGTCTGCGACGTCGGCTGGACCGACTGCGACTACTGCGTCGACTGGAGCGAGATCCGCACCGATTCGATCGCGGGCGGCGACCCGTCGCAGGCGATTCGCTACGTCGGCGATACCTCGATCGGCATGCCGGACGCCACGACCTACTACTTCATCCGCTGAGCGGGCGTGGCGGACGGGATCCGGCGCCCGCCGTCAGACTCGACGCCGGGAGGTACGCTCATCAACGCAACTCTTGGCCGCAATTCCCGGTCCCCCGTTCTGGTTCCGGTCCTCGCCGCCGACCGATGGGAACTTCCGCAACCCCGAGCGCGGCTTCTACGCGAGCCTCGACCTGGTCGAGGTGCGGAAGGACCGCTGGGTGCGGGAGGAAGGGTGCACGCTGGCCCACGCCTGCGTCCGTCTCGACGACTACCGGGAGCGCGACCTGGACGTGGCGCTGCTCGAGGCAGTTGCGGCCGGTTTCGACGCGGCTCGGGCGGCGAGGATCAAGACGGTCCTGCGTTTCTCCGACAACTTCGGATGCAGGGCGAGACCTGCAATCCGAACCCGCCGCGTTCGGGCTGTCCGACGGCCCTAGCGGAACTGGCGCGGCTCCACTGGAGCATCCTCAACTGCGAGTCCCATCCCGACGTCGTTGCGGGCTGGACAGCGCAGGGCTGCCGTCCGGAGGTCGAGCGCCGGCTGGGCTATCGGCTGCGGGACGATCCGCGCTACGCGATCCGGCTGGCGAACCACGGAGCGTGGCGCGAAGCGTAGGGCGGAACGGGCTGGCCGCCGTCGCGATCGCCCGGGCCGCGCCGGGGAGGTCGATCCGCACGCCACGGAGCTCGTCGTCCTGCCGTGACCCGCGCGGACCGAACCGCCGGATCCGCGCCGGACCCCCGACGGGTTCAGTGCCGGTGCAGGTCGCGGTGCATCACCTGCCGGGTCGCCGTCAGGCGCTCCTCGGCCGGCATCTTCGACAGCTCGCGGTTGAGGTGCTCGTCGCCCTCCTTCTCCAGCAGGTCGGCGACGTAGTCGATGATGCTCGGGGGGAACACGCCCGACGACTCGTACATCGCCCGTCGCTCGCGCAACAGCCGTGCGCATGCCACGCACGACGCCGGCAGCGCCTCGAGACGCGCCAGCAGCTCGGGGTCGTGGAAGATGTTGCCCTCGACGTACGTGCGATCGGCCAGCTCCAGCATGCCCGGGGCGGTGAGACCGTACTCGGCGGCCACCGCGAGGCCGGCGAGCAGCAGGTGGGTGAGGGCGGAGCCGTCGGGCGAGCGGATCTCCACCGTCTGGCGGCCCCGCTCGTCGAGGAACCGCGTCGGTTCTTGTGGGTTCACGCGGCAGGCAAGGTCCGACTCGCCCTGCCAGCCGAGGGGCACGCGGATGAGGACGGAGCGGTTCGAGTGTCCCCAGCAGATGCGGGTCGGGGCCTCCTGGTTCGGAACAAGACGAAGGAAGGCGGCGGCCTCGGTGTTGCCGAACGCGGAGAGGACGGCGGCGTAGTGGATCAGGCCGCCGACGAGCCGGGTCGCCTCGTCGGAAAGGCCGCGGCGGGAGCCGGACATGATGTTGCGGCCATCGCGGGTCAGCTCGAGGTGGACGTGGAAGCCGTTGCCGGCCACCCCCTCCTCCAGCTTCGGGGCGAAGGTCGCCATCATCCCGTGCCGGAAGGCGACGTTGCGGATCAGCCATCGCGCCAGCACGATCCAGTCCCCCATCTCCTCCAGCGGCCGGGTCAGGAACTCGATCTCGTGTTGCTCCGCCCGGCTGCCCGCCAGAACCGGGTTGTCCGAGCGTACCGACTGGACGTAGCCCACCTCGGCGTGCGCGTACTTCACCGCGCCCGTGATCTGCTGCAGGTAGCGCACCATCTCGTTCACCACCTCGGCGCCCTTCACGAACGGCGAGGCGCTGTGGTAGCCGGTCTGGCTCGGCCGCGTGTAGTAGTCGGTCCCGCCCGGGCCGACGAGGAAGAACTCCAGTTCGCCCAGCGCCAGCAGCTCGAGCCCCGTGCGCTCGCGGAACCGGGCGTTCGCCGCCGCCAGGATGTTGTCCGGCGTGAGGCGCGCCGGGTTACCGTCGCGGTCGAGGAACCGACAGAGGAAGTCCAGGCTCCCGGCGTCGAACGGGTTGAGGAACGCCGTCGGGTACGACGGGACAACGTAGAGGTCGGAGACGGCGGCATCGACCAGACCGCGCAGCAGGCTCGAACCGTCGACCCGCTCCCCCGCCGCCAGGATCCGCTCGGCCTGCCGCAGGTCGCTGAACGGCAGCCGCATCTCCTTGAGCTGTCCATCGAGCCCTGTGTAGTGGAAGGTAAACCGCTCGATGTTCTTCTGGCGGACCACCTCCAGCAGGTCCGCGCGGGTGAAGGACTTGCGGTCCTTGTCCAGGATCAGGCTCAACGGGTTGGACAGCGGCAGAGGATCGACCATCCGCTACCTCCGGCGCGCGGGGAACGGCCCCGCGAACTCGCCGCCGGTGCGGGCCGGCGGCGCAACCCCGCAAGATACCGGACGTCGGGCCGCGCTTCCAGAACCCGGCGGGCCTTGCCGCCTTCCGCTGTTCCGGTCGGAGATGCAGGCGGGGATTTCGTCCGAGGCGGCGGTCGAGCACCGGCGGCCGCTCGCGGCGTTCGTCGCGCGCGACCCGAACGTCGAGCGGTTCCTGTCGTCGGCCGGCAGCGGGCCGATGTCCGGAACCGGCGCGGCTTGCCAACCTCGGGTTCGCGTGCTAAGAAACCGTAGCCTTGATGGCGGCTGTCCGCGTGGGGAGGACGCCGGCAAGGGGGAAAGGAGTGGGGACGACAATGGCGGAACGACGGATTGCGGCTGGACCGTGGTGGGCGATTCTGGCGACGCTGCTCGTTGCGGGAACCGCGGCGTGCGGCGGGGCGGGCGGGGACACGACCGACGAAGGCGCCGACGTCGGCGCGGAGGGGGTCGAGGGGATCGAGGACATCGCGGACGGTGAGGAGGTTCCCGATCGGGGGGAGGCCGACGACGCGGGGGATGTCGAGATCCCGGAGGATGCCGCCGACGGGGAGGACGCAGGACCGCCTCCTTCGTGCGGCGACGGCATCACGGACCCCGGCGAGGAATGCGACGACGGGAACGCGGTGGACACCGACGACTGCACGAACGCGTGCCGTCTGCCGGTCTGCGGCGACGGGATCGTGTGGGACGGTCACGAGGAATGCGACGACGGGAACGCGGTGGACACCGACGACTGCACGAACGCGTGCGTCCCCGCGGTCTGCGGCGACGGGATCGTGTGGGACGGTCACGAGGAGTGCGATGACGGGACCGGAAACAGCGACACCCTGCCGGACGCCTGCCGCACGAGCTGCCGGAGCGCATCGTGCGGCGACGGGGTCCAGGACACGCCGGAGGGATGCGACGACGGGAACACGGCGGCGGGCGACGGATGCGGCCCGACCTGTGTTCCGGAGACGTGCGG
>Ga0068707_1004007_pt1 | contig 10237 bp, 4 predicted proteins | sample YNPNPMetaG_FD_66600 | JGI IMG/M metagenome (GOLD analysis project Ga0068707, IMG submission 66600) | Anoxygenic and chlorotrophic microbial mat microbial communities from Yellowstone National Park, USA - YNP NP MetaG | ecosystem: Environmental > Aquatic > Thermal springs > Hot (42-90C) >... | reverse complement strand
GTGGTGGCCACCCCCGCCGGGCGCGGCGTGGTGCTGGCCGGGGCCGTCGTGGACGCCACCGGAAACGCCGACGTGGCCGCCGCCGCCGGGGCGAAGACCGTCACGACGGGCGCCGATGACGTGGCCCTCCAGGGCACGGGGCTTCCCCCGAAGGAGCTCGGGAAGAACTACACCAACACCGACTACACCCTGGTGGACGACACCGACCTGGTGGACCAGTGGCGCCTCTTCGTGGCGGGGCGCCAGATGGCGAAGGAGGCCTTCGACCAGGGCCCCCTCATCGACAGCCGCGAGCGCCGCCGCATCGCGGGCGAATGGACCGTCACGATCCTCGACGCGGTGCTGGGGCGGACCCATCCGGACACCGTGCTGCAGGCGTGGTCCAACTTCGACACCCACGGCTACACGGTGGATCCCTACTTCACGCTGCACTTCCCCCACAAGAAGGGGATCGCCACGAACGTCCCCTACCGGGCGATGCTCCCGCAGGGGCTGGAGGGGATCCTCGTGGCGGGTCTGGGGATGAGCATCCACCGGGATGCCCTTCCCGTCGTGCGGATGCAGGCCGACCTCCAGAACGGAGGGTACGCCGCCGGGGTGGCGGCGGCGATGGCGGCGAAGGCGGGCTCGGGGGTGCGGGGGATCGACCTCAAGGCCCTCCAGCGCCACCTCGTGGAGATCGGCAACCTCAAGGAGTCCGTCCTGACGGACCGGGACAACTTCCCCCTGCCCCCCGAACGGATCGCCGCGGCCGTGCACAGCCCGACCGATCCCTACACGGACACGGCGGTGATCCTGGCCCACCCGAAGGAGGCCCTCCCGCACGTGCGGAAGGCCTTCGCCCAGGCGAAGGACGGGAAGGAAAGGCTGCACCTCGCCCAGGTCCTGAGCGTCCTCGGGGACGCCTCGGGCCTGGACGTCCTGCTGGCGGCGATCCGGGACGAGCCGGGGCTGGACAAGGGCTGGCGGTACGTCGGGATGGGCCAGTTCGGGGCCTGCATGAGCCCGCTGGACTGCCTGTTCTACGCCGTCGGGCGGCTCGGGGACCGGAGGGCCACCCCGGTCCTCGTGGAGAAGCTGAAGCTGCTGCGGCCCGAGACCGAATTCTCCCACTTCCGGGCCCTGGCGTGGGCCCTCGACCGGATCCGGGATCCCGCCGCGGCGGGGCCGCTGGCGGAGGTCCTCTCCCAGCCGGGGATCCGCGGGCAGGCGGTGACGGCGATCGAGCAGGAGATCGAGCGCTCCCGGAGGATGAGCTGGACGTCCACGGAGCCGCGGGCGGAGGCGCTGCGGGAGCTGTTCCTGGCGCGGGCCCTCTTCCGCTGCGGGGACCGGGACGGCCTGGGGAGGAAGGTCCTGGAGGAGTACGCCCGGGACCTCCAGGGGCACTTCGCGCGGCACGCCCGCGCCGTCCTGCGGGAGGCCCGCTGAGGGGGATTCCCGGCCGCGGTCCCTGTTGGACCGGCCGCGGCCGTTTCCTATAATGACGCCTCCTTTCAGGGAAGGAGAAGCCATGAATGGATCCCCGATGTCCCCGGTTCCCCGCCGGGACTTCCTCCGGAGCGCCGGCACCGCCGCCGCCTCGGCCCTGGCGGCGGTCTCGCTTCCCCCCGTCCACCCTGCCGGGGGCGAGACCCTCCAGGTGGCCCTCGTCGGCTGCGGGGGGCGCGGCGGCGGGGCCGCCATCGACGCCCTCAACACCAAGAGCGGCCCCATCGTCCTGACGGCGATGGCCGACGTCTTCGAGGGCCGCCTCCGGAACTGCCACAAGATGCTCACCGGGGCCAAGAAGTCCCAGGTGGACGTCCCCGCCGAGCGCCAGTTCATCGGCCTGGACGCCTACAAGAAGGCCATGGACTGCCTGAAGCCGGGCGACATCGTGATCCTGGCCACCCCGCCCGCCTTCCGCTGGGTTCACCTCACCTACGCGATCCAGAAGGGCCTGAACGTCTTCATGGAGAAGCCCGTCACGGTGGACGGGCCCACCACCCGGAGGATGTTCAAGCTGGCCGAGGAGGCCGATAAGAAGAACCTCAAGATCGGCGTGGGCCTCATGGTCCGCCACTGCCGCGGCCGCCAGGAGCTCTACGAGCGGATCAAGGGCGGCGAGATCGGCGACATCATCGCCATGCGCGCCTACCGGATGCACGGGCCCGTGGGCTCGGCCTTCTCCGGCCCCAAGCCGCCGGGGGAGAACGAGATCCTCTACCAGATCCGGCGCTTCCACAGCTTCCTGTGGGCCAGCGGCGGCTGCTTCAGCGACTTCTACATCCACCAGATCGACGAGTGCTGCTGGATGAAGGGCTCCTGGCCGGTCAAGGCCCACGCCGTGGGCGGCCGCCATTACCGCGGCAGCGACGTCGACCAGAACTTCGACAACTACGCCGTGGAGTACACCTTCGCCGACGGGACCAAGTTCTTCTACTACGGCCGCACCATGAACGGCTGCCACGACGAATTCTCCAGCCACGCGCACGGGACCAAGGGCCATGCGATCATCTCGATGTCCTCGCACACCCCCGGCAAGGTCCGCACCTTCAAGAGCCACACCATGACCCCGGGCGACCTGATCTGGGCCTACCCCCAGCCCGAGAAGAACCCCTACCAGCTGGAATGGGACGACCTGGTGGACGCGATCCGCAACAACAAGCCCTACAACGAGGCCCGTCGGGGCGCCGAGGCGAGCCTGGTGACCTCCATGGGGCGCATGGCCGCCCATACCGGGCGGATCGTCACCTACGAGGAGATCCTCAACAGCGACCACGAGTTCGCGCCGAACCTGGACCAGCTGACCCTCGATTCCCCCGCGCCGCTCCAGCCGGGGCCCGACGGGAAGTACCCCGTCCCGCGGCCGGGCATCGAGAAAAAGAGGGAGTACTGATTCCGGGCGTGATCCCCCGCTTCCCACCCGGGGCGGGGGAAGGCCGGTCCATCCCATGTCTTGCGGAAGAGAGAAGAAGGGTTCCGGCGGCGGGATCCCCGCAGCGGGCGGCGGCGGGACGTGGCCCCGCCGAGGGTTCCTCCAGGCCGTGGCCGCCGCCCCGCTGGCGCTCCCCCGCATCGTCGCCGGCCCCTTCGGACCCCGGGACGTCGCCGACCACTTCGTGCCCGCCGACAAGAAGCTCGATCCCGGCTGGGTGGCGGCCCTCTCCGCCCGCGGGGAACGGACCTGGTACTCGGGGAAGGACCTCGAGACGATCGGCATGCCCGTGGGCGGGGTGTGCGCCGGGCAGGTCTATCTGGCGGGCGACGGCCGCCTGGTCGGCTGGGACATCTTCAACACCAACCACCACACGGGATGGGGCGCCAACAACTACAGGGCCGGCCGCCGTCCCACCGAACGGCCCACGCGCCAGGGATCCCGCTTCCTCGAGACCCCCGCCGTGGACCAGGGCTTCGCGTTCCGCTTCCGCAGCGGAGAGAAGACCGTCGTGCGGACCCTGGACGCCGGGGGCTTCCGCCGGGTGCGGTTCTGCGGGGAATATCCGATCGGGTGGGTGGAATACGCCGACCCGGACGTGCCGCTCGTGGCGACCCTGGAGGCCTTCAGCCCCTTCATCCCCCTCGACGCGGCCGATTCGGCCCTGCCTGCCGTGGTCCTGCACTTCACCCTGAAGAACACGGGGTCCTCGGCGGCCGAGGTGACCCTGGCGGGCTGGCTCGAGAACGCCGCCGGTTGCCTCACCGGGACCCGCCTGGGGGAGGGAGCCCGGCGCTTCAACCGGACCGTCGAGGAGGAGGGCCTGTCGGGGGTGTGGGGCGGGGTCCGCCGCCCCGAGAACCCGCCCCCTGCCGGTTCCGAACGCCCCCCGATCGTCTTCGCGGACTTCGAGGACGGCACCTACGGCGACTGGACCGCCGAGGGGGAGGCCTTCGGGAAGGGGCCCGCCGAGGGGACCCTGCCCGGGCAGCAGAAGGTCTCCGGGTTCAAGGGGCGCTGGCTCGTCAACACCTTCCGGGACGGAGACGGCCCCCGGGGGAGGCTGCTGTCCCCCCCCTTCCGGATCGAGCGCCGCTACATCGGGTTCCTCATCGGCGGCGGGGGGCACGCCGGCCGCACCTGCATGAACCTCCTCGTGGACGGGAAGGCGGTCCGCACGGCCACGGGCCGCGACGCCGAAGAACTCCAGCCGGAGCACTGGGACGTGCAGGACCTCCAGGGACGCGAGGCGCGCCTGGAGATCGTGGATGCCGAGAGCGGGCCCTGGGGTCACATCAACGTCGACCGGATCGAGTTCCGGGATTCCCCGGTGGGGGACACGGCGGCGGTCCTCGAGAAGCCCTTCGACGAGGGGACGATGGGCCTCTGGATCCTCGGGAAGGATCCGGCGCTCCTGAGCGCCTCGATCCCCCCGGGACGGGCCGACGAGCAGCTCTTCTCCGGGGAGGGCCTGGGAAGCGATCCCCAGGCCGAGAAGCCCCTGGACCGGGTCCTCCGGGGCGCCGTCGGCCGGAAGGCGACCCTCAAGCCCGGCGAGGCGGCCACCTTCACGTTCCTGGTGACCTGGTGCATGCCCAACCTGTACTTCGGCCGCGGCAGCCAGGCCCAGGAGGGGACCTACGCCTCCTACGTGAAGTGCGCCCGCCAGTGGGTGGGGAACTTCTACACGAACCGATTCGCCGACGCGGCGGCGGTGGCGCGGCACATCGCGGCGGAGTTTCCCCGCCTGGCGGGGCAGACCCGGCTCTGGCACCGGACCTATTACGATTCGACCCTGCCCCGATGGCTCCTGGACCGGATCGGGGCCACCACCAGCACCCTGGCGACGAACACCTGCCAGTGGTGGAAGGACGGGCGGTTCTGGGCGTGGGAGGGGGCCGGGTGCTGCCACGGGACCTGCGGGCACGTGTGGAACTACGCCCACGGGATGGCGCGGCTCTTCCCCGAGCTGGAGCGCTCCGTCCGCGAGCGGCAGGACTTCAAGGCGGGAGTGGGGTTCCGGGAGAAGACCGGGGAGATCGTCTTCCGCGGGGAGAACTTCGGGCTGTGGGCCGGGGACGCCCAGGCGGGTTACGTGCTGAAGGCCTGGCGGGAGCACCTCTGCAGCGCCGACGACGGGTTCCTCCGCCGCGTGTGGCCGGCGGTCCGGAAGGCGATGGAGTTCCTGATCGCGCAGGACGGCGACGGGGACGGCCTGATCGAGGGGAAGCAGCACAACACCTACGACATCGACTTTTACGGTCCCAACACGATGGTGGGCTCGCTGTACCTGGGGGCGCTGCGGGCGGCGGAGGAGATGGCCCGGGAGATGGGCGACGGGGAGTTCGCCCGGACCTGCCGGGGGATCTTCGAGAAGGGGCGGGCGAACACCCTGGAGCGCCTCTTCAACGGGGAATACTTCGTGCAGAAGGTGGACCTGGCCCGGCATCCCCGCCACCAGTACGCCGACGGCTGCCTGTCCGACCAGCTCTTCGGTCAGAGCTGGGCGCATCAGGTGGGGCTGGGATATCTCTATCCCCGCGCGTCGGTCCTCAAGGCCCTGGAGTCCATCTGGAAGTACAACTGGGCCCCCGACGTGGGGCCGCAGAACAGGGCGCACCCGCCCCAGCGGTGGTTCGCGCTCCCCGGGGAGGCGGGGCTCTTCACCTGCACGTGGCCCCGGTCGAAGCACCTGGGACCCCAGAGCGTGCTCTACCGCGACGAGGTCTGGACGGGGATCGAGTACCAGGTGGCCTCGCACATGGCCTGGGAGGGGATGCTCACGGAGGCCCTGGCGATCTGCCGGGCGGTGCACGAGCGGTACCATCCGTCGAAGCGGAACCCCTTCAACGAGATCGAGTGCGGCGACCACTACGCCCGGGCGCTGGCGGCGTGGGGGATGATCGTGGCCCTGTCGGGGTTCGAATACCACGGCCCCCGCGGGCACCTGGGGTTCGCGCCGCGGATGACGCCCGGGGACTTCCGGTGCGTCTTCACCGCGGCGGAGGGGTGGGGGACGCTCTCCCAGAGGCGCGGAGAAGGGCGGCAGGAGGATCGGGTGGAGGCGGCCTGGGGACGGCTGAGGCTGCGGACGCTGGCGGTGGAGCTCCCGGCGGGGGCGCGGGCCGGCGGCGTGGAGGCGCGGCTGGGGGGAAAGCCCCTGGAGGTGCGGTTCCGGCAGGAGGGGAGCCGCCTGACGGTGGAGCTCCCGGAGGGGACGGCGCTCGAGGCGGGCGGCGAAGGCCGGGCGCTGGCGGTGACGGTGATTTACGCCTGACGGGCCCGGGCCGCCCCGGGAGGAGCGGCGGGGCTCAGGATCGCCCCGGGGACCCGCAGCCCGTGCGGTACCGGAAGCTTCAGGGGGCTCTCGGCCGCCCCCCGCCTTGACACCCCGGCGCGGGCCCGGCTAAGCTCCGCCCGATGGCCCGCATGTTCCCCGAGCGGTACCGCGAGGACCCCGACAGCCCCAGCGAGGCGGAGCGGGTCCTCTACCAGGAGTTCGCCCGCCAGCTGCCCGACGAGTTCCTCGTCTTCCACCGCCGCCCCTGGCACGCTCCCAACGCCACCGGCTCCGCCCGCGACGGGGAGGCCGACTTCGTCCTGGCCCATGAGCGGCTCGGAATCCTCGTCCTGGAGGCCAAGTCCGGCGGCGTCGCCCGCGACCCGAAGACGGGGGAATGGCACGCCGTGGACTTCCGCGGACGGCGGCTCCACCCCATCGACGACCCGGTCCGCCAGGCCGTGCGCTGCCAGAAATCCCTCCTCCGGCGCCTCCAGGAACTGCCCCGCGGGGCCGGCCGCTGGTGGACCGTGGGACACGCCGTCGCCTTCCCCGACATCGCCTTCGACGTCCGCCTCTTCGAGGTCACCCCCGAGATCGTCCTGGACCGCGACGACGTCCCGCGCCTGCGGGAGTGGACGGAGGCGGCCCTGCGGCACTGGGCCGACCGGGACCGCCACCGGCCCCCCGGCCCCGAGGGGATCGAGATCCTCTGCTCCCTGCTGGCGCTGGAGTTCGAGATCCGGCCGCTGTTGACGCACCGGATCGGCCGCCACGAGCGGGAGATCGCGCAGCTCACGCTCGACCAGTTCCGGGTCCTGGACGGCCTGGCACGGGTCCGGCGGGCCCTCATCGCCGGCTGCGCGGGCTCCGGGAAGACGATGCTGGCCCTCGAGAAGACGCGGCGGCTGGCCGAGCAGGGATACCGTCCCCTCTACGTCTGCTTCAACAAGCTCCTCCGGGAGTTCGCGGCCGACTTCCTCAAGGCGTGGCCCGGCGCCACGGTGGACAATTTCCACGGCCTCTGCGGGAAGTGGGCCCGCCGGGCCGGGCTTCGCCTGGAGGAACGGGACGACCGGGAGTATTGGGACCGGGTCCTCCCCGAGGCCCTCCGGGCCGCCGCCCGGCGGATCCCCGACCGCTTCGACGCCGTCGTCGTGGACGAGGGACAGGACTTCAAGCCCGGCTGGTGGGGGCCGCTCCAGGCGGTCCTCAAGGACGGGCCCCGGGGGATCCTGTACGTCTTCTACGACGACAGCCAGAACCTCTACTCCGGCGACCTGCGCTTCCCCCCCGTGGACGGGCGCTACGACCTCCCCGAGAACTGCCGGAACCTGCGGAGGATCCACGACCTGGTCGTGCGGTTCTACCGGTCCGACCGGAAGATCTTCTCCCGGGCCTCCCCGGGGGAGCCGCCGGAGATCGCCGTCTACCGCACGACGGCGGAGCTCCTGGATGCGGTGGAGCGGGCGATCGTGAGCCTCACGCGGGACCACGGGATCTCGCCCCGCCAGATGGCGGTCCTCACCGGTCACGGCAAGGAGAAGAGCGCCGTCTGGAGGGCCCGGAAATTCGGGGGATTCGTCCTGACCGACCGGACCGAGCCGGGGGAGAGGGAGATCTTCTGGTCCACCGTCCATGCCTTCAAGGGGCTGGAGCGTCCCGTGGTGGTCCTCGCCGAGATCGAGCCCCTCAGCCACGCGGAGCTGGACACGCTCCTCTACGTGGGATGCTCCCGGGCGTGCATCCACCTGGTGGTCATCGCCTCCGAGGCGGCCGCGAGGCTCGCCGGCCTGGAGGAGGGGGAGACGCGGCCCCGGCGGGCGTCGCCCCCCCCGGGCTGAGGGGGGCGGCCTACTTCAGCCGCCGCCTCAGCCCGTCCAGGACGTGGGTGACCAGCCGGGAGCGGTCCCGGGCGGGGGCGCGTTCGATCGAGACGGCCCCCTCCGGCGAGCGGTAGACCACGGGGACCCGGGGGGAGGCCGGGCCTCCCTCGGAGCGGGGCGTGCCGACGGCGACGGCCCAGCATCCCCCGCCCGCCGCGGCCGCCGCCGCCGCGGCCAGGAGTCCCGCCCTCCCCTCGGGCGACGCCTCTCCCTTCCACGCCTCCTCCGGCACCTTCAGCATCCGCCCCAGGCGGTCCTCGTCGGGGGCCGTCCACGCCCCCGCCAGAACCTCCCCCGAGGCCTCCCCTCCGGTCAGCGCCGCCGCCAAGGCCCCCCCGGTTCCGGCCTCCGCCAGCGCCAGCCGCGTTCCCCGGCCCCGCAGCCGCCCCGCCACGACCTGCTCCAGGGTCTCCTCCCCCACGGCGTAGATGTGGTCCCCCAGGCAGCCCAGGACCCGCTCCTTGAACTCCTCCAGCCGGGCCCGGGCCCGGGGGGTGTCCTCCGGCAGGACGAACGTGAAGTCCACGCGGCCCCCCTCGAAGTCCGAGAAGAGGAGGGCGTCCTCCGGCGGCGGGGCCTGGCGCTTGAGCGTCTCGTCGATCTGGGACTGCCCCAGGCCGATGAAGCGGATCCGGAGGGCGCAGCCGCGGGGCCGGATGCCGAACCGGCGGGCCAGGTAGGGGACCAGCTCGTCGCGCACCATCGGCTGGAGCTCGCGCGGCGGACCCGGCAGGGCCACGATCATCCGCCCCTTCTCCTCGAAGACGAGGCCCGGGGCGGTCCCGTGCGCGTTCCGAAGGTACGTCCCCGAGGAGGGGACGCGGGCCTGGCGCCGGAGGTTGGCGCGCAGCGTCCCCGAGGGGCCGCCGAAGCGGCGCCGCAGGTCCTCCACGAGGCCGGGATCCTCGCGGAGGGGGATCCCCGTGAAGGCGGAGAGGGCCTCGCGGGTCACGTCGTTGTCGGTGGGGCCGAGTCCCCCGGTGACCAGGACGAGCGGCACTCCTTCCGCCGCGCTCCGGAGCGCCGCCCGGATCTCTTCGATCCGGTCCTCCACGACCGCGGAGCCCGCGCAGCGCAGGCCCAGGGGGCGCAGGGTGCGCGTCAGAAAGCAGGTATGGGCGTCGGGGTAGGCCCCGTCCAGGATCTCGCTGCCCGTCACCACGATCCGGTACCGGACCTCGCCGGGGCCCGCGGCGGCGGGTGGGGGGACCGGGACGGAGCAGGCCAGCGCCGCGATCAGCGGCGCCGCGCCGGCGAGGCGGAGGCGGTTCATGGCAGCGGGCTCCGGGGGCCCCGGAGGGATCCACTATAGCAGAAGCCGCGGGGAAGGGGATTTCCCGGGAGGAGGGGAGCCGGGTTCCTCCTCCCGCCGGATGGGGCGGCGGCTCAGCCGTTCGAGGAGGGCCGACCGGGCGCCGTCCGCCGCCACGGCCAGGAAGATGATCCCGCCGATGACCAGGGGATAGAGATACGGGTCGGCGTTCAGGAGGGTCAGGCCGTTCTCCACGCTCTGCATGAGCAGCGCCCCGAGCAGCGTCCCGGGGAAGACCTTCCCCCGGCCCCCGAGGAGGCTCGTGCCTCCCAGCACCGCCGCCGCGATGGCCACGAACTCCTTGTTCTCGCCGAACTTCGGTCCCACCGCGCCCAGCTGTCCCAGCGACAGGAGCGCCGCCACCGCGGCACAGAAGCCGCTCACCCCGTAGACCGATCCCGCCACGAGCCCGACGGGCACGCCGGCCTTGCGGGCCGCCTCCGCGTCCCACCCCACGGCGTAGATCTGCCGCCCGTAGGGGGTGCGGGAGAGGATCCCGTGCGCCACGACCAGCACCGCCCCGAGGATCCAGATCGGCAGGGGCACCCCGGCCGGCCGGGCCGCGCTCACCTGGAGGAAGGTCTCCGGGAGGTTCATCGCCCGCGTCTCGGTCAGCCAGAGGCTGAATCCCCGTCCCGCGTAGAACGTCCCGAGGGTGGCCACGAAGGGGATGAGGCGCAGCCGGGCCACGAGGAGGGCGTTCAGCCCTCCGCAGGCGAGCCCCGTCAGCAGCATCAGCGCCACCGCCAGGCCGAAGGACCCGCCCGCCCGGGACAGCTTGCCCGCCGCCGCGGCGGCCACGAACATGACCGCCCCCACCGAGAGATCCACCCCGCCCG
>Ga0068707_1004006_pt1 | contig 10238 bp, 6 predicted proteins | sample YNPNPMetaG_FD_66600 | JGI IMG/M metagenome (GOLD analysis project Ga0068707, IMG submission 66600) | Anoxygenic and chlorotrophic microbial mat microbial communities from Yellowstone National Park, USA - YNP NP MetaG | ecosystem: Environmental > Aquatic > Thermal springs > Hot (42-90C) >... | reverse complement strand
GCCTGGCCGGAAACGACGATTGCGGAACGCTTTCGGCCTGGTACGTGCTTTCGGCATCCGGCCTCTACCCCCTGGCCGGCACCGGAAACTGGGAACTTACCGCGCCGTTGTTTTCCCGGGTGGTTTTCTCTCGACCTGGAGGCCAGCTAGAAATCCGGGCCCTGCCCGCCGAAGGAGACAGAGTGCGCGCGGTGCGCATAGATGGAAAAAGTTGGAATTCGTGGCAGATCGACGGTCAGACACTCGGCCGGGTGCGGCTGGTAGAATTCTTTTTCCAGCGTTGAAAGCTGAATTGGGGCTTGCGGCCTCGAATAATACCTCGAAGAAGTTTTGCTTTTGAAAAACTAGCTTGCGGGTTATATCAGGTAAAGATTTTTGTAAGGAGGACAAGCATGAGGAGACTGGTCATGGTTCTTTTGCTGGCTGGCGCAGGTGCACAGGCTGCGGATGGCTCGGTCGGTCCGCGCAGCCGGGAGCAGATTCCGGAAGAGTTCAAATGGAAACTGGAGGACCTCTATCCTTCGCTAGAGGCCTTCGAAGCCGATTTCAAGACCCTGACTCAAGAAATCGAAAAAGTGGCCGCCTGTCAGGGCCGGCTGGGAAAAAGCCTGGACTCTTTGGCCAGCTGCCTCGATGGGCGTTTTTCGGCCATGAAAAGGCTCTGGCGCCTCTACAGTTACGCCATGCGTCTTCATGACCAGGACGCTCGCCAAACGCTCGGCCAGGAATTGAAAAGCCGCATGCAGAAGCAGGCCACTGAGTTCGACGCCCGGCTTTCTTTCTTCGAGCCGGAGATTTTAAAAATTCCCGCCGCCAAGCTAAAGGCCTGGATGAAATCCAAGCGCCTTTCCGACTTTCGCATGTACCTGGACAACATCGCCCGGCGTCGGCCGCACATTCTAGCCCCGGCCGAGGAAAAACTGCTTGCCCAAAGCGGGGAGCTGGCGGCCGTTCCCCAAGATGTCTACCGCACGCTAAGTACGGTGAATATCCCCTATCCCGAGGTGGAGCTTTCCACCGGCGATAAGGTGAAAATCACTCCCGCTCTCTATACCCGCTACCGCGCCGCGGAAAAGCGCGAGGACCGGATAAAGATCTTCCAAGCTTTCTGGGGCGTGCATAAGGCTTTTCGCGAAAGCTTCGCCGCTCTGCTAGCCGGTCAGGTAAAACGCGATCACTTTTTCGCTCAGGCCCGTAATTACACTTCGGACTTGCACGCCGCTTTGGACGCTACCAACGTGCCGGTGGACATCTACACCAACATGATCGAGCAGATAAGAAAGGCTCGGCCCGAGTTGTGGCGCTATTTGGATCTGAGAAAGCGCATGCTGGGCCTCTCCGAGCTCGGCTATCATGATCTTTACTGCTCGGTGGTGCCGCAACTGGAGATGAAAATCGCCTATCCCGATGCCCAGAAGCTCATTCTCGACGCCGTCGCCCCCTTGGGCGAGCAATATCAGCAAGCACTTAAAGCCGGCTTCGAAAGCCGCTGGACCGACGTTTATCCCACCGAGGGTAAGCGCTCGGGCGCCTACATGGAAGGCGGGGCCTACGACGTGCACCCTTACGTGCTTCTCAACTACAACGACGATTACGAATCGCTTAGCACCACCGCCCATGAGTTCGGTCACGCCATGCACAGTTACTTCAGCAACAAGAACCAGCCCTTTCCGCTGGCCGACTATCCCATCTTCGTAGCCGAGGTGGCTTCCACCCTGAACGAAAATCTGCTGCGCCTAAAGCTTCTCAAGAACGAGGCCGACCGCAACCGGCGGCTGTTTCTTCTCAGCCAGCATCTGGAGAACTTCCGCACCACGGTATTTCGCCAAGCCATGTTCGCCGAGTTCGAGTTGGTCATACACAAGCTCAACGCCGAGAATGTTCCGCTTACCGCCGACCGGCTGGAGCAGGAATATCTGCGGCTGCTTCGCGAGTACTACGGAGAAGCCGAGGGCCATATCAAGATCGATCCGCTTTATGCCGTGGAGTGGGCCTACATCCCGCACTTTTACTACAACTTCTACATGTTCCAGTACACCACTAGCTTCATCGCCGCCACCTCGCTGGCGGAAAAGATTTTTTCTGGAGATGCGAAAACCCGGGAAAATTACCTCAAGCTGCTTTCCGCCGGAGGCTCGCTCTATCCGGTGGAGCTTTTGAAACTGGCTGGCGTGGACATGACCGGCGAAGAGCCCTATCGGCTGGCCTTCGAATCCATGCGCCGGACCATGGAAGAAATGGAAAAGCTCATTCATTAACCTGGTATCGAGACTTATCGCCTGAGGCTACATCCCCCAATACCTCTATTTTCCAATCAGCGAAGATTAGCCAAAGCCGGCGCCAGCTTTCCGAATCGACCTCGCCGAGCCCGAGCGGGATTTCCCCCAGCCGCAGCCAGCCTGGCCCGATGCTTTCGGCCCGCTGCGCCGGATCGAAAGCCACCCAGTCACCCACCCACAACTCGGCCCAGGCGTGACCCCAGAAGGCGCCGTTTTCCCAAAGCAGCCCGAACACCGAACGGGCGGGGATGCCGGCCGCCCTAGACAGCGCCACTAGCAACAACGCCTGCTCGTCGCAATCACCGCGTCGGGAAGCGAGCACTCCCCGGGCGGTGCTCACCGACTGGCCATCGGTGCTATAGACGGTGCGCACCACCAAATGATAGAGCGACCGGGCCGCCGCCAAAGCGTCGGCAGCTTTGCTCACCTCCTGGCGGGCCAGTTGTAAAATCTGCGGATCGTCCGCCTGCACTAGGGCCGTTTTTTGCAGGTAGGAATGCAGCTCTTTCGGCACCTTTAGTGGCCAGGGCCGAGATGATGGAATAGCTGGTCGAGAAACTTCCACCAGCAGCTTTCCCTGCTGCCGGCCGATTATCCGCTGACCCGGGCCCTCCAGACCAGACAGATTAACCTCCTCGGGGGCGGCAAGCCTCAGCACCACCTTTTTCAGTTTTCTGACATCGCCAGGAAAAGGCGCCGCAAAGGAGCTAAAATCCTCCAGCATGTCCTCGGCGGGAGCGTCGACTTTGGGCTCACCCGCAGTGCGCACCAGATTGAGTCGTAACCTCCCCAGCTCTACTTTACTTTCCAGCGGAACCAGTTCTTCATCGAGCAGCAGTTCCATGCGATAGAGGGGTTCATCGCGCCGCCGCACCTCGGCCCGCCAGGGAGGGCCGTTTTCTGGCTGAGAAATAAGGGTGAAGACTTCCTCCGCCCAGTCGCCCTTTTCCTCGTCGAATACCGGATATTCGATCCTTTCCCCCGCCCGGGGGAGCCCCTGGGGAAAGAGCGGCCGGTAGCCAGGAAGGTAGCGAGCCTGCGGGCGGTAATCCAGTTGGCGGCGCTCCGGGCCGCGTGCCACCAGCCATTTTTCCTTGAAGAGGCCGGCCTCGGTGATTAGTTCCTCCTGCTGCCGGCTGATGCTACGCAGGCGACGCAGCTCAAACTGCGGGGTGACCAACGCCTGTAACTCTTCGAATATTTCTTCCTGCCCCGAACCGCCTACGTTGATCCGGGTACGGGTGACCACCAGCAGCCGATCGGGGCTACAGCGGCTCAGAGCGGTCCACATGCTACCGGCCGGTTGATCCATGATGTCCACCCGATACCAGTATTCCGCCTGTGGTTGGCAGGCGGTCCGGGGAAGTTCCTCCTCAAAGCGCAGAGCGGATTTCTGACAGGCGCCGGCCGCAACCAACAGCAGCCATCCAGTAGCGAGCGCGGGGCGTTTGCGATTCATAGGCAGTTCGTATCTACCGCGGCAACGCGGGCCCTTATCTGGGCCCGCCGGCATAATCGCGCATCAGTGCGGCCATCTCCGCCAGCCGATCGGCCACCCGACGGTTTACCGTACCCGGCGGGAAATTACCCCGGAAGTCGGGCTTGCCGGCAGGCAGGCCGGTAAGGATTTCCAAACCTTCGTCCACGTTCGAGACCGCCCACACATGGAACTTGCCTTGGCGACAAGCGGCGATGACCTCTTCGTCCAGCATCAGGTGGGGCAGGTTGGCCCGGGGAATGATCACCCCCTGTTTGCCATCCAGGCCGCGGTCGCGACAGATTTCGAAAAAGCCTTCTATTTTGTGGTTGACCCCGCCTATGGGCTGCAGCTCTCCCTGCTGGTTTATCGAGCCGGTTACCGCGATCCCCTGGTTGACGGGCACATCAGCCAGCCGGCTGAGCAGGGCGTAGACCTCGCTGGAGGAGGCGCTGTCGCCGTCGATTTCGCTGTAGCTCTGCTCGAAACAAATATGAGCGTCCAGGGAAAGAGGAAACTTCCGTCCGAAGCGGTTAGAAATAAATCCGCTCAGGATGTAAACCCCTTTGTCGTGAATGGCGCCGCTCAGGCCAGATTCACGCTCGATGTTGATCAATCCCTGGCGGCCCACTGCCGCCGAGGCAGTGATGCGGCAGGGCTTGCCGAAAGAGTAATCGCCCAGGTCGAAAACCGCCAGACCGTTTACCTGGCCCACCCGCCAGCCGGAGGTGTCCACCATCACGATGTTGCGCTGGATGTCTTCCCGATATTGCTCCTCGGCTAGATTGACCCGGCGGCGGCGGTGGACGACCGCCCGGCGCACGTCGTCTACGGTCAAGTGATGGCGGCCGTCACGGCGGGCCCAGTAAGAAGCCTCCCGCAACAAATCCGCCACCAGCCGGAAGCGAGTACTGATCTTGCTCTGGTCCTCGATGTCACGCATGGCCTCGCCCAACAACGCGGCCACGACGGCGCGATTTACCTGTGCCAGTTCTTCCTGGCGCACCACCCGGTAAACGAAGGCGGCGAACTTTTCTATGTTGGAGCGGTTGGCGTCCATGCAAACATCGAACTCGGCTTTTACCTTAAAGGTCTTTTTAAAGTCGTCTTCGGCCAGATAGAGCATGCGATAAAGCGATTCGTCGCCGTGCAGTATTATCTTTACGTCCAGTGGTATGGGATCGGGCTTGAGACCGGAGCCAACCGCACCGAACGGGCTTTCGGCCGAGCGGATTTCCAGCTGTCCGGTGGCTATGGTCTGTTTCAACACCTTCCAAGCGCCGGGCTCATTGAGTAAATCTTCGGCCCGCAGCAGCAAGAATCCGCCGTTGGCTCGAAGCAGCGAACCGGCCCGGATGGCCAGGTGCTCGGCGTGCAGGCGGCCGCTTTCGTCGGCGGTCCGTTCAATGGTTCCCAGCAACCTGGCCACGCTAGGCGATGGCTCAAACACCACCGGGCATTCTTTGCGCCGGGCGTTGGTCAGAATGACATTGACTTGGTAGAACTCAAAGGGATCGGGTGCCGCTTCCGCCCCGCCCTCTTCCCCACCGCGTGTCTCGCTGCTCTGCACCAGTTGGGGAATCTTATCCAGGAGCGCTTCGCGCACCTCGTCCAGGTATTCGTTGAGGCCGGGCGATAAAAACTGCTCGCGCAGATCCTCAATGAGCACGTCGATGATCTGCGCCCCGGCGCGCCGATCGATTTCCTCCAGCCGCAGCGACATCTCGCGCACCAGGCTGCGGGTGCGCCGGCCCACTTGCTCCATTTCGGCGCGTAGGCGCTGGTGCCGCCGGGCCAGGCGGCGAAATTTCAGCCTGCTGAGTTTTCCTTCGGCTACCTTCTGCTCCAGGGTTCCCAGGGGCACCGGCTCACCGTCGACCAACGGCAGCACGTCATGCTCGGCATTCGGCCCCTCCTGCAGCTCCACCACGGCAAATCCCCGCCGACGCACTTTTTCCTGAAAAGCGGTAATCAGCTGATGTTCCTGTTTTTGAAACTCATTGAGTATCTGATCGCGCTCTTTGTGATAGGCTTCTGCTCCCAGCACCCGGGGCAGCTCCCGCTGTAAGTCCTTTAGCAACCGCTGCATGGCTTTTTTCAAACGCGGCCCCTGCCCTGGTTCCAAGGTAATTAATCTTGGCCGGTCGGGTTCGATGAAGTTGTGCACATAGACATAATCTTTCAGCGGGCAGCGCGGCTGTTTGAAGGTGGCCAGAATGTGGCGGGTGGTGGTCATCTTGCCGCTTCCCGACGGACCGGCCACAAAGATGTTGTAGCCGGGGCTATTGAGGCGCAGGCCTAGCTCCAGGGCTTCGATGGCCCTGTCCTGACCGATGATGTGAGTGCGGTGGCGGGCCAGCACCTGGGGGCCGGGAATGCTCTTGGGATTGACACGATTGCGCATGCGGCCCGGAGCTACCTGCAGGCGTCGGTAAAGAGGTGATTTCCAGTTCTTCATGTCGTTCTCCGCCGTGTTAGCGCGATTACTGATACTTGGCCGGGGCCAGAAGAAAGTCGCGATCGGCATCGATGCGCACGGTGAAGGTGTCCTGCTGGCCGAGTTCGTCGTCCACCAGCTTTACCTGATGCACCCCTGCCGGAAGGGCATGCTGGCGAAAGGCCCCCCGGCCCAGCTCCCGGCCGTCCACCACCACCCGCACCCGGGGAGATACCGCCACCGACAGTGTGCCATCCACCCCGGCACGGGGTTTCGTAGAAAGCGGCCGGGCCGATTCCGGCCGGACCACGGCCGGGGGTTTTTCCAGCGCCGACATTACTACCAGCACCAGACAGAGCGCCGCCATAAAAATCATCACCAGCCAGCGCCAGTCGCTGTACCAAGGGCGAACCCTCTTCCCACCGGGCATGGTCTGCTTCTGGGTGCTGTCCGCGCCCACCCGTTCTAGCGGTGCCAGCTGCGTGGGCTGGCCCTGCTTCTCTTCCAGGATCTGCCGGTAGCGCTGGTGGGCCAGGGGCATTTCGGGGGCGGCGCCTACTCGGGTGACTTTCTCGTCCAGCAGTTCGAAACCGCTGGCCAGGAGCAACTCCCGCTGATGGCCGTCGGCCGAAGCGATGGCCTTCTCGCGAGCTTGCAGTTCTTCCGCAAAGAGTTGCTTCATGAAGGCCGCCACCTGCTCGGCCTGTTCCACCCGCGAACCTTTCAACAAAGTATGCAGCGCCCGCTCCATTTCGCGGCAGCTGGCGAACCGGCGGCGTGGGTTTTTCTGCATGGCCTTGCGCAGGATGCGCACTAGCCGCCGGGGTGCGTCTTTGCGTAAAACCCGAGCCGGCGGCACCTCGCACTGATCTACCGCTTCCATGGTGCTGTAATCGGTTTCGCGCTGAAACAGGCGGGTGCCGGTAAGCAACTCGTAAAAAACTACCGCCAGCGAAAACTGGTCGGAGCGGTGGTCAAGCGGCTTTCCCCGCACTTGTTCCGGCGACATGTAGGCGTATTTGCCCTTGAGAATCCCGGCCCGGGTCTGGCTGAGGCGGGCAGAGGCCTTGGCTATGCCGAAATCGACCAATTTGGCTACTCCGTCAAAGGATACCAGGATATTCTGGGGGCTGATGTCGCGGTGAATCACGTTCAGCGGTTTGTCTTCAAACTCGGCCACGAAATGAGCGTAATGCAGCCCGGCCAAAACATCCGACATGATTTTCATCAACACCGGTAGGGGAAAAGGCCGGCCCAGAAAATTCAGGCGATTACCGATTTCCAGCAAATCGCGGCCAAATATGTACTCCATGGCCAAATAAGCCACGTTGTTTTCTCGGCCTACATCGTATAGGTGCACCACGTTGGGGTGTTTGAGACAGGCGGCGATGCGCGCCTCGTCCAGAAACATCTGCTTTACTTCCTCGTCGGTGTTTAGATCCTCGCGGATGCACTTTATTATCACCGCCCGTTCAAAGCCATCCAGACCCCTCTGGCTGGCCAAAAAGATCTCCGACATTCCGCCCACGGCAATGCGCTGCACCAGCTCGTATTTACCCAGTCGGCTCAGCCTGCCCATTGCCCGCTTACGCCTCCAATAATGCCGCCGAGGCCACTAACCCCGCCCCCACCCCCAGCAGAATCAGCCACTGTCCGGCCGAGAAGCGGCACTCTTTCCGGGCGCGCTCCAGATAGTAAAAAAGCTCCGGTCCGCCCAGCACACCGGTGTCAGCAAGATAATCCATGGTGGTTTGTTTGGAAGAAAAGCCCAGAGCCTCGCTCAGATCCTGGGCGTGAGGCCGGGGCAGAGCCGTATGCAACAGCAGGGCGATATCGCTTCTGTGGCGGTCTGCCAGTTCCAGCCCTTCCAGCACCACCTGTTGGGCGATGCGTTTGAGTTCCTGGCGCGCCTGCTCGCGCAGCTGCTCGTCGCCCGGCTCCCGCACCACCTGCAGCAGATGGCCTTTTCGCTCCAGCAGCTGTTCATCGAAGTGGTAGGCGGCCCCCAGCTCCAACATGCAAACCCGGCGGTGCCAGCGGCCGCAAGCGGCCGAGGCCGAGGCCCGCAGACGAAGCCCTCTTGCTCCGGCCCGCACCACCGCTGCCGAAGCCCCGTCGCCCATTAAAAAGCTGTTTCCCAGCCGCCTTCCTTCCAGGCTGGTTCCGAAACATTCGGCGCCACAGATCAACACGGTGTTGACCTCCGGCTCGTGCCGAATGAGATCTTCGGCCAACCGCAACGCCGCCGCTTGACCGGCTGCGTTCTGATCCAGGTCGAACACGTAGGAATTAAAGGCTTCCAGCTCGGCCTGCACCTTGTTGGAGGCTTGCCAGCGGCTATGGTCTTTGAAGGCACCGCAGTAGATGATCACGTCCACCGCTTCCGGCCCCAACCCAGCGTCCCGCAAAGCCCGGCGAGATGCCAGAACTGCCATCTCGCTGGGTAGCTGGCCCTCTTCGGCCAAAGTGATCCTGCCGTAGCCCAGCCGGCGGCAACGCTCCGCCTCCATGCCCTCTTTCGCGGCCAGTTCTTCGGCTGCCACGGCCTTTTCAGGTAAATACCAGCCTAGACCTACAATGCCTACATCGGTCTTTTCCACGAAGGCAATCCTATGCCGCGAAGCGCCGTTATGGCAAAGAAAATTTTATTTCAGCTTTTCAAGTAAGCGATCACGCTGAAGCAAAAAAGCTTCCCGCTCCTTACCCTCAAGCTGGCGCCTCCAAGTTTCCTCGGCCTGGAAAGGATCGAGCAGCCGACCCCCTGGAGCATGCAATTCATAATGAAGATGAGGAGCGGTGGAGCGGCCGGTGTTGCCCGTGCGGGCGATGACCTGGCCGGCCTCGATTTTCGCCCCCGGCCGCATTGTTGGCTCAATGGAGTCAAGATGTAAAAAGAGCGCACTGCGGCCGTTTTCCGGGTAAAACAACTCCAAGCAGTTGCCGTTGAGACGGATGGCCCAATTGCGTCGCACCACCTGAGCACGGTAGGGTGATTTTACCTCCGCGCCCACATCGACTTTGAAATCCACCCCACGGTGACGGCGACCCGCCAGGTTTACCCGCTCGGTGATCTGCTCGTATTCGTCTAGCGGCGAGGCTTTGAGGCGCAGCTCTATCTCGCGGCCCTCGGCATCGAAATAGCGGCCGTAGGCCGCGCCTTCCGGCTTGTAGAAAAAAGCCTGGAAATCCTCGCCCAGTTTTTTACTGTGATACACCAAAGCCAACACGCGCAGTTCTTCCGGGGCGGGGCGGGGCTCGTAAAGCAACACCAGTTCGTCACCCGGCAGAACATCCCGCCGTAAATCCAGCCGCCACACCAACAAACGCGCCACATGGGCGCTGAGCACTTCCGCTTGGCGGCTTTCCATGGTGGAGGAAAAGGTCCTGACCAGGGAGCCAGAAATCACCGCTTTCACCAGCTTATGCCCGGATGCTGGTTCAGCCGGCTCCGCCGGCGGCGCGGCACCAGGGGCAGCGGATTCGCTCTGGGGAGCTGCCGCGGCTGCGGCCGTCTCCGCTACCGGCGCGGCAGCGGGAGGGTTTTCTGGCGGCGCCACCATCTCCGGTGAAGTCGCCGGAGTCCTGCCACCTAACCACCAGCCACCGGCTCCCCCCAATGCCAGCCCCAGCAGCAACCCCCAGACAAACCGGGCCCAGCCCCCGCCGGTATTTGTGGAAAAGGAGCTTGGCTCACACATTTTCGCCCATTACCACGCAGTTTTTGCCCTGAGCCTTGGCCTGGTAAAGAGCCCGATCGGCCAATTTGAACAAGGGGGAAATATCCAGGTCTTCCGCTTCCATGGTGGCCACGCCACCGCTTATGGTAACCTGCCCGGGAGGCAGGCCTCCCAGACTCTGCGCCGCCACAAACTGGCGCAGTTTTTCAGCCACCTGATAGGCTTCGTTCCTGGTGGCACTGCCGGTAAGCATGATGACAAACTCTTCCCCGCCGTAGCGGGCCACCAGGTCCTCTCCCCGTACCCGTGAGCGCAAGCAGGTGGCCAGGTCTTTCAGCACCCGATCACCACACTCGTGGCCGTACTGG
>Ga0068707_1004003_pt1 | contig 10241 bp, 5 predicted proteins | sample YNPNPMetaG_FD_66600 | JGI IMG/M metagenome (GOLD analysis project Ga0068707, IMG submission 66600) | Anoxygenic and chlorotrophic microbial mat microbial communities from Yellowstone National Park, USA - YNP NP MetaG | ecosystem: Environmental > Aquatic > Thermal springs > Hot (42-90C) >... | reverse complement strand
CCACAATCTGGCGGACGATGGAGAGGCCCAGGCCGTGCCCATGGGCGCGAATTTGATCCATGCGGCTGAAGGGGACAAACAGGCGCTTCTGCTCTTCCGGCGCGATGCCAGGGCCGTTATCTTTGACCCAGAAGCGGATCCAGCCGTTGTGCAGGTCGGTAGCTCCCAGGGTGATGCGCGGCGGCTTACCGCCGTACTTGATGGCGTTGCTGAGGTAATTCGCCCACACTTCCTGGACCCAGGCGCTGTATCCCAGGGCGCGGGGCCAGGTTTCGGGCAGGGTGATGCTGGCGTTGGAGGTTTCAATCATGTAGCGCAGGCGGCCCTGCACTTCGGCCACAATCAGCGCCATATCCAGCTCGCTTTGCCCGACTTCTTTGATGTTGTGCAGGCTGGAAAGGACCAACAGCTCGTCAATGATCGAGGTCATCCGCTCTGCGCCGCGCACAATTTCCTGGAGCATATCGCGTTGCAGGTCCGTGCAATGGGGCCCGGCATCCTCCTGCAGCATTTCGCTGTAGCCCAGGATGGCGTTGATGGGGTTTTTCAGGTCGTGAGCCACCATATGGGCAAAGGTATCCAGCTCGCTGTTGCGCGCTTCCAGCTCTTTGGCATACACCTGCAGGTGGGCCTGTGCCTGTTTGCGTTCGTTGATTTCCTGCTGAGCGCGCTCGTAAAGCTGCGCCTGATAGATGGCGATGCCCAGCGAGGCGGCGACTTCCTGCGCGGTCATCAAATGCTCCTGGGTGAAGGCGCGCGGGGCAAGGGTGTGCAGGTGCAGGGTGCCAATCAGGCGGCCTTCGCCCATGAGCGGGATGACCACGTAGCCGCGTACCCCTTCTTCCAGCAGGGCCTTCTGGAGTGGTGTGAGAGAGGGGAGAAGCTCCAGGTCTTCGTAACCTTGCGTCAGGCCCCGGCGCAGGCGCACATCATTGTGCAGTTCTTGATACAGCGGCAGGGCTTCGTTCAGGGTGGGCAGCAGCGGGGCGTTGGCTTGAGCCGCCAACAGACGGGGCCGTTGCCCTTCGCGCACCTCGAACACCAGAGCGCGGTCGCAGGGAACCAGGCGCCACAGACGGTTGACGGTGGCAGCGGCGATGGTCTGCACCGATTGCGCGGCAATCATGGACTCGGTGATTTCGCGCAACAAATTCAGGCGTTGCAGGTAACGCTGCTGCGCCTGCTCCGCCTCTTTGAGCGCGGTAATGTCCTCTTTGATGGCCACAAAATGGGTGATGCGCTTTTCAACGTCGAAAATAGGAGCAATGGTGGAACGGTCCCAATAGAGTTGACCGTCCTTGCGTCGGTTGTGGAGCTCGCCGCGCCATACTTTGCCCTGCTTGATGGTCTCCCAAAGCTCGCGATATAGCTCAGGCGGGTGCTTGCCGGACTTGAGGAAGCGGGGCGTGCGGCCGTAAATCTCCTCAATCGCGTACCCGGTCATGGTGGTGAAGCTGGGGTTCACGTACTCGATGTGCCCTTCGGCATCCGTAATGACAATGGCGTTGGCACTCTGTTCGATGGCGCGTGACAGTTTGAGCAACTGCAGGTTCTGTTGCTCCAGATAACGCCTTTGGGCCAGGGCTTCCGCTTCGGCCCGGCGTTGCTCGGTCACGTCGCGCAGGAGCAGCAGGTAACCGACGATCTCCTCCCGGCGGCGCTTGATGGGGTTCACGTGGGCCTCGTAAATGCGGTTGGGGGGGATGACGATCTCGGTGACTTGCGCCGGCTGGTCTTCGGTGAGACGGTGCACCAGATCTTCACGGTCGGCGAGCAGCGTCTTCAGCTCCAGGCCGCGGATCTCCTCCAGCCGCACATTGAGAATGGCCTCCGCCGCGGGGTTGAGGTCCACAATACAACCGTCGCGGTCCAACACGATTGCGCCATCGCGCATGGCATCCAGCGCCAGGTCGCGAGCGATGGGCAGGAGGGGTTGGAGCGTGTAGCGGAACATGGCCCAGGTCAGGGCCAGGCCGCTCAGGGAAGAGCTGAAGGGGGTGAAATTGAGTACGACGGCTGATCGCAATCCAGCGATCAGGGCCAGCACGCTCAGGCTCCAGGGCACAACCGCGGCGACCAATATCCAGCCCAGGTTGCGCCGGCGTTGTGGCGGCAGGCTTCTCCAGGCGTTCAGCAGTAGGTACAGGCTGATGGCGATGGACAGGTACGTATAGGCGGCGAAGATGTAATAAAGTGGGCCGCGTTCTACAGCCAGCAGGGTCAGGCTACGCCAGGATTCGAGACCGGTGCTCGTCCATAGGAGATGATGCAGGGGATTGGTCCACACCAGCAGGTTCATACCGACAAAAATCCCCCACAGCGCCCTTACCTGCGCCCGGTTTAGCGTAAAGGAGGGGTAGAGATAATGGGCGATGGCCAGGGCATACAGCGGGCCGATCACCGACACGCCCAGGTAGGCCAGTAATGCCCAGATCAGCTTCCCGGCCAGGGTGACGCTGGCAAGCTCGTTGGCGTAGCTGAAGGCCCAAATAGCAGCGGCAAACTGCACCAGGCCCATCAGGCGCGCAGCGGCATGGCGTTTTTGTTGCCTCAGGCGCATCGCCAGATAAAGGTTGAAAATCCCGGTTAACCACAAAATCAGCGAATAAGGATTCATGTGGATGTGCATGGCTATCCCCCCGTATGGATACCCTGGTCAAAGCTATGAGTGACCCACTGCAAAGCTTTATGGTACTGCTCGGGCTGGCGGTTGGAACCGCGCCGCTTTCTGTCCCGGGTAGGGCGGCATCCCCATGCCGCCCTGTCAGCGGCATCCCCATGCACTGGCTACGGAATAACCCTTCAGTCGCCAGACGGTGGATGGCCGAGCAGTTACGTTCTATGCCTTGGCAGTGGACTCATGGGGTGAATTGTAGCGCAGCCTGGGATTTTGCCAATTGTGGGGGGGTCTCATGCTTTAAGCGGGTGGGGAACTGCGGGCACCTGGCATGATGCCGATGGCGGGCCTCACTACAGCATCGCAAAGTACTCCGCCTGGGGATGGGGGATCACCAGCGCGGCGGTGCTGTGTTCCGGCATGATTTGCCCGGCTTCGGTCAGACGCAGGCCCAGGTGGGCTTCGACTTCCAGCAGGCTCCAGACCAGGTGATGGTGGCGCAGGTCGGGGCAGGGGGGATAGCCCCAGGAATAGCGCTTGCCAAAATCCGGCGGCAGACCCAGCCCGGCGTTGATGCGACGATGCGTCCATTCCGCTGCGGCTTCGGTCACCTGGGCTGCCAGGCCATGGAGAAAGTACGCTTCACTGTACTCCCCGGCGACTTCCAGCTCACTGTAGCGCTGTGTGGCACCCGGACCGACGGTGACGACCTGCAGGCCGGCTATCCCCGGCGCCTGCGAGCGGGGCGGAAAGTAGTCCGCCAGGCACAGGCGCCGGCCCTGACTCTGCCGCGGAAAGGTGAAACGCGCCAGCTCCTGGGTGCCGGCCGCATCCGCGTAGAGGATGAGGCTTTCCCCTTCGCCGTGGGCCGGGAAAAGCGCATAGACCGCAGCCGGCTCCAGGTAGGTGGAGGCGGTAGCTGCCATGGCTGCCAGGCGCGCATCGAATTCCTGGACCAGCGCTTCCCAGGCCGGACCGGTCAGACCGCGCGCCCCCCAGCTCACCCGGTACAGGGCGTTGCGGTCCAGCAGCGGCCATAGCTCCGTGAGCGGGAGGTCAAGCCGGGTGACCAAGGCGCTCCTCCAGAACGCGCAGCGCGTCGAAGGCGTCTTTGCAGTAGTACACCCCGCCGGCGTAATCCGCGCCGATGCGTTGGGCAAAGGCGGGGTTGATAGCCGCGCCGCCGACCAGGACCGGCAGGTCCAGGCCGCGCCGCTGCAGTTCCTCCACACACAGGCGCATCTGCGCGCTCGTGGCCACCAGCAGGGCCGAAAGTCCAATCGCGTCCGCCTGGACCTCAATCGCCTTATCCACAATTGCGCTCACCGGGACCTGCTTGCCTAAATCGTGCACGGTGTAGCCGTTGTTGACCAGGATGGTCTTGACCAGGTTTTTGCCGATGTCGTGCACGTCGCCGAAGACGGTGGCCAGGACCAGAGTGCCCTTGGTCGCATCCGTCTGGCGGGGCAGGTGCGGTTCCAGGTGCGTCACGGCGGCGCGCATCACTTCCGCCGCCTGCAGGACAAAGGGCAGGATCAATTCCCCGGCGCCGAAACGGTCGCCGACTTCCTTCATCGCCGGCAAAAGGACGGTGTTGAGCACGTCCAGCGCATCCATCTCCTGCAGGCAGGCGTCCACCAGCGCTTCGACGCCTTCGCGTCGGCGGCGCAGGATGGCCTCGTAAAGCTGCTGGCGCGGATGGGCGCCGCGACCGGCCGGGACCTCGCCGGCTTCGCTGGCCCCCGCAAAATAAGCGATGAAGCGGGGCAGCGCGTCTGCCCGGCGGTTGAAGATGAGGTCATCGGCCAGGGTGCGGACCGCTTCGGGCAGGTCGGCGTAGGGCGTGATCTGCGCCGGGTTGACGATGGCTACATCCAGGCCAGCTTCGACGGCATGGTACAGGAAGACGCTGTTGAGCACGCGCCGGGCCGGCGGCTTGAGGCCGTAGGAGATGTTGCTCACGCCCAGGTTGGTGAGCACGCCCGGCAGCGCCGCTTTGATGGCCGGGATGGCGCGCAGGGTCTCATGCGCAGCGTCGGCGCTGGCCGGATCGCCGGTCGCCAGCGTGAAGGTGAGGGGATCGAAAATCAGGGCGTGCGGGGGCAACCCGATCTCATCCACCGCCAGGTGATAGAGCCGGCGGGCCACTTCCAGTTTGCGCTCCACCGTGCGCGCCATGCCCTGTTCGTCAATTGTCAGGGCGATTACCGCTGCGCCGAAGGTTTTGGCCAGGCCCAGGATGCGTCGGGCGCGCGCCTCGCCGCCTTCCAGGTGCACGGAGTTGAGGATGGCGCGTCCGGGATAGATTTCCAGCGCCGCCTGCATCACCTCCGGGTCAGTCGTGTCGAAGGCCAGGGGGAGCGGCGTGTGCAGGCTCAGGCGCTTGACCACTTTGCGCATGGTCGCGGCCTCATCGCCGCGTTCGGTGAGCGCCACGCACACGTCGAGCACGTGTGCGCCGTTGGCCACCTGCTGGTCGGCCAGCTCGGTGACGGCGTCGTAGCGCTCGGCCAGGATGATTTCGCGCGCTTGCTTGCTGCCCTGCGTGTTGATGCGCTCTCCGATGAGCAGCGGGCGCGGCTCCTGCTGCAGGGCGGTCGCGCCCAGGTTGCTCGCCAGGTAGGGGAGGGGCTGCGTGCTCCAGTCCGGCTTAGGGGGCAGGGGAAGCGCGCTCACGGCAGCGACCAGCGCAGCGATATGGGCGGGTCCCGTGCCGCAGCAACCGCCGACGACGCGCACCCCCAGGCGGACGAATTCGGCCATCGTGCGGGCGAAGGCTTCCGGCCCCAGGGTGTAGAGCGTGCAGCCATCTTCGTTACAGGGCATACCGGCGTTGGGCAGCACGGAGACAGGCCGCGGGGAAAGGGCCACCAGCCGGCGCACGCTTTCGCGCATCTCCTCCGGGCCGGTAGAGCAGTTGATGCCGATCACATCCACGGGCAGGGCGCTCAGGGTAGCTACGACGGCCTCGATGTCCGGCCCGGTGAGCATCCGGCCCGTGTGGTCCAGCGTCACCTGGGCCTGCAGGGCCACGGGGCGCCCCGCCTGAGCGATGGCCTGGCGGATGCCATGAACGGCGGCTTTGACCTCCAGCAGGTCCTGATGGGTTTCCAGCAGGAGCAGGTCCACCCCGCCTGCGATGAGCGCTGCCGCCTGCTCGGCGTAGATGGCGCTCAACTCCGCAAAGCCCAGGCGCGAAAGCTCCGGGTCTTCCAGAGAGGGGAGCTGCCCCGTAGGTCCCAGCGAACCAGCCACAAAGCGCGGCTGGCCCGTTTCGGCGGCGAAGCGGTCGGCTACCCGGCGGGCGATCTGTGCCGCGTGCTGGTTAATGTCGGCCAGCCGGTCTTCCAGGCCGAACTCGCGCAGGGCGATGCGGTTAGCGCGGAAGGTAGCGGTCTCCACGACCTGCGCCCCCACGGCCAGGTAAGAGCTGTGCACCCGCTCGATCACCTCCGGGTTATGCAGCACCAGCGCCTCGCCCAGGCCCTGCCAGCGCGCCTGGCCAAAGGCCGCGGCGGGCAAATTCAACTTTTGCAGCTCCGTCCCGGTAGCGCCATCGAAAATCATCAATCCCCGGTTTACCGCTTCCAGATAAAGATCAGGCATAGCTTTCTCCTTAAACCAATTACTGACCTGTCACTTGCCGCTGCGGGCCTTGCTCTGTTCTTCCAGCCGTTTGCGTTCCTCCTCAATCACCGCCTCATCCAGTTTGGTGAAGAGGGGATCAGGCCGGGGCAGGGGGCGTCCGGCGGGTAGCAGCTCAAAGGCCCAGCGGCCCTGAGCGCCCGCGCCGTCGTAATGCAGCACCGGGTAACTCGTTCCCCCTTCATCCGTCACCTCTTCCGCGCGCAGTGCGCCGAAGAGCGGCGCGTCGTAGCCCAACAGACGCTGGAGCTTTTCCGCCGAGAAGGGCAGGAAGGGGGCCAGCAGCACCTTGAGGGCATTGATGGCCTGCAGGGCCACGTAGAGGCTGGTGCCGGCGGCGGCGCGGTCCGTCTTAATCTGGAACCAGGGGGATTTGACCTCCAGGTAGCGATTGGTCTCACGGGCCAGGGCCAGGGCTTCGCCCAGGGCAGCGCGGAGCTGCACCGCCTCCAGCCGTTGCCCGACCGTGGTAAAGGCCTTTTCCGCGGCGGCCAGCAGGGCGCGGTCGGTCTCATCCAGCTCGCCCGGCTCCGGCACCACCCCAAAGTGCTTGACGGTAAACGAAAGGACGCGATGCACCAGATTGCCCCAGGTCGCCACCAGCTCGCCGTTGTTCGCGCGCACGAACTCATCCCAGGAGAAGTCCGAATCGTTCGTTTCGGGCAGGACCGAGGCGATGTAGAAGCGGATAGCATCGGGATGGTAAGTCTCCAGCAGGACGGGCAGCCAGATGGCCCAGCCGCGACTCTTCGAGGCCTGCGCGCCCTCGATGTTCATGAACTCGTTGGCTGGCACGTCGTAGGGCAAATTAAAGCGCTTCTGGGGGTCCTCCGTGTAAAGCTGGCCGGTACCAATCAGCTCCGCTGGCCAGATGACGGTGTGGAAGGGGATGTTGTCCTTACCGATGAAGTAGTAAGTCTCCGCCGCCGGGTCGTACCACCAGGCCTGCCAGGCCTGCACCTCGCTCCAGCGCGCGGCCCACTCGATGGAGGCCGAAAGGTAGCCGATGACCGCCTCGAACCAGACGTAAAGGCGCTTGTGTTCGTAACCGGGCAGGGGAACCGGGATGCCCCATTCCAGGTCGCGGGTGATGGGGCGCCCGTGCAGCCCGCCCTTGACGTAGTTGCGGGAGAAGGTCAGCACATTCGGACGCCAGTGCTCTTTCCCCTGGGCCAGATAGGCCAGAATTTCCGGCTCCAGTTTGCCTAGGTCGAGGAAGAAATGTTCTGTTTCGCGGATGACTGGTGGTTGGCCATCCAGCTTACTGCGGGGGTTGATGAGTTCAAGCGCGTCGTAGGTGCGCCCGCACTGGTCGCATTGATCGCCGCGCGCCTCGGTATAGCCGCAATACGGGCAGGTGCCTTCAACGTAGCGATCGGCCAGAAAACGCTGCAACGCTTCCGAATAAAACAGGCGCTGCGTTTCGGTGTAAATGTAACCGCGTTTCCACAGGCGCAGGAACATATCGCTGGCCACACGGTGGTGGTTACTCGTGTCCGTGTGCGTGAACAGATCGTAGCTGATTCCCAGGTGCTGTTGTGTTTCCACAAAGCGGCGGTGATAGCGCTCAAACACCTCGCGTGGCGTGACGCCTTCTTTCTCCGCCGTGACCGTGATGGGGGTCCCGTGCGAGTCCGAGCCGGAGACCATCAGAACCCGGTTGCCGGCCAGACGATGATAGCGGGCGAAAATATCCGCCGGTAAGTAAGCGCCCGCCAGATGACCGACATGTAAATCGCCGTTGGCATAAGGCCAGGCCACAGCTACCAGAATAGTTTTCATGGTACACCCCCTTAAGTAAGATAAGTGTTAATTTTAAAGGTTAAGCCTGAGCTGTCAAGCCCTGTTCAAAGGTACGTTTTCCGGACCTTTTGGCGTGTCTGCCGGGCTGAAACCAACAAAAACCCCGTTGCGCGAGGCAACGGGGTCATGGCCATGTCCCCCCGGACCTCAACAGGCCTCGCTCCTGTGAGGCGGGGGGACGGCAGGCATCATCATGATCAGGGCGCGCGGTGTCATAGGCTTCGCTCACCGTGATAAATAATCGCGTAACTCACGGCTGCGGCTGGGATGGCGCAGCCGGCGCAGCGCCTGGCCTTCGATCTGGCGGATGCGCTCGCGGGTGAGGCCGAACTTGCGGCCGACCTCTTCCAGCGTGTAGCTGCGGCCATTTTGCAGGCCAAAGCGCATCCGCAAAATGCGTACCTCGCGCGGGCTGAGGGTGGACATGGCCTCTTCCAGCTTTTCGCGCAGCAACTCCTGATAGGTGAGTTCGGGCGGAGTAGGGGTGTGATCGTCTTCGATGAAGCTCCCCAACTCGCTATCATCATCCTCGCCGACAGGGTGCTCCAGGCTGAGGGGCTGCCAGGAGACGCGCATCATCCATTGCACTTTGCGCGGCTCCAGGTCCAGGTCCTCGGCCAGCTCTTCGGGGGTAGGCTGGACCCCGCGCTCTTGTTCGATTTCCTGCGCGCGCCGGTAGAGGCGACGGATACGGTCGCTCATGTGGACCGGCACGCGGATGGTGCGGCCCTGATCGGCAATGGCGCGGCTGATCGTCTGCCGAATCCACCAGGTTGCATAGGTGCTGAAGCGGTAGCCGCGTTGATATTCAAACTTCTCTACCGCCTTCATCAGGCCCAGGTTGCCTTCCTGGATCAGGTCCAGGAAGGGGACGCCGCGCCCGATGTAGCGCTTGGCGATGCTGACCACCAGGCGGGTGTTGGCCCGGATGAGGTGATCGCGCGCCTCACGCCCTTCTTCGATAAGCTGTTGCAGGCGCTGCCGCTCTTCAGGATCGTGACCGTTGTTGCGCAAGGCCTGAGAGGCGGCGCGTCCCAACTCGATCTTGCGGGCGATTTCAAATTCTTCCTCGTTGGTCAACAGGGGCACGCGGGACATTTCGCGCAGGTAGAGCGCGACGGTGTCATCGACCTCAATCCCATCCAGGGTACAATCCTCATCAAGGAGGGCTTCCTCATCCAGGGCTTCTGCATCAAAGGGGTCTACGGTGTCGTATTCTTCTTCGGGCTTGCTTCCGACCTCGTCCTCTACGTCTTCCGCTTCCAGCAACTCTGGCAAGACCGGTTCGGCTTCTTCTTCAACGGGGGCGGTATCCACTTCGATACCCGCACGGCGCAAATGCGCCAGAATCCATTTGAGCTTAAGTTCCCCTTCGCTATCCCCGTTCCCGTCCCCGTCTTCAATGGCCTCTAAAACGTCACTCAAAGTAAGGTAACCCTGCACTTCAGCTTTTTCGAGCAGCTCATTGATAATGATTTCCATAAAAGATGGTCTCCTTAACGGTCATCCGGGATAGGTTCTTGCGTTTGGGATGGGCACACACATTCCCCGCGTCCCAGGTGTCCGCCACAGACCGGACACAGGCCGGGACAGTCGGGTTGACACACGGGATAGGCAGGGATGGCCAGCCAGGCCCCTTCGCGCAACAGGGGATCCAGAATGGCCCAACCATCCCCGCTGAGGTGCACAGGAAATTCTTCGGTGAGCGGGGTGCCAGGGTTGCGAATCACGTGATCCAGCTCGATGGTGACAGGCATGAAAAAGAGATCCAGACAACGCACACACTCCACTTCGGCCTGAGCCGTGAGCTCACCTTTAACCAGGATGCCATGCGCGACACGGGTAAGAAGAAGCTGTCCGCGGAGGTCCTTGAGATGCAGGTCCTCTAGCTTTAGGTCACTGATGTTTACTTCTGCGTATTCTCGGGTTCCTGTTGGTGCATGCATCAGGGTCGAGAGGTCTACCCGTAACATTTTCGCCTCCGCCACACAATTACATTGAACATTATAACATAGCTCAAACCGTGCGTCAAGTTTTTTAGATGAAAATTTTCAAAAATGGTCAAAAACCTGAGGTTCGGACATGAGTTCGGACATGGTAAAGGGGACCTCCAAAACCGATATAATGTTAGTAACACAAACATCTATGGGTCAGGAGGTCCCCGATGAAAAATTAT
>Ga0068707_1003999_pt1 | contig 10244 bp, 6 predicted proteins | sample YNPNPMetaG_FD_66600 | JGI IMG/M metagenome (GOLD analysis project Ga0068707, IMG submission 66600) | Anoxygenic and chlorotrophic microbial mat microbial communities from Yellowstone National Park, USA - YNP NP MetaG | ecosystem: Environmental > Aquatic > Thermal springs > Hot (42-90C) >... | reverse complement strand
CACGTGCTCCGCGAGTTTCCGGTGGAGGCCGGCGTGGTCCCCGACTTCGTCGTGGACGAAGGGCCGGTCTTCCGCCGGATGTTCGAGAAGGCCTGGTCGCGCTGGCTGGACCGGGAACTGGGGGCGGAGGCGCGTCGCCCACGGGCGTGGAGGGAGCTCCTCCGCCGCGTGAAGCTGGAGACGCTCCGCGAGCTGGCCTGGGGCCTGGCCTCCTTTTCCATCCCGGAGGAGCGGGGGGACGGGGCGGCGACCCTGCAGCGGCTGGCCGCGGAGGCCGCCCGCGCGGTGCCGGAGCTGGCGGGGGCCCTCCAGGGGCGCGAGCCCCCGCCGGGGCGCCGGCCGAAGGGGGCCTCGGCCCTGTACGGGAGCGTTCTGCGGCTGGCGGCGGACCGCGCGGCGGTGGACGAGGACCTCGTGGGGCGGGCCGTGGAGATCGTCTCTGGCTTCGCCGGGCAGTTCCGCCGCGATTACCTGGCGGCGGGATACGTCTCCTTCGAGGGCCTCCTGGCCCTGACGGACCGCCTGCTGAGAAACCCCGCCTTCCCGGAGGTGCTCGCCCGGCTCCGGGAAAAGTACGCGTACATCCTCGTGGACGAGTTCCAGGACACGGATCCTCTGCAGGGGGAGATCATCCAGCGCCTGGCGGAGGGCCCCGACGGGCGGCTGCTCCCCGGGCGGCTCTTCATCGTGGGGGATCCCAAGCAGTCCATCTACAGCTTCCGCGGGGCCGACATCGTCGCCTACCAGTCCCTGGTGCGCCGGATCCTCCGGGAGGGGGGCGAGTCGGTGGTGCTCTCCACGAATTTCCGCAGCCATGCGGGTCTCCTCGACTTCGTCAACGCCGTCTTCCGCGAGGCGATCCGGGAGAACGGGCTGCTGCAGCCGAGGTACGAGCCGATCGAGCCCGAGCCGGGGCGCGCCCCGAAGTGGCCCGGGCCCCACCTGGAGCTGATCCTCATCGAGGGGGCCAGCGCCGGGGAGTCCCGCCAGGCCGAGGCCGAGGCGATCGCGGAGTGGATCCGTTCCCGCCCGGGGATCGCCCCCCGCAACATCGCCATCCTGTTCCGCGCCCTGACGGACGTGACCATCTACATCGAGGCGCTCCGGTCGGCGGGAATTCCCTTCGTGGTCGAGGGGGAGAAGTTCTTCTACGGCACCGTCGAGGTCGTGGATTTCGTCAACCTCCTGCGGGCCGTGGACAATCCCCATGACCGGATCGCCGTGGCGTCGGTCCTGCGCTCTCCCTACGGGGCCCTCACGGACCAGGAGCTTTACGAGCGGAAGGATCGGCTCGATTACCGCCTCCAGGCGGACCTGCCGATCCTGCGCTTCCTGCGGCGCTGGCACGAGTGCTCGGGACGCCTATCGGTGCCCGAGCTCGTCGACCTGATCTTCCGGGAGGGCCACGCCCTGGAGATCGCCCAGGCGGGTTATCACGGGGAGCAGGCCACGGCCAACCTCCTCAAGCTCCGGCAGAAGGCCGCGGAGCTGGAGGCGCGGGGGGGGCTCACGCTCCGGGAATTCGTGGACGAGGCCCGCCGGGCGGCCCGTTCGGTGGAGGAAGAGGGGGAGAGCCCCCTGGCCGACGAGACGCTGGACGCGGTCCGCCTCCTGTCGATCCACAAGGCCAAGGGGCTGGAGTTTCCGGTGGTGATCCTCCCGGACCTCCACCGACAGGCGCCCCCCCCGCAGGAGAAGGTGGTCCGCTACGATTGGCCCACCCGAACGCTGGGGGTGCGCCTGGACGAGGTCTGCGATGCGGGCGGGGCGGCGCTTTCCTTCCTGGATCGGGAGCGGGGGCGCGAGGAGGCCAAGCGGATTCTTTACGTGGCGACGACGCGCGCGCGGGAGATTCTCCTCCTGCTGGGAAGCGCCGCATACCGGGCCGAGACGTACCTGGCGCTGCTGATGCCGGAAGTGGAGCAGCGTGCCCGGATCACGCGCCGGCCCTTCCGGCCGCCGGTTTTCCCGACCCCGCCTCCGCCCCCCGCACCGGAACGGCCGGATTGGGAGGCCTTCGCCCGTCTCTGGAGGGAGCGCGAGCGCCGCGCCGGAGTGCGCGAAAAGTTCGTCAGCCCCACCCTCTTGGAGCGGATCGCCGAGGAGGAGGAGCCCCCGCCCGTCACGTGGGAGATCGCGGTGGGGCTGGCCTGCCACCGCGTCCTGGAGTGTCTGGACTTCCGGTCCCCGCGGCTTCCGGAGGGGACGGACCCGGAGGCGGCCGCGATCCTCGAGGGATTCTTCCGGAGCCCCGCCTTCCGCGAGCTGGCGGAGGCCGAGATCGTGGCGCGCGAGCTTCCCTTCGTGATCCCGCGGGGGGCCCAGATCCTCCGCGGGGTCATCGACGTGGTCTATCGCCGGGGGGGGAGGCTGTTTGCCGGGGACTACAAGACCGACCGCGAGATCCGGCCGGGGGACTATGCCGATCTGGCGGAGATCTACCCGGAGGCGGTGCGCCGGATCTTCGGGGAAAGTCCGGTCTTCCGGCTCATCTACCTCCGCCACGGGAGGGCGGTGGATCCCGGGTCGGGATCTCCCGGGGCCTGAGGGACGGGAAAAAGCCGCGCAGCCTCCCTTCGACCGGCCAAACCGGCGCCCGCTTCCGGACCGCCGGCTCCCCGGACGCGACCCGGCGGCACACGAGGGGAATCGGCTACCGTTGCTTCCTTCCGGACCTGGCGGGGTTCACCGCCCCCAAGTTGCACCGGACGCCCGGATCGACGCCACGTGCCCGTGCGCTGCACAGGCCGGACGGCCTCGGGGAGGCGGTCGACCCAGCTCGAGCGGGTTGCTGGCACCCTTTCGGGCGAAGGCACCGCTACCTCCCCGTCCAGCGCGGCACTTCCAGTATACCGCGGGGCGCGGAGGGAGCAAAAACAATCGGCCCACCCGCCCGCAGGGATTTCCCCGCCGGCCCTGCGGGTGTATGATCGTGCCGGAAAGGGGTTCGGAGACATGCGGGAGATCCGGGCCGGGGCCGCGGCGGCGGCGCTCGCCCTCGGGTCCGCCCTTGCCGCCGACGTGGGGCGGTCCGGAGGAGGCGGGATCGATCCGGCCACCTGCGGCCTGCTGAAGGACGTGGCGCCGGCCGGGGGGGACCTGACCTCGGCGGCCTTCAGCCCGGACGGGCGCCTCCTGGCGCTGGCCTGCATGGACGGCACCGTGCGCCTCCTGGAAGCCCCCGCATGGAAGGAGATCCGGAGGATCCCGGCCCATCCCAACGGGGTGAAGGCCGTGGCCTGGGGACCGGACGGGAAGATGCTGGTCACGGGAGGGAGCCTGGCGGTGAAGATCTGGGACGCCGCCACGGGGGCGGAACGGCGCTCCCACTTCCCGGGCGGGTTCGATCCGGGGGCCCAGCGTACGTTCGGGCTGGCCTGCAGCCCCGTGGAGGACGCGCTCCTCTTCGCGGCGGAGGACGGGATCCTCCGGCGCTGGACGGGGTTCGCGGGAGAGGGGGAGCCGGCGGTGGCCGCGCCGGAGGGGCCCTACCGGGCGGCGGCCTACTCCCGCGGGGGCCGCCTGGCCGCGGCCGCGGCCGGGGGGGTCGTCCGCGTCTGGAGGACGGATCTCTGGGAGCTCCGGCACACGCTGCCGGCCGGGCGGGAGGTCCAGTCCGTGACCTTCTCCCCGGACGGCCGGCGCCTGGCGGCCGGGGCCTCGGGCATGGCCGTCCTCTGGGACCTGGGGCGGGGCCTCAAGGAGGTCGAGATCGAGGGGTTCGCGATCGAGACCGCCTGCCTGGCCTTCACCCCGGACGGGCGCCACCTGATCGGGAGCGGCCCGGGGGGAGAGGTACGACTCTGCGAGGCGGCCTCGGGGCGGGAGGTCGCCGTCCTCCGGCGCCCCGCGGAGCCGTTCACGGCCGTGGCGGTGCATCCCGGGGGGAAATTCTTCGCCACGGCCGGCCCGGACCGCCATCTGCGCGTCTGGGGACCCGTCCCCGCCGGGGCGGAGCGGCTGCGCCCGCCGGGCTTCTGCGGCATCCGGGTCCAGCAGGACGCGGAGGGGCGGGTGGCGGTGGTGGAGGTTCTTCCCGGCACGGCGGCGGAGCGCGCCCGGCTCGGGGTGGGGGACCTGATCCTGGCCGTCAACGGGGTCGAGGTGCGGACTCCCACGGAGGTCATCGACCAGATCAGCAGCCGCTTCGAGGGGGAAGAGGCGGAATTCCGGATCGTCCGGGACCGGGAGGTGCGGTCGGTCCGCGTGCGGCTGGGGCGGCGGCCCCCGGAGGAGCCCGAGCGGTAGAGGCGGGGGGAGTCGATTCCCGGAGCACCCGTGGCCGGGCCGGGGTATAATGCCTCCCCCATGAAGAACCTCCTTATTCTCGGCACGCGCCAGGGCGAAGGGAAGACGACGCTGGCGCTGGGGCTGGTTTCGGCCCTCGAGCGGCACGCCCGGCGCATCGGCTACTTCAAGCCGGTAGGGAAGGGATCGCTCGATTTCGCCGGGGAAAAGATCGACGGGGACGTGGCCCTCATCAAGGAGGCCTGCAACATCCCCGCCTTCGTCCGGGACATGGGGCCGGTTTCGCTCGACGGCTTCCCCTCCCAGTGGATCTCCCGCGAGGGGCGGGAGCAGGCTCTGGACCGGATCCGGAAGGGATTCGCCTCGGTCGCCGCCAACAAGAATCTGGTGCTCGTGGAGGGCACGGGCAACGCGGCGGCGGGGGCGGCCTTCGGCCTCTCCAACGCCTTCCTCGCCAAGACCCTCGAGGCGAAGGTCCTCCTGATGGCCTCGGGGGGCGTGGGACAGCCCACGGACGACATCCTCCTCAACAAGAACTACCTGGAGCGCGCAGGGGTGGAGCTCGCCGGCGTGGTCATCAACAAGGCCTACCCGCACGAGATGGACCGGATCCACAAGTGGATGCGTCGCCTCCTGGAGGGCCTCCGCGTGAAGCTCCTGGGGGCGATCCCCTACGAGAACGAGCTGGCCCGGGCCACGATGATGAACCTCTACGAGGCCTTCCGCGGGACCGTGCTCAACGGCGAGCAGGGAATGGGGCGGAGCCTGGGCAAGGTGGTCCTGGGGGCCATGAGCGCCCAGACCGCCCTCCATCAGCTCAGCGGGCAGGTCACGCTCATCTGCCCCGTGGACCGCGAGGACGTGCTGGTGGCGGCCCTCTCGGCGATGTTCATCAGCGGGCGCAAGGATTTCACCCTCAGCTCGGTCGTGATCACCGGGGTGGGCCGGCTTTCCGACATGGTCCTGCGCATGATCCGGCGGACGGCGATCCCCGTGATCCAGGTGGAGCCCGACGCCTACACGGTGGTTTCCCAGGTGCACGCCTCGACGTTCAAGATCTCTCCCACCGACACGGCGAAGATCGAGAAGGCCCGGGAGCTCGTCCGCCGGCATGTGGACGCCGACGCGCTGGCGCGGGAGCTGGCCGACTGATGCGGATCGCCGTCGGCGGCGCCTGCGGGCGCATGGGGCAGGCCGTCCTCCGGCTGGCGCGGGAGGCGGGGATCGAGGTCGCCGCCGCGATCGACACCGCCGAGGCCCCCGGCGTGGTCCGCGCGCTGGAGGCGAAGGTGGACGTCCTGGTGGACTTCTCCTCCCCGGCGGGAACGATGGCCCGCCTGGAGGAGTGCCTGCGGACCGGGACGCCCCTCGTGATCGGGACCACGGGGTTCTCCCCGGAGCAGCGGGCGCGGATCGCGGAGGCCTCCCGACGGATCCCGGTCCTCCTCTCCGCCAACATGAGCCGCGGCATGAACGTGCTGTTCCGGTGGGTCCCCGAACTCGTGCGGATGCTGGGGGAGGGGTACGACCTCGACCTCGTGGAAACCCACCACCGGTTCAAGAAGGACGCCCCCAGCGGCAGTGCGAAGACCCTCGCCGAGCGGATCGAGGCGGCCTCCGGACGGCGCGCGAACCTCCATGCGATCCGCTCCGGGGACGTGGTGGGGGAGCACCGTGTCCTCCTGGGGGCGCAAGGAGAATCGATCGAGATCATCCACCGGGCGGGGTCGCGGGAGATCTTCGCCCGGGGGGCCCTGGAGGCGGCCCGGTGGCTGGCCGGGGCGCCCCCCGGACTCTACTCGATGCTGGACGTCGTGGCCGGTTCAAATCCTTGACGCCTGCGGGGGCAGGCGGTCTAATAGCGGCGCGGAGGAGCCGTGGGCGAGACCCTGACCAAAAATCACATCGTCCGGACGCTGGCGGAGATGCACGAGGAAGAGATCGCCCAGACTCGGAGGATCGTCCAGGGAACGCTGGACATGATCCTGGAATCCCTCTGCCGGGGCGACAAGGTGGAACTCCGCAACTTCGGCGTCTTCGAGGTCATCGAACGTAAGGGCCGCGTGGCCCGCAACCCCCGGTCCCGCCAGGAGGTCTTCATCCCCGAGCGGAAGGTGGTGAAGTTCAAGCCGGGAAAGCTGATGGAGGAGCGGATCACGGCCCCCAGCATGAAGGGGGGCATCCGTCCGGTCCCCCCGCGGAAGCGGGAGACGGCCCCCGGCGAACCCGGGGGCGCTCCCGTCGAAGGAAGCCCTCCCTAGCGAGCCCCGGACTCCCCGCCCCGCCGGCCTGTGCGGCCGGGAATCCCGGCCCCGCCGGTCCGGCCCCTGACGACGCGGACGTCCCCGGGACCGAAAGAGGGCCTTGGGCACGGAGGAGGATTGAAACCGTCGGCGGCGAGGATCCGGGAACTGGCGCGGAGGGCGCTGGAGGAGGACGGGGCGTCCCGGGATCTCACGGCCCCCGTGGTCGGAAACCGGCGCGTCCGGGGCCGAATCGTCGCCCGCCAGGACCTGGTGGTCTGCGGCCTCGAGGTGGCCCGGGAGGTGTTCCGCCTCATGGGGGCCCGCCTCGCGACGCGCCGGCGCGACGGCCGGTGGGTGCGGCGGGGGGCGACGGTCGCCGTCGTGACCGGCCCGGCGCGGGGGGTGCTGGCGGCGGAGCGAACCGCGCTGAACTTTCTCCAGAGGCTTTCCGGGATCGCCACCCTCACGCGCCGGTTCGCGGAGCGGGCCCGGCCGGCGCGCCTCTTCGACACCCGCAAGACGACTCCGGGGCTCCGGGACCTGGAGAAGTACGCCGTCCGCTGCGGGGGCGGTCACAACCACCGGGCAGGGCTCCATGAAGGGGCGATGGTCAAGGACAACCACATCGCCGCCGTCGGGGACCTGGAGGAGCTGCGGGGAAAGGTCTGGGAGCTGGCGGCAGCGGGCCGCCCGGTCGCGATCGAGGCCCGGACGGTCGAGCAGGCCCTCCTTTTCGCCACCTTCCCGGTCCGGGTGCTCCTCCTGGACAATTTCCCCCTTCCGGCCCTGCGGCGGGCGGTCCGCGCCGTGCGGGCGGTGAACCCCTCGATCGAGATCGAGGCCTCGGGAGGAGTGACCCTGGCGAACGTCCGGGCGGTGGCCCGCACGGGCGTGGACCGCATCAGCGCGGGGGCGCTGACCCATTCGGCCCCCGCCGTGGATCTGGCGCTGGAGCTATGACCCCCGAGGCCCTCCGGAATCGCCTCCACACCCGGGTGGTCGGCCGTCGCATCGTGTGCGTGGGGACCTGCACCTCCACGAACGACCTGGCTTGGCGGGGGGCGATCGACGGGGTCCCGGAGGGGACCGCCTATTTCGCCGAGGAGCAGACGCGGGGCCGCGGGCGGTTCGGACGGACGTGGTCGGCCCCGCGGGGGAAGGCGGTCCTGTGTTCCGTGGTCCTGCGGCCGGCGCTCACGGCCGTAGAGGCGCCCCTGCTGACGGCGGCGGGGGCGCTGGCGGCCGCGGAGGCGGTGGGACGGGAGGCGCGGATCCGGTTCCCCAACGACGTGATGCTGGACGGGCGCAAGATCGCCGGGGTGCTCGTGGAGGTGCGGCTCATCTCGGGGCGCCCCGATGCCTTCGTGGTGGGGGTGGGGATCAACGTGAACGCCCACCCGCCGGGAATGGGGGCGACCTCGATGGGGCCGGACGTCCCGCGGGCCGCGGTGGCCCGGGCGCTCCTGGAGGCCCTGGACGGCTGGTACGAACGGGTGACGGAGGGGCACCTGCGGGAGCTCCGCCGGGCGTGGCGGGAACGGTCCTTCCTCCTGGGCCGGCGGGTGCGGATCCGGTCGGGGGGAAGGACATTCGGGGGGACGGTGGAGGATGTGGATCCGCTGGAGGGCCTCGTGCTCCGGCTGGACAGCGGCCATTTGAGGTCCGTCCCGGGCGAGCGGGTGGAACATCTCGAGGTGACGCCCTGAGGGGAGGGAAGCGGTTCCCGGCCCCCCTTCGAGAACGGTCCGGGGAATCGCCGCACCGGGGCCGCCGGGGGCCGGGTTCAGGAATGGGGTGGGGTGCGCCCCGGAAGGAGGAGGCCGGATGAATCGGGCGGCTTGGCCGGGCGCCCTGGCGATGCTGGCGGCGGCGTGGCTCGGGCCGCCGGGATCACCGCAGGAGGAGGCGGAGGAGATCTTCCGGAGGAGCGGCGTCCGGGGCGGAATCGCCGTCCACCTGGGGTGCGGCGAGGGACGGCTCACGGCCGCGCTGGAGGGGGGCGGCCGATTCACCGTCCACGGGCTGGATCCCCGCCCGGATAGGGTGCGCGAGGCGCGGGAACGCCTCCGCGCTCTGGGGCTCTACGGCCCCGTCTCGGTGGACCTCCTGGAAGGACCCGTGCTTCCGTATGCCGACGACCTCGTCAACCTCGTCGTGGACGAGACCTCCGGGGCGGTTCCCGAGGAGGAACTTCTCCGGGTGACGGCCCCCGGGGGGGGCCTCTGCCGGAGGACCGCCGGGGGATGGTCCGTGGCCGGGAAGCCTCGTCCCCCGGAGATCGACGAATGGAGCCATTTCCTCCACGACGCCGGGAACAACGCCGTGGCGCGGGACCGGGTCGTCGGCCCTCCGCGCTCGCTCCGGTGGCTGGCCCCGCCCCTGTGGCTGCGCAGCCATGAGACGCCCTCCGGCTTCCAGGCGGCGGTCACGGGAGGCGGCCGCCTCTTCTACTTCTTCGACGAGGGCCTGGTGGGAATCACCGACCCGCGTCTCCCCGAGCGGTGGAGCCTGGTGTGCCGCGACGCGTTCAACGGGAGACTCCTGTGGAAGCGGCCGCTGGAGAAGTGGGGCTGGCCCCAGTGGGCTTCCGAGCGGTTCGCGGGGAAGGAATGGACCACGATCACGGGCGGGCGGACCCTCCTGCCCGACCAGAACCAGCGCCGGCTGGTGGCCGACGGGGACCGGCTCTACGCGACCCTTTCGTTCGATGCGCCCCTCTCGATCCTCGACGCCGCCACCGGCGAGACGCGCTTTCTCGTGGAGCCGACGGCCCCGGTGCGGGAGATCGTGGCCGCCGAGGGGCTCGCCGTGGTTTTCTCGGGGCCGTCCCCTGCGGTGGGTCGGAGGGAGGACCCGAAGGAAGTCCGGGCCGGCGCCCTGAGCGCCGTCCGGGGCCGGACGGGTGAGATCCTGTGGAGGGTCGAGACGGGACCGATCCAGGCGCTCACCCTGGCCGTGGACGGCGGGCGCGTCTTCTACCGCGCGGGGGGCCGGATCGCCGCGCTCGACCTCCAGACGGGCCGCCCGAGGTGGGCGGCGGAGCCTCAGGACAAGACCGTCCGGACCCTGGTGGCGCACGGGGGATTCCTGGTGCTGCGGGGGGCGAGGGGAATCGAGACGCGGGAGGGCGCCACCGGGGAGCTGCTCTGGTCCCGGGAGATCCCGCCCTCCGGCGGGCCGGAGGGACTGGACCTGTTCGTCATCGACGGGGTGGTCTGGCCGGGCCTTCTGTCGGTGGACGGCGATCTGAAGGTGAACCCCAAGAGCGGCCATGCCCTGGCCGTGGGCTACGATCTGAGAACGGGGCAGGAGCGCGGGCGCGTCCTGGCGAAGAATCTGCGCAGCCCCGAACACCACCACCGCTGCTACCGCAACAAGGCCACGGAGCGGTTCCTCATCAGCTCCCTGGAGGGCGCCGAGTTCCTCGCCCTGAAGGGGGAGGGCCATGCGCAGAACAACTTCGTGCGGGGGGCGTGCAAGTACGGCATGATGCCCGCCAACGGCCTTCTCTACGTCCCTCCCGACCAGTGCTTCTGCCAGCCCGGCGCGAAGCTTCTCGGGTTCGCCGCCGTGGGGCCCGAGCCGGCGGCCCCGGTGCGGACCGTCCCCGACGAGCGGCGCCTCGAGCGGGGCGAGGCGTTCGGCGCCGCCGCGGAGGAGGCGCCGGCGCCGGGCGACTGGCCCACCTTCCGTCACGACCCGGCGCGCCATGGAACGACCTCCGCCGGGGTGGGCCCCGGGCCGGCCCCC
>Ga0068707_1003998_pt1 | contig 10245 bp, 6 predicted proteins | sample YNPNPMetaG_FD_66600 | JGI IMG/M metagenome (GOLD analysis project Ga0068707, IMG submission 66600) | Anoxygenic and chlorotrophic microbial mat microbial communities from Yellowstone National Park, USA - YNP NP MetaG | ecosystem: Environmental > Aquatic > Thermal springs > Hot (42-90C) >... | reverse complement strand
AATTGCCGCATTAACACAGACATTGTTGCCGCCGCGGCGGCCACTCCATGGCGAAGGCGATGGTGAAACATTGTCAGCGCATTCCTCCACCACGCGAGGAACTAACGGAACAATGCCGGTTGAAAATCTCCACATGAACCCTCCTTGTCTTATTCCTGGCGCGCATTGTTCTCCCTCTGGAATACAAACTCCGTTTGAACAACAAATTTCTCCCGCGCCGCAACCAACCGCGTTACAATCAGAAACTGTAAAATTAAGAGAGTTGCTTTCCAAATTATTAGCAATAACTTTTACCGGACCCGTTTGAGCATTAATTGGCACCAGTGCTTTTATTTCACCGCTATTCCATGAAGAAAGCGAAGCATTTTGTTCGCGATAAAATTTAACCTGACCATTGAGCGCGCCAAACCTTTCGCCATATAAAGTTACTTGTGTTTTTCCAGCCGGACCATTATTAGGAACTATTGCACACAAACCCGGTCCGGCAACACCATCTATAATGGTAAATGAAACCGAAGCGCTTTCTGCTCCGTCTTGTCTTCTGATTTTTACTTCATAATCGCCAGAAACAACATTGGTTCGGCCATCTTTATAAAACTTTGGAACTTTTACAACAATAGAAGTGTTTCGCCAAAAATTATTTTCACAACCAGCTGGAAAATTAGTGTCACCGTACGCTTCATCGCCGGTTCTTTTATTTTTAAAAATAACAAGACCCTGCTCATCACCAAAATTACTGCCAAAAATAGAAATATAAGCTTCTTTGGGCGCTGAAGAAGGTTCGATATAACTAATTGTTGGCAGCCGACCAACTTCTTCAGCATTAACCCTAAAACTTACCGCATTGCTAAACTGGCTATTTACTTTTACTCTTACCGGATAAACACCAGCAGCCACTGGCGGGACAATGCCGGTAATTGAAGAATTGCTCCAAATTTGAGGACTTATATCTCTATCTGCTAAAAGCGCTTGGCTTGTTCCTTGCGCTTCGCCAAATTGAATTCCTGAAATCACAAAAACATCGCCTCTTACTCCTGAAGAAGGATTTACTTCGCAAATCCCTGGTCTCATGATGTTATTAATCGTAAAATTAGAGATTAACGGTCCTCTTTCGTCATTTGTTGCATCTTCTAAATTTCCGGCAGTAATCACTTTAATAGGACCGGAAGCGGCATTTTTTGGAACAACAACTACAATTTGCTCCGGCTGCCAGGCAGTGGCGCAACTAGCAAGGCTGGCAACTTTGTCATCATCCGGATTTTCAGAACCTAAAAAGACAACTTGACCAGGAGCGCTGCCAAAATATCTTCCCGAAATAGTGACATAATTTCCATCCTTGCCGTCTATTGGGTCAACACTCATAATTATAGGAAGTTCGAGGCATGTACCATCCACACAACTTCCCGAAGCGCAATCGCTGTCGCGCTGGCAACTTGAACCAGTGCAAGCGCCACATTCGCCACCGCAATCAATTCCTGTTTCATTATAATTTTGAACCCCGTCAAAACAATGCGCGGGAAAGATATTTACCAAAATAGAAGATGAAAAAACGCTATTGTCATCAATGTCAAACGCTTTTGCCTTAAGTTCGTGCGTACCCACTGTAACATTATGAGTATCCCAAATTCCTGAAGCAATAAGTGTCCGCGGTGTGTCGCCTGCTGGCGGCGTGCCAATATCAACCAAAACACCGTCAGCATAAAATTCAACATAAGAAATTCCGCTATCATCGCTTGCCTCTGCTTCCAAATTTATCATTGTATCTTGAGGAAGAATGGCATTTTGGCTCGGACTGCGCATAAATATAGTTGGAGCAGTAACATCAACTAAAGAACCGGTATGAAAATCGCCTTCGCATTTTGGAGCAAATCCGCCGCAAGACAAATTAATTCCTGTCCTGCTTTTTAGGGCTGAGTTTATGGCAATATGGTAATCGGTTTCGGCATCAAAGCATTTTCTATCTTGATTCGGCTCAGGACAAGCGGCAAGCGGAGTAAATTCAACAACTGAACCAGAAGTTACAAAAGTCCCTTCTTCAGCAACCCCTCCTTTAGTAATTGAAATATTATTTTGCACAGTTGCAGGGTCAACTGCCTGATTAAAAACAATCCTAACAATGACATTTCTAATAGAAATATTTCCTGAAGGACTGATACTCCGAACAACAAAAACATTCGAACCAAAACCGCCGCCCGGACCTCCTGGTGGAACATAACCAGAAGGCCCTCCTGGTTTTGTTGTTGCTTCAATCAAACTCTTTAAAATAAATTGAGTAAGAGCAAAAGACGACAAGACGATAGCAAGGCCAATAATTGAATTGCGAAGTATTAATTTTGCCTTATCAACTTTTTTAGGGTCTCCTGCGGCTGTCATCCAAACAAAACCTCCGTAGATAATGAAACCAACCACCACAATACCCAAAAGACCCAAAAATATCCTAATAATTCGAGCAATAATTATACGAATATCTTCGCCTCCTAAAGCAATTTCCGCTCCAACTTCTTCAAGGCCAACATTAACTTGAGCAAAAACAACAGTACTCCAGAGCAATAAAGCTCCGAATATGACAATTGTTAAAATGATTTTTCCTGTTTTTTTATTAGTCAGCATGATTAATTATTTATAATTTCCAATTCCTAAAATTTTTAGCATTGGACATTTAGGTTTTGAAATTTTGTTGGAAATTGGAAATTAGGAATTGGAAATTAGGAATTAGGAATTGGGAATTGGGTATTTGATATTGTCCCGAAGGGACAGATAATTAAGGCATTTTTTCACATTTATTTGCTGACGGCGTGCCATTACAACAATACGGCAGGTCATCTGTTGCCTCACAAACTCCTCCTTCTCTCGGTCCAACCCCCGGAAAGTAACAATTTTGCAATAAATCTTTCACACTTGAATTAACGCTCGGATAATAATCAAACCTTATCTCATCAGTTGAAGGAGTAAAAGGAGCGTGACGAATTTCTGCCTTGGTGCGGCTCGGCTCATCCAAAGTTGGCTCATTATTGTTGTTCAAATTCTCGCTTAAAATCGAATACCAATACTCATAAACCGGCTCGCTTAATAGGCTAATATTTGCGTTATTTAAAGTTGTGGCGCTCATTACTTTATCAAAGATTAAAAACAAAGGACTGTCCAATGCCACGCCGCCCTGATTGATATCCGGAAAAATAGAAATGATTTTTGGAGGTGTTAAATCAATAGTGTTATTGGTTCTAAAAGTGGAACTAGCATTATCATCTGGCGGACCTGAAGCAATGCCATCACCCGTGCCGTCAAAAGAATTCCCAGCCAAATCAACCACGCCGTTGTAAGGAAAATCCGCAGCCGGAGGCGTTGTGCTTAAAGTGGCTGCTTTAATAACAGTTAAAATTTGCGCGTTCGGCGGCAAACAAAAAACATCGCCGCCGCAAGAATTCACTCCGCAAAAATCGCTTGTCATAAACTCAACTGTCCTATATCCATTGCCAATAGAAAATGAACCAGCTAAAGGCGAATCATTACCTCTTACTTCAATATTAGTAAAGCCTGATAAGACCCCATTGTTCACTTGAGCAATGCCTGAGGCAGAAGTTGGGTCAATCCCCTCACTAAAATTCATTTGGATGATGATATTGCGCGGATAAGTGCCGCTTCTCGGAATAAAGCTCAAAAGTTTTGGCGGCGTCACATCTAAAAATGTTCCTGTTTCAAATTCCCAGCTGTAACCTTCCGCAAAATTTCCTTCAAAAGCAGGAGAACCATTTTCTTTCTTAATTCCATCTCTTCCGCCTTTAAGTGAAACAGTATACCAAACATTTTCGGTAGGCGACCCTAAATAATCATCGGGAATAAAAACAAAGGTCCTTTTGTCAGAAGTTGCAGCCGCGCGAGCAGAGACATAAGGACCTTGTGTTCTTTCAGTACTTTTTGAAATTTTAACATTTTCAGTATTTAATTTATCACCCGCCGAGCCATAAACACCATCTCCGTCTGTGTCTTGAATCATTGAGGATAAGTCAATTGCTTCTTTAAAAGTCACAATAATTCTTGTGTTGCGAGGAATATCTGTAGCCGAACGGGCTGGATAATGACTCTCAATAATTCCACTCCCCAAGGCGCCCGAAAGCCGCTCGCTATATCGAGAAATATACTCTTGCGTTTCCCTTTGACGACCATAAATCGCGTCAAACAAAGAGCGAAAAATAAACTCAGTTATCGCAAAAGCGGAAAGAATAATAAGAAGGCCAATAATTCCGGCTTTTAAAATATTTTTTGCCTGGTCAACTCTTTTTGGTTCGCCTGCTGCTGTCATCCAAATATAACCTCCGTAAATAACAATAACTACCGCAATGATTCCCAAAAGACCCAAAAATATCCTAATTATTTTGGCAATAATAATACGAATATCTTCTCTTCCCAAAGGAAGAATGCCGCCAAATTCTTCAATTCCAGTTATATCCTGAGCAAACGCAAAAGATGCCCAGAACAACAGAACACTGAGGATTGCCACAAACAAAATTATTTTTTCTCTAGTTTTCATGTAATCTTTAAAAATATTCTGTATAGTTCAGTTGTGGTTCTATGAGTTCTGCGCCAAAAAAGCTTTGTTTAATCACGGAACCACACAGAATAACACAGTAATCTTATATATATTATAACACAAATTTTTTAAACCATTAACAATAATATCTGTGTATAACTCCAAATGTCGTAATAAAATATAGCGCCCCGATTAAATTGGGGCTCTACATTTATTTTTAAAATATGTAGCGGAGACCTTTAGTCCCGACAAGCCGCGTACAGTCATTCCGCACTACCCAAAATGTCATTCCGCACTTGATGCGGAATCTATTCTTTATTTTATCATTCTGAATTTATTCAGAATCTATTCCTTATTTTGTCATTCCGAATTTGATTCGGAATCTACTCCCTAATTTAATAAAAAATCTCAACTAAAAGATGCTTAAGCATTTTTATTCAGCAAGAAAATCTGTCAAAGACAGATAAAAAGACAAGCGGAAATAGACAAAAACCCAGAAAATAAAACATAAATGCTCGGTTTATAAAAACCGAGCATTTAGATTTTCATTTTCCTAATTCCCCCCAATCACTCATTACTACCAATCTCCAAAAAAAAGTATCAGGTATCACTTGAAAGTCATCACGAAAACGAAAGGGATTAGGATTTAAATTATGATTATGATTATGATTATGATTATGATTAATTACTTCCTCTTTCCTTTTCTCCGTTTCCCTTTCTTCAAAATCATCAAATCTAATACCAAAATAAAAAATATCTTCTTTTATTTTCATTCTTTCCTCCTTTTTAAATTGTTAAATGATGAAGTTAATTTTTAAAGAACTGGATGTATAAACGATGTATAAACTACTTTATAACATAATTTTGACTCTGTCAATAAACAACACAAATAGGCGCGAATGGGACTCACCTCACAAATAGACACAAAATACAGTTATAAGTGCCCCGATTAAATCGAGGCGCTACATTGAATTTTTAAAATGTGAAATGGAAGGCTAAAGCCTTCCGCTACATTAAATTTTAAAAATGTAGCGGAGATATGGAAGGCTAAAACTTTCAGAATCTGAAAATGTAGCGGAGACCTTCAGGTCTCCATATTATTGGATAGATCCCGAAACTAGTTCGGGATGACATTTTTTCTTTTTTGTCATTCTGAACTTGTTTCAGAATCTGTTCCTTTCTTTGTCATTCCGCACTTGATTCTGTCAAAGATCCCGGCAAGTCGGGATCAGAGGTGAATAAAAAGGCAGAATGACATTTTAGCTGTGAAACAACAAAATCCTTGACTTATCAATTAAATTTTGTTTTAATAATAACAAAAACAAATCGTCTTGTTATTCTTTAATTTCGTTATTCTTTGATTTCGGCAGGGTAGCTCAGTGGTAGAGCAGAGGACTCATAAGCCTTTGGTCGTGGGTTCAAATCCCACCCCTGCTACCAATTTAAAAAAATCGCCATTAACAAGCGATTTTTTTAATTATATTCAAAATTCCTAGCGTTTTTCCGCAGAAAATTACTCTAAACTTACTTTCTCCACTTTTATATCGCCGTCTAACCATCTTCTAATTATTCTCTCCAGTTGCTCGGTTTTGTCGGAAACATAAATGTGACGACGGGGAATTTTTGTTCCAGTAAAAACAAAACCGCACCGTTCAAAAAATAATGAAATTTCCTTTGCGATTTCCTCCGCGGAATCAACAATCTTAACTTTCGGACCAATGACCTTTTTGATTATTTTCTTTAAAAGCGGATAGTGCGTGCAACCTAAAATCAAAGTGTCAATTTTCGCTTTTTTTAGCGGCTCTAGATATTCTTTAGCTATTTCTTCTGTTTCTGGCTTGTCAATCCATCCCTCCTCAACCATTGGAACAAAAAGAGGACAAGCCTTAGAAAAAATCCGAAATCCGAAATTCGAAATCAAAAAATTTTTTTGTTGTTCTCTAATTTTCTTTTCATAAATTTTACTTTCCACTGTCGCACGTGTACCTATTATACCAATGTTTCCATTTTTAGTTGTCTTCAGCGATTTTTTCACCGCCGGCGTAATTACTTCAAAAATGGGAATTTTATACCTGCTCTTTAAATCATCAAAAGCAATTGCAGACATTGTATTGCAAGCCAAAACAATAATCTGCGCTTTTTTTGACAACAAAAATTCAACCCCTTCTCGGGCGTATTTTTTTATAAGTTCCGGACTTTTGTTTCCGTAGGGAACGCGGGCTGTGTCGCCAAAGTAAATTATCGATTGATGCGGTAGACGTTTTATAACCTCCTTAACCACTGTAAGCCCACCAACACCCGAATCAAAGATGCCTAACATATCTAAAATTTCTAATTCCCAATTCCTAATTTCTAATAAAATTCCAAATATCTAATATCAAAAAAATTTTAGAAATTCTTAATAAAATTACTAAGCTCCTCCTTCTTTGCTTCCATAAACTCTTGACTTTTTGCCTCTAAATTAAGTCGTAAAAGGGGTTCTGTATTTGACAGTCTAACATTAAACCACCATCCATCAAAATCCAAACGCAAACCATCAATACGAATAACCTTCTTTGCGTTAGAAATATATTTCTTTTCAATTTTTTTAATAATACCCTCTTTATCTTTAACCTCAAAATTAATTTCTCCGGAATGAAAATATTTTTTAAGCGGCAAAATTGCTTCGCTCATTTTTAACCCCCTTTTATCCCCCCTTATATAAGGGGGGTGTGAGGGGGTTAACCCGCCTTTATTTTCATAATGTAAAGATGTTAAATATTGTAAAAGAAGCAAAAGACACAAATCAGGCGATTCGGCAAAATAAAAATCACGGAAATAGAAATGATTAGAAAATTCACCGCCAAAAACCGCATCGCCGTCAGCCATAATTTTCTTTATGTTTGCGTGACCCACCGGCGTCATCTCTGGAATTCCTCCCAATTCTTTAATAGTCTCAGGAACAATATTTGAGCAACGAACATCATAAAGAATTCTTGCCCCTTTGTATTTTTCAAGTATGATTTTAGCAAAAATCGCCGTAAGATAATCGCCTCTCACTACCTCCCCTTTTTCATCAACCACCGCAATTCTATCCCCATCGCCATCCAACGCAATGCCAAAATCTGCTTTTTGTTTTATTATTTCTCTGCGAAGATCATTGAGATTTTCAGGTTTGGTAGGATTTGCTTCGTGATTTGGAAAATTTCCGTCCGGCTCAAAATAAATAGGAATAATCTGTGTGTTAAAATCAGATTTCAACACTTCTGACATCATTTGTAATGAAAGCCCGCCCATACCATTGCCTGCGTCAACAACTACCTTAAACTTTTTAGACTTTTTAACATTTGAGTTTGTTTTAACTTCTGATGTCCATAAGTTTACAAGACTTAAAATCTTTTCAACATACGCGTCAAGCATTTCTGTTTCTACGACATTGCCTTGTTGTTTATCCTTCCAAACATTTTTTAAAACCATCTCCTTAATTTTTTCCATTCCGCTTACTCCACCAATTGGCAAAGCATTGTTGCGAACCAATTTTAAACCGTTGTACTCTTTAGGATTGTGGGAAGCGGTTATCATTATACCGCCGTCGTATAAATCATATTCTCCCACGGCAAAATAAAAAACAGGCGACGAACAAGGGCCGATATCAATTACATCAACACCTTCTTTTAACAGACCATTTTTTAAACTTTCAAAAAGTGAGTTAGAAGACAAACGACAATCTCGACCGACCACAACAACTTGAGTATTTGTAAAATTAACAAACGCTCTACCTACCCGATACGCAACCTCTTCATTAATTTCATGAGGATAAATGCCTCTTATATCATACGCCTTGAAAATATTTGGATTGATTGTCATAAGTGGATTGTTATTGTTATATTGTTATAAAAAGTATATAATATAAATATAAAATTATCAATTATCAATTAATTCCCAATTCCCACATTTTTTAAATTATCAATTTTAGAAATTGTCTTCCTACGGAAGATCACCCGCAGGGTGAAAAATTGAAAATTGAAAATTTTAAAATATATGAATCTCTATCTCAAACTCGCGTTTATCGCCATTGGTTTAATAATAATCTGGCTTATTTGGACTTTTAACCGTTTGGTTATAAAAAGAAACAGAGTTGAGGAAGCATGGTCGGATATTGATATACAATTGAAAAGAAGATACAATCTAGTTCCAAATTTGGTTGAAATAGTCAAAGCATACGCTAAACACGAAACGCAAATCTTTACAAAAATCGCCGAAGCGAGATCACAAGCTCTTTCAGCAAGGACATTAGCGCAACATGCTGCGGCAGAAAATTCTTTAACTGCAGCGCTACATAGTCTTTTTGCTGTTGCGGAAAATTATCCCGGCTTAAAAGCCTCACAAAATTTTCTTCAGCTCCAAAATGAACTAAGCGACACGGAAGATAAAATTCAAGCTGCCAGAAGATTTTATAACAGCAATGTCAGAGATTTTAATAGCGCTCTTCAAACTTTTCCAAACAATTTAATTGCTAAAGCGTTCGGATTTAAAGAAAAAGAATTTTTCCACCTTGAAGAAACAAAAGAGAAAGAAGTCCCATCGATAGCCGGGATTTATCGAGGGGAATGACATTGATTGAGATTTTTAAATGGTTTCTATGTATCAACAAATTACCTCTAATAAACGAAAAAGTTTTTTGTTAATTAGTTTGTTTGTTATTATTCTTGTTGGTTTAGGCGCGATAATTGGAAAAATCACAGGAAATTTTGAAAGCTGGATTTTTGGAGCGGTTTTGGTTTCTTTTGTAATGACCTTATTTTCTTATTTTGCCGGCGACAAAGTTGCTCTTGCCACAGCTCGCGCTAAACAAATTAAAAAAGAAGACAATCCTTACTTATGGCGATTAGTCGAAAATCTTTCTATTACCGCAGGGCTACCAATGCCGGATGTTTATATTATCCCAGACCAATCAATTAATGCTTTTGCCACTGGCAGAGACCCGAAACATTCCTCCATTGCTGTAACTTTAGGCGCTTTAAATAAATTGGATAAAGTTGAATTAGAAGGAGTGCTTGCGCATGAATTATCACATATTAAAAATTACGACATTCGTTTGATGATGTTGGTGATTATTTTAGTGGGAAGCATTGCTTTAATGTCTGATTTTTTCTTAAGAACGCAATTTTTTCGAAGAAGGCGGGACAGAGAGGAAGGCAATGCCGATGTGTTATTATTTATAATGGGAATTATTTTAGCAATCCTCTCCCCTATTATCGCGCAAATCATTCAATTGGCTGTTTCACGGGAAAGAGAATTTTTAGCTGACGCATCAGGCGCGATGCTAACTCGTTATCCCGAAGGATTGGCGCGCGCTTTGGAAAAAATTGCTCTCGAAGGAATGGCAATGCAAAATCCCAATAATGCCACAGCGCATCTTTATATCTCAGATCCTTTTGGAAAGAAAAAAATCTCCTGGCTTCATAAGTTATTCATGACCCACCCGCCAATCGAAGAGAGGATAAAGAGATTGAGGGAAATGGGGGTATAATCTTTCTGTTCGGGGGATTCCCCGTAGGGGGACAATATCCATTTTCCAATACCCAATTTCCAATATCCAATAAAATGTCTAATTCCCAATTCTAAAATAAATTTTTGGCATTGGACATTTGGATTTTTGTTGTCACCCTGCGGGTGATCCCCCGTAGGGGGAGAAATTGGGAATTGGATATTAGGAATTATTTTTGCCATTTTCT
>Ga0068707_1003996_pt1 | contig 10248 bp, 6 predicted proteins | sample YNPNPMetaG_FD_66600 | JGI IMG/M metagenome (GOLD analysis project Ga0068707, IMG submission 66600) | Anoxygenic and chlorotrophic microbial mat microbial communities from Yellowstone National Park, USA - YNP NP MetaG | ecosystem: Environmental > Aquatic > Thermal springs > Hot (42-90C) >... | reverse complement strand
TCTCAGCCCGATGGCTTTAGCCTCGGGCCCATTGGAAATCAGCAGGTTATACATCCAATGCCCTACTGGCACCTGTTCTATCACTTCGTGTGGGGAACCAGGAACAAAGAGCCACTGATCGCGCTCGAATGGGAGAACTCGCTGCATAACGTCATAGCGGCCAAGGCAGCCGAGTTAGGCGCTTTCGTCCATGCTGTAGGTGGCACGGCGGATCACGTCCACCTCGTTGCTTCGGTGCCCCCTAGAATCGCCTTATCAGCATTCATTGGTCAAGTGAAGGGCGACAGTTCCCACTTCGTCAATCACGAACTGGATGTGGGTTTCTACTTTGCCTGGCAAGCTGAATACGGTGTTGTCTCATTCGGGGGCAAGGCGTTGGATGTGGTTGTCCGCTATGCCAAGAATCAACCGAAGCATCACGCGGAAGGGTCAACGATCGCTATGCTGGAACGAGTTACGCCGGAGGAGAGTGCGGAAAAGAAAAGCCAGGCGGGGCTAAAAGCCCCGCACTGAAAGGGCGAAGCCCCTGCGAGGCTTGTAGCCCGGAGGGCTTGGCCCTCTCAGCCCGATGGCTTTAGCCTCGGGCCAGGGAGGCGGGGCTAAAAGCCCCCGCACTCAAAGGGCGAAGCCCCTGCGGGGCTTGTAGCCCACAGGGCTTAGCCCTTTCAGCCCGATGGCTTCAGCCTCGGGCCAACTTCGGCGCCGGCGGTGACGGTCAGGGAATCGTTCGGCCGCGACCCTCTCAGAACTTCCTGGTAGATCGCCAATGTTGCCTGGGCCGTACGCTCCCAGGAAAAGCGAACAGCCTGCGCCAGGCCTTTCTCCCGCAGTACCCGGCGCAGCTCAGCGTCGCCCATGGCCTGGCCGATGGCCGCGGCCAGGGCGCCTACGTCATGCGGGTCCACGAGGAGGGCGGCATCCCCTGTCACCTCCGGCAGGCCCGACCTGTTCGAACACACCACCGGCGTGCCACACGCCATTGCTTCCAGCACGGGCAGGCCAAACCCCTCGTACAACGAAGGGAAAACAAACAGCTCCGCCCCGGCATAGAGCGCCGGCAGCTCTGCCTCGGCCACCGGACCCAGGAATACCACACGCTCATCCAGCCCCAGCGCCTTCGCTCGCTCCAGCGCCTCGGGATACCGCATATCCCACGCGCCCGCAATTACCAATCTGCATCCTGCACTCTGGGCCCTGCCTTCTACGATCTTCCACGCTTCTACCAGCCGCACCAGATTTTTGTGGGGTTTGTTGCTGCCGAAGTAGAGTACATACCGGTCGGGCAGGGCATACTTTTGCCGCAGGCCGGCGATGGCAGCAGGCGGTTGCGGCTTGAAGTGGGGGTCGGCAGCCAGAGGGGTCACGACGACCTTGCGCGGGTCAACCCGGAAGTGGCGGACCAGGTCAGCCTTCGTGGCTTCGGAGATGGCCAGGACCACACGCGCTACGCTCAGGGCCAGCCAGTTGGCCAGGCGATAGATCAGGCGCTGGGCAGGGCTGAAGTAATGCGGGCAGACCAGCGGTATCAGATCGTAGCAGGTGAGAAGAGTGGGCACGCCTGGCCGATAGGACATCAGGTAGTAGGGACTGTGGTAAAGCAAGGGATCGCCGAAATCGGCCAGGCAATGCAGCAGGCGGGGAATGGCCCATTGTTGGCGGAGGTAGAAGGGAGAGAGGGGAACATCTACCACCCGCACCCTTTCGCCAGCCAGCAGGGTCAGGTCCCAGGCTGAAGGCTGCGTAGGGTTACGCAGGAGGATGAGCTGCTCAGAAGGGGCCAGAAGAGGGACCATAGCCCGGGCCAGGTTGAAACCATAGCGGCCAATGCCGGGGAAGTGGTCGGTGACGGTGCGCAGGTCGAGGACATAGTTTGAGGTCATGGCCTACTCAGGCTACTCCTGCCGCGGCCCCCTCCAGACATTGGGGTACAAAGGTCGGGGTACAGGACGCTCAGGAGGATTATAGCGGAGCGCCGGAAGGCCCGTCAAATGCGACAATCAATAGGCAACATCCTAAATGCAGCTTTCACCTCACCCCCCACAGCCGCACCGTGCCATCACCTGACCCCGAGGCCAGGGTAGCCATCCTTCCCGAGCAGAAATTGGAGAGCAACTGCACAGCCACTGCAACGGCCAGAATGGCCCCCACAGCGCTATGGGATCGGCACGTTACCTCCCCCCGGCCATACCGCCTTTGGCTTCACCGGACGGGGAAGAGGCCGACTTGAGCACCACAGTGGAGACCCACCTTATATGCTCTACCAACGCTTCAGGATTGTTGGCTTGTAGCGGCTATTGGGATTCTCTTGGGCTACCTTCCGCTTCTTTCGCCTCGTCTGTCGGGACGGACGGCTACACGCCAACGATGTGATCAAAAATTAAGATGGCATAGTGCACACACGCCGCTTTGACCGCCTGCCAGTCGTGCCAGCGCGGGTCCAGGTTCTTGTATTCCGTCAGATTGAGTTCCTCCAGATCGTAGGGCAGCGGATTGGCAAGTTGAATCTGCAACTGTTGCAAGGCCGATTCTCCGCTGGGTTGAGGGTACAGGTGATCGAAGGGTCGCAAAGCCTCCACCACCTTCTCATCGCCCATATGATGGGCCAGGGCGACGAAATCGAGATAGTCACGGGTAGCATTCCGTTGCAGGATCAACACCGCTTTGATGCGCAACATCTCGGCTTCGGTGGGAATGGTGATCTTCTCGCCCCGATACTCGATCTGGGTGGTTTCCAGCGGCTCCTCGCGGATCAATTGCCGCACACCAGTTTCAATGCCGTCCAGACTACCGAGAATCTGGACCGGACGTCGGATGCGGGCCGTCTTCCAGCCGGCTACCGCTTCCAGATCAGCCAGGACCTGATCAAAGCGCTCGCGGAGGTCGGTCAGTACGTGGTTGGCGTCGGTGGATAAGCGATGTTGGGCATATACCGCCGCAGCGCTTCCCCCAACCAGGACGGCTCCCGGCAGGATCCGTTGCAAGTGCGCGGCAGCGGAAAGCACCTGTTCCCACTCAGGCAAGATATCGTTCGGCATAGGCTTTCCAAAAGTGATAACGCTGGGCATAGGGGTCGGCCACATGCGCCTGACAGACGCGCAGGATCTTTTCCAGCACAGCGCGATCGGCCAGCGCCGCCCGGCGCAACTCGGCCCAATCCTGCCGCTTGCCGCGAGCGATCACGTCGTCAATAGCAGCCAGGGTGAACTGCTGGTGCGTAAGATGACGGTGCAACATCTGATCCTTCTCTACTTGTAACTATTCAGGCCGATTGAAATCGCCCTCCCTGGCCGCAGGCCCAAAAAGGTAACGCCTCGGGCGAGCTCTCGGCCGTGGCCCTTCAAGTCACCGCCTGAATAGTTATGGTCAGGGTACAGGGCGCTCAGGAAGGATTATAGCGGAGCGCCGGAAGGCCCGTCAAATGCGACCTGGCAGGGAGCTGAAATTGACAACCGCCTGCTGCTCCCGGTATACTACGCGTGCACTGAATCCTCTCGAGGGTAGGCTGGTGAACAGCGTATGGCTTACCTGGCCCCCGGTCGAGCATCCACAACAGATACCGCCTCACCGCTGAGCCCTGGCAACGCCTCTGCCCTTCTTGCCCTTGCCGACGGCACCCTCTGGCCTGGCCGGCCGTTTGGCGCGGCCGGCGAACGGACCGGGGAGCTGGTCTTCAACACCAGCATTACCGGCTACCAGGAGATCCTCACCGACCCATCCTACCATGGCCAGATCATGGTCATGACGCATCCGCACATTGGCAACTACGGCGTCAACGATGAAGACGAAGAGTCGGATCGGGTTTGGGTGGCTGGCCTGGTAGTACGCCAGGCCAGCCCGATTGCCAGCAACTGGCGGGCCACCCAAACGTTGGATGCCTACCTGGTCGCGCATGGGGTGGTTGGCATCAGCGACGTGGATACCCGCGCGCTGGTGCGGCACATCCGCACCCACGGGGCCATGAACGCGGCCCTCTCCACGTCGTGTGGCGATCCTGACCGGTTGGTGGCCCTGGCCCGCTCGGCACCCGACATGAACGGCCTCGACCTGGTCCTCGACGTCACCTGTGCGCAACCTTATGAGATAGCGCCTGCTGGTGTACCGGCTGGGGACGGCCGGCCGCTGCACGTTGTGGCCTATGATTATGGCGTGAAGCGCAACATCTTGCGCCTGCTGGCAGCCCGCGGCTGCCGCATCACCGTGGTGCCCGCGCGCACCCCTGCCGCGGATGTGCTGGCGCTGCAGCCCGATGGCGTCTTCCTCTCCAACGGGCCCGGCGACCCGGCCGCCGTGACCTACGCCATTGAGAATGTGCGCCTGCTCCTGGGCCGCGTGCCCATCTTCGGCATCTGCCTGGGCCACCAGCTCCTGGCCCTGGCGCTGGGCGGCAGGACATACAAGCTCAAATTCGGCCACCGAGGGGGCAACCAACCGGTCAAACACCTGCCGAGCGGCCGGGTCGAGATATCCAGCCATAACCACGGCTTCGCAGTGGCACCCGAGGGCCTCCCGCCCGAGGTCGAGATCACCCATGTCAACCTGAACGATGGATGTGTGGAGGGGCTGAGGGTCCCATCCCTGCGCGCCTTCTCCGTCCAATATCACCCCGAAGCCGCGCCAGGCCCTCACGACTCCTACGGGCTCTTCGATCAGTTTGTCGAAATGATGCGGGCCAGTAAGCGCTCTACCAGGTAGTTCAGGGCCGATGCCAGGCGTAGGAAGAGCAACTATTCAGCGGTGACTGGAAGGGCCACGCCGAGGGCTCGCCCGAGGCGTCACCCTTGTTGGGCCTGCGGCCAGTGGTTGGCCTTCGCCGGCCTCTCCGGTGATGCACACATGAAGGGTGTCGGCGGAGGCCGACACCCCCCTCGGGCCGAGCCCTTCGGGGCGAGGGCTGGCACGAAGTGCCCAGGAGGGGCGATTTCAATCGGCCTATATAAGATAAAGCTACAGAGTCGCAGAAGATGCCCAGGCGAACCGATATCCATACCATCCTGATCCTCGGCTCCGGGCCAATCGTTATCGGCCAGGGATGTGAGTTTGACTATTCGGGGGTGCAGGCCTGCAAGGCGTTGCGCCAGGCAGGCTATCGCATTGTCCTCCTTAACTCCAACCCCGCCACCATCATGACCGACCCCGAATGGGCGGATGCCACCTACGTTGAACCATTGACCGCCTCCATATGCGAGCAAATCATTGCCATCGAACGCCCCGACGCACTCCTGCCCACCGTGGGTGGCCAGACGGCCCTCAACCTGGCCATGGAGCTGACCCGGGCCGGGGTTCTGGAGCGTTACGGTGTGCAACTTATCGGTGCTCAGGCGCGCGCCATCGAGCTGGCCGAGGATCGCCTGAAGTTCAAAGAAGCTATGATGAGCGCCGGGCTGGCTGTGCCGGCTTCAGGGCTGGCCGGCTCGCTGGCCGAGGCAGAGGCGCTCGGCCAGCAGCTGGGCTTCCCCTGCCTGGTGCGGCCCTCCTTCACCCTGGGTGGCTCGGGCGGTGGCGTGGCCCACTCGCCGGAAGAACTGAGGGAAATCGCGCAGCGGGGGCTCCTGGCGTCTCCCGTGGGCCAGGTACTGATCGAGGAGTCGGTGCTGGGGTGGAAGGAGTACGAGCTGGAGGTGATGCGCGACTGCGCCGACAACTTCGTGGTGGTCTGCTCCATCGAAAACGTGGACCCCATGGGTGTGCACACCGGCGACAGCATCACCGTCGCGCCAGCCCAGACCCTGACCGATCGGGAGTATCAGCGGCTGCGAGATATGGCCCGCACCGTGATCCACACCGTGGGAGTGGAGACCGGCGGCTCTAATATCCAGTTTGCTGTCAACCCCACCACCGGCCAGGCCCTGGTGATCGAGATGAACCCGCGCGTCAGCCGCTCGTCGGCGTTGGCCTCCAAGGCCACAGGCTTCCCCATTGCCAAGATCGCCGCGCTGCTGGCCGTCGGTTATACCCTGGACGAGATCCCCAACGACATCACGCGCGTAACCCCTGCTTCGTTCGAGCCTTCTATTGACTACTGCGTGGTCAAGATCCCGCGCTGGAACTTCGAGAAGTTCCCCGGTGCCGATGCCACCTTGGGCCCCCAGATGAAATCGGTGGGGGAGGTGATGGCCATTGGCCGCACCTTTGCCGAGGCGCTGAACAAAGCCGTGCGTGGGCTCGACATCGGCAAGGCCGGGTTCGGCGAGCAACTGGGGACCAATGGCCGCGGCCATGGCCCCGTGCCCGAGTTACGCGTGCCCACCGCCCAGCGCCTGTTTGCAGTCGCCAGCGCCCTGAACGGCAGGCAGAGCATCTACCAGGTGGCAGAGCAGACCGGGTTCGACCCCTGGTTTCTGGCGCAGATGGCCGAGGTGCTGGCGATCGAACGTCAGCTCGGGGCTTACACCCTGGAGGACCTGCCGTTAGAGCTATTGCGTCAGGCCAAGCGCCACGGCCTCTCCGATGTCCAGATCGCGCGGGCACTGGCAACACCCCCCGCCGACGGCGAGATGGCAGTGCGGCAGAAGCGCCTGGCGTGGGGAGTGCGCGCTAACTACTACCGGGTGGATACCTGCGCAGCGGAGTTCGAGGCCTTCACCCCCTACCACTACTCCACCTACGAGAGCGGCGATGAGGCTGCACCCACGCGCCGGCGCAAGGTGGTGATCTTGGGCGGCGGCCCCAACCGCATCGGCCAGGGGATCGAGTTCGACTATTGCTGTGTCCAGGCCTGTTTCGCCCTCAAAGAGCTGGGCTACGAGACCATCATGGTCAACTGCAACCCGGAGACGGTGAGCACCGACTACGACATCGCCGATCGCCTCTACTTCGAGCCGCTCACGCTGGAAGATGTGCTCAACATCGTGGACGAGGAGCAGCCCGATGGCGTCATCGTGCAGTTAGGCGGGCAGACCCCGTTGAACCTGACCGCCGGCCTGGCCGCGGCCGGCGTGCCGATCTGGGGCACCTCGCCCGATTCCATTGACCTGGCCGAGGACCGGGTGCGCTTTGCCCAGCTTTTGCGCGAGCTGGACATCCCCAGCCCCGAGTGGGGCGCCGCCACTTCGCCGGAGGCGGCGCGCAAGGTGGCGGCCCGCATCGGCTACCCCGTGCTGGTGCGGCCCTCCTACGTGTTGGGTGGCCGGGGGATGGAAATCGCCTACGACGACGAGGCCCTGGCCACCTACCTGGCCCAGGCAGCCTCAGCCTCACCCCTGGGCTCTGTACTGATAGACCAGTACCTGGAGGATGCCTTCGAGATAGATGTTGACGCGCTGGCCGACGGGGAACGGGTGGTGCCGGTGGGGGTGATGCAGCACATCGAAGAGGCTGGCGTCCACTCCGGCGATAGCGCGTGCGTGTTGCCGCCCTACAAGATCAGCCTCTATCACCTGAATATAATCCAGGAGTACGTGGAGCGGTTGGGGCTGGCACTGGGTGTGCGCGGGCTGATGAACGTGCAGTTCGCCATCAAAGACGAGATCGTCTATGTGCTGGAGGTCAACCCGCGCGCCTCGCGCACGGTGCCGTTTGTCAGCAAGGCGACGGGTGTGCCCGCGGCCCGGCTGGCAGCCAAAGTGATGGCCGGCATGAAGCTCCGCGAACTGGGGTTTACCGAGACGCCGCGGGTGAAGGGGTTCTTTGTAAAAGAGGCTGTCCTGCCTTTTCATAAATTCCCGGGGTCTGATTACCGCCTGGGGCCGGAGATGCGCTCAACGGGCGAGGTGATGGGGTGCGCGGACAGCTTCGGCCACGCCTTTGCCAAGGCTCAGATGGCGGCCGGCACCCCCCTCCCCACCGAGGGCGCGGCGCTGATCACCGTCAACGACTTCGACAAGGGCGCGGTGGTAAAGATCGCGCGCGACCTGCATCGCCTGGGGTTCAGGCTCTACGCCACGCGCGGCACGGCCGAGTGGCTGGCGCGCGTGGGGTTGCCGGTCACAGCCGTGAAGAAGGTCAGCGAGGGCCATCCCAACATCCAGGATATGGTAGAGGCCGGCGAACTGCAACTGATCATCAACACGCCCCTTGGCGCCCGGGCTCACGACGACAGCCGCACCATGCGCACGGCTGCTGTGCTGCACAACGTGCCACTGATGACCACCCTCAGCGCGGCGGCCGCGGCCGTCAACGGCATCCGGGCCTTGCGCGCCAGCGCGCTGCAGGTCAAAAGCCTGCAACAGCACTATCGCGAGGCCGGCCTGCCCGGCTGGTCAGGGTAAGGAAAAAACTACAGCCCTGGAAACTGTTCCAGGGCTGTAGTCGTAGCCTGGCTGGTGAAGACGACTCCCCTCTACGCGAACAGCACATCGGCCATGCGACGCAGCATGGGCACCCCGCGCACCTCCGTCTCAAACAGGGGCAGCAACGCCCGCACCTGGCCGTCAAACTCCCTCCAAATCGTCTCCATGTGCTCTTCCTGCATCGCCACCCGGTTCTTGACGAAATCAGGCGCTTCGGCTCCCACGCTGGCCTTGTCAATCAGCATGTTGACGATCACCCCGCCCACCGGGATACCGAACTCGTGGAACCAGTTGATGAAACGGGTGATCACGGCGATCGGTAGCGCCTCGGCCAGGGTGACAAAGAAGAAGGCTGTCAGGTTGGCATCGGTCAGGAGCACTTTGGCGCGGTTCATGCGCTCACGCAGGTTGAGCAGGTATTCCATCAAGGGGTCTTTCTGTTGCTTACGTTTGCTGTAAGAGAGCAGCTCGCGCAGCGACATGGCTTCCTGCCGGCTTTGCACCATCTTGTTGACCCACATGGAGTAGACGCTGGACATGCCCAGCAGGCGCCTGGCATTGGCAGTGGGCGCGGTGTCGAAGACATAGGCCTCGTACTTGTCCTCGAACATCAGGTCAATCATGTTCTCGAACATGGCCGACTCTTCAAAAGCCGGGTTCATGGTGGCGGATTCAACGAACTCGTCAGCCCTGGTCTTGAGCTCGGCGAACTTCAGGAACCACTCGATCTTCTCCCTGATCTCCCGCTTGGACTTCTCGATGGTATCCCTGGTATCAATCTCATAGGCCAGCAGGTTGGGCACGCCGTTGACCGGGGTTGGCTTGCCAAAAACATCCTGGCCCAGCATGCTGGTGAGGGAGTGAACCGGGTTGGTGGAAGCGAGCAGGGTCTTGCGACCCTGGCTGGCCAGCCATAGGGCAGCCGTGCCAGCCATCACCGTCTTGCCCACGCCGCCTTTGCCGCCGAAGAAGATGTACTTCAGCCGGGGATTCTCCGTCAGGAACTGGCGCATTGTCTTTTCGATCATGGCTTTCGTCTCCCTCAATTGCTATCGCCGAAGAGGGCGGCTGCCATGCGCTCGATCATCGGCAGCCCGGTAATATCGCGCTCGAACTCTGGCACCCGCGCCAGCACCTGGTTGCCAAACAGCTCATCAATCTTGGCCAGATAGCCGCGCTGCATCTCCAGCCGATGGCGCAGGTATTCAGGGATGTCTTGCTGGGCCAGTTCGGGCGGGATCACCCGGTTGACAATGTACCCCGACAGCGGCACCTGGAACTTGGCAAACAGCCCGGCTGCCTTCTGTGTGTCCAGGATGATCATCTCCTCGGGCACCAGGACGAAGAAGAAGGCCGTCTTTTGCTTATCGGTCAGGATGCTGGAGGAGGTGTTGATACGGTACTTTATGTATTGCAACTCTCGCAGGATCTGGTCTTCTTCGGTCTCTTTGCTGCGCTGCATCACCGCGGCGACTTTAGCGTACTCCTCCATCTCGGCCCGCAGGGCAGTGATCTTATCAATCCACTGATCGTAGACCGAAGCCATGCTCAGGTAGTAGAGCGCGTGGCCTAACGGCACCAGGTCGTAGATATAGTAGTCGTATTTGCCGCCCACCACGATGTCCACGACCTCATCGAAGATGGCACTCTCTTCCATGGCCGGCTCGGCTGCCGCGGCCTGGATGTAGTTTTCGATTTCCTCAGGGACCTTCTCCAACCCGTACATGTCCAGGATCTTTTGACGGATCTCGTCCTGATACTCCTTGATACGCCGATCGGCATCAATCTCCTGCGCGTATAGGTTGGGGATGATCTCAACTGGCCCTTTGCCGAAGATGTCCCGCTGAAAGATGTCCGACAGGCTGGCCTGCGGATCCACTGAGAAGACCAGCACCTTGTAGCCCTTCCTGGCCAGCCAGTAGGCGGTAGCCGCGCTAAAGGTGGTCTTGCCCAGGCCACCTTTGCCCCCGAACATAATGTAACGACGTTCAGGGTGTTGTTCGAAAACCTGGCGTAAAGA
>Ga0068707_1003995_pt1 | contig 10248 bp, 5 predicted proteins | sample YNPNPMetaG_FD_66600 | JGI IMG/M metagenome (GOLD analysis project Ga0068707, IMG submission 66600) | Anoxygenic and chlorotrophic microbial mat microbial communities from Yellowstone National Park, USA - YNP NP MetaG | ecosystem: Environmental > Aquatic > Thermal springs > Hot (42-90C) >... | reverse complement strand
GGGCAGCCGAGGTGATCCGCACGTTTGCCCGCTTCGGCGTGGCGCGGTTGTGCCCTACGCTGACGACCGAATCGTTCGACGTGCTCCGCCACGCCTGCGCCACTCTGGCGAGGCTATGCGAATCGGATGCCGAACTGGCCCGGCGTATTGTCGGCCTGCACCTCGAAGGGCCGTACATCACCCCGGAGGACGGAGCCCGTGGGGCGCATCCCCGCGCCCATTGCCGGCCCCCCGATTGGGCCGAGTTCTGCCGCCTTCAGGATGCCGCAGGCGGGCGGATCCGCATCGTAACCCTTTCGCCGGAATACGAAGGATCGCTGGATTTCATTCGCCGCGCAGTGCAAAGCGGAGTGACGGTGGCATTGGGGCACATGTCGGCCACGCCCGAACAAGTCAAGGCCGCCGTCGAAGCCGGCGCTCGGCTCAGCACGCATCTGGGCAACGGCTCGCATCCTTACTTGCATCGATTCCGCAATTACCTCTGGACTCAACTGGCCGAAGAGCGACTGGCCGCCAGCTTGATTGTCGATGGCCACCACTTGCCCCCGGATGTGGTCAAGGTGTTCGTGCGGTGCAAGACGCCCCAGCGGTGCATTCTGGTCAGCGACCTTTCGGGCCAGGCAGGCCAACCCCCAGGCCGGTACTCCAGCCGCTTCTGCGATGTGGAAATCCTGCCCGACGGCAGCCTGGTAGTGGCCGGACAGCGCGAGCTGATGGCCGGCGCCTCGCTTCCGCTGCACCACAGCGTGGGCAACGTGATGGCCTATGCCGGGGTAGATTTGGCGACCGCGCTGCGCATGGCCAGCGATAACCCCGCGGCCTTGCTGGGTATCGAGCCGGGGGCCCTTGCGCCGGGCAGGCCGGCCGACCTGATCCAGTTTCGCCTCCTGCCGCCCGCGGCCGGCACCGCAGTACCCCGCATGGAAATCGTCCGAACCGTGTGGGAAGGCCGTGTCGTCTGGGAAGGCCCGGGGGCGTGAATGCCGGCCAAAGCGGCGGGGCCAATTGCGCGCCGAAGTCATTGCTGTTTTTCCAACGCCGCGTGGAGGTATCCGATGGAGCCTTCTGCCAATGGAGTGCCCGGCGAGACCTTGGCCGGCAAACGCGTCGCACTGGTGGGCCGGCTGGCCAGCATGTCGAAGCGCGAAGCCACGCAGGTGCTCCGCCGGGCCGGGGCCAGCGTGGTAGAGCGGCCGGACGGTTCGACCCATTTGGTCGTGCTGGGCGAGCAGGGGTACCCCCTGTCCAGCGAGACCGATCCGGAGGCGTGGTGCGACGCCCCCACGCGGCAGGCCGTGGAGGCCGGCACTATCGAAGTGATCCGCGAGAGCCAGCTTTGGGCCCGGCTGGGGCTGGTGGACGCCTCGAGCGAGGTTCACCGTCTATACACGCCGGCCATGCTGGCCGAACTGCTCCACGTGCCGCTGGCGGTCATCCGCCGCTGGCACCGCCGCGGCCTGATTGTGCCGGTACGCGAGGTGCGGCGACTGCCCTATTTCGATTTTCGGGAGGTAGCCACCGCCCGGCGTCTGGCGGAGCTTTTGGCGGCGGGCATGTCGCCGGCGGCTATCGAGCGGAAGCTGGCTGCCTTGGCGCGGTGGCTGCCCGACGTCGCCCGTCCGCTGGCCCAGTTATCGGTTATCGTCCGCGGCCGCGAAATCCTGCTCCGCCAAGGCGAGGGCCTTATCGAGCCGGGCGGACAGATGCGTTTCGATTTCGAAGCCGCCGAGACGGACAGCCCCGGGGCTTGGTCCGAGAGCTCTTTGGCCACGCCTGCCCTGGGTGCTCTGCCGGAGCGCCCCTCGCCCTGCATCGAGTCCAAGGCGTGCTTGGCCGGCAACTCCGTCGGCGCAGGCCACGACCGCTTGGCCCAATCGCCGCACGAGTTGGCCGCCGAAGCCGCGTTGCTGGAAGAGCAAGGCCACTTGGCAGAAGCTGCGGAGATGTACCGGGCGGCGATGGCCGCTGGCGGCCCCACTCCCGAACTCTGCTTCCAACTGGCCGAAGTCCTCTATCGCTTGGGCGATCTGGCCGGTGCCCGCGAACGTTACTTCATGGCCGTCGAGCTGGACGAAGACTATGTAGAGGCGCGGGCCAATCTGGGCTGTGTGCTGGCCGAAACCGGCCAGACCGAGCTGGCCCTGGCGGCCTTCCAAGGCGCGCTGGCGTATCATCCTGAGTACGCCGACGTGCATTACCATCTGGCCCGGCTGCTGGACCGCCTGGGGCGAACCCACGCAGCCGAAGCCTCGTGGCGGGCCTTTTTGGAACTGGCGCCCGATAGCCCCTGGGCCGACCAGGCCCGCAACCGGCTGGGGGTTTAGACGCAAACCGCCCCGGCACTTCTTGCCGCCCTTCTCCCCACCTTGAGCCCGCAAGCGGCCCACCCTAATGCGGCAACATCCCAGCGTCCCGGTGGGCCGGGCTGCTGCCATCGGCTAGAATCGAGGGGGCCTGGCAAAAGGGCACCGCAGGCCAGAAAGCCGCGAGCAGCCTTCGCGTCAGGGCCCCGCCTTGGACCCGAAGATCGTAAGGCAAAACGCAACCAGCGCGTACGCAACGGGAGGTTGGATCATGCCGGGACGACGTGGGTGGATGGTGATGATACTTGCGGCCTGGGCTTTGCCCATCCAAGCCGCCGAAGAGCTGTTTCCCTTCGTGATCTCGTACGATGCGCCGGCCAACGCCACGAACATATCGGATTGGCTGGACAAGCCGGCCGGCGCCAAAGGGCACTTGCGGGTGGAAAACGGCCGGCTGGTCAACGACACTGGTCCAGTCCGCCTGTGGGCGACGAACTTCTGTTTCGAGGCATGTTTTCCGCCGCGCGACCAGGCCGAGCGCGTGGCCAAGCGCCTGGCTCGGCTGGGCATCAACTGCGTGCGCATGCACCACATGGATAGCCGTTCGATCTGGGGCGACAGTCCCAACAAGCTCACCATCGATCCCAAAAAACTCGATCGCCTGGATTACCTCATCTACCAGCTCAAGCAGCAGGGCATCTACACCAACCTGAACCTGCATGTGTCGCGGTGGTTCGACGAGGCCGAGGGGTTTCCGCACCGCGAGGCCCGGCCAAACTACGACAAGGGGTTGGATAACTTCGAGCCCCGGATGATCGAGCTTCAGAAGAAGTACGCCCGGGACCTGTTGACGCACGTCAACCCCTACACCCGCACGGCGTACACGCAGGAGCCGGCCATTGCGTTTGTGGAAATCTCCAACGAAGACGCGCTGTTTGCCGTTTGGGGGTGGGGCCAGCTCGACGACTTGCCCGATCCTTACGCCACCACCTTCCGCAAGCTGTGGAATGCCTGGCTCCGCAAAAAGTACGGCAGTACCGAGAAGCTGCGCCGCGCGTGGAACGTGGGTGTTGCACCGCTGGGCGAGGAGCTGTTGCGCAATGGCGACTTCGCTGCCCCGCTGGGACGCGAGTGGACCGTGGAGCGCGACGCCCAGACCCTGTGCCGGGTATCTATCGAAACGGCAGGTCCGGGCGCTTCGGAAGCCGCCGATCCCGCCAAACCAGCGGCCGGGAAAGCCAAGGGGAGGCGGACCGGGCGGCTTCCTGCCGCCTCGGGTCTGGCCGCCGCCGCCCCTTCGCGGTTCCTTCGGATCGTGGTGGAACGCCAGGGCCAAGTCGCGTGGCGCCCTCAGCTCGTGCAGGCAGGTTTCGCACTCAAGAAAGACGCGCCTTACACCCTGACGTTTCAGATGCGCTCGGATAAACCCCGCCGGGCCGCCGTCAACTGCATGATGGCCCACGAGCCGTGGGAGCGCCTGGGCCTGTCGGCCGACTTGCAGCTTACAAGCCAGTGGAGAGCGTTCCGCTTTACCTTCGTCGCCGAGGGCGACGATGCCAACGCCCGGGTTTCGTTCACCAGCCTCAGTCCCGGCACGTATGAGCTGGCATGCGTATCGCTGCGACCGGGGGGTATCGCGGGGCTGGAGCCGGGCCAGTCGCTGGAAGACGATTCGGTCCCCGTGCTGCGGCGGAGCCAGATGCATCTGACCCGCCAGGCGCGGAACGACTTCATCGACTTCTTGTGGGACACCGAGCGGGACTATTGGCACGGCATGTATCGGTTCCTCAAACAGGAATTGGGCGCTAGAGCGCTGGTGGCTGGCACGCAGCTCAGCTACAGTCCGGCACATATCCAGGCCGGTCTGGACTACATCGACGCGCACAGCTACTGGCATCACCCCGCTTTTCCGGGCCGGCCGTGGGACCCGCAAAATTGGTATGTACACAACGCGGCCTTGGTGAACAGCCCCGGGGGGACGCTGGCCCGGCTGGCTGCCACCCGCGTGGCCGGCATGGCCTATACGGTCAGCGAATACAACCATCCGGCCCCCATCCAGTACGCGGCGGAAGGATTCCCCATGATTGCCGCCTTCGGCGCCTTCCAGAACTGGGACGCCATCTACTCGTTTGCCTACAATCACAATACCAACTTCGAGCCCCGGCGCATCGAAGGCTTTTTCGATATCAAGGCGGATCCCGCCAAACTGGCCCACATGCCGGCCTGCGCAGCCATGTTTTTGCGGGGCGACGTGGCGCCGGCTCGGAAAACCCTGCGGGTTGCCATTCCCCGCGACGCGGAACGCGCTAAACTGCACGAAACCGCAAGCGCCTGGAACATCCACGCGGGGCAGTTCGGCGTGGACCCCGCGGTGTCGCTCCTCCACGGGCTGGCTATCGATCTGAAGCCGGGTAGCGATTCCTCCAAGCCCCCGCACATCGAAAAGGCGCGCACCGTCTTCGTCTCCGATACCGGCCAGATCCGCTGGGACGCCTCGCAGCCCGGGGCCGGCTACTTCACGGTCAATACCCCGCGAAGCAAACTGTTTACCGGCTTCGTGCGGGGCAGAACCTTCTCGTTGGGCGAGGTGACACTCCAGATCGGCAAGACCCGCCTGGACTGGGCAACGGTGTCGCTGGTCGCTTTGGACGGTAAAGGGTTCGACGCGCCGGGACGAGTGCTTGTGGTCGCTACCGGGCTGGTGCAAAACACCGATGCAGTCCTCCAGTCGCTGGGTGACGACCGCGTTACCTTGCGCAACCAGTGGGGCCGTGAGCCTGTCCTCTGCGAGAGCGTGCCGGCACGCATTCTCTTGCCGGTACCGCCAGCCCGCGTGCGACTCTTCCCGCTGGACGAATCGGGCAACCGCCGGCCGGCGGCCAGCGTGGGTGCTGCCGATGGCCGCGCTGTGTTGGAACTCGGTCCCCAATATAAGACCCTTTGGTACGAGGCCGAGATATTGCCGTAAGGGCTCGGCGGGGCGTCTCGGCCATCGCCGCGTCCGGCGTTGCGTGCCACTCGTTCGTCAGAAGCAGTGCCTGGGTAGTGCAGGGCACTGCTTGCCTTGCGGCAAGCAGTGGCACACTGGCGAGCCGGCCGTGTAAAGGCCCGCCATGAGCACGCTGCAGCGTGGCCCTCTAACCCGCGCTCTGGACTCGCGCCGCCCCCTGGATATGGACAGGCGTGGCGGCTCCGTCCATCATGAAGGCACGTGGTGCAGGCAACCGGCTTCAAAGACCTTCGTAGCGGAGAAACTGCTTATGAGTGGCATTACGCGACGCAAGTTCATGGGGCGCGCCGCCCAAGGGGCGGCCGCGGCGGCAATGGCCCTACCTGCGGTGGCCCGCTCTGCCCAATCGCCAAACAACCGGGTGGTGTTGGCCCTGATGGGCGCCGGCGGGCGCGGCATGGACCTCATCCGAAAGATGCTCGAACTGGAAAACGTCTCGGTCAAGTATATCTGCGAGGTGGAAGGATCGCGGGCCGAGGCCGCCGCCAAAGCGGTGCAAAAGCTCCAGAAATCCTGGCCCAAGACAACCCCTGAACTCCGCGAGGTGCTCGACGACAAAGAGGTGCACGGCGTGGTTATCGCCACGCCCGAGCAGTGGCACGCCCTGGCCACCATATGGGCTTGCCAGGCGGGCAAGGATGTCTATGTGGAGAAGAACATTTCCCTGACGATCTGGGAAGGGCGCAAGATGGTCGAGGCCGCCCGCAAGTACGGGCGCGTGGTGCAGGCCGGCCTTCAGAATCGCAGCGCTCCGTACGCCTTCTCCGCCCGCCAATACATCGCTGAAGGAGGACTGGGCAAGGTACTGTTCGTGAATGTGTTCGGAATGTTGGGAAGCGTGGTGGGGGGTTACCCCTGCCGTGCCGAACCCGATGGCCCGCCGCCCGCCGACCTGGACTGGGACCGCTGGCTCGGCCCCGCCCCCGAAAGGCCCTACAACCGCCAGGTGCATCGCAACTGGTACGGATATTGGGACTACTCGGGCGGCAATGCCTCGGACGCTATCCATACGCTGGACCTGGCCCGGATGGTGCTGGGCGATCCGCCGCCTCCTGCGATCATTCAGTGCCTGGGCGGGCGATTCCAATTCAACGATGGGGGACAGATGCCCGACGTGCAGATCGTAGCTTATCAGTTCGACACGTGGGTGATGAGTTTCTGGAACACGGGTTTCACGCCGTATAACACGAAGTCGCCGGGAGAAGTCCGCTATGGATCCAAGTGGCCCTACTGGCCGCAAAACGCCGACCGCATCGAGATCTACGGCACCCGCCGCATGATGTATCTGGGACGGCATGGTGCGGGGTGGCAAGTGTTCGAGGCCGACGGAAAACTTGTCCGGGAGCACAAAGGTTACCATCCCGACAAATGGCACCTGCCGAACTTCATCGAGTGTATCCGTACCCGCAAGGAGCCCAATGGCCAGATCGAACAAGGACACCAAAGCGCCTGTCTGGAACATTTCGCGAACATCGCTTACCGCACGGGCAACCAGCGCCTGGTGTTCGATGCCAAAAGTGAAACGTTCGTGGACAACGAGGCAGCCAACCGGCTGCTCCGTCCCGCCTACCGGAAACATTATCGCGTGCCGGAGACCGTGTAGGTCGGCCCATGTGGCGTGGCCGGCAGAGGGCCGCAGGGCATCGCACCGCAGCGGGCTCGCCGGGCGTAGTGTGCCACTGCTTGCCGCAAGGGAAGCAGTGCTGCTGGGTTGTTCACGCACTGCTTCTGGCGAAGCAGTGGCACACAGCACAGAGGCCCGGCTCGCCGGGCTTTTCTGGGACTAGGTGTTGCGTGGAGAAAAGATGGATCCCACCGATGTTGATGCGGCAGAACGCCGCCGCCGCAAGGCCGAGATGCGATCTTGGGCCGAGGAGGCCCGCCGGCAGCAGGCCGACAAGGATGCGCTGAGCCGTGCCATCTGCCAGCGCTTCGCCTCGCTGGCCGACTATAAGCGGGCGGGCACCGTGTTGCTGTACGTCCACGTGCGGAACGAGGTGCGCACCCGGGAGTTCCTCCAGCACGCCATGGCGCAGGGCAAGCGGGTGCTAGTCCCCTGGTGCGAAGGGGATGAGTTGGAGTTGTTCCATCTAGAGGACTTGGCCGAGTTGGGGCCGGGCGTATTCGGCCTGTTGGAACCACGCCGTGAGTTGCGTACCCGGCCGGGCAAGCGGCGTGACATAGCCGAAGTGGATTTGGCGATGGTGCCGGGCGTTGCCTTCGATCGCCAAGGAGGCCGGCTGGGTCACGGCAAAGGATATTACGATCGCCTGCTGTGCCGCGCCCGGCCCGACGCCTTGCTGGTCGGTGTATGCTACGAAAGCCAGTTGCTGCCTGAGGTGCCCATGGGCCCCCGCGATGTCCGCATGCACCGGGTGATCACCGAAATGGCGATCTACGGCCGGTGACGCCGCGACCGTGCCGGACCCAGTGCAGTGTGCCACTGCTTGCCGCAAGGCAAGCAGTGCTCTTGGGTTGTTCAGGCACTGCTTCTGGCGAAGCAGTGGCACACGGGGTGAAGCAGTGGCACACGCGCCCAGGGCGGCGGGGGACCTTCTGCCGGTCTCGAAGTTTGACCTATTTCCTCACCGGTCCGGTTGGCTTACATTGTGGTAAACGAAAGGGAACTCCCATGCATTTTCCGCCACTTCTTACCTGCAAGCGGCGTCCGGGGCGCCGCGGCACCGTCAACCAGGGTTTTCTGCTGTGCGCGATAGTATGCGCGGCTGCGTCGGCTTGGGCGGCCGGGGGCCAATCCCCGCAACCGGACAAGCCGCAAAGGCCTCCCAACATTATGGTAATCCTGGCGGATGACCAGGGCTGGGGCGACTTGAGCCTGCATGGCAACACGAATCTGCGCACGCCGAACTTGGACCGTCTGGGCCGGGACGGGGCGGTGTTCGACTACTTTTATGTGCAGCCGGTGTGCTCGCCCACTCGGGCGGAGTTTCTCACTGGCCGGTACCATCCGCGCGGGGGTGTGCGCGACGTAACGCGGGGTGGCGAACGGCTGAATCCAGACGAGTTCACCATCGCCCAGGCATTCCAGAAGGCCGGGTATGCCACCGGCGTTTTTGGCAAATGGCACAATGGCTCGCAATACCCGTATCACCCCCTGGCCCGGGGTTTCCAAGAGTTCTATGGATTTACCTCCGGCCATTGGGGGATTTACTTTGATCCGCCGCTGGAGCACAACGGCCGATGGGTTCGCGGCCAGGGGTATATTGCCGACGATCTGACGGACCATGCCATCCAGTTTGTCGAGGCGCACCGCGATCGGCCTTGGTTCTGCTACTTGGCCTTCAATACGCCGCATTCGCCGTTTGAGGTGCCGGACCGTTTTTACGACCGTTTTCGCAATGCGGAGATCGGTTTGCGCTATGCGGGCCCGCAGCGCGAGGACTTGGCCGTAACCCGGGCGGCTTTGGCCATGTGCGAAAACCTCGATTGGAATGTGGGGCGGCTGTTGGAGGCCCTGGATCGGCTGGGCATGCGCGAAACGACGGTGGTGGTGTACTTTTCGGACAACGGCCCGAACTCGTGGCGCTGGAATGGCGGCATGCGCGGCCGCAAAGGCTCGACCGACGAAGGCGGCGTGCGCAGCCCGTGCCTGGTTCGCTGGCCGGGACATATTCGGGCCGGCACGCGCATCGACCGCATCGCGGGGGCGATTGACCTTCTGCCCACACTGGCCGAGTTGGCTGGCGTGCCCTTGGGCCCGCCCAAGCCGCTGGACGGCAAGAGCCTGGCGCCTTTGCTCTTGGGTGGGACGGTTGACTGGCCTGACCGCATGCTTTTCGCCCATTGGGCGGGGCGCGTGAGCGTCCGCACCCAGCGGTTCCGGCTGGACGATCGGGGTCGGCTCTATGACATCCTCAGCGATCCGGGGCAAACCCGCGATGTGTCCGCCAAGCATCCCCAACAGTCCCAACGGCTCCGCGCCGCCGTCGAGCAGTGGCGGGTGGAGGTGCTGCCGGCAGGCCCTGACACACGGCCGTTTCCGGTCGGTTACCGCGAATTTCCCGTGGCTTGGCTGCCGGCCCGCGACGGCCAGCCTGCCGGCGGGGTGCGGCGGAGCGCCCCAGCCCCCAACTGCTCGTACTTCACGAACTGGACGCGACCCGAGGACGCCATTACCTGGGACATCGAAGTCCACACCGCCGGCCGCTACGAGGCGACCCTCCACTACACCTGCCCGGCGGGCGACACGGGCGCGACCATCCAGTTGTCGTTCGGCGATCGGCATGTGCAAAGCAAAGTGACGGAGGCCTTTGACCCGCCGCTGCGGGGCGTCGAATTCGACCGCGTACCCCGCCAAGGCGAATCCTACGTAAAGGACTTCAAGCCGCTGGTGCTGGGCACGCTCGAGCTTCCCGTGGGCCGGGGGACGTTGACGCTGCGGGCACTTGAAGTGCCCGGCCGGCAGGTGGCCGACGTGCGCACGGTGGTGCTCCGGCTGATCGAGTAAGCGGCAAGACAAAGGAATCGGCTGGCTGCTTCCCAATCCTTTTGCTTTCCAGCCACTGGCAGCCGGACTTTGCTTTGGGGGGCCGGCGCCTGCCAGGTGCGGGCTGTCTTATCCTCCGGATGCCGGCTATGCGGTTGCTTCCGGGGGAGGGGCTTGCGCGAGAGGCGAGGTTTCTTCCGACTCGCCGGGCCCCGCGGCCGCGGGATCGGCTGCGTGCGAAGGCGGCACTTGGCCGTCAGCCGCCGCGCGCTCTCCGAGGCCCTCGAACAGGTGGTGGCGGAGTTGTGTCAACCTAGCGATGCGATCGGCCCGCAGCCCCTCCAACCGGACGGGAGCGAAGTTTTCGGGCTGGACGAACAACAGTGCCGGCTGCGTGAGTTTCAGCCGGCATGCCAGCCGGTACAGCAGCCAGATATCGCGCCACGCCAGGCGATGCGCTCGCGCCAGTTGGAAAAAGAGTGACCACG
>Ga0068707_1003993_pt1 | contig 10250 bp, 10 predicted proteins | sample YNPNPMetaG_FD_66600 | JGI IMG/M metagenome (GOLD analysis project Ga0068707, IMG submission 66600) | Anoxygenic and chlorotrophic microbial mat microbial communities from Yellowstone National Park, USA - YNP NP MetaG | ecosystem: Environmental > Aquatic > Thermal springs > Hot (42-90C) >... | reverse complement strand
CATCGCCGGTACGCCGGCCTTTATCATCACCAACGGCGCCGGGGAAATCGTCTACCTGAGCTATGGCCCGCCTCAGGTGACGGAGCTGGAGTTCGCCCTGGCCATGGCAAAACAACCGACCCCATGATACCCTGCGCCCTGCCGGGGACCCTGCGGCCCGCTTCGCCCCCTCTGCGCCATTATCGGCCAGCAGAGATCCACGAAGCCCTGCCGCCGGTCCCCGCAGGGGGCCTCTGGCTCGATCTCGGCACCGGCAATCCGGCCTACATCCGCGAGCTGGTCGAGGCCGGATGCCGGGTGATTGCCATCAATCTCAACCCTTTCACCCACCTGGCGCTCGATCTGACCTTGCAGCCTCTTGCGCCTTCCGCGCTCCACGCCGCCTTAAGCCATCTGCTGGACCGGCCCAAAGGGGGCCAACCCCTGGGACGCTATCTCCGCAGCCTGTATGAGAGCCGCTGCCCGCAGTGCGGACGGGTCGGACAGGCTCAGGTGTTCTTCTGGGAACGCGAGGGAAGCGCGCCGGTGCGCAAGCGTGTGCAATGCGCTCAATGTGGCCTGGTGGAAGGCCCGACGGATGAGGAGGATGCCCGCTCCGCGCAGCGCTTTTCCCCCGGCACCGGGCTGGCCTATCACCTGGCGCTGCGCCGCGTTACGTCTCAGGCGCCCGAACAGGCTGAGGCGGTGAAGGAGTTGTTGGCGCTCTATCCGCCGCGCCTGTTGCATGTGCTGATGGATTTGCTGCCGCGCGCGCTGGCACTGCCAGGGGAAGAGGAGCGCCGGGCTGCCCGCGCGCTCCTGGTCGAGCTGTGCGATCGCAGTACGCGCCTGTGGGCCGAGGTGCCGCCCGCGTCCCCGCCGCGCAGTTTTCACCTGCCCGCTCAGTGGGTGGAGGTGAATCCGGAGCAGGCCTTATTGCAGGCACGGGCCGAGCTACTGGCCACGGCAACGGGTCCGAGCCTGCCCCCCGCTCCCTCGTTGGCGGCGTTGCTTTCTCAAGAAGGAGCCGGTTATGTGGCCTTGAACTGGCCCTTGCGCCACCTCCGCTCCCTGCTTCCCTCCGGCCTGGTGAGCGGCGTCCTGGTGCATCCCCCCGTGCCGGATGCGCTGCACTGGGCTTTAAGCGCGCTATGGCACTGCTGGCTGTGGGATGAGCCGGCGCCGGCGGCGCTGCTGGCCTTTCTGGACCGCCGTCGCCTGGATTGGGAATGGTCCCGGCGGGCGCTGGCATTGGCCCTGCGGCATGGGCGCGATTTCCTCCAGCCGACAGCGCCGGTCCTACTGCATACGTCAGGGCTGCACCTGCCGGCCCTGGCGACGGCGCTCGCCGCCGCAGCGGAGGCGGGCCTGAGGCCTCAGGCCTGGGGCCTCAGCAGCGCCGGGGCGCGCCTGCTTTTGGGGGATGCGGCCCTGGTCCCGGTGACGGCGGCGCTGACCGTCGAAAGCGTGTTGCAGGCCCGCCGGCAACCCACACCGGCGGGCGTAGCGCTAGCGTGTACCCTCATGCATCAGGAAAAAGAAGCGCCCCGCGTGCTGCGCCAGTGGCCTAAAACGGAAGGGCTGCTGGTGCCCAAAGTGGCAGCGGGAGACGCGCCGCCGTTGTGCGAAGCGGTGGAGCTGGCAAGCTGGGAGCTGTTACGCGCTCAGGCAAGCTGGACACCCCGCGCGCTGCGCGCGGCGCTGTATGCGCGCTTTCCGGGGCCTTTGACGCCGGAGCCGGAGCTGGTGGAGGCCTGTCTGCAGGCCTATACCCAGGCTCGCGCCGATGGGACGCTGACGCTGCGGCCGGAGGACGCCCCCGACACACGGACGTTTGAAATCCAGCAATGCCGCAACGACCTGGCCGAGCTGGGTCAGCGGCTGGGCTTTACGCCAGGGTTCGCTGAGGGCTGGGATGTGTTGTGGGAAGAGGAAACCGGGCCACGGTACGCCTTCCGGGTGGTGACGCACGCCGTCCTGACACCCGTGCTAGCGTTAAGCGCGCCGGCGGGCTGTCGGCGGATGCTGGTGTTGCCCGGAAGCCGCGCGCCCCTGCTGGCCTGGCGCTTGAAGCAGGATGCAGCGCTGAAAACACGCCTGGAACGCGAAGGCTGGCGGCTGGTCAAGTTCCGCCTGTTGCGGCTGATGGTGGAAGAGGTACGCTCCCGCGCGGAGTTGGAGGCGTATTGGGACCTGGATCCGCTGCTGGAACAGGATACGGCGCAATTGCGCCTGCTGGCTTAAGCAATGGGGAAGGCGGGATTTGAACCCGCACGCCTTACGGCACGTGATCCTAAGTCACGCTCGTCTGCCCATTCCGACACTTCCCCGACGGGGCAAATTATACCACGATTCTGCAGTCAACCGGGCTTTTCTCCGCTGAGGCGCGCAACGGTGCTCTTTGGGGTGAGCTTCATGAGGCCACGGCGCTACGACAGGGGGCGGCATCCCTGTGCCGCCCCTCTCCTGTACCGCCTTGTCCTCCCCGCGAAAAGTCAGCTCGCCAGGGATTCGCCGTAGGCGATGAGGGTTTCGACCTCGTCCGCGCTGCGGCCCTCGGCGTAAACGCGCAATACAGGCTCGGTACCCGATGGCCGGATGAGCAGCCAGGCCTCATCGGCCAGCAGGTATTTGACGCCATCAAGGGTGATGATCTCACGCAGGGTCTGCCCGGCCAGTTCGGCGGGAGGTTCCTGCGTGAGGCGCGCGACCATGTCCTTCTTGGAGATGGGACGCTGCAAGGGGATGTCACGCCGGGCGTAGATCGCCGGACCGACGCGCTTCTGCAGGCGGGCGATGATTTCGTGCAAAGGCGCTTTTTCGGTCGCCATCACCTCCAACAACAGCATCCCCATGATAATGCCGTCGCCTTCGGGGATGTGGCCTTTGATGGAAATGCCGCCCGACTCCTCGCCGCCGATGAGGATGTCGTCGTTGAGCATATAATCGGCAATGTGATTGAAGCCCACGGGGGTTTCATAGACCTTGAGGCCGTATTCCGCCGCCAGCCGGTCAATCATGCGGGTGGTGGAGACGGTGCGCACCACAGCTTTCCCCGTCCAACCGCGCCGCTCGGCCAGGTGCTGCAGGCTCAGGGCAAAAATGTGATGCGGGTCTACAAAATTACCCTGGGAATCCATAGCGCCGATGCGATCGGCATCCCCATCGGTAGCCAGGCCGACATCGGCATGGACGGATTTCACCGCCGCGGCCAGCGCCTGCAGATAGTGGGCGATGGGTTCGGGATGAATGCCGCCGAAGCCGGGGTTCATTTCGTGCCGGATTTCGTGCAACCGGCAGCGCGTGCGGCTGAGCAGATCGCGGAAGGCGCCCCGTCCCGCGCCGTACATCGCGTCCGCGACAACGTACAGCTCAGCGGCGGAGATGGCGTCCAGGTTGAGCAGGCGGGTGATGTGCTCGTAATAGGCCCAATTCGGATCAAAGCGCCGGATGAGATCGCGCTTGAGTGCCTGCTGATAGTCCATGAGATTGGGGCCGCGGCCCTGGCGCTGATTGATATCCAGCAGCATCTCCACCCGTTTGCACTGATCGGGCAGGGCCGAACCGCCAAAATTCGCCTTGAGTTTGATGCCGTTGTAACGCGGCGGGTTGTGGCTGGCAGTGATCATGACCCCCAGCTCGCATTGCATGTTCATCACGGCGTAAGAGACCACCGGCGTTGGGGTGTCGGAACGGGTGAGGTGGGCCACAATGTTGTTTCCCGCCATCACCCGCGCCACTTCAACCGCGTAACGGTCCGAAAGGAAGCGCGTATCAAAACCGATGACAACTTCTGGCGTCTGGCGCGTTGTGCTTTCCCACACGTAATCCGCTATGGCCTGGGCGACCAGGCGCACATTTTCAAAGGTAAAGGTATCGCTGATGACGGCGCGCCAACCGTCGGTCCCGAAATGAATGGCCATATCTCCTCCTGGTTTGAAAATTCACCGGGGAGCGCGCACGCTCCCCGGAACCAGCTTTAACTATACCTCAAACAGCGAAAAATGGTACCTGCTCAGGCTGCCGCTTGCCGGTCGGGACGACAGCCCTACGCCGCTCCGCCAGCGCCTGGGGATGCGCTGGCGACGGCATAAGCCTTCAGTCGCCAGACGCTGGATGGCTCTGAGCAGTTACGAAAAATGCAGAAGCCCCGCCCGGATTACAAATCGTAGTACAGCTCAATTTCGTAAGGATGGGGGCGATTGCGCACATCGCGATCCTCTTTGCGTTTCTGCGCCTCCCAGCGCTCCAGCAGATCGCGGTTGAAGACCCCTCCGGCCAGCAAGAAGTCGCCATCCTGAGCGAGCGCGTCCATAGCCCCATCGAGCGACGTAGGCAAGGCCTTGATGGCTGCGCGCTTCTCCGCGGGCCAGCTAAAGATATCATCATCAACCGGCCCAAAGCCCATGGCCGTCGGATCGAGCTGCCGCACCATGCCATCAATCCCGGCCATCAGTTGCGCCGCCATGGCCAGGTAGGGATTGCAGGTTGCATCGGGTGGGCGAAACTCGAAGCGTGCCGAATGGGGCTGATTGGCATATTTGGGGATGCGAATGGCCGCGCTGCGGTTGCCCAGGGAAAAGATCGCGCTGATGGGCGCCTCAAAGCCCGGCACCAGCCGGCGGTAGGAGTTGGTACTGGGATTGGTGAAGGCCATCACGGCCCCGCCGTGCTCCAGCAGGCCGGCCATGTAAGCGAAGGCCAGGCGGCTTAAAGTACCGTACCCCTGGGGATCGTAAAAAACATTCACCCCGTCCTTCCACAAGTTCTGATGGAAATGCATCCCCGATCCCGCCTCGCCATAGAGCGGCTTGGGCATGAAGGTGACGGTCATGGCCTGCTGGAAGGCAGTCATCCGCGCCACGTACTTGACCAGCATGGCCGCATCCGCCGCCTTGAGTGTGGGCAGCATGGGGGTCTCGATTTCGCACTGGCCCGGCCCCCCCACCTCGTGATGGTGATATTTGACCTCGATCCCCATCTGCATCAGATACAGGCTGATTTTCGAGCGCAGGTTGTAGAGGCGGTCCTGGGGCGGGATGGCGTGATACCCGCCGTGACGCGGGATCGTGTAGCCGCAGCCCATGCTCTGGCTTTGCCAGTCAGCCTCGCTGGACTCGACGCGGTACGAAGCCGCGTTCATCTTGTTCTCATACGCCACCTTATCGAAGACGTAGAACTCGAACTCCGGCCCCCACTGGCAGCTATCCGCCAGGCCGGTCGCGCGCAGGTACTCCTCAGCGCGGAGCAGGATGTTCCGCGGATCGTAGGGGAACAGCTCGCGGGTATCGGCCTCATGCGTGCGGCAAATGAAACTGAGGGTAGGCGCCTCCCAAAAGGGATCCATGAAGCCGGTTTGCAGGTCGGGGACCAGCACCATATCCCCGGCGCTGACCGACTTAAAGCCCACGCTAGACCCATCGAAGGCCACGCCCTCCTCCATCGTCCTGGCGTTGAACTGCAAGGCCGGGATAGTCACGTGATGCCAGCGGCCCCACAGATCGCAGAACTTCAGGTCCACCATTTCTATGCCGCGTCGTTGGATAAAGGCGATAGCGGCGTCAAGCGAATCAAAATGCGTCTCGCACATAGCAGCTCCTTTTAGTGATTTTTAAAAACTAACCACGGAACACCCAGAGGAACTTTTCTCATAGCGCCAAAACTTTTTCTCCCGCTTCCCTGGGCCCGGTGGTCATAGTTTGCCATGGCCGCAAAAATCATTTTGGCTGGACGGGATACCCGGCTCCAGCTGCTGACGCTTTTCAGCGGGCCTCCGCCTAGCCCCACCCCAAATCCGTGGCGCCGCGACGCCGTGAAGCCGGGGTCTGTTCATGCCCGTGCTCACGGTCGTGTTCGTGATCATGGTCGTGCTCGTGCTCGTGATCGTGGGCCTGCTGACTGTGTTCTTCAACCGCATCGAGCATCTGTCCGGAGAGCGCAGCCGCGGTAGCGGCAACCAGCGCCTCATTCTGTTCGGTGTGACGGGTCAATTCTGGGACCAAATCTTCCAGATCGGCGTCGGTTGCCCCTTCGGCGCGGCGGGCGAGCAACTCGCGATAAGCAGCGCTGCCGAACAGACCCTCAGCATCCTGCAGTCGGCCCGATTCCTGCAGCAGACGCGCCGCTGCTGCCAGATCATTCCCGGGCAGGCCGGCGGCCTGTTCGCGAATCTGTTGGGTGTGATGCTCCGCGCCATGTAAAACCGCCACCGCAGAGATGAGCTTTTCCACCTGCGTAGAACCGCAACGCGGGCAGGGCGGCGGCGGCGCGTCATACGTCCGCGCCAGATGGCGGAAACGGCCCTGACAGGCCGGACAATAATACTCGTAAACAGGCATACCTCCCCCTTACCCCAAAATCATTGTGAGTATAACCAAAGTCAAAAAAATCGGCAACTGCCTTTAATCGCCCGTACCGACGCCGTTAATCACGGGATTGACCTGCCAGCAGAATCGGATAAGATTGGGGGCGACGGGCTGCTTTCAATCCCCAGGCTGAAGCCTGGGTTACGAAGGTTACTGACCCCAGGCTGAAGCCTGGGCCACGAGGCCTGGGCTACGAAGGTTACTGACCCCAGGCTGAAGCCTGGGCCACGAGGCCTGGGCTACGAAGGTTACTGACCCCAGGCTGAAGCCTGGGCTACGAGGCCTGGGCTACGAAGGGCTGCGCTTAAATGATTTCGGGAAAGGCAGAGGAGATGACACGCTTTGCAGTTTCGGGCCTGATCAACGTTGAAACAACGCTCAAAATTGATAGTTTCCCCTTGGCCTACAACCCGGTCAATTACCTCTTTTTCGGCATCCAAAGCCGCGTTTCGGGCGTAGGCTACAACCTGACGCGGGCCCTGACCACGCTCGGCCATGAAGTCCGGTTACTTTCCCTCATCGGCGATGACCTGCCGGGACTGATGGTGCGCCAGACGCTGGCCCAGGATGGCCTGCCCGCCGACGATGTGCTGACGCAGACTGACCAGACAGCGCAATCGGTCATCCTCTACGATACCACGGGCCGACGGCAAATCCATGTGGACTTGAAGCGCATCCAGGAGGCGACTTATCCGGAGGAGCGCGCCCGCGCCGTCTTAGCCGCGTGCGATTGGGCGGTACTCTGTAACATCAACTTCTCACGCCCTTTACTGCATCTGGCTCACGCCCTGGGCCGGCCCATAGCTACCGACGTGCACACGATCGGGGTGCTGGAGGATGCCTACAACGCGGACTTCATGGCCGCGGCAACGGTATTATTCATGAGCGACGAAAGCCTGCCCGAAACGCCCGAAACCTGGGCCAGACGGGTGATGCGGCGCTATGGACCGGAGGTCCTGGTCATCGGTATGGGGGCGCGGGGCGCCCTCCTGGCGCTGCGTTCCGGGGAGACCCATCACGTGCCCGCCCAGTCCGTGCGGCCCATCGTCAACACCATTGGCGCAGGGGATGCCCTGTTTGCCGCCTTCTTGCACGGCTATGCCCGCACCGGGGAGGCGCTGACCGCGCTTGAGCGGGCCGTGCTCTTCGCCGGCTGGAAAATCGGCGTCGCCTCGGCGGCGGAGGGTTTTCTTGATGCGGCGGCGCTGGACGCCCTGTACGCGCGCTTTACTCGCCAATCATCTGCACAATCAGACGGCGGGAACGAGGGGCGGTATCAAAATCAATAAAGACGATCTGCTGCCAGGTGCCCAGGGTGAGCAGACCATCCACAAAAGGCACGGTGAGCGAGGGGCCGATGAGCGCCGCGCGCAAATGGGAATGGCCGTTGTCGTCACCCCAGCGCAGGTGATGGCGATAGGCCTGGTGCGGCGGTGTGATTTGGTCGAGGAGCTGTTGCAGGTCGTAAATCACCCCCTCCTCGTATTCCAGCGTTGTCACCCCCCCGGTTGACCCAGGGCAGAAGACGGTGACAATACCCGCGCGCAGGCCGCTGCGCGTGACCGTATCCTGAACAGCCAGGGTTATGTCGTAAACCGCACTGTTGCCCGCGGTCGAAAGGTTAATGGATTCGGTGACGACCATAGCCCCCTCCTTGTCGGATTGCCGGCCTCAGACTTCGCTCTTCCACTCAGCCCCATCGGGACGCACCTCTTTCTTCCAGATGGGCACAATCTGCTTCAGACGATCAATCGCGTAGCGCAGCGCGTCGAAGAGTTGCGGGCGGTGCGCCGCCGTAAGGGCGATGATCACCGCAGTCTCCCCGATCTCCAACCGCCCAATGCGGTGCACCAGAGCGATGTGGCGCACGTCAGGCCAGCGGACGCGGATTTCATCGGCAATCTGCTGCAGGGTCACCCTGGCCATGTCGGGATAGGCTTCATACTCCAGGTGCAAGGTCGGCTGTCCCTCACTGTTGTTGCGCACAACGCCGTGAAAAGTCACCAGCGCCCCGTTTTCCGGATCGGCCAGGCGCGCCAGAAGCGTCTCGGTCGCCAGGGGGGCAGTTGTGATTTCGATGATGGTCACGGGGTCCATTTACCCTCCTCCTACCGGCGGGATGCAGGCCACTTCATCCTCCGGCTGCAGGACGTAAGAGGATTCAACGTAGCGCAAGTTGACCGCCAGGCGCGTCCGTAAGGTCCTGAGCACCGGATACTCCCTGTGCAGCCTGGCTTCCAAATCCGCCAGGGTAGCGCCAACAGGCAGGGTCAGAGATAAGGCCTCCTGCCCCAGCATTTCGCGCGCCACCGCAAAGAAGCGCACGGTAACTCTTATCTTCTCCTCATCCATTTTTTGCACCTCCCCATCTCATTCTTACTTTTCATTCCTACCCGGCGGCTTCATCCGCATCCCAGGTGCCGCTCTTGCCGCCTGCTTTATGCACCAGGTGCAGGTTGGTGATGCGGATGGTCTTTTCGGCGGCTTTGGCCATGTCGTAGATGGTCAGGGCCGCGACACTGACGGCGGTGAGGGCCTCCATTTCCACGCCGGTTTTGCCGCGCGTGCGCACGGTAGCAATGACATGAATGCAGGAAGCGGCTTCGTCAATTTCAAACTGCACGTCTATGTGCGTGAGCAGGAGCGGATGGCAGAGGGGAATGAGGTGCGCCGTCTGTTTGGCCCCCAGGATACCGGCGACCTGCGCCGTGGTGAGGACATCCCCTTTGGGCAGGCCCTGTTCGATAATCAGGCGCAGCGTATCGGGGCGCATGTGGACTTCGCCACGCGCCACGGCCACGCGCTCCGTATCCGCCTTGTCCCCTACATCCACCATGCGGATGTGGCCTTCGTCATCGAGATGGCTTAAAGGCATAGCGACCTCCCCTTACCCACCGATTTGCGCCATGGCCCGGTCTTCAACGGCAACGCCCTGGGCGAGCTGATGGCCGGCCGGCTTGGCGAGAATGGCAGCGGCGATCAGCTCCGTCAGTTGCGCATCACTACAACCGGCGCGCAGTACGCTGCGCAGATCAAGTTCCCCTTCCCGCAACAGACAGAAGCGCAGCTTACCGTCCGCCGTCAGGCGCAGGCGATTGCAGGTAGCGCAGAAATGTTCGCTAACCGCGCTGATAAAGCCGATAGTACCGGGGGCGTTTTCCAGGCGGAAGGTGCGCGCCGGACCGGCACCGGTCACCTGGACGGGGATCAGCGGTCCGTAGACCGCCTCAAGTCGGGCGCGCATCTCCGCGGCCGTCACCAGGTGCGTTTTCCAGCCTTGCTGCTGAGCGACCGGGCCGATCGGCATCCATTCGATGAAGCGGACGTGCCAGGGGCGGGTGAGGGTTTGTTCGGCCATGGTCACGATCTCATCGTCATTCTGGCCGCGCATGACCACCATGTTGACCTTGAGCGGCGTCAGGCCGGCCTGCAGGGCCGCGTCAATGCCGGCCAGAACAGTATCCAGCTCACCCCGGCGGGTGATGGCCCGGAAGCGCTCCGGCTGGAGGGTGTCCAGACTCACGTTGACACGCTTGAGGCCGGCTTCGGCCAAAGCCTGGGCGTATTGGGCCAGCAGCGTACCGTTGGTCGTCATGGTCACTTCCTCAATGCCTGGCAGGGTCGCCAGAGCGTGCACCAGGCGCACTAGGTCCATTCGCACCAGCGGTTCACCGCCGGTGAGCCGTACCCGACGAATGCCCAGTCCCGCAGCCACGCGCACGATGCGTTCGATTTCCTCGTAACGTAGAATCTCCGCATGGGGACGAAAGGGGACACCCGCTTCGGGCATACAATAGACGCAGCGCAAATTGCAGCGATCGGTCACTGCAATGCGCAGGTAATCAATAGAACGAGCGTAAGTATCGCGCATGCCAGGCTCCCTTCAGCTAAAAAGGCGACATCCCC
>Ga0068707_1003991_pt1 | contig 10253 bp, 7 predicted proteins | sample YNPNPMetaG_FD_66600 | JGI IMG/M metagenome (GOLD analysis project Ga0068707, IMG submission 66600) | Anoxygenic and chlorotrophic microbial mat microbial communities from Yellowstone National Park, USA - YNP NP MetaG | ecosystem: Environmental > Aquatic > Thermal springs > Hot (42-90C) >... | reverse complement strand
TCCCCGGTCTGATAAGTGCTTGGGTAAACATCTGGTGTGCGGTCATTCGGCCAGCCGATAGAATCCTTGCCCTACGCTCTGGAAGCGAGGATCCGTCGCCAGGACAGCGAAGATCGGCCCCGGAGGGCAGCGGCGCAGGACGTTAACGGTGCTGTATATCGTTTTGGCATGAACCTGGCCCCCCTGGCTCAGGCCCGCCAGGTCCACAAAAAGCTCGTAGACCAGGTCGGCCAATGGCATCTCGGCGTAGGGTGGCGCGCTCCGCAACTGAAAGATTTCATTCAGTTGATCGGTGCTGATGATCATCTGCTCATCGTATTCGCAGGCCACCTCTTGCTTGCGCAACTGGATGTCGAGCCGGGAGCCAACCACCTGGCCCCAGCGTGCCCATTCCCGGCGCATCCGGCGAGGGCGAAAATCTACCACGATCGCATTCGACCCTTCCTGGCGCGTCAGGGTGATATAGGCACCGGCCGGCAGCTTGTGCTGGTCGAACCAGGAGCGCAAGCCCGCCACATAGCGGCCTTCTCGGACAACCCACCCCAAGAACTGCTGACCCCAGCGTCCGTCCACCAACTGCACCATGGTGCGCTCCCCAGAACCTGTGGGGAAGAAAGATCGCGCCCGATGATTAAGGGGCAAGGTGCCAGAAACCCTGTGAGGGTAGGTCAGGGTGAGGGTGACGGAGGGAATGGTCGCCCGCAGCGTGTCGACCTCCCCTTGCATGGCCTCTGTCCACTCATCGTCAAGCTCCCACTCGAGCTGGAGCAGCTCCACCGGCAATGCATCGCGCTCGTAGGAGATGGGTTGATAGCGCAAGGCCACCGGTATCTCCAGGGCCTCTGGAGGTTCCAGGCGGCGCAGGAACCAGCGATGAGTGCGATCAGGGCCCACCTGGTCAAAGCGGTCATCTCTGGCCAGGGCGGCATGTATAGAAAACGTCAAGATATCGGGGTTGATCTCCGCAGGCAGGTCAAGCTCCTTGAGCAAAGCCCCCGTGTCCACCGGCGCGCCGCGCATCTCAATCAGGGCCTCGGCGATATTGAGGTGGCCGATATGGATATCGGCCAGCATGCCGCGCAGCATCCAGCGGTCCTCGAAGGAGACAACCTCGTCCCACTGGGCCAACTGGGCCCGCAAGACTTCAGGCACGTGGCTGGCCACCGTTTGGAGCAGCTTTTCTGGTGACGCCACATCGTAAGGTCCCAGCAGGTCGGTAACCTCGGCATTGAGTTTATGAGGGGCTTCCAGCCCGGCTGCGAAGCTGCGCTGATGCTGGCCGGGGCCGAAGTCTACCGTAATTACATCAAAGGGGTCGTATTCGGGATTGCGCCCCGGGCGGATGCTCACCACCTGGCCCAGGCGGAAGTCCAGGGCGGGGAAGATCAGTTTGTCGCCGACGGCATAACGGTTTCTGGGCTGATAGAGCTTGCCCTGTGCCAGCTCGGCTCGCAACTCGGCCTCTTCGCGTCGGCACCGTTCGCCTACGAGGGCTACGGCCAGTTCTTGAGTTGCTAGAGGGTGTTCTGCCTCCAATAACAGGTCGTGGATGAACACCATATCATCCTGAGTCAGGCGGAACTCCTGCCAATACTCAGGGGTCTGGGTCTTACGTTGGATCACGAACCAATCTCCTGCCATCCTGTAGCGAGAATAATGAACCAATCAATAAGTATACCAGTATTACGCCAACTGGCCAAATAAGCCCCCCACCGGGCTTATACAGCAGTGCTGTCCACGCCCTCAATGTGCCTCAACGCCGACTCCTTTCCTCCTCGCCCGATGCCTGATGCCTGAGCCAGGGCTCGAAGTGTTCCAGGTTGCTGCCCCCCACAAACTCGCGCAGGATCGAATTGTCGGGGATGGGGTCAATGGGTATTGGCTCGAACCACTGGAGGAAAGCCAGGAGCCGTTTGGCCTCCACATAGCCGGGCTTGCCGGGCTCGACCTGCAGCAGCAACGGCTCGGCCAGCGTCTTGAGCGCCGAAAGCTCATACACCAGTGCCGAGTTGAACATCACATCCGCATTCTCCTGGTACGGAAAGATCAGCTCGCGCTCACCCCGATGGACGCTCTCCCAGCGTTCAATGGTCTCGGCAGCCTGGTAGCCACGGGTGCGCGCATCGCGCACGATGCGGCGGATCAGGCGGGTATCGGTGGTGGAGATACGGTTGTAACGGTCTATGTTGAGCTGCGTCAGGGCCGAGAGGTAGATGCGGTAGATGCGCTCTGGCGGGATATCAGGCACCAGGCGGGGGTTAAGGCCGTGAATCCCTTCCACGAGCAGGATGTGATCGGGGCCCAACTGGATGGTGGCGCCTGGCTCGCGCCTGCCACTGATAAAGTTGAAACGGGGGAGTTGCACCTCCTTGCCGGCCATGAGTTGCAGCAGTTGCTGGTTGAAGAGCTTCAGGTCCAAAGCCTCCAAGACTTCGAAGTTGTAGTTGCCGTCGGCATCGCGCGGGGTGAGCTCCCTGTCAATAAAGTAGTTATCCATTTCAATGGCCACAGGCCGGATGCCGTTGGCCAGGAGCTGGACAGCCAGACGTTTGGAGAAGGTGGTCTTGCCCGAAGAGGAGGGGCCAGCGATCAGCACCAGTCCCACCTCATGGCGCCTTTCGGTGATCTGGGTGGCAATCTGAGCGATGCGCTGCTCGTGCAACGCCTCGGCCACCAGGATGATCTCGTTAGTGCGGCCGGCCCGGATGGCCTCGTTCAGAGATCCTACATCTTCGATGCCCAGAAGACGGAGGGTCTGGCCATACTCGCGGAAGACGTGGATCAGCTTGGGATACTCTACCACCGGCTCCAGTTCCAGGCTATAGCGAGGGGGAAAGCGCAGGATAAAGCCCGGCGGGTAGTGGTGGAGCGCGAAATAGCGCAGGTAGCCTGTAGAGGGCACCATATAGCCGTGGAAGTAGCTGCTGAACCCACGCAACTCGTACAACACCAGGTACTCTTTACTGCGATGCTGGAGCAGACGCACCTTATCGTATTCACCGCGCTCCTCAAAGAGGGCAATAGCGTCGGCCAGCGGTACCCGTTGCTTGCTGATCGGCACGTCGGCGGCCACGATCTCCCGCATGTGAGCCTCGATTTGGGCCAGCTCTTGCGGGCTAAACGGTGGCCGGCCCTCTACTTCACAGTAGTACCCGCCGAAGGTCACCGAGTGATCAACGTGGAGCCGGGCCTCTGGAAAAAGCTCATGCACAGCCACCACCAGCAAGAAGGTCAACGAGCGCCGGTAGATGCGACTGCCATCGCGGTCGTCCATGCCCAAAGGGACGACATCCACATCCCGGTCAATGTGGTAGGTTAGCTCGCGTAACTCGTGGTTGATCAGCGCCGCAACGATGGGGAAGCGCCACGGCTTATCCCGGCCGGCGGCCTCCACATAGGCCATCAGCGGTGTCCAGACCGGGCCCTCATACACACGGCCATCGGCAAAGCGCACCTGCGCTGTCGTGCGCGGGGTGGCAGGGTAGACCTGGGCCGCGCTGGCGCCACTGGATTGCTCTGGAAGCGACCACTGGTAAACACCCCTGCGCGATGCAGACGGATCACTATTATGCTCCATGTTCAAAGCTCTCCGCTCTCCCTAAACACTATTCCAACCCCTCTATGATACCATCTGAGACGTGATTATCCCCTCATCATAGCTCATCTCCAGCCGGGCTCCGGGCTGCAACACCATGAAATCTGTATCCCAATCCCCTTCCAGCAGCCGGCGGATCAGTATCAGATCACCTGCCATCTTTTCGAAGGCCCACCCGCGGCGAGCAGCGTCGGAGCGGGCCTTTTCCTCCACAGCGCGACCATCGGCCACACCCATCTCGATGTAGACCGCGCGCTGATAGTACTTCTGCCACGCCCCCAAGACCTCCATCAGGTAATCAGCGTTGTCCTGGCCGTACTTCTGCACATATTCTTCGTAAGTCTTCTGCAGGTCGCTGCTCGGGCCCGAGCCAAGCGCCAGGGTGCCGGCCTGACCGTCATCCCGTTCGATATAGTCCTGCGCGTACCAGTAGGTGCCCGGACAGCGCTCAAATTGCTCGCGATAACGCTGGCGGCTGCCCAGAAACAGGGTAATGCAATCGTGGGCGCGTGGGATCACCACAGGAATGGCTCGTGCTGTAAGGCCGGCGGTGGCCTGCCCGCACAACCCATAGCCCATGACAATGGCATCATAGGGATAGGGCCCGGCCGAGAGGGCGTCTATCCGCGCTTGCAGCCGCGCTCGCAGGTCAGCCGGCTTGTCGTGCAGGCCGCGGCGCAACAACTCGATATCAACGATATGGGGCGAGCGGGCCGCACACAGATAAAGCGGCCGCGCCAATACCTCACAGGCCAGACAGATCAGACGCATCGGCAAATTCCTCCACTTTTTGTACTGCGGCCTCCGTATCGCCGTTGGTTGCAGCATGGCGGCTGTAAATGACTAATGCGATGGACGTGCCAGGCGATAGATCCCCATATGGAACTGGCCGCAGTGCTGGCGATTATCCCATTCTAACACAGGGCACGCCCATGGGCCAACACTCACAGCCGTTGGCTCAGGCTGCCAGCTCGCCGCCATCGGCTTCAACCGATGGCACGAACTCGTTTCCGACGGCCTCTGCCTGTCTGAGCAGCTCCACAAAAACGATGAAAACGATTTGACAAATCCCTGCCACGCTGGTATAGTGGGCCCCACAACTGAATAGCGCCGCAACTCTTATCCAGAGAGGCAGAGGGACCGGCCCAATGAAGCCTCGGCAACCCGGTAAGACATGGCAATGAGGCCTGTGCTACGTTAGGGTGCCAATTCCGGCAGACTTGATCTGGAAGATGAGAGGGAGGTGAGTCAGAGCTGCTCATCCCCAGTCGCGGGTTATCTGGGCTCAGATGCCAGATAATCCGGGCGGAGTCGCCAGATTGGGGATTTTTTTATTTTGTCGTCTTCGCAGACGAATACTCTGCCAGCCCAAACGCAGACGCCCTCTCACCCAGACGTGGAGAGGGCGTTAATTTTCCAGTGACCAATTCCGGGAAGGAGAACCCAGGCCATCATGTCCAGCGAACGCGTTTTCGGTTTCACCACTCGACAGCTCCATGCCGGCCAGCGGCCTGATCCTACCACTGGCAGCCGGGCCGTGCCGATCTACCAGACCACCAGCTACCAGTTCCGGGATACAGAGCACGCCGCCAACCTCTTCGCCCTGAAAGAGGCCGGCAACATCTACACCCGCATCATGAATCCTACCAGCGATGTCCTCGAGCAGCGCATGGCCAGCCTGGAAGGCGGGGTGGGCGCGCTGGCAGCCAGCAGTGGACACGCAGCTCAGACGATGGCGATCCTGACCCTGTGCGGGGCAGGTGACCATATCGTCAGCAGCAGCCGGCTTTACGGAGGCACCTTCAACCAATTCAATTACACCTTTCCCCGCCTCGGCATCGAGGTTACCTTCGTGGATCCCAGTGACCCCACATCCTTCCGCCGCGCGATCCGGCCCAACACGAAGATCCTCTATGGCGAGACCTTGGGGAACCCTGACATCAGCGTCTTCCCTTTCGAGGAGGTGGCGGCTATCGCGCGCGAGGCGCGCATCCCACTGATGATTGACAACACCTTTGCCACCCCCTACCTCTGTCGGCCTTTCGAGTGGGGGGCAAATATCGTCGTCCATAGCACCACCAAGTTCCTGGGCGGCCACGGTACCACCATTGGTGGGATCATTGTGGACGGCGGCAACTTCGACTGGACCAGCGGCCGTTTCCCCAACTTCACCACACCCGACCCCTCCTATCACGGCCTGGTCTATGCCGACCTGGGGCCAGCCGCCTTTATCATCAAGGCGCGGGTGCAGATCTTGCGCGATGTGGGGGCCTGCCAGGCCCCCTTCAATAGCTGGCTGACCCTGCAGGGGATCGAAACCCTCAGCCTGCGCATGGAGCGGCACGTGGCCAACGCGCAGCGGGTGGCCGAGTTCTTGGAGGCCCATCCGGCTGTGAGTTGGGTGACCTATCCCGGCCTGCCGAGCCACCCAGATCACGCGCGCGCTAAGAAATACCTGCCCAAAGGGGCAGGCGCTGTCCTGGGTTTCGGCATCAAGGGCGGAGTGGCAGCCGGCCGTAAGTTCATTGAAAGCCTGCGCCTGTTCAGCCACCTGGCCAATGTGGGCGACGCCAAGAGCCTGGCCATCCACCCCGCCAGCACCACACACAGTCAGCTTAGCGAGGAGGAGTTGCGCATCGCTGGGGTAACCCCCGATTTCATTCGCCTGAGCATCGGCATTGAGGATATTGAAGATATCCTGTGGGACCTGGACCAGGCCCTGGCCGCAGCGACGCGAGGGTGACGGGGGTTGGGGTGGGGCCCTAAAGCTGCCGCTCAAGGCCCTTACCTCTCCCTCTGCCCCCTCTCCTCTCCCGCTCGCCTTTGGCGGCAGGAGAGGAGAGGAGGAGAAAAGGGTTTTTGTGACGGTGGCCCTTGGCCGCCGTCACAAAAACCTCTCTTGTTTATTCTTCCTTCTCCCATGGCCGCAGGCCAAGGGCCACGTCCCGAGGGGTAGAGGGGGTGAGGGGCAGTGAAGGCCCAGGGAGACAGAAAGCATATATTGTGAGTTGCGTCTAATCACAGTGAAAGCCCTGATTGGGGGGAGGACTATGGCAGAGCATGGACTGGGCATCGTGCAGACGCAATATTATACCTTCGCCCAAGATCAGCCTTTTGTGCTGGAGAGCGGCGCAACGTTGAGCCCGGTTACCCTGGCCTATGAGACCTACGGCCGGTTGAACCGCGAGCGTTCCAACGCGGTGCTGATCCTTCATGCGCTGAGCGGCGGCGCGCACGCGGCCGGCTATGATGCTAACGGCAAGCTTGGCTGGTGGGACGACTGCATCGGGCCAGGCAAGGCATTTGACACTGACCGCTTCTTCGTGATCTGCAGCAATGTGCTGGGGAGCTGTTACGGTTCCAGCGGGCCGAGCAGCATCAACCCAGCTACCGGCAAACCGTATGGGCTGCGTTTTCCAGTGGTGACCATCGGCGATATGGTGCGCGCCCAGGTTGCCCTGATAGATCACCTGGGCATTGAAAAGTTGCTCTGTGTGGCCGGCGGCTCGATGGGAGGGATGCAGGCCCTCGAGTGGGCAGCCCACCATCCCCAGCGGGTGAAAGCGGCCATCCCGCTGGCCACCACTGCCCGCACCAGCCCCATGCTGATCGCCTTCAGCGAGGTGGGCCGTCAGGCGATCTATGCCGACCCCAACTGGCAGGGCGGCGATTACTATGAAAACGGCCGGCGCCCCGATGCCGGCCTGGCCGTGGCCCGCATGATCGGCCATATCACCTACCTCAGCGATCAGTCCATGCACCAGAAATTCGGCCGCCGCCTCCAGGACCGGGAACGCTATGGCTACGACTTCGCCACCGAATTCCAGGTGGAGAGCTATCTGAAGTATAAGGGCCAGGCCTTCACCCAGCGCTTCGATGCCAATAGCTATCTCTACATCACCAAGGCCATGGACTACTTCGACCTGAGCGTGCCCAACGGCCTGGCAGCGGCGTTTGCCAACTCAGCCCATATCAAGTTCCTGGTAGTCAGTTTCACCAGCGATTGGCTCTACCCCTCTTATCATAGCAAAGAGCTGGTCTCGGCCCTCACCGCCGTGGGCGCTGACGTGACCTATCTCGACATCGAAAGCACGTGGGGGCACGACGCGTTCCTGCTCGAGGTGGAGACGATGACGAAGCTGATCAGCAGCTTCATGGATCGCCTGGCCGCCGAGGAGGGCATCGCCTGAAGGCTGCTGCCAAGGCGCATGCAGAGGGATGGGGCTGAACCCCCGCGCTGAGAGAGCAAGGCCCCGTCGGGATCGGAATTAGCCCGTAGGGCTTTGCTATCTTAGCCCAGAACTGAAGCTCTGGGCAGTTTGGAGAGAGGCTTTGCTGATCCGACGACAGAAACCCGCTCATCAGAGCCCACGGGGCAGAATGACCGAGCTGCGCCCCGACCTGCAAATCATCGCCAGTTTCATCCCGGATGGCTGTCGGGTGCTGGACCTGGGCTGCGGCGATGGCGCACTGCTGGACTATCTGGTGCACCAGAAAGGGGTCAAAGGAAGGGGGATCGAGTTAAGCGAGACAGGCGTGCTGGCCTGCGTGCGCCGCGGGCTCAGCGTGCGGCAGGGAGATCTTCAGGAGGGGCTGGGGGACTATCCTGACCGCAGCTTCGACTACGTCGTATTGAGCCAGACTCTGCCCTTCCTCGACGACCCGGCCATGATCCTGCGCGAAATGCTGCGGGTGGGAGAACGCGCCATTGTGAGCTTTCCCAACTGGGGCTACTGGCGCTGTCGGCTGGAGCTCCTCTTCACCGGCCGCATCCCCAGAGCACCTGACCTCCCCCAGCCCTGGTACGAGAAGCCGCGCTGGCAGGCTTTCACCATCACCGACTTTGCCCAGTTCTGTCGCCAGACCGGCATCCACATTGCCCGCCAGGCCTACCTCACCAACGGCCGGCGTGTGCATATCATCAAGTTCACCAACCTGCTTTCCACCACAGGGGTGTTTGTGCTGGAAAAGAGCGCACCCACGGGGTGACCACCCTGCCCTCTCAGTGCGCCTGGCCCACGCCCAGGCCGGCCATCAACCCAAAGCCGGCCAGGCGCAGCGCTGACCCCACTATCAGCGCGGGCACGATGCCGAAGGTGTCGGCCAGGGTTGAGCCAACAAGGGGACCCAGAAAAGTAGCGATATAGACGGTGGTCTGATAGATGCCGATATAAGCCGGCTGCTGCTCTGCCGGGCAGGTACGCAATGCGACATCGAAAAACACCAGGTCGACCCCTGCCGCAAACAACCCTGCCATGCCAGCCCATATCACCAGCAATTCCACCCGGTGGGTGAGCGCGGTCAGCAAGGGGTAGAAACTCAGTCCCATGGTGGTGACCAGCAATACCCACCGCACTCCTCGTTGCTGCGATGCGCGTGTCCAAAGAAAATAGGCCACCATGGTGATGATCGTCTGCACACCATTGATGGCACTGATCGCCGTATCCGAGGCGCCAACATTGCGTACCCAGTAGATGGGGAAAAGCGGTGCCGCCAGGGCCAGCCCCCAACGGTACACAAGCTGGCTGATGGCAAAGCGCACAAATGGGCGGTTGGCACGCAGGGACCTGCCGTGCTGACGCAACCCCTGCCACAAAGACTCCTGAGAGAGAGGTTCTTGAGACGGCGGCAGCCTGATACTGCTGGAGAAAACCAGGCTGATCACCGCCCCGATGGCCGAACCAATGAACACCACCTGGTAATTCAGCGGGAACTCATATAGCTTCAACACCTGGCCTACCAACGCCACCGTCAGAGCATTGGTCAGTCCCAAGGTGGACCAGCGCCAACTGATCAGGGTCAGGCGCCCGCCCGGGCCGCCTACCCGCCCCATGACTACCGTAAACGCCACCGAAACCACCGTTTGCGGCAGGGTGGCAGCCGCCCAGATCAGGATGATCGCCTCGGGCCGGTGGTCATGGACCAGGAACGGCACCAGGCCTGTGAGCACGTAGCAGGAGAGCACCAGGAACCGAGCACCGGCAAACCAGGGCACAATGTTGCGCCGGCGGGCCAGGAATTCACCCACCGGGATGGCCAGTACCATCCCTGTCAGAGAGGGCATGGCCGTCAACAGCCCAACCAGGAAGTTGGATGCCCCCAGCCGCACCAGGAAAACAGCCAGGAAACTGCCCACCCCGGCTGTGATCCCCACCCCTATGGCATCAATCAACACATTGCGCTGGTTGACCTGCTCCGGGGAGATGGGGCGAAAAAGGATCTGTTGCAGTGGAGCCTGGTGATAGCTATTGCGCGACAACCCAGCTTGAGCAGAAGGCACAAAGGCTGGTTGCTCAGGGTCGCGAGTTGCCCTGTGGAAAGCAGCAGCGCCGTGTGCTCTAGCTGCGCAAAAATCGGCCAATGATCGGATCAGGGACGGAAGTTTAGGCCCATGCATGATGACTATAACCGGGTACAGTATATCATGGATGAGCCTGCCACTTGAAATGTAAGGAGGCTCATGTCTAGTGCTTTGTAAAGCTGGATTCTACACTTTCCGGATTGACCCCCACCCCCGGCCCCGCCCCCTATCAGGGGGCGGGGAGATCGGTATTAAGGGGGTTTCTGGGGCGGCTTCGCCGCCCCAGAAACCCCCACACTTGGGATTTCCCCCGCTCTCCCCTGGGAGGGGAGAGCGGGGGAAAGGGGGTGAGAGGGG
>Ga0068707_1003990_pt1 | contig 10253 bp, 5 predicted proteins | sample YNPNPMetaG_FD_66600 | JGI IMG/M metagenome (GOLD analysis project Ga0068707, IMG submission 66600) | Anoxygenic and chlorotrophic microbial mat microbial communities from Yellowstone National Park, USA - YNP NP MetaG | ecosystem: Environmental > Aquatic > Thermal springs > Hot (42-90C) >... | reverse complement strand
CGGCTCAGCAGCGCACCGAGCAGCAGGTCCGGGAGTTGGCCGCGGCTCAGCAGCGCACCGAGCAGCAGGTCCGGGAGCTGGCTGCCGCTCAGCAGCGCACCGAGCAGCAGGTCCGGGAGTTGGCCGCGGCTCAGCAGCGCACCGAGCAGCAGGTCCGGGAGTTGGCCGCTGCTCAGCAGCGCACTGAGCAGCAGGTCCGGGAGTTAGCTGCGGCTCAGCAGCGCACCGAGCAACAGGTTCGGGAGCTGGCTGCGGCTCAGCAGCGCACCGAGCAGCGACTGGAAGACTTGATCGCCGTGCAGCAGCGCTTTGAGGTGCGTCTGGAGCGGCTGGAGAACAAGATGGCCCAGGTTGACGGCCGGACGCTGGAGCAACAATATCGTGAGAGAGCCCCCGCATATCTCGGTCGGTTGCTGCGCGAGACGCGCGTGATCGGCCCAAGCCAGTTGCAAAAAGAAATTGAGCCCTATCTCTCGGACGATGAGCTGGCAGATGCGATGTTGACAGATATGGTGCTCTCTGGTCAGCCTCGCTATCAGCCCCAGGTCGGCGACATCTGGCTGGCCGTTGAGATTTCCTCCGCGGTGGATGTCGAAGATGTAGCGCGTGCTGTGCGGCGTGCGGCTTTGCTACGCCGGGCCGGCCGTCCTGTCATCCCCATGGTCGCCGGCGAGAGAATGACCCCAGATGGCGAGGAGGAAGCGCGGCGCCAGAAAGTGGCTATGCTTCAAGATGGGCATACCTCGGGGTGGGACGAGGCCCTGGCAGAATGGGCGCCCCAGATCCCGTAGATGGTTCTGGCTGGTGGCCGGCCAGGAGATCAGCCAATCCCCAGGGTAGTTCTTGGCGACATATGAGATGCTGGCCGGCCCAAAGGATGCCTTGGATCTCCAACACCAGACCACGAAGGGTCTGGTAACTATTCAGGCCGATTGAAATCGCCCGTGGTGGGTACTTTGTGCCTGGTGTCGGCCTCCGCCGACACCCTTCATGTATGATCGTGAGAGAGGTCGGCGAAGGCCGACCACTGGCCGCAGGCCCCAAAAGGGTGACTTCCAGTCACCGCTGAATAGTTACTTTCTTTGTCATCCTATTGGCTGGCCATAGCCGCGATCACCTCTGCCGGTTGCATTGCCTCGCGGCCGGCCAGCACCCGCCGCAGGAACTGGCCAGTATACGACTTCTCTACCCTGGCCACCTGTTCAGGGGTACCCTCTGCGATCACATAACCTCCCGCATCGCCCCCCTCTGGCCCAAGGTCAATCACCCAGTCCGCACACTTGATCACGTCCAGGTTGTGCTCGATCACCACCACGGTGTTGCCCTGGTCTACCAGCCGGAAGAGGACATTGAGCAGTTTCTGGATATCCTCGAAGTGCAGGCCCGTCGTTGGCTCGTCCAGGATGTAGAAGGTGCGGCCAGTAGCCCGCCGGCTTAGCTCCTTGCTGAGCTTCACGCGCTGAGCTTCACCGCCCGACAAAGTAGTGGCCGGTTGGCCAAGCTTGATGTAGCCCAGCCCCACGTCGGCCAGGGTTTCCAACTTGCTGCGGATCGCCGGGATATTCTGGAAAAAGGCCAGCGCTTCGTCTACGGTCATGTCCAGTACATCGGCAATGCTCTTGCCCTTGTACTTGATCTCCAACGCTTCCCGATTGTAGCGTCGGCCATGGCAGACCTCGCAGGGGACATAGACATCGGGCAGGAACTGCATCTCGATGCGGATGATGCCATCACCCTGGCACGCCTCGCAACGGCCCCCCTTGACGTTGAAGCTGAAGCGGCCGGCTTTGTAACCCCGCATGCGCGATTCGGGCAGGGAGGCGAACAGGTCACGGATAGCAGTAAACACGTTGGTGTAGGTGGCCGGGTTAGAGCGCGGGGTTCGGCCAATGGGTGACTGATCTATATCCACTACTTTGTCAATGTGCTCGATACCCTCGATGGCATCATGGCGGCCTGGCTTTTCTTTGGCCCGATACATGTGCATGGCCAAGGCCTTGTACAGCACTTCCACCACCAGGCTCGACTTGCCGCTCCCACTGACCCCGGTCACGCAGATCAACTTGCCCAGGGGAAAGCGGACATCAATGTGCTTCAGGTTGTTTTCACTGGCGCCCCGCACGATCAGGTACTGGCCGTTGCCTGGCCGGCGTATGGCCGGCACGGCGATCTGTTTGTCCCCGCGCAGGTAGGCAGCCGTCAGGCTATCTGGGCAGTGGATGAACTCCTGCGTCGGGGCCGAGCAGACCACATAGCCTCCTGCCTCGCCGGCACCGGGCCCCAGGTCCACGATCCAGTCTGCGGCGCGCATGGTCTCCTCGTCGTGTTCAATTACCAATACGGTGTTACCCAGGTCGCGCAGTCCGAGCAGGGTCTGGATCAGCCGTGCGTTGTCCCTCTGGTGCAGCCCAATGCTGGGCTCATCGAGGATATAGAGCACCCCCATCAGTTGCGAGCCGATCTGAGTGGCCAGCCGGATACGCTGGGCCTCACCTCCCGATAAGGTGGCAGCCATCCGGTCCAGGGTCAGATAGTCCAGCCCCACGTCCACCATGAAGCGCAGTCGGGCATGGAGCTCCTTCAAGATCTGCCGGGCAATGGTGTATTCTCGTTGGCTGAGCGGCGAGTCGGGAGGTACCTGCTCGGTGGAACCGATGCGGCTTGTCACCTGCCGCGCGTCCTGCAGGGAGCCATCTCCGCCCGACCGATCACTGTGCACCCCGGCCAGAGTCTCCACCCAGCGCATCGCCTCTGTGACAGTGAAATGGCTGACCTCGTCTATATTGCGGCCTAGAATGGTGACGGCCAGGGCCTCGGGGCGCAGGCGTTTCCCACCGCAGGTGGGACACGGCCGGCTGGTCATGAAGCGTTCTAACTCGCTGCGGATGTAGTCAGAAGTGGTCTCGCGGTAGCGGCGCTGTAAGTTCGTGATCACCCCTTCGTAGGTGGTCTGAAAACGCCGCTCGAAGCCATCCTGGCTCGTGTAGCGAATCTCCACCACCTCATGCTGCCTGCCACCGTAAAGAATGATATCCAGTTGGTGCTTGCTGAGCTCACGCACCGGAACGTTGAAGGGGATGTGATAGTGCTCGGCCGCTGCCTGGAGCAGAGCATGATAGTAGTTCTGGGTCTCGCGGTCCCAGGGCCTGATGGCGCCCTGGGCCAGGCTTTTGCTTTTATCCGGGATGATCAGGTCGGGGTCAAATTCCATCATGCTGCCCAGGCCGGTGCAGGTTGGACAGGCCCCGTGTGGGCTGTTGAAGCTAAAGGTGCGCGGCTCAATCTCGGGCAGGCTGATGCCGCACACGGGGCAGGCAAAGCGCTCGGAGAAGAGCCGATCGCGCGGCTTCTCCGGGTCGCTGACATCGGAGACCAGCATGATGCCACCCCCGAGCCGCAAAGCCGTCTCCACCGAGTCGGCCAGGCGCGCCCTTTCATCGGCTGCTGTACCCTCGGCGAGCTGGCGGATGATCAGGCGATCCACAACCGCTTCGATGGTGTGGCTCTTGTAGCGATCCAGCTCGGGCGGGTTTTCAACCTCGCATAGCTCCCCATTGACGCGCACCCGCACGAAGCCGGCTTTGCGGATATCATCGAAGATGCCCTTGTGCTCACCTTTGCGGTCCATCACCAGAGGCGCTAAGACTAAGAGGCGACTGCCCTCAGGGTAAGCCAGGATGTTGTCTACGATCTGCTCCACGGTCTGGGCACTGATTTCGCGGCCGCATTGGGGGCAGTGAGGCACCCCGATGCGCGCGAAAAGCAAGCGCAGATAGTCGTAGATCTCGGTTATAGTGCCCACGGTGGAGCGCGGGTTGCGACTGGCCCCGCGCTGGTCAATAGAGATGGCTGGGCTGAGCCCCTCGATCTGATCCACATCCGGCTTTTCCATCAGCCCCAGGAACTGACGGGCATAGGCCGACAATGACTCCACGTAGCGCCGCTGTCCCTCGGCGTAGATGGTGTCGAAGGCCAGGCTCGATTTGCCAGACCCGGACAGGCCAGTGATCACGATCAGCTTATCACGGGGGATTTCCAGATTAATGTTCTTCAGGTTGTGTTCGCGCGCGCCGCGTATGATCAGTTTATCTTGCGCCATATCGTTCCTCAACAGGCCATCCCTAGATGCCTGCAAACACGTCTACCCAAGTATCTCCCCACAGGAACACTATATTCTACCACGCTCTCCAGCACAAGGCGAATCTGGCCTGGGACAGGGTGTGTCCCAAAATCGTCGGGAACTTGGTCCGGACGTAACCAGCAACTGTAGTGCAGGCCGCCAGGCCTGTATTCGCAGGCTGACCGCCTGCGCTACAGATGTAGCGCAAACGGCTAGGCCGACATTCACAAACATCCCCAGCGGGTAGGCGAGGGCATTGCCCTCGCCTACCCAGCAGCCAGGGCTTATCCGTATCTTATGTCTGATGAAAAGGCTCGTAGTGAGCCACGAAGCGAAGGGGCGAGGCATGCCTCGCCCGTACTGGCTTCCAAAAGACCTAGAGAACGGCACTCCGCTGGTGCTCCGTGCCTAACTACTAACGGCCCGACAAAATTGCGACACACCCCTGGGACAAGGGGCAGGGCCCTATCAAAGGCAGGGGGATAGGTATTGTATGTGTCTGCCCGGGTGGTTTCCCAAGGGGGTGTTTTTGACACGGCCCACGTGTGTGCTATACTTTGAGACGCAATCAGCACCTTCGGGGCAGAGTGAGGCTCAGCGGCGTAAAATGCCGTCTGAGGCAATTCTCGACCGGCGGTATGGCGTGAGAGCCGAGCCCGCGAGTCTCTGACTTCACGTTAGGGACAGATCCGGTGAAAAGCCGGGGCCGACGGTATAGTCCGGATGGGAGAAGGTCGGCAGAGGTTACCGCGCTATTAGCGCGGCATACAGTTGTCTTATGCCCCGAGGTCATGACCTCGGGGCTTTTTTTATAGCAATGACACTGCAAGAGCTTTGGCGTATGCCTACCCGGGCAGGCAAGCGCCTGCTGCGGGTTGACATGGTCCTGGTGCCGCTGGCCCTTACCCTTTTCCTGCTGGGCTGGGACCTGCTGGTGCGCTGGCAGGGCTATCCCCCCTTTATCCTGCCCAGCCCCGGCAGGGTGTGGGCGCGTCTGCAGGCGCTGCTGGCTGACGGCACCTTGTTGTTCCACGCGCGGGTAACCCTGGGCGAGATCTTCGGCGGCCTGGCATTGGGGCTAAGCCTGGCCACCGCCATCGGGTATGGCCTGGCCAAGTCACCTCTGCTGGAGCGTGTCCTGTCGCCCTATATTGTGGCTTCGCAGGCCGTGCCGATCGTGGCGCTGGCCCCCCTGCTGGTGATCTGGTTTGGGTTTGGCGGGTTGTCCAAGGTGCTGGTCTGTGCCCTGACCGTCTTCTTCCCCGCCCTGGTCAATACTATCGTCGGCATCCGCTCTGTAGAGCCGGACCTGCGGGCGCTGATGCGCTCACTGCAGGCCAGCCGCTGGCAGACTTTTACCCTGCTCGAAGTGCCGGCTGCCCTGCCGGTGCTCTTCGGGGGCCTGAAGGTCTCGGTGACGCTGGCTGTCATCGGCGCGGTGGTGGGGGAATTTGTCGGCGCGGATCGGGGGTTGGGGTTTCTGATCAACCTGGCACGCGGTATCCTGGATACACCCATGCTGTTCGTGGCCCTCTTCAGCCTGGTCCTGATCGCCCTGGGGCTGTACACCGCAGTGGTGCTGATCGAGTATATCGTGCTGAAATGGCGACGGGTGGAGTAGCTGAACTTGCCCGGAACAGGAGGCATCAAGTCATGAAGCTTATTTCGTGCGCACTTCTTATCTCCATGGTAGTGCTGGCTGGTTGCTATCCGGCCTTGCCTCAGGCACCCTCGGGAGCGGCCAGCCCGGTGCCCTCGCCCGCCCTGACCAGGGTTGTCCTGGCGATGGGCTACATCCCGAGCGTCCAGTTCGCTCCCTTCTACGTGGCGCAGGCGCGCGGTTATTTCAGAGAGGCCGGCCTGGACGTGGTCTTCCGCTATGGGTTCGAGTCGGACTTGCTCAAGTTGGTGGGCACGAACGAGCTGCAGTTCATGATTGGCAGCGGCGAGGAGGTGATCCTGGGGCGGAGCCAGGGCCTGCCGGTGCGCTATGTGATGCGCTGGTATCGCAAGTTCCCGGTGGTGCTCTTCGCCAAAGCCGAGCGCGGCATCCGCCAGCCGGCCGATCTGGTCGGCAAGCGGGTAGGCATACCCGGCCTGTTTGGGGCCAGTTATGTCGGCTGGCAGGCCATTGTATACGCCAGCGGACTGGATGCCAGCCAAGTCACTCTGCAAAGCATTGGCTACACCCAGGCCAGCGCCGTCAGCCAGGATCAGGTGGATGCCGCGCTGGACTACATCGTGAGCGGGCCGGTGCAGCTACGCCTGGCCGGCCAGGAGGTAACAGTGATCCCAGTGTCGGATTATGTGGATCTGCCCTCGAACGGCATCATCACCAATGACCAGACGATCCAGGAGCACCCCGAGCTGGTGCGGGCACTGGTGGGTGCCGTGCTGCGCGGTCTGAGGGACACCCTGGCCGACCCGGATGCGGCGTTCGAGATTTGCCTGCAGGATGTGCCCGAAGCTGGCGGCGAGCAGGCGCGCGTCAGCCGGGCGATTTTCGACGAATCGTTGCGCCTCTGGCAGGCTCCGGAGGGCGAGCTGGGGGTGTCCGATCCGGCTGCCTGGGCAGAAGCGGCCACGTTTATGCGTCGTATGGGGCTGATCCAGGCGGACGTGGAACCGGCAGACCTGTTCACCAACGAATTCGTGCGATAGCAACGCGTTGGGCCGTTTCCTGGTACCTTCTGTGCAGAGGAAAAGTATGACCCGAGGTGTAGAGAGCAGCCTGGGGGAGCCGACAATTAGCCTGCCAGTATCGTCCGCGCTGGCGGAGTATAGCAGCTCCTCCGTCCCCTTGCTCGAGGCCATCGCGTTGCGCAAGACGTTTCTCGACCCCAAGCGGTCTGCCATGTTAGCTCTGGACAGGATGTCCTTCAGGGTTAACGAAGGGGAGTTCCTGGCCATTGTCGGGCCGTCTGGCTGTGGCAAGAGCACGCTCTTGCGCCTGCTGGCCGGCCTGGAGCGTCCGATATCGGGTGAGGTGCGGCTGCGCGGGCAATTGTTGACGGCGCCCCGGCGGGAGATCGGTTTCGTCTTTCAGCGGGCCAATCTGATGCCCTGGCGCACCGTGCTGCGCAATATTGCCCTGCCCCTGGAGCTGAACCACACCCCCCGCGCCGAGGCGCTGGCGCGCGCTCAGGCTTTGGTCTCCCTGGTGGGGCTGGATGGCTTCGCGGACGCCTATCCCCATCAGCTTTCTGGAGGTATGCAACAGAGGGTTGCCCTGGCCCGGGCCTTGATCCACGAGCCCAGCGTCCTGCTGCTGGATGAGCCCTTCGGTTCTTTGGATGCCCTGACGCGCGAGCGCATGAACAACGAGTTGCTGCGCATCTGGGACCTGCGCCGCACAACGGTGGTGATGGTGACACACAGCATCCAGGAGGCTCTCTACCTGGCCGACCGGGTGCTGGTAATGGGGCCGCGGCCTGGTCGGGTGCGGGCCGAGTTCCTGGTGCCTCTGCCACGGCCTCGCAAGCCCGAGATGACCGCCACTTTCGAGTTCATGCGTCTGGTGCAGGCGGTCCGGGCCGAGATCGTGGATGGGCAGGAGATGGAGGCCGGCCGGCGTTAAGGAGGAGCAGCACCCTGCGGCCGTGGGTGGACATAAATTCTCAACGCGGCAGACCGAAGGCGAGCCCCAGTATGGCGTGCGCGGTGGTCTCGGTGTTGGTGTCACCTCGGGGTTGCCCCGTGGCGTCGTATAAGGTGTAGAAACCGCCGCCACACGGCTGGCCATCGCAGGTGGCCTGGGGCGGAGCCTGCTTGTCGAGCAACGCTTCCAGGACAGCCGCCGGCCGCGGTTCACCGATGACCCGGGCCACGTAGAGAGCCAGGCCGAGTTTGTAGGTCTCATAGAGGCATTCGCCTTTTTCGCAAAAGCCCGCATACCCCTTATCTGCGAAGCCTTTGCCATCCCACATTTGCATGGCTAAGTGATAATATCTTTGAGCCTCTGGCCGGTCTCCAGCCCAAACAGCCCTCAGCGCACAGAACAAGACGAGATCAGCGTACTGATCCCAGTCACGTTCAAACCTGTTACCCTCTAGCCTGGTCTCCAGCCATATCTCCTCTTCCCCGATTTGATCGTGCAGAGTTTGAGTTGGAGTATAGGGTGGCCAGGCAACGATCTCCCCGCGCAGCACCTCGATCAGACCATGGTATGGGTCTCCATATTGCGGTCGCCGCAAAGTGGACAACAACTGCGCGGATAACTCATCCTCACCGGCCGCCTGCAGGGCATACACGGCCAGGCGGTTATCAGTTGCCAGCCAATAGCGGTGGGGCCATACAACTGGCGACTCGCGCAGCAGGCCCACGGTGGGATTGAACTCCCCCTGCAGGTAACGGATGGCCTCCTCCAGGGCCACGCGACGTCGGTATGCGTCGAGGGCCAACAGGGCAAGGGACGTTGTCTCCACGTTCGGATATGCCCTTTGGCCATGTAAATCGTAGTGCGTACGGAATCCGCCCGATGCCTCGTCCTGCACGCTGAGAAGGACATCCCGGAGCTTCTGCAGTTCATCCATCGGCGCGCCGATGAGCGCGCCCACATACAGGCCCCAGGCCGGCCCAATGGTCTCATACACGCCCCCGCGATCCCAATAGGCCTTGTCTCGCCAGCCCCGGTCATCGAACTTCCCCATCTCGATGGCATGAAGCCGCAAGGCACTTTCGCGATGCCCCTGGTTATACTCGTTCAGAGCCGCCATGAACGCCAGGTTGGCATAGGCCGACCAGTCGTAGAAATAGCACATGTAGGGATCAGTTGTAAGGCTCAAATGATCCTCCTGGATCACGTAATCTGGCCCGACCTGCTCCACAATCCTGTCTGCAGCATGATAGGGCGGCCAGGTGATCGTTTCTCCCCAGGCAACTTCGATGAAATCGTTCTGGTTGTAGTTGTAGCGCGACAGGCTAGCTCGCAACCTGTCAGCCAGCTCCACGTAGGCCCCCAGGGTCTCCAGGGTGTAGGCCGCCAGGGCGTTATCGTTGGTCAGGTAGTGCTTATTCGCGTAGGGCAGGCCGCTGGTGGGGCTCTCGCTGCCATCACACCGGGTCTGGCGGGGAGTGGTGCCTGCCTCGGGGACGGACTCACGCAACAGTTCAACGTTCGGATTGTACTGCCTGACCAGAAAGGCGATGCCGCGTTGAATCTCGGGAGAGCAGATCAGGCCACCTACCTGCACAATTGGAAAATAGGTCTTCTCGGTTGGCCCATTGTCTTCGGCATACGTGCCCTGGGCTATAACAGCCACGGCCATTAGTAAGATCATCACTGTCCTGAACATAATTCTACCTCCTCGCCCGGCTCATAGCCTGGCTCGCACAAAGAGCCACGGCCATACCACAATCGCCCACAGGAACGCCAGGCCATAGCGCACGACCCGCAGCGCCAGGCCTACCGCCATCGGCTCCTGTGGAAACAGCACGCGCAGCCCCATCCAGATGGCCAGCAACCCCGCCATGCCGACCAGATAGCGCACTGCCCGCTTCCATCCCGGGCCGTCCACTGCAAACCGCACGTAGCGCGCTTCCAACGCCAGGCCAATGCCCAGGCCGAGGATCATGCCGGCCAGATTGGCAGCCTCGGCCAGGGTGGTGCTGTAGGCCTCGGCATAAAGCTCACCGAACGCAGCACCGCTGCCGAAGGGGATCGCCAGCGCGGTCTGGTTCAGCACGAAGGCCAGGCCGGCTGCAGCCGTCGCCAGGAGGAGGTGGCCCCATAGCGGCAGCCTCCCCAGCCAGCTCCTCAGGCGCGTCTGCAGCAAGATGTAGCCCGCCAGTACCCCAAGTCCCACCGCCACGCCCCAGATCACATCGCCTGGGAAGTGCACCCCCAGGTAGACCCGCGACAGCGCCACCAGGCCAGCCGCCACGCCCAGTGCTATGGCACTGATCCATCGCCCCAGGCTCGCACGCGACCGGCCAGCCCCCACGATCACCCACCCCGTATAGCCAGCCAGCACGGCCGCGTTCTGGCTGTGGCCGCTGGGCAGGGCAAAACTCGTCGCGTCGCTCAACTGCAGTCCAGGCTGGCCCCAGAACGGCCGCGGGTGCTTGAAGAAACCCTTGCACAGGCCGTTGGCAAAGGCCGACGTCACCAGCAGCAGGGCCAGGTCAACCCCTA
>Ga0068707_1003989_pt1 | contig 10253 bp, 7 predicted proteins | sample YNPNPMetaG_FD_66600 | JGI IMG/M metagenome (GOLD analysis project Ga0068707, IMG submission 66600) | Anoxygenic and chlorotrophic microbial mat microbial communities from Yellowstone National Park, USA - YNP NP MetaG | ecosystem: Environmental > Aquatic > Thermal springs > Hot (42-90C) >... | reverse complement strand
CGCTGCATCTGATCAACTGGAAGGAATCGCTCCACACCCACACCCGCACGCAAAACAACCGCTGGCTGGTGGAGTTCAAGCCTGGCAATCCGCTGCAAATCAACCGGGTCACTGCGGCTAAATTGGGCATCGCAGACGGCGACATGGTTTGGGTAGAGTCGAAGTACGGAAGGGTGCGTGCCGTGGCCCACGTGTGCGACGACATCCATCCTGAAGTGGTTGGCTTGCAGCACGGCTTTGGCCATTGGGCGTTTGGCCGAGTGGCCAAGGACCGGGGCACTTCGGATTCGCCGCTTCGGCCAACACGGGCGGACCCCATATCCGGCCAGGCCCTGCACAAACAGTGCTGCGTACGGGTGTACAAGGCCTGACCGGCCTTGCCCACCGATCTACTCGCTCGCCTGGGCCGCCACCTGCAAGTTTTACTTCTGTGCTGGTTAGAGAAACTTCTGAGGATGTGCAAAGCGCATCCAGTTGCTAATCATCGAATGTTTCTCACGTCTGCGAAATAATCGGTTCGGCTCTTGCCGATACTCCGAGATATGCGGGCCCTTCCGGGGGCGCGGCGTTTTCCACCGTAGCCTGGGCCAGGGAGGGGTCCAGGGCCGGGCCATTCGGCGGCTTCTGCTCTGCCAATTAGTGGGAGGTGTGGCATGTGTACAACAACCAACGTCTTTGCTGCTTTGGTGGGTGCGGCGCTGCTTATCGCTCCTCTGGGGGATCTACGGGCTGAGGAGACCTTCTACGCCGGGCCGCTGGCGGAGAGCGATCCTGCGGGTTCAGCGGATGGTCTGGCCCAGCCGGCTTCCGGTAGTCTGGGCGCGCCACAGGAGGGGCTGCCTCCGGACTTCGTGAGGCGGGTAGAAGAGTTCATGAAAAAGTCGGCCGAGAAGGAGGCCGCGGCCAAGCAGAAAGCCGCGCAAAAGCCCAGCATCACCGTCACCGGCCGCATGTTCGCCGACAGCGTGCTTTTCAGCCAGAGTGCCTTGAGCCGGGCGGCTTTCGGCGACGCCCAGGACACTACCTTTATTCGCCAGGCCCGTCTGGGCGCCGAGGGAGAGATGTTCGACGTATACACCTACAAGGTGGAAATGGATTTTGCCGGGCGGGACTCGGCCGACGAGCAGCTTACCTCATTCAAGGACACCTACCTTCGGATTCGGGAGTTGCCGCTTCTGGGCAACGTGCAGGTGGGACACTTCAAAGAGCCCTTCAGTCTGGAGCAGCTCACCAGCGCCCGGTATGTTACGTTCATGGAGCGGAGCCTGGCCGATGTGTTCGTGCCCGCGCGAAACATGGGTGTGATGGCCATCGACCACTCGGAAAATGAGCGGATGACCTGGGCCCTTGGCGCGTTTCGCACCATGGGCGATACGCCGCCGTTTCGCGCGGATGATGACGGCGGCTCGGCCCTTTCGGCACGCATCACCTGGCTGCCCTGGTATGATGAGGCCAGCGACGGCCGGGGCCTGCTCCACCTCGGAGTGAGCTATAGCTTCCGGGATTTCGACGACCCCACGCAGCGGGTCCGGCAGCGGCCCGAGACTTCCGTCGGTCCCCGCGTGGTCGATACGCACAACATCTCCCACTTGGCCAACGTGAACCTTTTGGGGCCGGAAGTGGCGTTGGTGTATGGCCCGTTCTCGGCGCAGAGCGAATGGATCGTCGCCTTCTATAATCGCGGCGGCGGCTTCGGCAACCCGACCTTTCACGGCCTTTACGCGCAAATAAGCTATTTCCTCACGGGCGAGAACCGCGTCTATAAACGAAGCACCGGTGCTTTCGACCGCGTTAAACCCCATGAAAACTTCTTCCGCGTCTGCACGGAGGATGGCACGTTGGCCACTGGCCGAGGCGCCTGGGAGATCGCCTACCGCTACTCCTATTTGGACCTGAACGATGCCGGCGTCAACGGCGGCATTGCGTCGGACCATACGTTCGGTCTGAACTGGTACCTCACCCCTTACGCCCGGCTGATGTTCAACTACGTGCACAGCGACGCTGATCTGGCCCAGTTCCAGGACGTGCCCTTGGATATTTTCGAGATGCGGGCGCAGTTCGACTTCTGAGCCTGGCGATGGCCGCCGGTGCCAGACGAGTCGCTGGGCAACAAGGAATCGCCGGATCGCGCGGGCGCTTTGGCCGACGCGGCACCGGCGGGGTATGGCAAACACCGTGGTCCAAGCGGGAACCGTAAGCAGTAGCCGCCGGCGTCAGCATGAGCCGGGAGCGTATGGCTCTTGGTGCGGCGGGCCTGCGTGCCAGGCGCGGTGCGTGGGGGCTGGCAGCCTGTGTTATCTCCCCGTGCGGCCGGCCAATCCATCGGGCAATGTCACCGGCAGCTTATGCTGCGGCTCTTGTTGGGGGCGTTGGGCGTGTGTTCTGCGCGGCAAGGGGCCCTACTGGGTTAAGGGCGCAGCGTGGGATGGCCGGCCACTGGGGTTGGCGTGCGTGGCGGCCTCGGCCGGCGCTGCGGGTGTGGGACCGGCCGGACTGTGGTTTTCCGCATGGCCGTTGGGGCCATTGGCTTGGCGAATGCGTTCGAACGGGCAGAGGCGTGGGGGTTCGATGGGGCGATCCAGAAAGCTGGAAAGGCGGCGGGAGCGGATCGGATGCTGGAGTTTGCGGACTGCCTTGGCCTCGATCTGGCGTACCCGCTCCCGGGTGACGGAGAAGATCTTGCCCACTTCTTCCAGCGTATAGCTGTAGCCGTCGGCCAGCCCATAGCGAAGGCGGATGATCTCGCGCTCGCGGTAGGTGAGGCCCCCCAGTGCATCTGCCAGGCAGCGTTTGAGCATTTCCTGATTCATTTGCTGCAGGGGGTCCTCTTCGCGGTAGTCGGCCACGAACTCGCCGAAGTAGCTGTCGTCGTGGTCGCCCACCGGCTGATCGAGCGACAAGGGCGGCCGGCTCATTTGCATTACGCAGCGGGCTTCTTCGACCGAGAGGCCGGCCGCGGCTGCCGTCTCTTCCAAGGTGGGCTGAGCCGCCCGGCGCTGGACCAGTTCGCCGGTTACCGCCCGGACCTTGCTCATATTTTCGATCACGTGGACGGGGACGCGGATGGTCCGGCTTTGATCGGCGATGGCCCGGGTGATGGCCTGCCGGATCCACCACGTGGCGTACGTAGAGAACTTGTAGCCTCTTCCGGCTTCGAACTTGTCCACCGCCCGCATCAAGCCGGTGTTGCCCTCTTGAATAAGGTCCAGGAAGCTCACGCCCCGATTGCGGTAGCGCTTGGCGATGGAGACGACCAGGCGGAGGTTGCCGGCCGAAAGGGTGCGCTTGGCCGCATCGTATTCCTGCTGGAGTTGCCTGGTTTTTTCGATGCGCCGCCGCAAGGTCGAGGGACTTTCCAGCGTGACCTTCATCAGGTGCCGCAGTTCGCGGCGGAGGGTAGCGACCCGCTCGGGCTGGCGAAGGCGCTGGGCTTCGAGCAACTCTTTATGGAGTTGGCTCATGCGATCGGCGATCTGCTGGAGTTTCTCCAGAATGGGCTGAAGGCGCTGAATGCGCAGCCCCAACTCTTCGACCAGGCGAACCGCCTTGTTGCGGCGGCAGACCAGGCGCCGCCACGCCTCGTGGCGCTCGGCCACCGGACGCTGCCGCGAGATGGCAATGCGGAAGTCCTCGCGATTCCGCTTCAGAAGGTGCTTGAGCGTGTGCAGGTTGGGCCCCAGAAGCTTCATCACCCGGCGCTTGGCGCGCAAGTTGGTCACTGAGACCTCGATGGTGCGATCCAACCGCAGCCGGCTGTCGCGGACTTTCTCCAATAAGGCGACGGCCGCCTGGAGCAGATAATCGGTGGCCAACATGCTGTTGCGAAACCGAGTGCGTGTCCGCTCGATGCGGCGGGCGATGCGGATTTCCTCCTTGCGCGACAGCATGGGGATCTCGCCCATCTGCATCAGATAGATGCGGACGTGATCGTCAATCTGGTCGTCGGCCCCGGTCTCCTCCGGGTCGCCGTCCGGGCTGAAGGCTTCCAAGTCGTCATCCAACAGGGGCGATTCCTCTTCCCCGGCGATCAGCGTGCGATCCTCCAGATCTTCCGAGCCTTTTCCTGCCTTTTTGGGGTGTTTACCCCGATGTTCGTCGTATCTCCGAGGTGCAGCAACAGCGGTCTTCACGCGACGGTACCTGCCTTTGGGACTTTTCGGTGCGCGGCGCAAGGTGTGTTCCTCTGGCGGTGAGAGCGGGGACCAAAGCGACCGGAGCTTCTTGACCGGCAACCCGATGCACGCCGAATGCCGTGGCCGGATGAAAGCCAGGCCCCAGCGCGCAACCTATTGCCGGACAAGCGGTTGAGGACCGGCCGGGACCTCTTCTGCCGCTCCGCCCCGCCCGGGCATGTCGCCAGGGATCAACGAACCACGCGGCGCGATGTTGCGATTGCGAAACACCCAGTGGTTGGACCGAAAAACTCGCCCAGCGGGGAAGAGGCGGTCCGTTCCTGTTCCGATGCGCCGTTCCGTTGCAGCCCGAAAAAGCCGGATATTCCCCGCGAATCCTAATAAGATAACGGCCAGCGCAAAAGTGTCAATTAGGCAAGACAGGAAAGCACACGAGAATAAGCAAAATCGACAAGGTGCCTGGGTCCGCTCCTTAGTTGCCAAGCGCCTGCACTCTAAGTTGTCCCTCCTCGACAGGGGGGTATTGGGGGGACCAAAGACAGAACTCGCTACGTGTCCAGCGACCGATCCTGGCCAACCAGCCTAAGCCTATACAACCCGCCGCGGTCGCGCCTGGGTCAGCAGGCTGGCCGGTAACCCCTTTGCAGCCCCGATGGAACGCACCCACCAGTCGAGGGACTGCCAATAGCCACGAGCGAGCATCCAGAAGCGGCAAGGTCGGGGGTATCCAGAAGCAAGTAAGGTGGCGCAATCGCAATCGACGGCGTCTAACGGCTTTCCGGAACCAGATCGATGATCACCAATTCGGGCCGGCACAAAAACCGCAAGCGGGGCGCGTCGCCCCGTTCCATCCCCACGCCGCGGGACACCAAAAGCCAGCCGCCGCCGGGCAAGCGGTGCTGTCCCGCGGCCCAGGCCCTAGGCAACCGCGTATTGGTCGCCAACGGGCCCATCAGCGGCAATTGCACCTGCCCGCCGTGCGTGTGCCCTGCGATCAACAGATCGGCAGTTTGCCGCGCCAAGGCGAAATCCGGCGAGTGGCCCAAGATGATATGAAACCGGTCCGCCTCGTGGGGCGCGACTACTGTCCGGCCGGCAAACGAGTCGCCCATGCTCAGGCATGTCAGCCGCAGGGTTCCTAAATCGAACGATTCCGTGCGTTCCACCGTTCGCACAGGCAGCCCAGCGAATGCCTCGGTCCAGTCGTCGTCTTCCATGTTGCCGCGAACGGCGAACACTCCAAGGGGTGCCGAGAGCCCTAACTGCCGCAACCACTGGTTCAGTTGGGCGTATAGGCGGGTGTACTGGTCGGGCTCGGCCTGGAAGTAGTCGCCGGCCAGGAGGATCAAATCCGGCCGCTCGGCAAGAAGCCGGCGGAAAACGTCGTGTTCGTAGGGCCCGAGGGTATCGGTCTGGAGATCGGCCAGCACAGCGATCCGCACAGGCCGCTGCAGTTTGTTGCTTGCGAGCTTCCAGCGGGTGATTTCCAGCCACTGGGGTTCGATGAAAAAGGCATCGATACCGGTCCCGGCCACCAGCAAAGCTCCTAGCGCGGCGAGGGCAGCCCCGCAACGCCAGGGGCGAGCCCACAGGACGGCTGCGCCGGCCAGCAAGACGGTGCCGTGGAGAAATAGTCCCCAGGCGCTTAGCCGCATCATACGCCAGGCGTTGCCGTGCAGGGCGCCGGCCATCAAGGCCATAAAGAGGATGGCAGCGATGGCCAGCGCAACGGTGACGGCACCGTGCAGGGGCCGTTGCCGCGCGGCGGCCCGCAAGGCCAGGGCGTCCACTATTGCCATCATCACGTTGAAAAAGACATCGAGGGGGTTCATGCCAAAAGCATAGGTTAGCCGGCCTTGTCGTGGCGAGCCACCGCCAGATGCGCCCTGCGAAGGGTCGCGCAAACCGCTGGTGGTAGCCGACTGCGCCGGGACACAAGCCCCATGCTTCGGTTCGCGGTGCGTTACGGCCCATGTGTGCCCGCGGTTTCTGCTCGCGTCGCGGGTTCTTGCGCAAAAGGGCTATTTCTTCTGTTGGGCCTCGCCCGTCATGGGGACGAACAGGACGGGGGCGACGACTCGGCGGCGGATGGTGCCATCAGCCCCTTTGGTGATGAGGGTCAGTTGTTGGGGATACCCGCCCACCGGCAGCACCAGACGGCCCCCGGGGGCGAGCTGCTCGACCAGCGGCTGCGGGACATGGGTAGGGGCGGCGGCCACGATAATCACATCAAAGGGGGCGTGTTCGGGCCAGCCGCGGTATCCGTCCCCCGCCCGAACCTGGATGTTCTTGTAGCCGAGTTCGGCGAGGCGTTTTTTGGCCTGTTCGGCGAGCGGTTCCACAATTTCGATGCTGAACACCTCTTTGCACAGTTCGGCCAGGACCGCGGCCTGGTAGCCAGAGCCGGTGCCCACATCCAAGGCTCGGTCGCCAGGCTTGGGGGCGGCTAGTTGCGTCATCAGGGCGACGATGTAGGGTTGCGAGATGGTCTGGCCGTGGCCGATCGGAAGCGGATGATCGTTGTAGGCGCGGCGTTGTTGATCCTCGGGGACGAAGCGGTGGCGAGGCACCCGGGCCATCACCTCCAGCACGCGCTGGTCGGTAATATCGCGGGCGCGGAGCTGGTGTTCGACCATCTCGCGGCGGCGATCGGCGAAGGGATCGGGCTCGGCCTCGGCCGCTTTCGGAGCAGCGATTGGGGCCGCCGCCTCGGCCTGGGAGGCGGCGTGCGCCCGCTCGGCATCGCTTGGAACCATCCCGGTGGACCACACGCCCAAGTTCCCGCAGATGAGGACCACGCCCACGACGATCGCAACCGCACCAATCAGCAGCAATCGCACCCGGGTCCGCTGAAGAGTGGCGGTCATGGCGCACCCCCTCGTCAGGAGATCCGTTGCCCCCACAATTTTATTCCCGGACGACGGTCCGCGCCAAGCAGGGGCACCGGGCTGCCGAAACGCCGCTTTTCGTTGGCAATCGGTCCTCCAAGGCCGATAATGCAGGATTCACCCACCGGTATCCTGTGCGAAGGATTTCGCCCGCCATGCACGAGAAGTTCGCGTATCAGGCCGTCACGTTCGACGACGTGTTGCTCGAGCCGCGGTACAGCGCGGTAGTGCCCTCGGAGGTGGACGTCAGCACCCAGTTGACCAAGCGAATCCGGCTGAACATTCCCATCCTCAGCTCACCGATGGACACGGTAACCGAGAGTGCCATGGCCATTGCCCTGGCCCAAGAAGGGGGGCTGGGGGTGATTCACAAGATCCTCTCCATCACCCGCCAGACGGAGGAGGTAGAGAAAGTCAAACGCAGCGCCAATGGGATCATCTTGAATCCTGCTACGCTGCCTCCGGACGCCACAGTCGAGCAGGCCCGGCAACTGATGGACCAGTACAAGGTCTCGGGGGTGCCTATCGTGCAGTCCGACGGCCGGCTGGTGGGGATCGTAACCCGGCGGGACCTGCGATTCCTGGCAAACTGGGGGCTCCGCGTGGCCGACGTGATGACCAAAGATCATTTGGTGACGGCGACGGGGACGGTAACGCTGGCAGAGGCTGAGAAGATTCTGATGGAAAAAAAGGTGGAGAAGCTCCTGCTGGTTGACGAAAACTTCAGGTTGACGGGGCTCATCACCATCAAAGACATCGACATGATGCGGAGCTATCCCAATGCGTGCAAGGATCCGCTGGGGCGGCTCCGCGTGGGGGCTGCGGTGGGGGTACACGACTACGAGCGGGCCGAACGCCTCATCGCCAAAGGCGTTGACGTACTGGTGGTGGACAGTGCGCACGGGCATTCGGCCAACGTGCTGGAGACAGTACGGCAGATCAAACGCCAGTGGGATATCGACGTGGTAGCAGGCAACGTGGCCACCGCTGAGGGTTGCAAAGCCCTGATCGAGGCGGGGGCCGATGCGGTGAAAGTAGGGATCGGCCCTGGATCGATTTGCACCACGCGGGTAATTTCCGGGGTAGGTGTTCCCCAGATTACCGCCATTTATCAAGCTGCGCAGGCCGCTAAAGATACCCAAACCCCCATCATCGCCGACGGAGGCATCCGATACTCGGGCGACATCACCAAGGCCATTGCCGCCGGCGCGCACTGCGTGATGATCGGCGGGCTGTTCGCTGGCCTGGAGGAAAGCCCGGGCGAGCGCATTTTGTACCGCGGCCGGGTCTTCAAGGCCTACCGCGGCATGGGTTCGCTGGGGGCCATGGTGCAGGGTTCTGGGGAGCGGTATCGGCAGGGTTCGTCCAGCCGGCCAGAAAAACTGGTGCCCGAGGGCGTCGAAGGGCGAGTACCCTACAAGGGGCACCTAGGACCCTTTGTGTACCAGCTTGTCGGCGGGCTGCGTGCCGGAATGGGATACTGTGGAACGCGAACCATCGAGGAGCTGCGAACGGAGACGCGGTTCCTTCAGGTTTCGCCGGCCAGTGTGCGGGAGAGCCACCCCCATGACATCGCCATTACGCAGGAAGCGCCCAACTACAGCCGGGAGTATGCGGGAGAAGAAAACAACCTGTTATAGCGATTCCGGGCCGGCGAGTCGGCCGGCTGGCCGGCACCGCGGCATGGGAGTATCGCGCTGGTGCATGGCACTGGGCGTGGTTTTGATGGCCGCCTGGGCCGCGGCGGGCGAATATGCCGTCCAACAGGTGGTTTACTCCACCGGCGCCCAAGGCAGTCAACTGAAGTGGCTGCCTTATCAGCCGCGCAGTAAGAACGAGGTCCGCGCTGCCTTAGCGGCCGAGCCAATCGGGGGGCCCAGCCTGGATGCTCCTTCGGCCGCCAGGATGCCTCCGGAGGGCAAGGCCGCCTCGAAGACAGCCCCTTCGGCAGCGACTCCACAAAAGCCTGTTTCGCCCGACACATCCAGTGAGAAGGCGCCGGTGCCCGAACTGGCCCCCAAGCCCAAAGCTGAAGCCGAAAAGCCCCCGGCCCAGGCCGAGAGCAAACCGCTTGCTGGCGAGGCCAAGGCGGTACTGGCCCCGCTGGTCAAGAAGAAGATGCCCAAGCCGGACCTCCAGGTGGCAGCAGCCCCGCCCCAGGCAGGCTGTCCGCCGCCGGATCAGATGCGTCCGATTCGGGAACAAAACATCCTGGAGCGGGTACCACCCGCCCCGGGCGTGTTTCCCCAAATGTGTTCCATGACCCACGACGTGTACCAGCCTCGTGCATGGGCGCCCATTACCTTCACCTGGAAGGCTTCGGCGCTATGCTCGAAACCGGTGTACTTCGAGGATCCGCATTTAGAGCGCTACGGGCACATGTGGGGGCCGTGCTTGCAGCCGTTCATGTCGGCCGGACACTTCTTCCTGGCTGTGCCCGCGCTGCCGTACTTGGCCGGGCTCTATCCGCCGAACGAGTGCATCTACACGCTTGGCTATTACCGGCCGGGAAGCTGTGCGCCCTACATCCTCGACCCCTTCCCGCTGAGCGTCCGGGCCGCTTTGTGCGAGGGCGCCGCGGCCACAGGTCTGGCGTTTTTGCTCCCGTAGAACTGGCCTTCCTGGAGACACGCGCCTCCCTGCGGTTGCAACAAGAGGCGTGGCCGTTAGGATGCAACACGGTGCGCTACTGGAACATGCAGCCCCGTTCGTCGCACCGTGGCGCACAGCAGGCCCCATTGCTGAGTTCTTTGATCGGACAGGCCGGCCCACTGTGCGTGTGGGCCACCGGAAGGCTCAACTTCCGCGTAAGCTGCTGGCCATTACAGGCAGGGCAGACGGGTTTGTCTTGGCTGGTTCGCACCAGCCATTCGAACTGGTGTCCGCACTGATCGCACGAATACTCGTAAATGGGCATCGCAGGCGGGTCCTTGCAGACCAAGCAACTTTTCGGCCGGAAGTCGCCAGCCCTCCGGTAGGATCGATCCGCGGCAGTCCGCAGGCAATCGTGGTAATGATCCGCCAGGGCTGGCCGTCCCTGAGAGTTGATTTTAAGAGGGGGGCGGCTTCGCGCCTACATCGTGTGGACGGCCGGCGCGACTAACGCCTGGCCGCGGGTTTAACCATCGCACGGTTTTCATACCATACGAGTTCTCGGGTGCGGCCGGCGATGGCCACCAGGTCCGGTCGGCTGTCGGCATTGAGATCGGCTACAGCCAAGCCCTCCACCGCG
>Ga0068707_1003988_pt1 | contig 10256 bp, 6 predicted proteins | sample YNPNPMetaG_FD_66600 | JGI IMG/M metagenome (GOLD analysis project Ga0068707, IMG submission 66600) | Anoxygenic and chlorotrophic microbial mat microbial communities from Yellowstone National Park, USA - YNP NP MetaG | ecosystem: Environmental > Aquatic > Thermal springs > Hot (42-90C) >... | reverse complement strand
GGCATTGAGTTTCCCCGCCACCGAGGTTATTCGGAGGTCTCGGTCAACAGTCCAGAGGACGGCGGGCAGCTGTTCCATCACCAGCCGCAGGCGCGCCTCGTTTTCCCGGAGAGCCGTCTCCGCCTGTTTCCGTTCGGTGATGTCCCGGATGATTGCCAGCACCAGTTTCTCCTCACCCACATCAACAACCGCGAAACTGGCCTCAACCGGCACCAGCGTCCCGTCTTTGCGGCGATTGACCGCTTCGGCCCGGAACTGGCCGGTCTGCATCAGGCTGTCTCGTAACTTGGGAAACCAGGCCCGGACCGAGGCAGGGACGAGGTCGGCGGCGGTGAGTTTCAATAGCTCGGCACGGGAGTAGCCGAGGAGCCGGCAGGCGTTTTCATTTACGTCCAGAATCTGACCGTCGAGGGTCTCCAGAAACACTGCGTCATTGGCCGCCTCAAAGACCTTACGGTACTTTTCTTCAGAGTCGCGGAGCGCCCGCAGCGTCTCGAGCCGGTCGGTCACATCGCGGCCGATGACCAAGAGGTGGCGCTCGGTCCCCACCGAAAGAAGCGACACCATTAGCTCCAGTAAGACGGTGCCGGCCCCGCGTTCGGCAACGCACCTCAGCACTATCGGCCCGGTGCTGGGCGCCGCGCAGAGCTCGGCCAACAGTGCCGACTCATCAGCCCGGGTCTCGGGTCGCAACAGGTCACCAAGCGATAACCCTTTTAGCTCCTCAACCGAATAGCCGGTCAGCCGGGCTGCCGCCGGGTTGGCTTCGCTAATCCGACCGTCAAGTCCCGCGATGACTACCATGTCCGACGACGTGGCGAACAACTGCCGGTACTTCTCCTCTGACGCCCGGACGCTCACCGCCGCGCGCCAGAAGGCGGTCACTTCCCGAGCAACACACACCACCCCCGTCACCCCACCTTGCTCATCCCGGGTCCGGGTGCAGAACATGTACAGCGCCACCAGCGTCCCGTCCTTCCGCCTCGTTTCGAACCCGCCGGCAAAATCGGTGCCGGCCAGCACTGTGCCCAGGTCGTGCTTCATCCCGTCCGCCCGCGCACACACCACATCGAGCGGCAGGCCCAGAACCTCGTCCCGGGTGTAGCCCAGGACCTGCTCCGCCGCATCGTTCCAGTAGACCACTCTGCCGCGGTCGTCGAGCGCTACCACAATATCCCCGGGTTGAAAGCTAATCTCTGCCGAGAACGGCAGTTTTTCCTGCTGACGGTCGTTCGCGCTGGCGTGCATTAACTAACTATTATCCTACCTCCCCGGATGCCCGTTTGGGCTGCGGGGCGTTCGCTCTGGGGCACAATGCCTGAATCAAAGAGTGCCCGTTCCTTGGGCATAATAACTGTTACTCACCGCTAACCCAGTAACTATGCCGCGCCCACCGGGATTCTAATTGGCAATCAGCCGTTGTCAAGTATCAATGACGATCGGCACCAAGTCGCGGAGGTCGCCAATCAGGTAGTCGGGGGAAAAGGAGTAAAGATAGGGCACCGGCCGGTAGCCGTAGGCAACTGCGCAACAGTCCAGTCCCGCAGCCCGGGCCGCGAGAATGTCGAGCTCGGAATCACCTACCATGAGGGCATCGGTCGGAACCGCTCCGAGGGCGGCCAGCGTCTGAAGCAACGGCTCTGGCCGGGGTTTGTGGTAGCGACCTTCGGTCCAGCCGTGAATGTGGTCAATCAGTGGTGCCAGGCCGGTTGTCCGGGCTACCGCCTCAGCCTGGTCCTGGCGCTTAGTGGTTACCAGTCCGGTCTTTACCCCGCCGGCCCGCAGCCGCTCCAACACCGCCACCACATGGGGATAAACCCGGACATGGTCCTGGTGGTGCTGGGCATAGTAATCCCGGAACGCACGGGTAAACTGCTGGACCTGTTCTAAAGTCAGGTGGTAACCAAGCCCTTGGGGCAGTTGTTCAATGGGCTGGCCAATCAGGCCGACGATGTCTTCCCGGTCCGGCGGGTCAGAAATTCCCACGGCACCCAGTCCCTGGTGGACCGCCCCGATGATATCTTCGCAGGAGTCAACCAGGGTGCCATCGAGGTCAAACAGCACCGCTCGGTAGCGGAGGGCCAATTCAGTGTTCTGAATTGCTGGGCTGGTAATATCGGTCGAGGTATTCGTCCCGGACCCGCTTGAGCTCGCTGCGGGGAAACAGGGCTAAAAGCTGCCAACCAAGGTCGAGCGTCTGCTCGATGGGACGGTTCTCCGTTTCGGCCTGTGATACGTAACGTTCTTCGAATAACCGGGCAAATTTGAGATAGCGCTTATCCATCTCTGTCAGCGCCGCCTCACCCAAGACCACCTCAAGTTCCTCGGCATCTTTGCCGCGGGCATAGCAGGCATAAAGCTGGTTGAACAGGTCGGCGTGGTCCGGCCGGGTCTTGCCGGCACCGATGCCTTTGTCCTTGAGCCGGGAGAGGGAAGGCAGGACATCAATCGGCGGCGCTACCCCGCGCTGGTGCAGGCCGCGGGAGAGGATAATCTGCCCCTCGGTGATGTAGCCGGTGAGGTCCGGAATCGGATGGGTCTTATCATCTTCCGGCATGGTCAGGATGGGCATCAGTGTAACTGAGCCCCTTTTCCCTTTTATCCGGCCGCACCGTTCGTAGAGGGAGGCCAGGTCGGTATAGAGATAGCCGGGATAGCCGCGCCGGCCCGGAATCTCTTTACGAGCCGCCGAAATCTCCCGGAGCGCCTCACAATAGTTGGTCATGTCGGTCAAGAGCACCAGGACGTGCATCCCCAAATCAAAGGCCAGATACTCGGCGGCGGTGAGTGCGGCCCGAGGGGTGGCAATCCGCTCAATCGCCGGCTCGTTCGCCAGATTGAGAAACACCACGGTTCGCTCCATTGCCGCCGACTGCTCAAAGTCGCGCAGGAAAAAGTCCGCCTCTTCAAAGGTAACGCCCATTGCACCAAACACCACCGCAAACCGGCTCTCCGCCCCTTCCGACTGGTCCGACTCCCGGGGAATCGCCGAGGGGCCGGCCTCCGATAAAACCGTGGCCTGACGGACAATCTGCGCTGCAAGCCGGTTATGGGGTAACCCCGACCCGGAGAAGATGGGCAGCTTCTGGCCCCGCACCAGGGTGTTGAGGCCATCAATTGCTGATATCCCCGTCTGGATGAACTCGTTGGGGTACTCCCGGGCATAGGGGTTGATTGGTGCGCCATTGATATCCGCCCGCTTGACCGGCAGCACTGGGGGGCCACCGTCCCGCGGCCGGCCCAGACCGTCAAACACCCGACCGAGAATTTCCGGGGACAGGCTGAGGGTAATTCCTCGGGCGAGAAACCGCACCTTGACCGAGGGAACATCAATCCCGGTAGTCCCCTCAAATACTTGGATGAGCGCACTGGTTCGGTCCACTTCCAGGACCTGACCGCGCCGGGTCTCCCCACTGGGCAGAGTAATCTCCACCAGCTCCTGAAACTTCACCCCGGTAACAGATTCCACCACCATCAACGGCCCAGCGATGGAGCTGGCGGTCTGGTACTGTCTAATCATGAGGTCACCAACTCCTCCAGCTCCCGGGCCAGCTCGAGCCGGAGGCGCTCAATTTGTGGCGCCACCGCCTTTTCCGGAAGGTACTTCATCCGGCTGAGCCCCTCGAGAGCAGAAATTTTCATAATTGCTTCGAGAGACGCTCCCCGGGCCAGTGTCTGCTGCGCCCGGTGATAGAAGAAAAGAATTGCCGCAAGCATCTGTGCCTGCTTGGCAAGCGAGGCGTAGGTGTCAACATCATGAAACGCATTCTGGTGCAGAAAGTCCTCGCGGATTCTTCGGGCCGCCTCCAAAAGAAGCTGGTCCGACGGTGCCAAGGTATCCTTGCCCACTAGGCGCACAATCTCCTCCAGTTCCGCCTCCTTTTCCAGAATTGCCAAAGCCGCCCGGGCATTCGAAACAAACTCGGGGGTCACCAAACGCCCCAAGGAATCGGCCAGCACCGAACCGTAAAGGGAGTAAGAATGAAGCCACGAGATGGCCGGAAAATGACGCCGGTTGGCAAGCTGGTCCTCAAGTGACCAGAAGACCTTGACCACCCTCAGCGTGGCCTGAACCACCGGGTCGTTCAGGTCACCGCCGGGTGGAGAAACCGCGCCGATGACCGAAAGGCTGCCCTCCCGCTCTGTCCCATCCGGATTAGTTCCTAAACAGCGGACCCGGCCGGCCCGCTCGTAGAATTCGGCGATTCGGGTCGCAAGATACGCCGGATACCCCTCCTCGCCCGGCATCTCCTCCAGCCGCCCCGAAATCTCCCGGAGCGCCTCAGCCCAACGGGAGGTGGAATCGGCCTGGAGCGCCACCGAGTAGCCCATATCCCGATAGTACTCGGCAATAGTAATGCCGGTATAGATTGATGCCTCCCGGGCTGCCACCGGCATGTTCGAGGTGTTGGCCACGAGGACGGTTCGCTTCATTAGGGGCTCACCCGTCTTGGGGTCGAGTAGCTCCGGGAACTCCATCAGGACGTCGGTCATCTCATTGCCCCGTTCGCCGCAGCCGACAAATATGACAATGTCGGCATCGGCCCACTTGGCCAGTTGGTGCTGGATTACTGTCTTACCTGAGCCGAACGGTCCGGGCACACACGCGGTTCCGCCCTTGGCAATCGGGAAAAAGGTGTCAATTACCCGCTGGCCGGTGACCAGCGGTTCACAAGGAGGCAGCTTGGTGCGGTAAGGGCGACTCTTGCGCACCGGCCAGCGCTGGAGCATGGTTACGACCCGGTCCGACCCGCTAGACCGGTCGGCATTCGGAGCCGCAGAGTGACCGTCCTCGGACACCGGGCGAATCACGGCAATGGCATCGGTCACCCGGAACCTTCCCGCCTTGATGTCCAAGAGAACGCCCCTTGTGCCTTCGGGCACCAGGATGCGGTGGCGGACCAGCGTTGTCTCGGGAACTTCTCCCAACACATCTCCCGGCCGAACCATCTCCCCGGGCTTGCGCTGCGGGACAAACTCCCAGAGCCGGTCCCGGTCCAGTCCCGGAACCTCAAGTCCGCGACTGATGAAGTCCCCGGCCTGGGCCTGGAGCCGGTCCAAGGGCCGCTGGATGCCGTCGTAGATGGCACCAATCAGTCCTGGTCCGAGTTCGACCGAAAGGGGTTCGAAGGTGGGATAAACCGGCTCACCCGGGCCGATACCACCGGTCTCTTCGTAAACCTGGATTGCGGCCCGGTCGCCGCGGAGCTGAATAATCTCGCCGATGAGTCGCTGGTCGCCCACCTTGACCACATCGTACATCTTGGACCCGGCCATCCCCTCGGCAACAACCAGTGGGCCGGATACCTTCACAATTGTGCCCGCGCGGCTTTGTGGCTGAGGCCAGCCCCTCTTCGCTTCGGCAGCGGTGTTCACTGAACAGCTCCTTTCATTGCCGGAGAATGGGTTTTGAAGACATCTGCGCCGACCGCCCGCCGCACCACCGCCCGCAGGTGCGCCCAGCCCTGCTCGCCGGCACTGCCGGTCTGCCCCAACGGTAACGGAACCAGACACGGCACCGGCCGGCTCCGATACCGGTCGCACAGTCCGGCAAGATAAGGCACCAGGTCCTCGGTGAAGAAGAGGACTTGACAACCTTCGTCAATCAGCTTCTGGACTACCGCCGCCGCATCGGGGCCCGGGGCAAGGGTGACGGTGCGCAGTCCCGCGGCCCGGAAGGGGATGATGGTATCCTCTCTGCCGACCACTACCAGGCGCTGCATTCCGCCGTCAGTCAACATACGCCACCAGGTCCCGACAGATGCTTTCCGGCCATCCCACCAGCTTGGCCGCATAAAGCTGCCGCAGGTTGGTGTGTTCATTGTCACGGAGGAGATAGAACGTCACCAGTGGCTCATAACCGAATGGGGTGTAGCGGGAACGCCGCAGCCAGGTCAGCTCCATTTCCCGAGCCAGCCGCTCCAGGCGCGCAAAAGAGCGGGGCGCACCGCGCAGGAACCGGACGCCATCCTCGATAACCTCCCGGAACCGGCTGAAGCTGAACTGATGCAAAAGAGTGTCCCAGTCCTGGGGAAAGATGGTGTTCAGCCAGGCACGGGTTAGCGTGCCACCCGGGAGGAAGGCATACTCAAAGAGCTTCCGGTCTTCGCCCAGCTCCTTTATGCGCACCAGCGTTCTCAGATTCACTAGGTCGGCATGGAGGCTAAAGTAGCCGTAAAGAAAGGGGCTGCGCCGGTTGGTCAAGCGGCAGGCCAGCTCCTGTGCCAGTCGGTCCAGCCGCATATCAATAACCCCCGGGTCCTTAGTATGGTCGTACCGCGTGCGCGCCTCGGTTACCGCAAGCTGGTAAAGTCCTAAGTCATCAGGACTAAGTTTTATCCTTACTGCTTTGTCCTTACCGTTTTTCTCGTCGGTTACCAGGGCCGCCAGTTGCGCCACCGGCCACTTTCCGTGACCAAGGAGCTCGTCCGGTTTCGGCTCGGTTCCGGCAAAGTGGTGTTTCATCACCACCTTCAGATTGTGCACATCCGCCTGGATTCGAAACAGGTCGAGAACCCACCGGTCTTGGCAGTAGCGCTGGAAAAAGGCGAAGTTCTCCGCCTCTGCCGTTGCCAGTGCTTGAGCGAAGTTGTCCTCCATCCGACAGGCATAACCGGCATCAGCAACATAAGTGACAAATTCGCTAACGGCGCGGGCCCGAATCAGGCGCTCATACTGGCTCCGACCCAGCAGAGTGAGCTCCAGCGCCCGCACCCGGCCCAGCGCATAGCCGTAATCTGTCTTCTCAGACCAATTCATAAAGGTTCGTTTTCAACCAAGCTGCTAACTATACTGATGGCAAAAACTCAGTCAACTAAAGGAAACTCCCTGCGCCAAGACATCGTTACCAGATTATCCTGGATTACTGGCTGAGAAAAGCCGGTGTATCCTTTACCGATCCGCGCAAGCTGGTCTGGCTCCAGGAGCATTACTTCGCACCGCTGGGTGCCCGGCTGGCCCGCTATCCCAAAGGTCGGAAGGAGTACGACGGCCGGGTGGAGCGTAGTCACCGGACCGACGACGAGGAGCTCTCCCTGCCCTGTCTGGCCCAGATTGACAATGAGCCCACGCTCTTACGCTTGGCGGCAGCCTGGCTTTACTACTACAACCTGGAACGCCGCCACCAAGGCGCCGGGATGGAGGGCAAGCCGCCGTTTGTCCGGCTTGAGAAGCTGCTGGACCGGAAGCTGCCCGGCCGACTGGCCTTGCTCCCACCCGTGATTCTGGATACAATCAGCTCCGACATCACGCCTCAGGGGGGTAACGATCTCTGGGCCACATACAGAGGTGTTGCCGAAAACAAAACTAGCGTGGTGGACAGTTCCAGAAGGCAATCTGAGCCAGTGGTTTCCTTCGGGGTTCGCCGCTGGGCCTGTCACTGGCCGGATAACCCACGGCAATCAGAGCAATCGGTCGATAACCGTGGCCCTTCAGCCCGAGATGACGAAGAAGTGCCCGAGAGTCAAACCAGCCAATCCAGCACGTTCCCAGATCCTGTTCAGCGGCCGCTAGGACAAAATGCTCCCCCGCGATACCGGCATCAACTAGCTGAAACTGGACACCGGCGACCCAGCCTCCTGCTCTGTTTATCAGCAGACTCTCTTTGATGAGCAGGACTACGAGAACTGGTGCTTCTCCGAAGTGCTTCGAGGCAAGAAAGACACCAGTAAACACCGCATCGGCTAGAGCCTTCTTCTTGGCGGGGTCGTCAAAAATGACAAACCGCCAAGGTTGGCCGTTGTCAGCTGATGGTGCCAGTCGTGCCGCCTCAAGGCAGAGTTCGAGCTTCTCCCTCTCCACCGGTCGGTCGCTGAACCGACGAACCGACCTGCGCGTCTGGCAGAGCTTCAAAAAGTTAGCTTCCGGCATACCTCTCGAAGAGTAGGCGGAACTAGACCACAAGTCAAGACTGACTTGGAGTCTTACCCCCTCTCTCAAACACAACTGCAAGACCACTGCCCCCCTGCCCTCTGAACAAGTTATTGATACCGGGTTATTATGTAACAGTAAGAAATACCGACACTTAGTTCATAGTAGCAACTGCCGCCTGATCTTGCATTGGTAATTTTTATGGGTAAAATTTTTAATTGACTTCGCTTCGGAGTTGACTACTATAAGTAGCTCTGACAGCAGAAAATTGCTCTTTGACAATTTGGAGAAGAGGCAGGCAGATATCACCTCAAGCTACTAAGAGCACATGGTGAATGCCTCGGCAGTTGAAGGCGATGAAGGGCGTGGTAAGCTGCGATAAGCGTCGGATAGGTGCACACAACCTTTGACCCGACGATTCCCGAATGGGTAAACCTGTACGGGGTCATGCCCGTACATCCCGGAATGAATCCATAGTTCCGGGAGGCAAACCAGGGGAAGTGAAACATCTCAGTACCCTGAGGAAAAGAAAGAACTTCGATTCCCCTAGTAGTGGCGAGCGAACCGGGAACAGCCTAAACCGATTCTGGTGTCAAGCCGGCAGGCGTTGCCAGAACGGTGTTGCGGGACCGACCTCACCGACTGCCGCGAGGTGAAGGAGTCAGAAAGGTCGTCCTTTAGCCGAAGTCTCCTGGAAAGGAGCGCCAGAGAGGGTGATAGGCCCGTAGGCGAAAAAGGGCGACTCTCCTGCGGTCGAGTTCCCAAGTACCACGGGACACGAGAAACCCTGTGGGAATCCGGGAGGACCACTTCCTAAGGCTAAATACTCTCAACTGACCGATAGTGAACCAGTACCGTGAGGGAAAGGTGAAAAGAACCCCTGGCGGGGAGTGAAATAGAACCTGAAACCATGTGCTTACAATCAGTGGGAGCGGCAACTTGCCTTTCCGCAAGGTTTGGCAAGGGCCGTGACCGCGTGCCTTTTGCATAATGACCCGGCGAGTGAATTCACGCGGCAAGGCTAAGCCAAGCTTTGGCGTAACCGTAGCGAAAGCGAGTCCTAATTGGGCGATCAGTCGCGTGCATTCGACCCGAAACCCGCGTGAGCTACCCATGGCCAGGTTGAACTTGGGGTAACACCCAAGGGAGGACCGAACCGGTGACCCTTGCAATAGTCTCGGATGAGCTGTGGGTAGGAGTGAAAGGCTAACCAAACCGGGTGATAGCTGGTTCTCCCCGAAATGCTTCTAGGAGCAGTCTGCGGAGTTCAGTTGCGGAGGTAGAGCACTGGATGGGCGCTCCCTCACAACGTGAGGGAAAACCCAACCAAACTCCGAATGCCGTAACTTTAGATCCGTGGAAAGAGGCCGTGAGCTCTAAGGTCCATGGCCGAGAGGGGAATAACCCAGATCATCAGCTAAGGCCCCTAAGTGTATGCTAAGTGGGAAAAGAAGTGAGGCCACTTAGACAGCTGGGATGTTGGCTTAGAAGCAGCAATCATTCAAAGAGTGCGTAACAGCTCACCAGTCGAGTGACCTTGCGCTGAAAATTCATCGGGGCTCAAGCATACCGCCGAAGCTATGGACTCTGCGCAAGCAGGGTGGTAGGGGAGCGTTCTGTTGTAGGCTGAAGGTGCAACGTGGGTTGCGCTGGACGAACCAGAAGTGATTATGCCGGGACGAGTAGCGTTAAAACAGGTGAAAAACCTGTTCGCCGAAAGCCCAAGGATTCCTGGGGAAGGTTAATCCGCCCAGGGTTAGTCGGTACCTAAGCTGATGCCGAAAGGCGTAGGTGATGGGAATCCGGTCAACATTCCGGAACCACCTTGGCGCCGTTATCAGCTAAGGGGTGACACAGGAAGAAAGGCCCAGCCCCGCGTTGGATTGGGGTCTAAGCCATCGGGACGGGGTGTTGGAAAATCCGCACCCATAACTCTCGGTGGTGATGGGGACCTCGCTGAAAAGCGAGGGAACTGAGCCCGACTGACTGTCGAGAAAAACCTCTCTGCGAGGCGTCAGGGTGACCGTACCGTAAACCGACACTGGTGGGCGAGGAGAATATCCACAGGCGCTCGGGTGAACTCTTGCTAAGGAACTCGGCAACCTAGCCCCGTAACTTCGGGATAAGGGGCGCCCGGACCCGCGCAAGCGGGCCTCGGGCCGCAGTGAAGTGGCTCTACCGACTGTTTAACAAAAACACATGTCTCTGCTAAGCCGTGAAGGCGACGTATAGGGACTGACACCTGCCCGGTGCCGGAAGGTTAAGGGAGGGGGTCAGCCGCAAGGCAAAGCTCCCGACCGAAGCCCCGGTAAACGGCGGCCGTAACTCTAACGGTCCTAAGGTAGCGAAATTCCTTGTCGGGTAAGTTCCGACCTGCACGAATGGTG
>Ga0068707_1003983_pt1 | contig 10265 bp, 8 predicted proteins | sample YNPNPMetaG_FD_66600 | JGI IMG/M metagenome (GOLD analysis project Ga0068707, IMG submission 66600) | Anoxygenic and chlorotrophic microbial mat microbial communities from Yellowstone National Park, USA - YNP NP MetaG | ecosystem: Environmental > Aquatic > Thermal springs > Hot (42-90C) >... | reverse complement strand
AGTATCTCAATCGGGCCAGTGAGGCTATCCATCCCGAAGTCCTCTACCTGAATGCCGAGATGGAAGGCGTCACGATCGAGCTGGCCCTTCAATACTCTTCGGAATACACGGAGAATTTTCATTCCTACGTCAATAACATCTGCACAACGGAAGGTGGAACACATGTTTCGGGTTTCCGGGCGGCCTTGACGCGAACATTCAACCAGTACGGACGCGACAACAACATGTTCAAAGATCTCGTGCCGACGGGGGATGATTTTCGCGAGGGGTTGACAGGCGTTTTGGCCGTGCGTGTTCCGCATCCTCAATTCGAGGGTCAAACCAAGACGAAGCTGGGCAACAGCGAAGTGGAAGGTCTGGTGGCCTCGGCCGTCGGTGAATTCCTTTCGAAGTATCTGGAGGAGAATCCGAAGACAGCCCGCGCCATCATTCAAAAGGCCCTCCTTGCTGCCGAGGCCCGCGAGAGTGCGCGAAAGGCGCGATTGCTTGTCCGCGAGCGAAAAAATGCTTTGAGTGGCGGCGGTTTGCCCGGTAAGCTCCGTGATTGCACAAGCCGTGAAGTGGATCGTTGCGAGTTGTACCTGGTGGAGGGCGACTCGGCCGGTGGTAGCGCCGAGGGAGGGCGGATCCGTGAGTTCCAGGCCATTTTGCCGTTACGGGGTAAAATCATCAACGCCTACAAAGCCCGCGAGGACAAAGTCCTGGCCAGCGAAGAGATCCGGAGCATCATTTCGGCCATTGGTGCCGGCGTCGGGGACGAAATCGATCTAAGCAAGCGGCGGTACGGAAAAATCGTCATCATGACCGATGCCGACGTGGATGGTTCCCACATCCGCACCCTGCTGTTGACCTTTTTCTATCGCCAGATGTACGACCTGATCAAAGCCGGCATGGTTTACATCGCCCAACCGCCGCTGTTTCGCGTCCGTCGGAAAAAGGATGTGTACTATGTCCAAACCGAGGAGGAAATGAAGAATCAGCTTCTCGAAGCCGGCCTGGCCGATGCGGCCTTCGAGCCGGGTGACGGTCGTGTGATTACGGGGGACGAGCTGAAACAGCTTTGTCGTACATTGGCGGCAATCGAAAGTGCTGTCCTGGCTCTGGAAAAGCGAGGCATTGGATTGCGTGAACACGCGGCACGACGCGATCCGGTCACTGGCCGCCTGCCCGTCTACCATGTCTTCCTCGATCAAAATGAATACTGGTTCACGAGCCGCAAGGAACTGGACGACTTCCTTGAAAAGGAAGAAATGGAAAGAGGCGAAACCTTGATGGTTGAGGATGAGCGTAACGGCGAGGGCGAGGCCGAGGGAGAAGAGCAGCCAACCCGTCGCCTGCACATCGTGGAACTTCACGAGGTGCGGACAATCAACAGTCACCTGCCGATATTGCGCGATTTGGGTTTCGAGATCGATGCTCTCTTCCCCATCGAACGCACGGGTGAAGAAAAGCCGCGGTATATCCTTCGCCGTGGGGAATCTGTCCAGGGTCTGGAAGACCTCCGCGGACTGCTGGCTGCCCTTCGTTCCGCAGGCGAAAAGGGCCTGCAAATCACCCGGTTCAAAGGACTCGGTGAAATGAATGCCGAGGAACTCCGCGAGACGACGCTCGATCCCGCTAACCGGACCTTGATCCAGGTCACCATGGAGGACGCCGGGGCAGCCGATGAAATGTTCCGCGTCCTGATGGGAGAAAAGGTCTTGCCGAGACGTGAGTTCATCGAGAAGCACGCGCTCGAGGTTCAGAATCTCGACGTTTGATCTTCGAGATTCCACTCAGGATGGCGACTCGGATTCGACTTCCCGCGCTGAACACGAGACATCGGGCAGAAATCGGCGCAGAGTGTCCAGAAGCTGTTCCCGACGGATCGGCTTCGCCAGATATTCGTCGCATCCGGCCTGCAGGCATCTGTTGCGGTCTTCCGGTATGGCATGGGCTGTCAGGGCAATGATGGGGCGATCCCACCCCTCGGCACGCAATCGCTCTGTGGCCTGGTAGCCGTCCATGACCGGCATTTGCATGTCCATAAGGATGATATCGTAGGGTCTTCCGGCGGCTGCTGAGGCAATCGCTTCCTGCCACCCCTGCAGACCATTTTCGACGGACGTCACTTCCAGCCCCGATCGTTCCAGAATCCGTGTGATCAGCCGACGATTATCCTCTCCATCTTCGACCAGGAGTACTCGCCCGTGAAGCCGCGCCACAGGGTTAGCGCTAGGATTGTGCTCCGAAGATGCCGTCTCTCGTTCTCCATTCGAGCCATTCCCATGGTGTGTTCGCAGGGTGATTCCCGGTAACAAACATGCCTCAAAGGCCACTGTGAATCGACTGCCCTGTCCCGGAGTGCTTGTCGCTTCCAGTCGTCCACCAAGAAGCTCGACCAGTCGCCGCACAATGGAAAGCCCAATCCCATTTCCGCCAAACCGACGATGCGGTGAATTATCTCCCTGACGGAATGGCTCGAACAATTGCGGCAGCGTGTCGCAGGAAAAACCGATACCTGTGTCCACGACGGTATATTGAATCTCCGAGCGATCGCCATTGACCTGAACCCAGCGGACCTCGATGCGGACCTCGCCGTGTTCCGTAAACTTCACAGCATTACTGAGAAGGTGAAGTAGAATTTGACGAATGCGGACAGGATCGGAGTGAATCAGGCTGGGGATCGGATAGAAACACTCAAGATTGATCTTAAGGTTCCGCCGTTCTACCTCCGGGGTGATCAGTTCGATGGCTTCACGGGCCACCTGACAGGGGTCGAAAGGCGTGATCCGTGCTTCCAGTCGTCCCGCTTCCGCAGCCGATAGCTCCAGGATGTCATTGACAATTCTTAGCAAGTTGGTACTGTTGCGACGAATCGTGCTCAGATATTCTCGAATGAGATTAGGATCATCAGCCTCGTCGGCCAGATCGACGTATCCGAGGATCGCCGTTAGCGGCGTGCGCAGCTCGTGGCTGATATTCGAAAGAAACTCGGTCTTCGCCCGATTGGCTTCCTCTGATGCGCGGTATTTTTCTTCCAGGACCTTTCGAAGTTGTTGCTGCTGAATTCTCTCTTGTCGTTCCAGGACGGTCTCTTCGAGTGACTCGATTTGTGCGCGGCGAAGGACCTCCTGTTCGGCGTGACGATGTTCCACTCGGGTGATGAGTTCCTGATATTCCTCCTCGAGGCGGATCAACCCTGTGCCCAGGAGAAGGGTCATCCAGCGGAGAATGTCAAACTCGTCAGTAGGGCGAGGTTCGCCAGGTGTGCTTCGTTTGAGACAGGCAACGATAGCAGCGAAGGGACTGGCAAACCGACTGGCGAAGGCCCAACACTCACCCTCGGGAAGAGCAATTGAGCAAACTGTCGCCCTGGATTGTGCCAGTTGTGCGAGGATGTCACGAGTCAAAGCCTCAAGCTGAGCTGGCGTGATGTGCTGCATCAAGCCGTGTGATGGAGACGCGGTTTGCGTTGCCTCATCAATTGTAAACCACCCTAAAAAATTGATCTGTTGAAATTGGCTAGTCAGTGGGCCGCCGGCAGAGGGACCAGTTGTGTTTCCACCAACTGCCGCCAACAGTTCCTTCAAATTTTTGGGTGCAAATTCCATACAACGACGCCTTCTCAAATGGCCAGTTCCAAACACCTGCCGGCCTGACCGTCAGATTTGAAACAGCGACATTTGCTCAGCCATTTCACGGTCCAAATCATCGGCCAGGACCTTCACATCGCTGGCGGTCAAGCCCAGCCCGCTTAACGATTCGGGATTGAAACGCAAAAGGTTTATGCCCACTGAAGCCATACCTTTCAGCGTGCAAATCACGTGAGCCACTTCGACGCAGCGCACGAGGACCAAATGCTGCCCCCGATATCCGGCCGTCTGATGATGGTAACGAATGGCTGCAAGCGCTGATTCGGGAAATCCCCATTGCTGCCCCACGGCCTCTCCCAGCTCCGTATGGGCAAAACCGAGGATCGCCCGCTCCGTTTCCACAAGTGTCGTGCCTTCCTTGAGGCATTCCATCACCTGAACAAATGACTCATGAAAATGCTGGTCAATCAGGATGATCCCAATGTCGTGCAACAGCCCGGCGAGAAACATATCCTCGAAATTATGAAGTCGCAATCTCATGGCCAGCATTCGAGCACACAGGCCACTGCTGACCAGGTGTTTCCACAAGTCTGTCCGCCGGTAGCGACCAATAGTCTCAGTCTTGCGGAAGAGATCAGCCACTGTCGCCGTCACTGCCAGATTGCGGATCTGTTTCAATCCCAGATAGGCAATAGCCTGCTGCAAGTTGGTGATCTTGTGACGGACTCCGTAGGCCGACGAGTTCACAAAGCGAATGACCCGCGCACTTAATGCCGCATCGATTTCCATCACCTCCTTGAGGTCGGCGGCGCTTGACTGCGGGTCTTCAACCACACGCATCACGTTAATGGCAACTTGTGGCAGCGTTGAGATCTCTTGAATTCGCCGCGCGGCACGCTCCACAATCTCTAGCGAGGATGTCGTCATGGCTATTGGTGTCATCATAACCTTCCCCAGGACGCAACGTGTCAAACACAAACGAAACAATTGACCAATGGCATACCAACTGGAAGGATCGCAGTCGTTTCTCGGCAGGACGTCAATCAACAGGTATGGAACTGCCCACGTCTGTCCTGCAGTGCTGCGATTAAGGGGATTCTCTTTTCATTCCGTAGAAATATAGGTTGCAGTTTTTCTGCCGGGCGCAAACAAAAACCCCGGCTTTGATTCAACCGGGGGGAAACGCGAGATAAAAAGGACAGATTTTGCGGAAAAGTCGGCCTGGTAAACACCCCGGGGCGGCAGCGCCAAGCCCGTCTCACGGAGTCAGATCGAAAGACACCTTTTGCCCAGCCTGACTGACTTCGCATTCCAGCGGCGAGGTATTGGCAGTCCAGTACTTTCGCGGAATATTTGGCACATCCTTGAACGTCATCTCACCCGGCGTGTCAGGCGTCCCACCCACTTCGACCATCGGTGGTGTGACAGTCACTTTATAGTGCCCGGCCGGGACCATCGCGCTGAACTGGCCCTCCGCGTTTAGATCGGCTGCGCCTGAGTATCCCGTCTTGGGGTCTTCGAAAGTCACCTTACCTTCCGTGACCGGCGCACCCTGAAAAGTCACCGTGCCAGAGACGGCCAGCGGTTTCGGCCCCTGACTGCGAGTGCATCCAACTAGGGGCATTATCCCAACGGCCACCACCAAACAAAGCAAAAAATTGCCAAGAAGTTTCATCGGCTATTGCTCCTTGCTGACATTCAAACAACAAAACGGCAATACGCACGATACCTTGCCGTGGGCATTAGAGAGGCGGGACGGGCTGCTCGTCGTTACGATCGGCATAGGCCTTCAAGACCGTAAGATCGACCGTATCCGACACAAACCTCACAGTCCCGTCAACCAGGAGAGAATTGACACCACCCGGATGGGCCGATGTCAAAGGTGTGTTACAGCAATTTTGGCACACCCAAGTAGGAAGGCTTGTCCCATAACTGGGGTTAGGTGCCTGACGGACCGTTGTGATCGCGTATGACCTCATGTCCGTGGTCGCCGCGTTCGTTGCGTGTGTTCCGGAGCTAGAAAAGGTCCCATCACCATTGGGCGTCCGTGGATTCTTCATACCCATCCACGGGCCGCTCGTGGCAAAGGCGAACCGCCAGTCATTCTTAAAGCCTTTGATCCAGCCAGATTGCTCACTGATGGCGATCGTATTACTTGTCCCATCAACCACAGAGGCGAAGTTAATAACTTTATTGCCGGGCGGAAAAACCCCACCACCCGAGCAGTAACTCCCATTCGGTCAACCCGTTCGGTCGGTTGAAGGATGAGCATCACTCCCTGCAATCAGAACGTAACTCGGCACCATGATGTCAGCACCGCTTTCTGCACGCGTCTCCTGCATCGGCGACGACGGGCAGCGATACACGGGGAGCTTGACGTTATTCAATATGCCGCGAATCTGAACCGTGTAAGTGTTTGTCGATCCCAGCCAGTAGTTATTATGCTCCCCAAACCCCACGGCGGCGAGCTGGTCATAAAGCGGTTTCTGTTCGATGAACGGGAGGATGCGGACGAATGCCGAAGCCCCGTGCGGACCGTTGAAAGCCACCGTTGCCATAGGGACACAACCAAACGTGTCGTGATAGTTGTGGACAGCCAATCCAAGCTGCTTGAGATTATTTGTACATTGACTTCGCTTGGCGGCTTCCCGGGCGGCCTGTACGGCCGGAAGCAAAAGCGCAATCAGGATCCCAATAATGGCGATCACTACTAAGAGTTCGACCAGCGTGAAAGCTTTTCTCCGCGCGTTCATAAGAGATGCCTCCCAATCATGACCCACCTCGCTACGGTGAGCATAGGTGAAAAAGGAACAGCTTCGAGCCGATTTACCGCGACCGCATTCAATTTATATTCAGCGGGTGAAGCTCGTCAACAATGTTGTCAACCAGAATCAGGTTGCTACTCGTTCAAAGGGTGGACAAACTTATCTTGCAGGATCGCGTCAATCGAACCACCAAAATTTTAACCTGCGGAAAGAAAAAACCAACATTCTGCGCAAAACTGCAACGGATTTGCGCAAAATTATAGTTCTCGCCTGGCCAGGAATTGCCTACTATATGCTAACACAAAAAGGTTATGTACCAAATTACTGACAACCGTTCGCGGGATTGGATAATACTCGTTGGAAAAAGAGTCTCGGTCAGCCGATCGAGAAACGTCGTCGGTCACGAGTCGCTCACTCGAGGCACTTGGCGTGAATATACGGTGTGTCGAAGGAGGTGCTCGTCGGATTCTGTCGTTTTGATGTCTTACTTTCAGTGGGAGGCTCAATTATGATCGGTCGTCTTCGTGTTTCAGACCGTCGAGGGTTCACACTCGTTGAACTCCTGGTTGTGATCGCGATCATCGGCATCTTGATCGCGCTGCTATTGCCAGCCGTGCAGGCTGCCCGAGAAGCCGCCAGACGAAGTCAGTGCACAAACAACCTTAAGCAGCTTGGTATTGCTGTGCACACGTACCACGACACGTACAGTAAGTTCCCGTGCATGGGATATCCGCTGCCTAACGTCGGAACAGGCGGTCGTGGTGCTCTCTCCGGTATTGTGGGTCTGCTTCCTTTCATGGAACAGAAGGCCCTTTATGATAAAATTGCTGCCGGTGACCCCACTGCGGGGATTCCTCCTTTTGGACCGGGAACGGCAGCCAGTTGGGTTGTTTGGGATGTCTCCCCCGCTTCCCTGCGATGTCCGTCGGATCCCGGAAAGCGCGATGGTACCGACCAGCGATTTTTCAATTACGGGTTTTCACAGGGGGACGACTACATTAATCTACATGGCAACAATCCAAACAACACCCGTGGCATGTTTGGCTATCAAATCTGGTACAGTACGCAGAACGTGGAGGACGGACTGAGCAACACAGTGGCAATGAGTGAGTTTCTCCGCCAGGGCTGGGCTTCCATGACGGTTTCCACCGCTAAAACCATGGATCACCGTTTGGGAATTGCACAAATTACGGGCATCGGAAGCATGGCACCTATTGCTGCATACTCCGTGACTGATGGTAAGTATTTCATAGCGCCTACTCAAGGTCTGCACCGACGGGGATCACGCTGGGTCCGCGGAAATGCCCCTGTTGTGGTCGTCAATACGATCATCCCGCCGAATGGACCTTGTGCCGGCGATGATCCCAGTGGTGGCACAACCTATACGAATGGTTTCTACCCACCGGGGAGCGGCCACCCCGGCGGGGCCAATGTCCTGTTTGGCGATGGTTCCGTACGGTTCATCTCCGATACCATCAACACGGGTAACCTTAGTCAGGTTAGCAGCAATACCTACTACGGCCCGAGCTATTACGGCGTCTGGGGGGCCCTCGGCTCTAAGGCGGGCGGGGAATCGGTGGCAAGCCCTTGATTGCTGGCACGACTGTTACACAATAGCTGTGCCCACACGAAAGCTGGACGATTTGACGTGGCCGCTTGGGTGGCGTGAACTTTCATCTAACCGGCAGGGTGAATCTGTATCGCTTTAGGGAGGATGTTTCACATGAAGACCCGTTTAGCTGTTTTGATGTTCGTCATGGGCCTCGTTGGCCTGTGGACCTTCGCTGGCTGTAGCAAGAGTTCTGGTCCAAAACTCTATCCGGTGCGGGGGAAAATAACCTACAAAGGTGCCCCCGTGGATGGTGCCAACGTTATGTTCCGGGCAGTTGACGGAAACGCCAGCGGCGCCGGCCGGACCGATGCCAGTGGGGCCTACCAGATCACTTCACAATGGGGCACTGGCTTGCCAGAGGGCGAATACCTCGTCAGCGTCACCAAATTCGAGGAACGACCAATGGCAGCAGAAGAGGAGGAGACATACAATCCGCAACTGGCGAACATGGAGGCCCCTCCTCCCAAGAGTCTGATTCCGATGAAATACCAGTCTCCGGAACAATCGGGCCTCAAGGCCAGTGTGAGTAAATCGGGTGGGACATTCGATTTCGACCTGACGGATTGAATGCACGGCCTCTTGGCTGTACCTTAAACGGTGAAGCTCCCGGTACGGACTCCGCGACTCCTCTCAATGATGAGACGAGGGGAGTGCGGAGTTGTGTTTTAGAGGAGGTTTGTTCACCCCAAGAGGTTCCACGGCGGCGAGTTCAGGCTCTCTTTATATGCGAGAGCGGCGACTGTTTTTCGGTCATGGGGTCATCCAGTGGAAGGGCATCGTACCTATCCCAATCCAGCGATCGAGCTGCTCGAAGGCAATGTCCTTTTTTCCCGATTGCCCCAGCTCATTCAGCTTTACCAGGTTGTTGGTAGTCCCTATCTCTCACGGCATCCCGCTTGGCTGCGGATCCTTAATCTCAGCCTGGGACATCGGCCCGTATGCCTGGTTGCAGGTGAGCGGGCATCCTCGGAACCCAAGGCCATTTTGCCGCTCTGTCTTGTGAAGAGTCGCTTATTCGGGGCCTTTCTGGTGGGACTGCCCTACGTCAACCTCGGTGGCGTGCTAGGGTATCCGGACGCAACGGGGTCCCTGATCACAAGTGCCGCTGGTCTGGCGGACCGTTGGAATGTCCGCTACCTCGAATTGCGGCATGAAGAGCCGGTTTCGCATCCGGCCCTCGGCGCTGTGGTGCAATCAAAGGTCCACATGCGGTTGACTCTTCCAGAAAGCCGCGACACCTTGTGGCAGAGCTTCTCGCCTAAGGTCAGAAACCAGATTCGAAAAGCTGAGAAGCTCGGCCTGGAAATCGTTTGCGGACGCCATGAACAACTGGGCAGTTTCTATCGTGTTTTCGCGCGTAATATGCGCGACCTGGGGACGCCCGTCTTTCCGAAGTCGCTTTTTGCTGCCATCCTTGACGAATTTCCCGAAGCCGAGTTGGTCATTGTGCGGTATCAGAATCGCGCGGTGGCCGGTGGCTTGTTGCTGCACGGCCCCGGTGCGACCGAAATCCCCAGTGCCAGTTCCCTTCGTCCCTGGAACTGGACCAACGCCAATATGTTGCTTTACTGGACGGCCCTGGGACGGGCCATTGAGCGGGGCCAACGGTTGTTCGACTTTGGCCGGAGCACCGTCGATAGCCCAACCTATCGTTTCAAAAAGCAATGGGGAGCGGTTCCTTATCCCGCCCACTGGCAGTATTACGTCCGACAGGGAAAAGTCGGCGAAATGCGGCCCGATAGCCCACGTTTTCGCCTCGCTGTGCAGATCTGGCGACGTTTACCCGTCTGGTTCACCCGGTGGATAGGCCCCATGATTGTCCGTGGGATCCCGTGATTGTGCAGTCTCATCGGGCATGACGAGCATGCCCTCCGACTCTCGGAGGGACCTGCTTGTCAGGTCCGCCGCACCACGTTTGATCATCCATTCCACTTCCCCGGGCATGATAAGCATGCCCCTCCAAGCGAGCATGACGAGCATGTCCCTCCGAACGGGTACGATAAACGTGCCCCTCCAAATCCGCCCTCCGATACCAACGAAAACCACGGGCGCGGTGGGGCACGCGCCCGTGGTCTCTTGGGGAAGGGTTAAGACGAGTCTCCGTCAAATCACATCCATTGCCCTCTTTCAACCGACAGGAACTGACGCTGCCCGAACTTTGAATCGTCCCACCAGCTCGCGGAGGGCCGCCGCCTGGGCGGACAGCTCCTCGCTGCTGGAGGCCAGCTCTTCACTTCCGGCAGCCGATTGCTCGACCACCTGGCTGATGTTTTGCACGGCCTTGCTGACTTCCTCGGCGCTCGCTGCCTGCTG
>Ga0068707_1003982_pt1 | contig 10265 bp, 10 predicted proteins | sample YNPNPMetaG_FD_66600 | JGI IMG/M metagenome (GOLD analysis project Ga0068707, IMG submission 66600) | Anoxygenic and chlorotrophic microbial mat microbial communities from Yellowstone National Park, USA - YNP NP MetaG | ecosystem: Environmental > Aquatic > Thermal springs > Hot (42-90C) >... | reverse complement strand
GCCAAAGGGCTGGGCAGCGCTCCAGGCGGTGCTGAAGGTGCCGCTGTGGCGCCCCGTGATGGTGAGGCAAAGCACCCGGTGCCCCAGATCCACCAGCCGCTGAAAAACCTCTTGGAAACTCCCCAAGGGCGGCTGCGAGGTGGTGCAGGGCACCGGCCCTTTGGCCAAGCGCCAAAACTCCTCGCGGGATAACGCCATATCCAGGTAGGAACGATCGCCACAGCTAACCACCAACGGGACGATGGTGATCCCCCATTCTTGCACCAGCTCCGGAGGCAGATCCGCCGAACTATCCACAACAATGCGAATCTCGCCCAAAGGTCTCCTTATTCCGCCGGCCGGGAAAGGGCGTTCGACGACGGGGCAATGGCCAGGTCATACAGACGGTAGGTGCGATAGATCTTGCCCCCCACATTCTCGATGCCGCGCCGGACTTTAAAGTTATCCTCCAAAATCCACGATAACTCGGCCCATTTATAGCCCTTGCGCACCGCCACGCGAAAGCCTTCTTGATAAAAGAGGGATTCCACCCCTTTCAGCCGGTGCTCCTCCAACACCCCCATGATGAGCACCCTGAGGCCGGTGATCTTGCGCCTGTACCAGAGGAACTTGGCCCAGCCGGTGGGGAACAGTCTGCCGTTCAGATGGATGGCCACTTGGTTGAAATCGGGCAGGGCGACGAACACGCCGATGGGCTTGTCATCAATAAAGGCCAGATAGGTCAGATCCTCATCCACCACCTGTTTCAAATTGGCGGCCAGATGGCTGTATTCAGCGTCGGTCATGGGCAAGGCGCCCCAGTTCTTGTTCCAGGCCTCGCGGTGGATGGGTTTGATGAACTCCAGTTCGTCATCCAGGCGCGAGACGTCAATATGGCGCATCTTGACCCCGTACCGCTCCTGGGCAATGCGCGCCACCCGGGTGATCTGGGTTGGCAGGTTCTCCAGGTTGGGGCCAAAGGGCTCAAGGTCCAGCTTGTAGGCGTACAGGTCTTTGGCCTTGACAAAACCGTACCGCTCGATGAAGGTCTGATAATAGCGCGGATTGTAGGTCATCATAATCACCGGGCTACCGTTGTAGCCATCCACCAAGAGGCCGCATTCGTCGTTGATGTTGAGGTTCATCGGCCCGCGCATCACCTGGCGGCCGCGGGCGGCCAGCCAATCACGGGCGGCATCGAAAAGGGCCGCGGCGACGGCGTAATCTTCGATGACCTCGAACTCGCCGAAAAACCCCACCGGCTCGTGCCATACCTGGGGGTGCACCTCGTCGGCGATGGCCGCGATGGTGCCCACTGTCTTCCCATCCCTCACCGCGCGGAAAAGCTGCACCTCCGCGTGCTCGTAAAAGGGGTTGTGATGCGGGTCGAAATGTTTGAACCGTTCACCGATGAGCGGAGGCACCCAAAACGGATCGTGGCGATAGACCTCGAATTGGAACATGATGAAATCTTGCAGTTCGCGGCGAGTCGTCACTGGCTCGATCTGCACTCCCCCTGTGGTCATGGTTCCTTCCCCCCTGTCCTTTGGCACTTGTGGAAACACCTTTGTGGCGGCCGAGATGCGTAGCGCACGCTTTGTGTTATAGCCCCGCCAAGCGGGCTTGTCAAAAGGGCTGCGCGGAGGGTGCTGAAAAAAGGCGTGTAGACGCCTTGCCCGCCGTCGGATGGAATCCGACGGCTCTGCTTGCCAAGCCCGCAGCGCGGGCTTGCCATCCCCAGACGTCGGTTTCTAACCGACGGGCGCATTTCTCGACACCCTCCTTGCGCGGAGGGTTTTAAAAGCCCTGTCCAAAGTTGTGGGCCACTCTGAGCCTCCGGTGAGGCATTAGCCGCCGATGGCTGGTGACCCCGCCCACCGTCGGCTCGAATCCGACCGCGAGCTGCAGAAATACTTGACAGTGGCATCCGCCGGAGCATAATCAGCCCAGCATCTCAGGGAGGTGAGCACTTGGAGATCCGTTTTCTGGGCGCCGTGCGCAACGTCACCGGCTCCATGCATCTTCTCACGGTGAACGGCAGCCGGATTTTGTTAGAGTGTGGCCTCTTTCAGGGCCGTCGGCAGGAGGCCTTTGAGCGCAACCGCGAGCTGCCTTTTAGAGCCGACCAGGTGGACGCCATGGTTCTTTCCCACGCCCACATTGACCACAGCGGCAACTTGCCCAACCTGGTCAAGCGCGGCTTCCGGGGCAACATCTATTGCACCTTTGCCACCCGGGATCTCTGTAGCATCATGTTGCGCGACGCGGCCCACATCATGGAGGCCGATGTGGCTTATGTCAACAAACACCGCGCCCGCCAAGGCTTGTCCCCGGTGGAACCCATCTACACTCTGGCCGACGCGGTGCGCAGCCTGAAAAACTTTGTCAGTGTGGACTATGGGCGGCCGCTGCCTATCGCGCCGGGGGTCACCCTCACCTTCTACGACGCCGGACACATCCTGGGTTCGGCCTTCTGCGCCCTGGATATCACCGAAGGCAACCAAAGCTACCGCCTGCTCTTCACCGGCGATGTGGGCCGCTTCAATCTCCCCATCCTGCGCGACCCGGAGGTAGTGCCGGGGGTGGATTATCTCATCACCGAAAGCACCTACGGCAACCGCGTGCACGGCACGCCCCAGGAAGCTGAAACGGAGCTGGCCCGGGTGGTCAACGAAACGTTCCAGCGCGGCGGCAAGGTGATCATCCCCGCCTTCTCGGTGGGGCGCACCCAAGAGATCGTCTATTCCTTGCATCGACTGCACAACGCCGGTTTGATCCCGCAGCTTCCCATCTTTGTGGATTCGCCCCTGGCCATCAATGCCACCGAGATCTTTCGCCTGCACCCGGAATGCTACGACGAGGAGACGGCCCAATTCCTCTTTCAAAATGGCGATCCCTTTGGCTTTGGCGCGCTGCGCTACATCCGCCAGGTGGAGGAAAGCAAGGCCCTCAACACCCAGGACGAGCCCATGATCATCATCAGCGCCTCCGGCATGTGCGAACACGGGCGCATCCTGCACCATCTGAAAAACAACATCGAGAACAGCCGCAACACCATCCTCTTGGTCAGCTTTCAGGCGGAACACACTTTGGGCCGGCGCATCGCGGAGCGCCAGGAACAGGTGCCCATCTTTGGCGAGCTATACTCCCTGAAGGCCCACGTGGAAAGCATCGAGGGGTATAGCGCCCACGCCGATCGCGATGAGCTGCTGCGCTACATCCAGGAGCTTCAGCCGAGCCGGCTGCGGCAGGTCTGGATCGTTCACGGGGAGGAGGAGGCGTCTCTGGAGTTCGAACGCACGCTGCACCAGGCGGGCATCGGGCCGACCTTGGTGCCCACACCGGGGCAGACGGTCACGATCTAGCCCCGCTCTCGGCGAGGGGGCAGAAAGGCCCTTGTCCCTCCTTGGCCCAGCGGCACAGGGTCTCTAACCCGGCCTCGGCGGCGAGGCGCTCCGCCGCGGGCAAGGCCAAGGCGCGGAACTCGTCTTCATCCAGGATGATCTGTGTCCCATCGGGCAACACCAGCAGGTCCAACGCTAGGTCGCGCCAGCGGATGAAGCCATCGCCCAGCTCAGGGGGCGCGGTGATGTTGGCATACCAACCCTTCAGCGCGCCAAGATGGTCATAGATGACAAATACGTTGAACCACCGATGCTGATAGTAATACTCGATAAAGATATCCCCAGCCTCCAAGGCAAATGGCCCCAGATCAAAGGGCTGAGAAGTCCAGAGACAGCGGACGATGCAAACCTCCTCATCGCCGAACACCCGCTGGCCGGGATAGGTGAGCTTGGGCTGCCCCTGGGAATCCAACTTGGTGATGCGCACCTCGTTCGCGTTCATCCTTCCACCCCAAGGCAGCGCAAGATCTCTTCCCGATAGGCGGCGAAGCGGGGTTCGGCGAGGAGATGTTCCTCCCGCGGGCGTGGCAGGGCGATCTCGAATTCACAGAGGATGCGGCCGGGCCGCGGGGAAAAGACGTACACCCGATCAGCCAGATAGATCGCCTCGTCCACGTCGTGGGTAACAAAGATCATCGTCTGGCGAAAGCGCGCCCAAACATCCAGGAGCCAACGGCGCATGATGCGCCGGGTCAAAGCATCCAACGCGCCGAAAGGCTCATCCAGCAGGATGAGGTCTTGCTTACAGAGAAATGTGCGCATCAGCGCGGCCCGCTGGCGCATCCCGCCGGAGAGGGTGGCGGGGTAATGGTCCTCAAACCCCGCCAAGCCGAAAAGGGGCAGGAGCTCCCGCGCCTCGCGCCGGGCCTCCTCCAGGTCGCGGTGCAGGATCTCGGGCCCCAAGAGGATGTTATCCAAGAGCTTGCGCCAGGGGAGGAGCAGATCCCGTTGGGGCATATAGCCCACCCGGCCGATGCGGGCGCCGGCCGGCTCCGCCCGGCCGTGGAGCCGCACCTCCCCTGTGTCGGCCTCCAGCAGGCCACAGATGATGTTGAGCAGCGTGCTCTTGCCACAGCCGCTCGGCCCGATGAGGGTGATAAACTCCTGGGGCTCGGCCCGCAACGAGATATCTTGTAGCGCCTCGGTGCGGCGGCCGTCCACCAGGAAGGCCTTGCTCACCCGGCACAATTCGAGGAGCGGAGCGGCGGTGGAAGACATGCTTCTTTGCCTCACTTGGGCAGATACTCGTTGGTAAAGGCCTTGGCCGGATCAATCTTTTTGGCCAACAACCCCCGCTCCCACAGCCAGTTGGCGAATTCGGCCCAGACCTCGGCCTTTTGCACGCCCCAACGGGGCGCGTCATCCTGGTAGCGCGGGCTGAGCCAGGCCTGGCTGGCCTTGACCAGGGCGGGATCGCTCTCCGGAGAGTGCTTCAGTAAAATCTCTGCCGCCTCCTCGGGATGTTGCGCGGCATAGGTATAGCCCCGAGCCGTGGCGGCCAGGAACCGGCGGGTCAAGTCGCCTTTGGTCTTGAGCGTCTTTTCGCCGGCGATGATCAGCGGGGTGTAATAATCGGGCACGCAACTGCCATACAGCGGCACCACGGCCAATTCCACCCCTTTGAGCTGGGCCTGGACACCATCCCACCCCATAAAGATCCACGCCAGGTCCACCCGGCCGGCCAGCAGAGCGGGGAAGGCGTCAAAGCCCACATCCACAAACTCGACCTTGTTCACGTCGGCCCCGGCGCAACGCATCAGCCCCTCCAAGACCGGCCGCTCGATGGGCAAGCCGTAGGAGGCGTATTTCTTGTTCTCGAAATCGGCGGCGCTCCGAATGCCGGAGGATTTCAGCGCGGCAAAGGCCGAGGTGTTGTGCTGGATGATGGCGGCGATGGAGACCACCGGGATATCGTTGGCCCGGGCGATGGTCACCTCCTCCTGAAAGCTGACGCCGAACTCGGTGTTGCCCGCCGCCACCTGTTTCAGCGCCGCGGCCGGGTCCGAGGGGATCTGGATCTCCAGATCGATCCCCTGCTCCTTGTACCAGCCCTTCTCCAAAGCCACGTAAAAGCCGGTATGGTTGGTGTTGGGCACCCAATCCAAGGAGAGAATGGCCTTGGTCAAGCCACCGCCGGTCTTGCGGCAACCTGCTAGGACCAGCACTCCCACCAAGCCGATGAGCCACAGCAAACGCACCGTTCTGTTTTTCATGTGACACCTCCACAACCCATCACAATTCCTCCCACCGCTCCTCCCGGGCGGCGGTGTAATACCAACGCAGCGAGAGGCGCTCGATGCCCACCACGAGGCCAAAGAGGGCGATGCTCAGCAGGGCGGTGATGGCGATGCTGGCAAAGACCCAATCGGTGCGGAACGAGTTGGTCGCCCGCAGCATGAACACGCCCAAACCTCGGCTGGCCCCCACCCATTCGCCCAAGATGGCCCCCACCACGCTGTAGGTGATGGCGATCTTGATGCCAGAGAACACCGCCGGCATGGCGCCGGGGAGGCGCACCTTGAGAAAGATGTCCCGCTGGCTCGCGCCCATGGTGCGCAGCAGCGCCACCAGCTCCGGATCGGCGCCGCGCAGGCCATCGGCTGTGCTCACCACGATGGGGAAGAAACAGATCAAACCCACCACGATGATCTTGGGCCAGATGCCATAGCCGAACCAGATCACCAGAAGCGGCGCGATGGCGATGGTGGGCACCGTCTGCGAGACGACCAGCAAGGGATAGAGGGCATCCCGCGCCAAGGGCCAGAACTCGATCAGCAACCCCAAAGAGATCCCCACAGCCAAAGCGGCCAGGAAGCCCCAAAAGGTCTCTTGGGCCGTCTGCCAGATGTGGGGCCCCAATAGATGGCGCGCGGCCAGGGCGGCGCGGGCGATGGCCACGGGAGAGGGCAACAACCAGGCCTCGATCTGCCATACATGGGTGGCCAGCTCCCACAAGACCAGCAAGGCCAGAATCAACGTGGCCGGCGGCAGATAGCGGGCCAGGCCGTTGCGCCAGCGGCGGTGGCGCGAGGAGCTAGGCATGGGCCTCATCCTCCTGCTCCATCCGCCGCGGCACCGGGCAGGCGTTGCTGAGGGTGGCCACCAACACCGCCGGGCCGTGCTCCGCGGCGGCCAGAAAGGCCTCACGCAGGGCGGCAAAGAGGGTGGCGTCATCGCCCCAGGTGAGGGTGCTCATGCTCCCCACCTCATAGGGCAACCCCCGCCGCTCCAGGGCCGACCAGACGGCGCGGATGGCCGGCAAAAGATCCTCCTGCCCCAAGGGATACAGGCTGAGCTGAGCGCTGATCTCGGTCATTTTTCAATCCTCCCCACCAACAAGGCGCCGCGTCCACGGGCAAACGTCCGGCCCAGGCCCTCCAGAAGATCGGCCCACGCCAGGCCCCGGCCCGAAGGCGGGATGAACACGGCGCTGCTCCACCGCGGCCGACCAAAGGGGCGCAAAAGCGCGAGAAACTCCCTCGGCGTAAAGAAACGGGCGTAACGGAAGGGGGTCTCTTGGCGTTGCGCCTCGGCCAGGTAGGCCCGGCCCCAAGAACTCGCCGCATTGAGGGTGGCCACCACCACCCGGCCGCCCGGCGCGGCCACGCGGACCATCTCCGCCAGGGCGCGCCGGGGGTCCTCCACGAACTCGAGGGTGGTCACCGCGAGCACCAGGTCAAAGGTTCCATCGGCGAAGGGCAGGGCCTCGGCTCGGCCCTCTTGCCAGGTCACCGGTGCCTCTTTGGCCTTGGCCTGCTCCAGCATGGCCGCCGAGGGATCGCAGCCAACCACCCGCAAACCGCGCCGGGCCAGCTCGCAAGCATAATGCCCTGTGCCCGTGCCCACATCCAGCGCCCGTTCCCCCGCTCGCGGCCGGGCCAGGCGCAAGATCAGATCGCGTTCCAGCCGGTCCACCACCCGGCCCAAGGGTGTCTCGAACCAGGCATCGTAGCCGGCGGCCAGGGCCGGCGCCGTAAAGGGGTTGTAGCGCGGCTGGAATTGGGCCATCATGCAGCATCCTCCTCCGCCGGAGTGTGCACCACCAAAAGCATCCCCCGGCCCACGCTGACGCTGGCGCAGGGTTGCTCCAACACATTGCTCACCCCCCGGGCCAGACCAAACCGCAGCGCCTCGCCGCGCAACGGATAGCGCAACCCCTCGGTGACGATCCCCTCGGCATCCCCCGCCAAGGGGAGCAGCGAGACGGTATCCCCCACCTGGCCACAGATCGTCCCCTCGCCCCGCAACAAGAAAATGCGGGCATGCCCATCATAGATGACCACCTCGGCCTCCTGAAGCTGCGGCATGGCCAAGAGCAAGATATTGGCCAGGGTGTGGTCCAGCCTGCCGCCCAACGCTCCCAGCAGGGTGATGCGTTCGGCGCCCATGGCCACCGCCTCGCGCAGGGCCAGCTCGGTATCGGTCTCGTCTTTATCGGGGCGGTGGCGCACCACACGGCAGGGCCCCTCCTCCAACACTTGGCGCACCTCCGGCGCCACAGAATCCAGGTCGCCGATGAGCACCTGGGGCCAACGCCCGTGGCGCGCCAACCAGTTCGCCCCGCCATCGGCCGCGATCAAACAATCGGCCTCATCCACGATGGGCAAGAGCCGCTCCGCCGGCCCATAATCGCCGTTGGCCGCCACCACCACATGGAACCTCTTTTCCTCCCCCATATCTCCTCCGCAAAAAGAACGCCGCCGGCGGGAATAGCCAGCGGCGCGAAACGCCCTCAAAACGTTTCCTTGCTTCCCTGCGCTGGCATTACCCAGATCAGGTTCAGGGGGTCGATGGGTAACCCATCCTCTCAGCCCGCAACCGAGCTCCCCCAGCAACATCCTATGCAATTTTCACTGCTATTATAGGCCAGATGGACGCAGCCGTCAAACGGCAAGGAGCAAATCTGTGCAACCTTGTGGCCACCCACGGTGTCCTATACGGTGGTTGAGCATACCGAGCTTACTGCCAAACCGCGCTCCCATCGGCCCAGCGCCCTGGATCCAAGCAACAGCTGAGGGCCGAAAATTGCAAGTTACAGGAGAAACTCTATGCGCATCTTACTGGTCTATCCCGAATTCCCCGACACCTTTTGGAGCTTTAAACACGCCCTACGCTTCATCCAGAAAAAGGCCTCCTTCCCGCCTTTGGGTCTGCTCACCGTGGCAGCGCTCTTGCCCCAAGAGTGGGAGAAGCGCCTGGTGGATATGAACACCACCCAACTCACCCAGCACGATCTGCGCTGGGCCGATTACGTCTTTCTCAGCGCCATGGTGGTGCAACGCGATTCGGCCCGCCAGGTGATCCGCAGCTGCAAGGAAGCCGGCGTCAAAGTGGTGGCCGGGGGGCCGCTCTTCCTGGGCGAGTACCAGGATTTCCCCGAGGTGGACCATTTCGTGCTCAACGAGGCCGAGGTGACCTTGCCCCCCTTCCTGAAGGACTTGGCCGAGGGCCATCCCCAGCGTCTTTACACCTCCACCGAGCACGCCGATATGCACCTTTCGCCCACACCCCTGTGGGAACTGGTGGACATGCGCCATTATTCCTCCATGTGTGTGCAATATTCGCGGGGCTGCCCCTTCAACTGCGAGTTCTGCAACATCACCGCCATGTTCGGCCGCCGCCCGCGCACCAAGAGCGCCGCGCAGATCATCGCCGAGCTGGACGGCCTGTACAAGCTGGGCTGGCGCCGAGGCGTCTTTTTCGTGGACGATAATTTCATCGGCAACCGCCGGGAGCTCAAGAGCGAGATCCTGCCGGCGCTGATCGCCTGGCGCCAAGGCAAACGGGGCTTTGGCTTCCAGACGGAGGTCTCCATTGACCTGGCCGACGATCCTGAACTGACCGAGCTCATGGTGCAAGCGGGGTTCGACACCGTCTTTGTGGGCATCGAGACCCCCGACGAGCAAAGCTTGACCGAATGCAACAAGTTCCAGAACAAGGGGCGCGATCTCGTCGCCGCGGTCAAAACGCTCCAGCGGGCCGGGCTTCAGGTGCAGGGGGGATTCATCGTCGGCTTCGATAGCGACACCCCCTCCATCTTTCAGCGTCAGATCGAGTTCATCCAAAAGAGCGGCATCGTCACGGCCATGGTGGGGCTGCTTCAGGCACCCTATGGCACCCGCCTCTACGAGCGCCTGAAGAAAGAGGGGCGCCTGCGCGACGCCTTCTCCGGCAACAACACCGACGCCACCACCAACTTTGTGCCCAAAATGGACCTGGAAAAACTCCGCGCCGGGTATCGGCAAATCCTGAGCCACATCTACTCGCCGCGGGCCTACTATGAACGGGTGCGCACCTTCCTGCGGGAGTACCGCCGGCCCAAGCTGGCCCGTGGTCCATTGAGCTGGGATTATTTCGCCGCCTTTTTGCGCTCCATCGTAGTCTTGGGCATCCGCGGCCAAGAGCGCTGGGAATATTGGAAGCTGGTCCTCTGGACCTTGTTGCGCCGGCCCCATCTCTTCCCCGATGCCATCACCTTTGCCATCTATGGCTTTCATTTCCGGCGCATCTGCGAGATGTATGTGCTCTGATCCCCCTATCGGCTCCTCCTAAACATAGGGGCGAGGCAAGATAAACTTGCCTCGCCCCTTGTCTGCTGAGATGCAAGGCGCGTAAAGCGCCGCTACAATGCAAACCAGCTCGCAACGCTGGCTAGAAGCTCAAGGCTGCATGGGCTCGATAGACACGCCCAGAACACCTCCAGCGCCCCCACAATCGCGGATGACACGGGTCGGTCATTCTAATTTTGCACATCTATGCAAAAACGCAAAAAAGCCCTTGACTTTGTTCTTGGGCTGTGATATAATCTGGCCGTAATTCAATTGAACCGGCGCGTGCAAAGCTTCCTGATTTGTGGCCCAGGTGGTAGCATCACCCAGGCGG
>Ga0068707_1003979_pt1 | contig 10267 bp, 6 predicted proteins | sample YNPNPMetaG_FD_66600 | JGI IMG/M metagenome (GOLD analysis project Ga0068707, IMG submission 66600) | Anoxygenic and chlorotrophic microbial mat microbial communities from Yellowstone National Park, USA - YNP NP MetaG | ecosystem: Environmental > Aquatic > Thermal springs > Hot (42-90C) >... | reverse complement strand
GGCCGAACCGCCGGCGGAGTGCCTGGCGCACCAGTTCCGCCGCCGTGTTGAGCAGGAAGGTCATCAGGAACAACAGCACGGCACATAGGAATAACACTCGGTAAAGGCTTCCTCCTGCGGGGGCTTCCGGGATTTCGACCGCGATGTTGGCAGCCAGGGTCCGCATACCGTTGAAGGGGCTCCAGTCGAGGATGGGCGTGTTGCCAGCGGCCATCAGCACGATCATGGTTTCGCCCACGGCGCGGCCGAACCCGATCATCGCCGCCGCGAAAATACCGGGGCTGGCCGAAGGCAGCACCACGCGCCACACGGTCTGCCACCGCGTGGCCCCCAACGCCATCGAAGCCGCAGCCAGGCGCGGCGGCACGGCGGCCAGGGCATCCTCGGCCAGCGAGAAAATAATCGGAATTACCGCGAATCCCAGTCCGAAACCCACCACGATCGCATTGCGGATGTCGTATTGCATCCCCAGGCGCTGATGCAGCCAAAGCTTGAAGTTGCCGCCGAAGAGCCAGTCTTCCCCGGGGCCCGCCAGCCAGACTGCCAGGCTCCACCCCACCAAGACCACAGGGATCATCGGCAAGAACTCCGCCCCGCGATCCACGCGGCGAATGGCCCTTACGCGCGGCACCCAGTTCCACAGGGCCAAAAACAGCCCCATCACCAGGGGCAAGATGGCGGCAGCCACGAACACGGCCACGATCCATCGTTCGATCAAGGGGGCCAGCCACAACGCAGCCAGAAAACCCACCACGACCGAAGGCAGTGCCGCCATGATCTCTACCACTGGCTTGATCGCCCGGCGGAACCCGGGGGCCGCGAACTGGCTGGTATACACGGCGGCCAACAGGGCCAGCGGCAGCGCGAACAGCATGGCGTAGGTGGTGGCCTTCAGCGTGCCGAAAACCAGCGGTATTACGCTCAGCTTGGGCTCGTAGTCGTCGGTGCCCCCCGATTGCCACGTGAAACCGGGCTCGGAGTAGCCCTCGTAATGCACCCGGCCGAACAGGGCACGCCAGCTTGTCTCGGGGTGCGGTACCCGCAGATTCCACCCGTGCAGGGTCCCGGCATCGTCCAGCGCCACCGCCGCGTTCCCGCGGGGGGCAAGGTCCACCAGCCGAAGTCTCGTCTCGGCACTGCCCAGTTGCAGCAGGCGGCGCTCGGTGGTGGTGTGCAGCAGGCTGGCGCGGCCGTCGGTGCCCAGCGATAACAGCGATTTATCGCGGGCCGAAGCAACCAGGGCCATCACCGGCCCCTCATGGGGACTCAGCGTATGGACCGGTTGGAGCACCGGCCGGCCCTCCGGCGGCGCCACCGGAAACCAGATGCTCACATGGCCCTGGCTATCGCCGACCGCCACCGAGGTATCGCCAGCCACCACCACCAGGGAGGTGATGGTGCGGCCACCGTCGAACGCCACCACCTCATGGAACACGGGGCGACCGTCGTCGCCCAGTTGCCAGCGGGCAAGCTCCCCACGCTCGGTCCCGGCGTACAGCCACTGGCCAGCCCGGTCCATGGTCAGTGCGGTGACCGGCCCCAACCCAGGGTCGTCGATCACGGCCGAGCGGTGCCGTTGGACCGCGGTTCCCAGAAGATTGCGTTCCTGAATCTTGCGCACGATTTCCAGCCGATTGCCGCCAATCAGGCGGGCAACCGTCAACTGCGCCGCGGTAGTCAAGCCGCGTTTTACTTCGGCCTGTCGGGCCACCGCCAGGCGCGCCCCGTGCGCCCCGGGCTCCGCCTGTCCACAGATTTCCAGCACCAACCCGCCGGCCGCCAGCCGCCAGGAATCCGCCTTTGCGCTGGAGTCGCGCTTTGGGCCGGGTGCCGGCCCCGGGGCGACCTCCACCAGACTGACCGTGCCGCTGCTCCATAACAGCGTGTATCGGCAGGCCGCTTGGCGATCGGTATCGAGGCCCGCGGCGCCCTGGACGCGGCCTCCGGTGTGCCGTTCGATGCTTTGGATATACTCACCAGCGCGGGGCTGGGGGGGCGGGATCTTCTGCCGAACCGGCACCTCCTCGCCTTCAGGCTGGACAACCACCCAGCTTCCCTGGCGCGTGATGTACCAGATCCAAGGGCGCTGGTCGCCGGGCTGCCGCCACACGCCAAGTGCCAGCGGTGCATCGGGGCCTTGGCCCTCTGGCACGGCAAGCTCGGCCGTCAGAGTCGCCCGGCCTGGGAGAAACAAGGGCACGACTTGGCTGACGATAAACAGCACGATCCCCAACAAGGTGGCGATAACCAGCACGCCGCCAGCGGTGATAGCCCAACGGGCCAGGCGGTCGTGTCGTTTGCTCCGCCGCAGAGTGCGGGTGTCGGCTGCAACCATGTGCGGCGCCTCGAGGCTATTGGATCGCTTCAAGTTGCTGGGCAACGACCGAGGCCGGCAGCGGCCCGTAGCCGTCCTTGATGACGATCTCCTGCCCCTCTTTCGAGAGGACGAATCGCAAGAACTCGGCGACCAATGGTTGGAGCGGCTCGCCCGGTTTCTTGGCCACGTAGATGTACAGTGCCCGGGCCAGCGGATAGGTACCGTTCAGGGCGTTTTGGTAGGTCGGCTCGACCAAAGGCTCGGTGTGGCTGGCTGCCAGCGGGACGGCCCGGACTGCCGCCGTGCGGTAGCCGATCCCCGAGTACCCGATCCCCGCCCGGTCCTTGGCCACGCCGTTGACGACTGCTGCCGAGCCCGGTTGCTCCTTAACGGTATCTTTGAAGTCGCCCTTCAATAAGGCGTGTTCTTTGAAGAATCCGTACGTGCCGCTGGCGGCATTCCGGCCGTAAAGGCTGATGGGCAGATCGGCCCAGGGGCCGGTCAGCCCTACCTGTCCCCAGAGCGTGATTTCCCGGTACCCGCTCTTGCGCGTCTTGGAAAAAATGCAGTCCACCTGCTGCATGGTCAGTCCGCGGATGGGATTATCTTTGTGGACATAGATGGCCAGGGCATCGATGGCCACGGTTACCGGCAAGGGCCGAAAACCGTGTTTGCGCACGAAGGCCTCTTCCTCCTCTTCCTTCATAGGGCGCGACATGGGACCCAGTTGCGCCGTGCCTTCAATCAGCGCCGGCGGCGCCGTAGCCGATCCCTTCCCCTCCACTTGGATATTCACGTTGGGATACACCTTGCGGAACCCCTCGGCCCAGAGCGTCATAAGGTTGTTCAGCGTGTCGGAGCCGACGCTGTTGAGATTGCCAGAAATGCCGGAGACCGGCTTGTAGGGGGCCAGGGCGGGGTCCACTTCGACCGGGCCCTCTTCCGCGGCGAGGGCAACGCCGCCCAAAACCCACACGATCGCCACCCCCAGCCACGCGCAGAAATACCCAAGCCGGCAGAACCGTGGCCGGCGCCAAAGCAAAATGCTATTGCCAAGCATCGTCCTCTCCTTTTCATGATCGTCGTTGATCACCATTCGACCCGCCGCAAGCCCGCTGCTTGCGATCCGGTTTTGTCCGCACCGAGCGCGCAACCCCTAGCCTTACAGGCAGTGCGGCTGCGTCAACTTGACGGCCTGCACCGTGGCGGCCGACTTGTCCCATGGCTTGGCCCTTTAAGGTTTGAATCGATACCCCACGCCCCGCACCGTTTGGATGTAGCTGCCGGCCATGCCGAGTTTCTTGCGAAGCCCCACGATTTGCACATCCACCGCCCGCTCGGTCACAACGCAACTATCGCCGTACAGGCCGTCGAGTATCTGTTGTCGCGAGAAGACCCAGCCCGGCCGGCGCGCAAGGAAATGGAGGATGCGAAACTCCGTAGCCGTCAGCTCCGCGGGCTCGCCGGCCACCAGCACCTCGTGCCGGCCGACATGGATCTTCAAGTCATGGACCGCAATGCATTGGCTGTCGTCGGTTTCGGGCTCCGTGGTCGGCTGGCGGCTGGCCCGGCGCAATACCGCCTTGACCCGCGCCACCAGCACCCGGGGGCTGAACGGTTTAGCGATGTAATCGTCGGCCCCGACGGTCAAACCCGCCACGATATCGGTCTCTTCCCCTTTGGCCGTCAACAGGATCACCGCCACCCCGCGGGTACGGGGGTCCGTTTTCAATTGCCGGCATAAGGAAAGGCCATCGATGCCGGGCAAGAGGATGTCAAGCACAACCAGACTGGGGGTATTTTGCACCAAAAGGGCCTGCGCTTGCTCGCCGCTTCCTGCCGTCTGTACTCGGAACCCTTCCTTGGCCAAATGGAGGGCGACAAGTTCTCGAATCTCTTTTTCGTCTTCCACCACCAGGATTGACGCGCCTTCCATGCACCGAACTCTAAAGCGCCTAAATTAGAAAACTGTTAGCGTTGCGCAAAAAGTTCATGACCTGCGCAACTGGCAGCAGGAAGGGCAGACACCGGCATGGCCCCCATGCCGCTGGGCAAGCAGCGTGCTAGGTCGCGTGTCGAGAGGGGTTACTGCCCATCGGCCCGGCCGCCGGGAAAAACGTCGATATCCAGCGGCTCGAACAAACCGGCTTTGACCCGCTCGATGGCGATGGCCCCCATCACGGCGTTATCGGTGCACAGGGCGGGCGGCGCGATGAACAGGCGGATGCCGCGGCCCTGAGTTTCCTGGGCCAAGCGTTGGCGCAACCTGGCGTTGGCGGCCACCCCCCCACCAACGCACAGCGTTCGCAAGCCGGTCTGTTCCAAGGCCTGCATGCTCTTGCCCACCAGGCAGTCCACTACCGCCTCCTGAAAACTGGCGGCCAAGTCGGCCACCTGCTGAGGGGGAAGGCGGATTTCCTCGAACCGCACCCTGCCAGGACCCGCAATGAGGTATCGCACGGCGGTTTTCAACCCGCTGAAGCTGAAATCCAGGCGCGGGTGATTCAGCAGCGCCCGGGGTAGAGAGTAAGCCGAGGGGTTGCCCGCCTCGGCCGCTCGCTGGATCGCAGGGCCGCCAGGATAGCCCAGCCCCAACATGCCGGCCACCTTGTCGAACGCCTCGCCAGCGGCATCGTCGATGGTGGCCCCCAGAAGCTCGAAATCGGTCGGCCCCAGGCAGCGGTACAGGCTCGTATGGCCGCCGCTGACGATCAGCCCCACGCAAGGGAATACTTCCTCTTTGGCGGCGATGCGGCAGGCATAGACGTGGGCCTGGAGATGGTTGATGGCCACCAAAGGCAGCCCGGCGGCCACGCACAACGCCTTGGCGGCCGCCAGCCCCACCAGCAGCGATCCGGCCAGGCCGGGGCGATTGGCCACCGCCACTGCATCCAGATCGCCAAGGCCCAGGCCGGCCCGGCGGAGCGTTTCGTCCAGCACCGGCAGGATGCGTTCGACGTGGGCCCGCGAGGCGATCTCCGGCACCACCCCGCCAAACCGCTGGTGCAGGGCGTCTTGCGAGGCGACCACCGAGGCCAGCACCTCCAGCCGGTCGTTGACCACCGCCGCCGCGGTCTCGTCGCAGGTGGTCTCGATGCAAAGCACGCGCATCAGCGATTCCGCCCAAGCTCGGCGCGAAGATACTCCAAGGCCTTCTCGAGCTGGCGGTCGGCCACCTCCTCCGGTTCCTCGCCCGGTTCGCCGGAGGCGGATGGACCCGGGCGGTCGCCGCTGGTCGAGGGCTCCTTGGACTTTCCGGCAGATTCGCCGGAGGCGGGCAACACCCGCTCGCGGGCCTGCTGGGCAGCCACCAGGGCCAGCATCTCGCGGTCGCTCAGGCGGACCTCGAACCCCGGGTCGGGGCGAACGCCCCAGTCGTCGGTTTCTTTGGCCCCGGGGGCGCGGTCGATGTTCTTGCCGCTGGGCCGGCGGTAGCCGGCGGTGGTCAGCTTCAGCGCGCTATAGGCCCGGGCCGTGGAACCGGGCTTGCCCGGCCCCTCGGGGCGTTCCTCCAGCGGGATGACGTTCTGCACGCTCCCCTTCCCCCAGGTCCGCTCGCCTACAATCACCGCCCGCTTATGATCCTGCAAGCAGGCGGCGACGATCTCGCTGGCGCTGGCCGAATAGCGATTCACCAGCACCGCCATCCCAAAGCCGCCAAACGTGCCTTCTTTGTGGGCGTTCCAGACGCGTTCCGCCACGTTGCGGCCGGCCGTGCTGACGATCCGCCCCTCCGCAACGAACAAATCGCTCACCTCCACTGCGGAACTCAACAGGCCTCCCGGGTTGAACCGCAAATCCAGAATCAACCCCTTCATCCCTTCGTGAACCAGTCCGGTGAGGACCTTGCGCAACTCGTCGGCGGTGTCGCGGCTGAAGACCGTTACCCGCACGTAGGCGATGCGGGCCTGCGGGTCCACAAAAAACTCCCACGAATGGTCCGGCTTGCGATGGTACCCCAGCACCGTGGGCACATGGATGATCTGGCGGACCAGGGTGACAGTCCGCCGGCCAGGCCGGGCCGGATGAATCACCGTCAGCGTAACCGAAGTCCCTTCCTTGCCCTTCAGCCGGGCGATGGCCTGGTCAAGGGTCATGCCGGCTGTGCTCTGCCCGTCAATTTCTACAATGCGGTCTCCGGCAACGATTCCTGCCCGATAGGCCGGCGTGCCCACCAGCGGGCTGGTAACGATCAGTTGCCCATCGCGCATGGTAACCTGAATGCCGATCCCGCCGAACTCATGCTCCACGCTTTCGCGGAATCGAGACATCTCCTCAGGGGGGATGTAATTCGAGTACGGGTCCAGCTCGCTGAGGATGCCTTTGATGGCGGCTTCAATGAGTTTGCGCCGGCTGATGGGACGCACATAGTTCCGCTGCACCTGATCGATGGTATCGATCAACAGACGCTGCAATTCGTATTCGTCCTCCTCCCCGGGCGCGGAAGCAGCAGAGGGCGAGGCAGAACCCGAAGCGGGCAGCGAAGGCTTCGGTTCGGCCGACGGCTTGGCGACTGTCTTGGACGACGGGGCGGCGCCCGGTGCTGGGGGCGCGGCTGGTTTGGGTGGGCCAACTGGCACCTTCTCCGGCGCCGAGGGTGGCGAGGGTTTCTCACCCGCCAGAGCCGGTGCGGCGGCTGCCAGTCCCGCCGGTGGGCCCCTTTCAGCCGGAGCGTACTCGTCCCGCCCGGCCCCCAACCCGCAGGCCAAGGCCACCGCCCCGGCCAGAACCAGCATACTCGCCCAAAGCCGGCCTACCGCCAAAGGCGGTCCGGCCGAGGGACTTGTCATTGTTCCGATCCGAAAGCCGTCGGGCATCGCAGGAAATCTCATCTGCACGGAAATACGCGAACGTCCCCAACCGTCTTGCCATGCCGTCATGGGGCGGGCCCCGCAGCCGTCCTTCCCGAGTGCCTCGCCGCCGGCCAACCCCGCACGCAGGCAGCTTGCAGTGGTCGGCAGGGCCGCGCTACTCGGGCACATGCACATTACGCTCGCGGCCTGCCCGGGTCCCCAACGCATTGAATAGATACGGAAAGTCGATGGTCTCGGGAAAGAAGTGCACGCTGCCGTCTCCCATGACGAAGTTGGCTCCCCCGGGGTGATAACTCTTGTATCCGCAGGTGCGATTCCAGTTGCTCCATGTTCCCGCCCCGCTCTCCATGACGTTGATGGGGATGTTGGTGGCCGTAAGGGGAAAATTGGGGGCATAAGCCCCCATGAACGCACAGTGCGAAGGGATGGTTTCGCCGGCCATGATCGTATGGCTGGTGCCATCTTTGACATCTTCCAGTTTGATGGCTGTCACATGCCGCCCGAACATCCCCACCGAGTCGTTGCGGTCCGACCCGAAATTGGAACTCTGGCAGCAGATGTTGTTGGGGCTGGGGCGGGGATCGGGACAGAACGGGCACCCCGAGCGCCCCATCTCCGTCGGCCCCATGCACACCGGATACCACAGCGCCATGGCCGGGTTGGGGTCGTGCGGCCAGAACCGGTCCGTGAAGATGGGCTGCGACGATTTCGGGTCGCTGGGGCAGACGTATTCCGGAATCACCGACTGCACCGCCTGAGCGTTCCGCGGGTCCTTCATGTGGTACCGGAAATCGAAAAGCTGGTAGGTGGGCTGATGCTCCAGATACGGCAGGATGAACGCCGCCCATGTGCCCGCCTGGGGCTTGCCCCCGCAACAGTCTCCGGTGGCAAACGGCAGCACCGAGTGAGCGCCGTGATACTGATGCATGGCCAAGCCAATCTGTTTCAGATGGTTGGTACATTGCGAGCGGCGGGCCGCCTCGCGGGCGGCCTGCACCGCCGGCAATAGCATGGCCACCAACAGGCCGATAATCGCAATCACCACCAGCAGCTCGACGAGCGTGAAGGCAGGCCTATGCCCCCAAGTCGCGGCACCCCCCGCGATGTGCAACCGCTGGCCGCGCGCCATAAACATCCACTTTCGACATGCCGAAAAACGCCGTACCCCGACAATTCTAGCTCCGCTCACAGGGGGGAGCAACCGCCAGTTCCCAGCGCGCCCCGAGCCGCAACCGCCGGATTTGGCCACAGCGGCGCCCCCTTTGGTCGCACCGCGTGGCTGACCCCGCGCGGCCTGGGCACACCATTCGGGACGGTTTGGCGGCAGCGCGGCTAAGCCTCCCGCGGGCCGCTGCCGGGGCTTTCGTCCGGCACCGCTTCGGGCTCTTCCAGGCCGGCTGTGCCCGGGCCCTCGCGGCTGGCGATCACTCGCCGGTAAAGCACCGAGTAGTAGCGAAACCGGGCGGGCATGTGCGAACCCACCGAGGCCAAGACCACCACGACCAGAAGCAGGCCAAACCGCCATGACCCGCACCAGGGCACGGCCAGAAGCACGGCCAGCTTGGCCAGCGTGGCCAGCCCCCGCCCTTGGTGGAACCATACCAGGCTGGCACCCGATTCCACCAGGCCCAACGCTATGCCGGTCCCCACGGTCCAAAACAGCGCTGCCTGCAAGCGCTCGGCCGGCAGTCCGAACGCGTGTCCCCCCAAGAGCACACCAGAAGCCGCGATGTGGGCGGTCCGCACGGCGATGTTCCACGCCCGCACGCTGGCGAACAACTTGATGACGGCCGCCCAAGCGTGCCAGGCCATCGCTCTACTCGTCGCTGGAGCCATCGCCGGGCCGCCCACGCTCCTTGGGCAAAGCCTGTTTCGAGGGGGTTCGCTGGCGCGCTTCCTTTGTGCGGCGCTCGTTTTCCTCCATCTCCCTGAGCGTAACCTTGGTGCCCAGGGAGTGGCGCTTTTCGCGGGCGATGTTCTGGCTGGGCGGCGGCACAATCTCCTTGATCACGATGTCGTCGAACTCCACCACCCCTTCCTGAAGATAACCGTACAGCATCACCCGGGCCCACTTGGGCGAATACCGGGTGTGCTTGGGCGTGAACTCCTGAGTGTGCACGTTCCAGGTGTTCCTGGGGCCTTTGAGGTTCTGCTGGCTGCGGTACACCTCACGGCGCTGGACGCCGGAGGGATCGTTCAGACTGCCGCCCGGCCCGGGGGCGTCCGCGGTCTCTTTGGCCACCGCCCTGGCATCGCGGCGATACTCGGTGCCTACCTCGTCATAACACTTGATGAACACCTTGGGGCTCGGACCGTTGGAACGCCAGCGGCATTGGAAGCGGTAGGTGGCCCCGCCCTCGATGGGGAACTCGCGGCTGTAATACATGACGCCCTCGGCCTCGGCGACCGCCTTGGGGATGGTCAGCCGAATCACATGGTTCGTGGGATTGCCGGCTTCGGGCACCCACTTGACGAGGTTGCCCAGCGGCTCGCGCTGTTGCCCCCCGCGGGGTTCCCACCCCAGGGGCACTCCCCGAACGGCTTTTTCGAAGTCGCCGCCCACCACCAAGTTGGGGCCGGTTTTCCAGCGTTCCTCGGCCGCTGGCCCGAAATCTGCCGCCCCGCCCGGCTGACGCTGGCACAGTCTGTCCAGCATCTCTTTCACATACAGATGCGGCACCTCGCTGACCGAATTGGTGCGGGCCCGTTTTTCATAAATGCACCGGGGCTCGGAGCCGGAAAAATCGTAACACTTGAGCACCAGATCGTAAATTTCGCCCTCCGTGCCCGGGACCCGCTCGATGCTCCCCCAAATAGCCACCTGGGCATCGAATACCTCGCGGACCAGTTGACGCACTTGCTCCAAAGGCGTCTCTGGCGTGATGCGAACCTGCTTTTCCGCGCACAGGTCGCGGATCTCCAGCATCGACTCGGTCGTCACCACCCGCTTTTCTTTGGAAAGCTTCTTCCAGATCATCTCGCCCACCATCTGGCCGTAGCGGCCATTGTCCCACTTCGACTCGAAGTCGAAGGGAATGACGACCTTGGCCGGGGCATTGGGCGAGTCGGCGGGGCCTTCCTCGGCGCCCCGCACGGGCCATACGCCCAGCACGACCACGGCCAAGGCAAGCACCAG
>Ga0068707_1003975_pt1 | contig 10273 bp, 10 predicted proteins | sample YNPNPMetaG_FD_66600 | JGI IMG/M metagenome (GOLD analysis project Ga0068707, IMG submission 66600) | Anoxygenic and chlorotrophic microbial mat microbial communities from Yellowstone National Park, USA - YNP NP MetaG | ecosystem: Environmental > Aquatic > Thermal springs > Hot (42-90C) >... | reverse complement strand
AGCCCCGGCGCACCGCGTCCACCGTGAAGGGCTGGCTGGCCTCCAGCCTCACCATGGCGCCGCCGCTGAACTCCACCCCCAGGTTGCCGTGGCCCCGGCTCAGTTGCACAAAGGCCAGCAGGCCCAGGCCGGCGAGGAGTCCGGAGATGATGAAGGCGTAACGCCGCCACCCGATGAAGTCCAGGTTGGGTTTCCGGAAGAGTTCGAAAAAACTGAGGTTTTTCAGCCAGCGCTTCAATAGACACCAATCATAGACCACCCGGGTGCCATAGAGGGCGGTGAAGAGGTTCAGAAGCACGCCCAGGCTCAGGGTCACGGCGAAACCTTTGATGGGGCCGGTGCCGAAGAGGAACAGGGCGCAGGCGGTGATCAGGGTGGTGACGTGGGAGTCGATGATGGTCCAGAAGGCCTTGTCATAGCCGCCGTCAATGCCGGTTTTAAGAGGCTTGCCCGCCTGGAACTCCTCCCGCATGCGTTCATAGATGAGGACGTTGGAATCCACCGCCATGCCGATGGACAGAATGATACCGGCGATGCCAGGAAGCGTGAGGGTGGCGTTCAAAAGCGACAGGGCTCCCAGAAGCATGACGACGTTCAGGACCATGGCGTAATCGGCCACCAGGCCGGAAAACCGGTAATAAAAGATCATGAAGCCCACCACCAGGATAGTCCCCAGGAGACCGGAATAGAAGCCCTTTCTGATGGAATCCAGGCCCAAGGTGGGGCCCACAGTGATGTTTTGGACGATCTTGACGGTGGCCGGCAAGGCTCCGGCCCGGAGCACGATGGCCAGGTCGTGGGCTTCCTCGGAGGTATAGGAGCCGGTGATCTGGGCCTTACCCCCGCCGATGCGTTCCTGGATGACCGGGGCGGAACGTACCACGTTATCCAAAATGATGGCCAGCCGGCGTTTGACGTTTTCGCCAGTGATGCGGGCGAACTCGCTGGCTCCCCGACGGTTGAAGTCCACGGAAACGTATGGTTCGTTGTAATCGCCGATGCGCACCGCAGCATTTTTGACGGCGTCGCCGGAGAGCAGCACTTTCTTTTTGAGCAACAGGGGGACGTTGATAATGCGGCCGGTTTCCCGGTCCAGGCGCTTTTCGATATAGATTTCGGTATCCGGGGGAATTTTGTCAGCCAAAGCCTGGTTCAACTCCTCCCGGGTATAGCCGGGCTTGAGTTTGCCGTCCCTTAGGGCGTTGTCAATCAGTTCCGGAAGGTTGATGGGGGTAAGGTCATCCACCAGTTTGAATTCCAATTGCGCCGTTTGGCCGATGAGGTCCAAAGCCCGCTGAGGGTCCTGGATGCCGGGGAGCTGCACCACAATCTGGTCGGTGCCCTGGCGGACGATGACCGGCTCGGCCACCCCGAACTGGTCGATGCGGTTGCGCATGACCTCCAAGCTCTGAGCCAGGGTGCGTTCCTGGAGTTGTTTAATTTCATCCGGTTTCAGGGAGAGGCCATAGATGAGACTGCCGTCTTGGCGCTGGGGGGGCTGAAACTCCAGAAAGGGAAATTCCTCCTTGAGGAACTTTTGGAACGTTGCCTGTTCGTCTTTGTTGAGCAAGGTGAGGGGCAGGGTTTCCTTGTCGGCATCCCCCACTCTTACGGCCAGGCCGCGTTTCTCGGCCATATCCTTGAGGTCTTGGGCTGTCCGGTTGAGGGCGTTGTTGATGGCCTGTTTGAGATCTACCTCCAGGACCAGATGCATGCCGCCTTTCAAGTCCAAGCCTAAATTAAGCCCGCGGCTGACATGTTTATACCACCAATCCGGCAGCTTTACCGGCAGGGAGGGCAAAACCATGAGGAGGGAAATTACTGTAAGAAAAAACAAAAACAAAAATTTCCAGCGGACGGCGCGCATCATAAGATCTCTCCTAATCCGCTAAAACTTATCGAAGAGTGACCCGGCTGTCAAGGGAAGGGTGGGTTATTTGGCGGCCCTGGCTTGAGGACCCGATGAGGAAAGTTACCTGTGGTTACCAATTACGGAGCCCTTGGAAAAAGATGTAGGCCCCGGCGAAGAACAGCAGACAGCCCGCCACCTGCTGCAAGACAGCTCCGGCTTTGGCAGCCCTTGAGGTGAGAAAGCTGTTGATCAGGCCGGTAAAGGTGCCGGCCAGGAGGATAAGACTTCCCTGTCCCAGAGCATAAGCAAAGAGGAGGGTGCTGCCGTAAGCGACGTGGCCCTGGACCGCGGCCAGGGTCAGGATGACCGCCAGCACCGGTGTGGCACAGGGAGAGAGGACCAGGCCGAAGAGCAGGCCCAGGAACAAGGCGCCAAGAAGACCGGTGTGCCGGGGCATAAAACGATGGTTGTTGGCACCCAGGTTGAGCCGGATAATACCGGCCAGTTGCAAGCCCATGATCATGAGAATCAGAGCGACGAGGAAATTCCAGTAAACCCCGACATTCCCGAACATGGTGCCCATCAGGGAGGCGGCGGCGCCAAGAACGGCCATAACCAGGGACAGTCCCACCACAAAGGTGAGGGAATAAAGAAACGCCTGCCTCCTATTGCCGCCGGCATAACCGCCGACATAGCCGATGATCAGGGGGATGCTGGCCAGAATGCAGGGACTGGCGGTGGCAATGACACCGCCCAGATAGCTGGCACCGTAGGCCAACACGGGGCGAGTCTGCAGGACTTGGCTCAGCGTCTCATGCAGGGCCATGAAATTTCCTCCTTCAGTTTATAAACTTTAGTTCTTTTAGTTTGCTGATGATTTCTTCCCTGCTAAGGGGGCCGATATGGCGATGGACTTCTTTGCCCTCGGCATTGAGAAACACTTGGGTGGGGATGAGCATGATGCGATATTTTTCGAACAGCGTTTTTTCCCGGTCCAGGTAGACTAAGCGAAACTCCACCTGATCACCATGGGTTTTCTGGAGTTCGGCTATGACCTCCGACATACTCTTGCAGGCATAACAGAAGCCAGCGCCGAATTCATAGAGGGCGGGTCGGGCTGTGGGCGGCATGGTGTCGGAGGCGTAAATATCAATGAAAGGCTGGCCAAGACTAAATAGTCCCAAAATAAGAACGAACCACAGGTTAATTTTTAACTTTAAACGGGGCATTGTTTTTCCTTTCGACTTTGCTCCAGCCTAACGGGCGGCCGGTGGGATGAGGAGCACAGGGCAGGGGGCCAGCCGGGCCACATTATGGGCCACGCTGCCGAGGAACAGTTCCCGGATGAAACCTTTGCCCTGAGAGCCCAGACAGACGAGGGAGATATCCTGGGTGGACAGGACCTTGAGAATTGCGGGGAGAGGATGGCCGGGGTCAAAAATGCTGGTGACTTCAGGAATTCCGGCCCCAAGAAGGCGCTTCTCCAAGGCTGCCAAGGAAGCATGGGCCTGGGCTTCAGCCATCTCCTGAAAACCTGGGGGATAAGTCTCGCCCCCCGGCACATTCAGGGCGTGAAGCAGGGTCACCCGGGTTATCCCCCGGCTCGCCAAGCCTTCCAGTTTGAGGCAGGCTTCTTCGGCAATGGGGGAAAAGTCGGTGGGGAAAAGAATATGCCGCAACATTTCTGTGGCCTGTAGTCGGCAGGTGCCAGGAGGCAGACCTTCCTTGATGCCGGTTTTAATGAAAAGCAGAGGTAGTTCCAGGTGGTGGAGGAGTGCTGTGGCTACCGAACCCAAAAGGCGTTCCTGCCACCGGGAGGTCTTCTGGGGGCCGACGACGATGAGGTGAGCCTCATGACTTAGGGCGGCTTCATTGATGGTATAGGCCGGCAAACCCGAGAGCAGCAGCCGGCGCACCCTCAAGCCCTGGGCCGCCAGTTTTTCCGCTTGGGCCTGAAGAAGAGGCTCAGCTTCGGCCCGGAGTTTTTCCTCAAAGCCTCCCAGAAATTTGACGGTGATGACATGAACGAGCACCACCTCCTGGCAGCCCAGGGCCTTGAGCTCGTGGGCGCAGGCAATGATGTCATCCCAGGCAGGAGATAAGTCAGTACACAGGACGATTTTCTCAAACATGTTCGGGTCTTTTATTAAGTATGACGGAGTTTAACACCAAGTGTCGATTATTGTTATTGTGAAGCCAAGGGTGATTTGCATCTTTGGGTTTTCTTGGCTTATTAAGATAAACGGATAAGCAGATATAGTCAAGTTTTTATTTTAACCGGTTCTCATTTGGAAACCAAAGGTTGCCCAGACAAAGGACATCAATTAGTCAGCTTGGCAGAGGGGCTGAAAATGACCATAGCCTTTCTGGATGAAGACCGTCAGATTTAAAAAAGCAGGTGTGAGAGTTGACAACTGATTTAGTATTTTAGTATAAACTAAAATAATGGCCGATTTTGAGGAGATGTCCAGAATTTTCGCCATCTTGTCCGTGAGCGCCCGTCTGCGCCTCCTGTACCTGGTGCAGGACCGCCCTCTATGCGTGGGGGCGTTGGCGCACCGGCTGGGCCTGACGCCGGGAGCGGTATCGCAGCACCTGCGGGTGTTACGGGAAGCAGGACTGGTGACCGCGGTACGCTGTGGTTATTTCGTGCATTACCGGCTGAACCGCCGGACCTGGAGCCAATGGCGAAAGATGGTGGGTGAGTTTCTGGCCTCATATCAAGTTGCCGAATCAGATGAACCCAGCGAGGAAGGAGAAAGACCATGTGTAAGGCCAAAAGCGTCTGTGAAAAGCCGGAAGAATTAAAAGGCAAACCTGAAGAATGCTCTCCAGAACAGATCAGGAATTGTCACGGTAAAAGCCCGGAGCATCCCTGCGTCTCCCAAGGCCAGAAATGACCCGGAAGCGAAGGGAGCCATGACCAGCACCTCCCCCCTCAAAGGGGATATAAGTAAAAATTCGGAAGTAATCCGCGTTGCCGGGTTAGCCAAGAGTTATAATTCCCATCCGGCGCTGCGTCAGGTGGATTTTACGGTGCGTCGGGGAGAGATTTTGGCTTACCTGGGCCCCAATGGAGCCGGGAAGACTACCACCATCAAGATTTTGGGGGGCCTCTTATCCTGGGACGCGGGGGAGGTGAAAGTCTGCGGCCTGGATGTAGCCCAAGAACCGGTGGCGATTAAAAGGCTTATCGGCGTGGTGCCGGAGGAGTCCAACCTTTACCCGGAGCTGAGCTGTCAGCGGAATCTGGATTATCTAGGGGAGTTGTATGGCCTGCCCCGGTCCCTGCGGAAGTCCCGCACGGCAGAATTACTGGCACAGTTTGAACTGGGGGAACGCGCTTTGACGCCCTTTGGGGCTTTGTCACGGGGCTTAAAAAGGCGTTTGACTATCGCCGGGGCCTTGATTCACGATCCTGAGGTGCTGTTTCTGGATGAGCCCACCACGGGCTTGGATGTGCTCAGCGCCCGGGCCTTGCGGGACCTTGTCAGGTTTATCCATCGGCAGGGAAAGACCGTGTTTCTGACTACGCACAACCTCCAGGAAGCCGAAGCCCTTTGTCAGCGGGTGGTGATTCTGATCAGAGGTCGGGTGGCGGCGGAAGGGACCACCACGGCGATTTTGGCCAGTGTTCGCCGATGCCAGCTGGTGTTGGCCACCTTCTCGGGGGAGGTCAGCTTAAGTGACTTACGCCGGTCCTGTCCGGCGGTGGTGGCAGGTCGGCCTCATAACGGCGCCTGGCGGCTGGAAATCTCCGATCTTCATGCCGCCTTGGCGCAACTGCTGGCCTTTGCTGACTCCGTGGGGTTGCGTCTGGAGGAAATCAGCACCGTCGGCCCCAGTTTGGAGGAGGCTTTTCTGGAAATCGTCCAGGAGAACCCGGGGGCCTCCGGGAGGGGTTCATGATTCAACTGCGACAGGCGTGGGCCATCAGTGTCAAGGATGTGGAGAGCTATTACGGCAAGCCACCTCTCATTACCTGGGGTCTGCTGTTTCCGGCGGTGCTCATGCTGGCGGTGTATGTCAAAGACCCGGCCACTTATCTGACCATCGCCCCGGGCATTATCGCCATGACCTTGCTGTTTGGCAACACCTCCATGGCAGCCATTGTGGTTACCTTTGAGAAGCGGGCCGGGACCTTTGAGCGGCTGCTCCTGGCACCCCTTACCTTTCAGACCATAGTGCTGGGCAAGGCGGCCAGTGCCGCGGCCTACGGGCTGGCAACGTCCCTTATTCTTACCACGGGTTTAGGGTTGCTCTTGGGTCTGCGCCTGGCGCAGCCCCTGTTATTTGGGTTGGGCCTCCTATTGGGGGCGGTGTGCTTCTCCCTTTTGGGTCTGACGGCTGCGGTCATGGTGCGGGAAGTTTTTGAAGCCATGACTCTGATGAACTTCTTCCGGTTTCCGGTGTTATTCATTAGCGGGGTGTTCACGCCCTGGTCGCAACTGCCTGCCTGGCTCAAGCCAGTGGCCCTGGCCTCTCCCCTAACCTATGTAGTGGAACTCCTCCACTTGGGAGTTAAGGGCCAATCGGAATTTTCCTCCCCTGTGATCCCTCTTTTGGCCGGTATATTTTTCTTGCTTGCCAGTTGGCTGTTGGCCTTGTTTCTTTTTCGCCGGAGAGCTTCCCTCTAATTATATTCAATATGGGGGAACAAGAAATTTATGGTCCCCCCCCCGCCGGATGCTAGCCAGAAAAGGGTTTAAGGTTATAGACTCGCTGTAATGCCTGATAAATTACCCCCCGATGATGGCCCCGGGGACCTGGCAAAGGGACAGGCAAGGGGTGTGGGGGGTATGATTTAAATATTCGTTTCCCTCCGTTGTAAGAGGAAATAATGATGAGAAAACTCCCATTGGTTTTTGTCACTTGGCTAATCTGTTTATTCCTGGCAGCCTTGTCCTCCCCCACTTGGTCCCAGCGCCCTGGCCGTCTGCACTACAGCACCCTGTTCAACCCTAAGACAGTGACCACGGTCTCCGGTGAAGTGTTGCGGGTGTTTTATGCCCCCTCAGGTAGTGGGGCGGATTTATGTGTCCAGACTCTCCTCAAGACTCCCCAAGGAAATATCACGGCGGTTTTGGCCCCTAAGAATTATATGGAGGACAAAGGTCTCTCCATCGCCCCCAAAGATCGGGTGACGGTTTCCGGCTCCATGATCACCATTATGAACAAACCCCATATTCTGGTGACAGAAATTACCGGCGACCGCACCATGAAACTTCGGGAACCCAGTGGCCGCCCAGCTTGGGCCGAGGGTGATGACTGGCACGTCCATTGACTTTTAGTCGGCGGCCTGAGGCAAAACCCTTAAGCCATCTACTTATCCCCCAGCGGTTTAGGCTTGTCCACCTCCCTTCTTAATATTCTGCATTTTCTGGAGGGGTTAGGGGAGGTGGAGGTGGGCTGCGGCTACCCAACCCGGGAGGCACTCTTGCCATCAGGGGGTCTTCTGTGCGGCCGACCACGATAACTCGGGCCGCATGGCTATGAACGGCTTCGTTGACGGCATGACCTGGCAAACCCCCCAGCAGCAGGCATAGCACCTTGAAACCTTGGGCCCCCAGTTTTCCTGCCTAAGCCCAAAGACCAGGGTCGGCATTGGCTCAGAGTTGTTCATCAAGGCCTCTCAGCAAATGGTCTAGGTCGATGGGGAACTGCATGGGAAGGTAAACGGCCGCCGTAAACAATCTTACAACACGAAGGTCATTTGTACGAAGCTGGCCTTTCTATGAGTAAAATTGGAGGAAAAATATTATTATAGAAATGGCTCCATATGCCGGACAAATGGGCCGCCTAATCGGGATGGAGATTAGTTAGTTAGCCGCCGATAGCGGTGCGGCATTTTTGTCCGAGGTGGTCATGAAACTCAGCCCCTTTAAAAAGCATTATTGGAAAGAGGAGATGTTCTTGGCCGCCGGTATCCTTTTGCTGGCAACGGCCCTGGGCCTCATCAAACACTGGAATCTCGTCATTGTAAGTTGGCAGGGGGATCTGGTTTATTATCTGGACGCCGTGCGCCACGAAAGGCGGGCGCATCAGTTTAAGGAAGTGGAAACCGTGTCCCTGAAGGAGGCTTACGCCCTTTGGCAGAAAGGTGAGACCCTGTTTATTGACGCCAGGCCGACTTGGGATTACCAGGAGCTGCACATTCAGGGAGCGGCTAATGTGCCGCCGGAAAGCTGGGCCACTCTGGCATCGTCTCCGGCTCTGACAGGACTGCCCAAAGACCGGCAGATCTTAGTGTATTGCAGTCAGGAGTCCTGCGATGATGCCCTGAAACTGGCGGTGCGCCTCAAGGCATTGGGGTTTACCCGAGTGCTCGCCTTTACGGGGGGGTTCCGGGCCTGGGATGAGTCAGGCTATCCGGTGGCTACCGGGCCTTGATACCGTCAATGATATCCGGTTATCTGGCCTGAAAAGTTTGTTTGTGGGGGAGGGGGCCAGGGGCCGCAGGCCCCTGCCCCCTCCCCACACCCCCACCCCCAACCCCTCCCAACAGGGGGTTGGGAGGGGGTTCCGGGGGGAGGGCGGGGGAGCTGCGCTCCCCCGGCCCTCCCCCCAGAGAGACTTTTTCATTCTTGATGGATGGGCCGACTGTCCATGAGGAACTGAAAAAAAGCTTATAATAAAAAGCACATGACCAACCTTACACGGGGTGGTAGTTTGTTGCATCGGTTTCTGAGGCTCGGGCTGGGGGCCTTGTTTTGTTATGCCGGAATTAATAAGCACTTGGCGGTGGCGGATTTTGCCGAAGCCATTTTGGCCTATCAGCTCCTCCCCCAGAATTTGGTCGGTTTGATGGCGGCTGTTATACCTTGGCTGGAAATGACCGTGGGGGGGCTGCTGGTTTTGGTTTCTGTCCTGCCCCAGGAATTTTGGCCCACCTCCCGCTTTCATCCGCCCTGGTTTCTAACTCTATCCGTCAACCTTACCCGCCGGAGCTGTCTGTTGCTCATCATATTGCAGTTAGGGCTTTTCTTCCTGGTGCTGGTGATTACCATGGGCCGCGGACTCAAAATCGACTGCGGCTGCGGCCTCTTCAGCGATCGCCCGGTGGGGCTGGCAGCCTTGCTTGAGGATGCCTTGCTCCTGTCAGTCGCCGCCTGGCTTTATTTTGAGGAATTTAAAATGGTCCCCGGAAGGCCTGGGGGCCGCCCTACCTCCTTAGGCACCCCATTACCATCACCTTAGGGATTGAGATATTTGACAGAGGGCCTCGGCCCCTCACCTCCGCCCCCACCAAGAAATCTCTCTGATAGCCGGTTGAGATTCCACCCGAACCTTACCTTTCAATCTGACCGAGGATAATCAGGTAATTGAGAGAATTCTTTTCCCACCGATAACAATATCCGTTATATTCTCAATAATGATATAAATATTCACTTGGGTGTGGTTGGGACAATCCTTTTACATCGGCGTCCATCGGAGGCAAAGGCCGTGACAGCCTAAAGCCTCTTTATGGCGGTACACGGCCGGGCTCACCCGGACATAGACCAAAGATTAATCCGACTCACCTTGAAATTCATGTCTGTCAAGCTCAAGGCCCGTCTGAAAAAGCTTTTGGAGCAGGAAAAAGGGGCGGTGGTGCGGGAATGGGGGGCCCGCTGGCCCGTGGCCCTGGTCTTTCCCCAGATATATCCGGTGGCCATGGGGAATCTGGGGTTCCAAGTGGTATACCGGCTTCTGAACCGCCTGCCAGGGGTGGTGTGCGAACGGGCTTTCTGGCCGAGCCCGGCTGACTGGGAAGAACATCAACGCACCCACACGCCGATTCTTACCCTGGAGTCCCAACGCCCCCTCCGGGATTTCGGGGCCGTGGCCTTCTCCCTGAATTTTGAACCCGATTTTCCCAAGGTCCTGGAACTCCTGGAGGCCTCCGGCATCCCCCTGCTGGCGGCGGCCCGCACCCACGAAGACCCTTTGGTGGTGGCCGGCGGGGTGGCCGCCTTTCTCAATCCCGAACCCCTGGCGCCTTTTGTGGACGCCTTTTATCTGGGGGAAGTGGAGGTGGGCGGCAGTGCCTTTTTCGAGTTTCTGGCCAACGGCCAGAGCACCCGGGACCGGCAGGGTCTGCTTCAGGATATGGCCCGCAGCCTGAACGGGGTTTATGTCCCTGCTGGATACCAGCCCTATTATCATCCAGATGGCACCTTAGCGGCCTTTGAGCCGGCCCCTGGTTATCCGACCCGCGTCAAGGTGCTCCACGCTCCTGACCTAAATTCCTGCCCCACTCATAGTGAAGTTATCACCCCCCTAAGCGAATGGGGGGAGATGTTTCTGGTGGAATTGGGTCGGGGCTGTGGCCGAGGTTGTCGCTTTTGCGCCGCCGGCTTTGTGTATCGCCCCCCAAGGGATCATGGCGAGGAGGATTTGCGCGCCCAAATCGAGGCCGGTGCCCGACAAAGCGAAAAAATC
>Ga0068707_1003971_pt1 | contig 10277 bp, 11 predicted proteins | sample YNPNPMetaG_FD_66600 | JGI IMG/M metagenome (GOLD analysis project Ga0068707, IMG submission 66600) | Anoxygenic and chlorotrophic microbial mat microbial communities from Yellowstone National Park, USA - YNP NP MetaG | ecosystem: Environmental > Aquatic > Thermal springs > Hot (42-90C) >... | reverse complement strand
CTCCGCTTCAAGTCTTCGGCGCTTGATTTTCCAAAGGATTTGGCCTCCGGGGGATGCTTGCCCCCTCCCTCGGTCGGCCTCAGCTTCGCTTCGGCCGAGAGGGCTTCCCCCAGGTCCAAAACCTGGAAAATCGAAGCGCCTCCGCCAAGCCGCTCCGAGAAACGCCGCCACCCTGTGATCACTTACCGCGAAGGCGGTCTTGGGAAACGCCCACCGAGCAGGGCCCCGCTGGACAAGAAGCGGGAAGCGGCGCCTCTCGGCGGGTTCTGACGAGCCACTTTTCGTGAGGGGGACGAGGCCGTTCTATCCGGATGAGGATGTCGCCCCTTCGAGGGCCATGGCTATGGTCTTCTTGAGCTGGGTGAGGTCGGAGGACTTGACCACGTAGAAATCGGCGGCTATGGACTTCATGTCCCTCTTGAAGGAGTCGTAGGCCGAGCACAGAATGACGGGCAGATCGTAGAAGCGGTTCCTTATCTCCTGGAGGAGATCCAGTCCGTTGTAGCCGGCCATCTTTATGTCCAGCAGCACCAGATCGGGACGGTCACGCTCGATCTTGTCCAGAAGCTTGTATCCGTCCGCCGCTGTGCTGACCTCGTAACCCTCGTCCTCCAATTCCACCTGGTAGAGCATGCGGATGTGTTCCTCGTCGTCGACGATCAATATCTTTGCCATGCCCAGCCCCTTTCGAAGCAAGGCGCTATTCGCGCCATCTCTCGGTCAAGTAGGCCTTGGCCTCCTCGAAGGCCACGCACTCTCTCTCCACGTATTCCTCGGCGTGCGAGGCAGGGACTCCTCGGCACTGCCGCAAGAAGGCCCCCCTTCTCAGAAGATACAACGGAATCAACGAACTGAGAAGGACCTCCTCGCTCGCCCCGCCTCTTGTGCGGTGCGCGACCGCATAATCGAAGAGAATCCTGGCCCACAGCTCAGGGGGAAACTCCAGACGAGAAGGCAACTTCGCCAAGACATCGTCGAGGCCGCTCAGGCTCTCCGGCCCGAGGACCTCCTCCCACAATCCGCGATAGGGATCGAGGTCCGTCTCCATCGCGCCCTCCCTCTCCGTCCTCACCGGCTCCATGGGCTGCCGCAGTTCGGGCTCGCCCGGGCAGAGCCCGAAGACGGCGGTGGGTCTGCTCCATCGGACCTTCTTCCAGAAAGGGGAGAGATGGGGCATCATGGAGAAAAGGGTGCCCGAGGCCTGGCGGAAGGTCTCAGGGGACTCCTCGAGCGGCCCGTTTCGCCCCCCGGGCTCCGGCCTGCCGAGGACCGATTGACAGATTCGCACGTTGTGGCAGATGGCCAAGGTGGTCATCCACACGTAGATCCCGGCGTTCGCCACGTTGTCATCCCAGAAGGGGTGCTCGGCGTAGATGCCAGCTAGATCCCCCGATATCCCGAAGCTCCCCCCCATGGGTTGCCTCACCCGCCTGCCGTAAAGGGCACGGGTGAGGGGATAGATCACGTGATCTGTGAGAGGGGAGCTGAATCGATGGGCGGTGTAAAGCGGCGCGACGAAACCGAACCCATTGAAAAGGGGCTCCCCGAGATTGCGTATCCATTTGGGGCTCACGCCTTTGGAATTCCCGTCGAGGATGATGCAGGCCCGGGCCTTCAACTCCAGGGTCTTCCTGAAGAGGGCCCTCAAGAGGGTCCCTTTGCCCGTGACACCCCTGTCGGGCAGCAGCAAGAGTCTGGGTGTCCGGGTCTTCGTGGTCCAAAAAGAATCCCTCGCCTCGCTGGCGAGGTCGTGATCCGAGTGGATAATAACGGCCTGTCGGTCGGGAAAGTAGAGTCGGAGCCCCAGATCTGCCTGCTCGACGCTATGGGAGAGGACATGGCCGCGACCGACTGGAGGGATCCCCACCACGATGTCCGCCCGATCGGCGCGATCAGGGCCGCACTCAGAAAAGGTCACCTGGGTCACTTGGTACGCTCGATACACCTTCGCTGCCTGGAATAATCTATATGGGATCATGGAAGTCCTGTCAAGGGGCAAGGCGAGCGTTCAAAGGGGGCCAGGGGGTCGATATCGGTAGGTGTTGGGGAACTGGAGGAGTTCAGCCTTGATCCCCCCTTGCGGGGAGAGGGTCAAAACGCCCAGCGTCCCGTGCTCCGAGGATATCATCATGTGCCCCGGGTTCAAGAGATGGATCCCTTCGGTCACACGGCACACCTGGACGTGGGAGTGGCCGAAAAGCACCACCTGGGCCCTGATCTTGCGCGCCTCGAGGAGCAGGATTTCCTCGTCGATCGTGCCCCCCTCGTCGAACTGGTCCCCGTGGATGGCCCATATCCTGGTGCCCCAGAGGGTGAAGGACAACTCCCTCGGTCCCCTCTGTGCGACGTCGCCGTTGCCTTTGACGAAACGGCATGGGATGCCCGTGACGCGCGAGAGGACCCGGGCGTCCTCCACGTAGTCGCCCAGATGGAGGAAGAAATCCAGGGGGGAGATGAGCTGCAAGGCATCGCGGGCCAGCCTGACGTTCTGGTGGGTGTCGCTGAGCACCCCGATTCTCAACCCGTCCCCTCCCTCACCGGGATCTCCGAGACGTAGGTGATCACGAGGCGGCGGCGTTTTTCGGAGCGGCTTGGTGGAGGCGCTTCGATTTTCCAGGATCTCGACCTGGGGGAAGCCGTCTCGGCCGAAGCTGAGCTGAGGCCGGCCGATGGAGGGGGCAAGGATCCCCCGGAGGCCAAATCCTTCGGAAAATCGAGCGCCGAAGACTGGAAGCGAAGAGAAATGCCGCCACCCCCCTTGCCCAATTGCCCCGAGACAGCCCCCCCTCGGCTCATGTCGTATCGCAAAGACGCACAGCCACCCCATGGAGGCGGAGGTGCTCCTTGACGGCCCGTATGCTCAGCTCCCCATAGTGAAAGAGGCTTGCCGCCAAGGCGGCATCTGCTTTGCCCACCGTGAGCACCTCCAGGAAATGCCTTACCGAACCGGCCCCGCTCGATGCGATCACGGGCACAGAGACTGCCTCGCTCACGGCCCTGACTAGCTCGATATCGAAACCCGATCGGGTCCCGTCGCGATCTATGGAGTTAAGAAGGATCTCGCCCGCGCCGAGCGCCTCCGCCACCTTCGCCAACGTGATGGCGTCTTGATCCAAGAACTCCCTGCCGCCCTTTATCGAGCACTGAAACCAGCAGTAACCCTCCCCCCTGGGCCCCGGGATCTCGGTGCGAACGGTCGGGTGATCGGTCTGCCGCGGGTCGCGGACATAAACCCTCTTGGGGTCGATGGAGATGACGCAGGCCTGGGATCCGTAACGCTTGGCGATCTCCTCGATGGCGGTGGGGGACGTCCCCTTCTTTCCCCGAAGGCAGCCCTGGACGATCTCCACCGCCATGCTCCCCAGCGAGACCTTGTCCGCCCCGGCGTCGAAGTACTGGTGTGCGTCATCGAGGCTGCGAATCCCTCCGCCCACGGTCAGGGGGAGAAAGACTTCGTCGGAGACCCGCTCTATGACGGACAGCAGTGGGCTGCGGCCATGGGCCGTGCGGGTTATGTCCAAGAATACCAGTTCGTCGGCACCCTCTTCATCGTAGAACCTGGCCAGGGCCACTGGATCCCCGACGTCCCGTACCTTGCCGTCTCGGCCCCGCACGTCGTATTGATGGCCCTTGGTCACCACGGGCCTTCCCCCGTCGTCCAGTCGGACATCGAGACAAGGTATGATGCGTTTCGTCAGCAAGATCCCCCCTCATCCTTTCGACGGATTTCAACAGGCCTAACGGGCCGGGCCCTCGAGGAGCCGCAGGTGGGGCCTGGCCTTGGTGCGGCTCAAGGATTCCAGCTCCTTTTCCAGGCGCAACAGCAACAGGCGGATCATCCGAGGGTCCCCTTCGAGATCCCGAAGGGCCCTCCTGACGTAAGGCAGGGCCCTTGTGTCTTGCGCCTCCCTGAGGATGAATATCACATGCGAGACCACCGCCTCGTCGCGGTCCTGCAGGAGCGCCCCCAGGAAGGGGATCCGCTCAGGATGCTCTTGGCTGCTCAGGGCGTTCAAGAGCAAGGCCTTGTGCTGGCCGGGACGCTCCAAGATCTGCTCTCTGAAAAAGTCGAAAAGGCCTTGGATGCGGGCCTCTGCAAGCACATGGATCGCCGCCCACCGAAGAGGGTGACCCTCTTGCTCCACGGTCTGGAGGAAGGGGCCCGGCTCGGCCTGGGCCAGCTCCACCAGGATCGCCTGGATCACCTTCTCCCTGTAGTCCAGAGGGACCCCGTTGGTCACCCTGGCCCCCCCGTAATCGGAACCCTTGAGTCTCGTCTTGAGGGCTAGCAGAGGAAAGATGAAGTGAGGGTCTTTGGTTCGAATGAGCATACGCGAGACCGCATCCAGGGTGGTCCTGGGTCCCTTCTCCAGGGCATCGATGCATGAGGAGATCACGTGGAAAAGCTCCCGACCTGCTCGCAGGGCCGAGCTCCAGAAATACTCTCCGGCGATCCAGAAATGTAAGTGATCACAGGGTGGCGGCGTTTCTCGGAGCGGCTTGGCGCAGGCGCTTTGATTTTCCAGGATTTGGACCTGGGGGAAGCCCTCTCGGCCGAAGCGAAGCTTAGGCCGACCGAGGGAGGGGGCAAGGATCCCCCGGAGGCCAAATCCTTTGGAAAATCAAGCGCCGAAGACTTGAAGCGGAGAGAAATGCCGCCACCCCCCCGTGACCAGTTACCCAGGAATATGTTATGTTAACCCCGAGGCACGGTCAAGGATGACCGGACCCCGCGAGGACTCATTGCCTGGGGGTGGCAGATGGCCCTGCATCTCATCGTGGACGGCTACAACTTGATAGGGGCATCCGGCAGCGGAGGTCTGGCCGGGCAGGAGGGACTGGAGTGGGCCAGGGAGTGCCTACTGCAGGAACTCCAGGCTTACAAGAGGGCAAAGGGCTTCAGGATCACGGTGGTCTTCGACGGAACGGGGCTCACCCACCCCCCCGTCGGGGTCGAGACCCGCAATGGGATCGTTGTGGCCTATTCGCGGGGCACCAAGACGGCCGACGACGTGATCGTGGGGATGGTCGCGAGGTCTCCCGCCGGGATCGCCGTTGTCTCATCGGATCGGCAAGTGGCCGAACGGTGTCGGGGTCTCGGCGCCGCCGTGATCGCCTCAGAGGAGTTCCGCGCGCGCATGGCCGCCCTGAGGATGAAGGAGGCCGAAGACGAGGAGGAAGACGAACGGGAGAGAAAAAGGCTCGGCACCAGGAAGAAAGGACCTGCCGCCAGGGCATCCAAGAAAAGGCGAAGGGATCGCGGGGTGCTCGATCGCCTCTGAGGTGAGCGATCACAGGACGGAGGCGCTTCGTTCTCCCACGATTCGGCCCTGGGGGAGGCCCTCTCGGCCGAAGCTGAGCTGAGGCCGACCGAGGGAGGGGGCAAGCATCCCCCGGAGGCCAAATCCTTCGGAAAATCGAGCGCCGAAGACTTGAAGCGGAGAGAAATGCCGCCACCCCCCGTGACCAGTTACAAACAGACGAGACAGACCAAATAGACCAGATAGACGGAACAGACGGAGTGCCCTGGAATGTCTCAGCCCCGCCAGCGCCTCTCGGTCCCCTGACTCAGGCGGGCGATGTTCTCCCGGTGCCTCCAGATGACCGCGACTGCGCATATCACGGCCAGGCCCGTGAAGGGGTGCAGGCCCATAAGGGAAAAGACGAGGCCCGGGAGGCAGATCGCCGCTGTCATGGAGCCCACGGAGACATACCCGGTCAAGGTCGTCCCAAGGAGGAAGGCGAGCAGGCTGCCCAGCACTGCCTCTGGGACCAAGGCCGCAAAGAGGCCCGCCCCGGTGGCCACCCCCTTCCCCCCGCGAAACCCGAGATAAGGGGGGAAGAGATGGCCAAGGAAGGCGCCCAGGGCCACAAGGACCACTGCCCAGGGGGGAAGGGAGAGGTGCGCCGCGGCCCAGGCGGGGAGCCACCCCTTGGCGATGTCGCACAACAGGGTCGAGAGGCCCAGCACGGGGTGTATGGAACGAAAGACGTTGGCCGCCCCTATGTTGCCGCTTCCCACCCCCCTCGGGTCGACCCCCCGCGCCCCCTTGGACAGAAGGAGGCCGAATGGTACTCCCCCTAGGAGATACGCGCCGAGGCACAAGAGGGGCAAGGTGGCCATGACCAACCCCCGGGAAAGTGCTTCGAAGAGCCCGCCGTGCCGCCCCACAGAGGCATGAATTGACGATCTCTCCCCTTGTATGATATACAAACGGAGGCGCTGCGAGGAAGAGTCCCGCCAAACGGTGGAGAAGATGGTCCTTGTTCATGTGGACAGCGTCACCTATGACGCCCAGACCTCCCTTTACAGGGTCGCATTGAAGGACCCTGAGACGGGCAAGGTTCTTCCCATCTATATCGGGACCTTCGAGGGCAATGCCATAACCATCGCCATCCGGGAGATACCGACAGCCAGGCCACTGACCCACGACCTGATGGCCAGCATCATCGAGAAGCTCAACGGAAGGGTGAACCGCGTGGTGATCAGGGACCTCAGGGACAACATCTACTACGCCTACGTCTATGTGGAGGTCAACGGTGTGGAGATGGCCATCGACAGCCGCCCGAGCGACGCGGTCGCCCTGGCGACCAGACTGCGGGTCCCGATATACGTCGCCGACAAACTGAAGGACAAGTTCGTGGACGAATACGAGGAGATCCTCGCCAGGATCGATCCGAGCGAGACGGTCCATTGACTGCCTCCCATCCATCTTCATTCGAGCGGGGAGTAGCTCAGACTGGTTAGAGCGCTTGCTTCGGGAGCAAGAGGTCGGGCGTTCAAATCGCCTCTCCCCGACCAGATGATTGAGGCGGGATCAGCCGCCCAGGGGGCCCCTGCGGCGGGCCGCCTCTTCTCGGCCTTGGCTTTTCCCCTCGCCGTTTTCGTCTTGTTGCTCTTTGGGGGAGCTCTGAGCCTTTGGGATCCCGGTGCGGAGGCCGAGGCCGCTGACCCCTGTGCGGGCTGCGCCCGGGTCCTTGAGGCGCAGGCCAGCTCCGATACCAGTGAGGCCCTCTCCGTGACCCTCGTCATGGACCGACCCGTGTTGCCGAAGGTCTTCACCCTCCAGAATCCCCCTCGATTGGTGCTGGACGTGGAGCCTGCATGGATGGAGCGCGTATCTGCTCTCGCATCGTGGGGGCACCCCCTGCTGCGGGGGACAATCCGCTCAGCCTGGCATCCCGACTCGAGGAGGCTCCGACTGGTCCTGGATCTGCATCCTGGGGTGAAGTACGAGGTCCAGCAGGACCTCTACCTAGGTCAGGGGTCGATGGGGGAGGGTGCCCGTTTCGTGTTGCGCCTGGAGCATGTGCCTCCCAAGTGATTGCCCGAGGAGGCGTCACATGCCGGCCCGTGCCTCTCAGGATGACTTGAAGGCGCGGATCTGCAAGGCCTTCCTCTCCGCGGCCAACTCATCCATTCGTTTCTGGACCTCCTTGTCCTTGTCCAGGGCGAGGGCCTGCTTGTAGGACTTTAGGGCCTCGTCGTAACGGGCGATGCGCCTCTTGAGGTCCTTTTCCTCGTCCCCCATGGCCCGGTACAGATCCCCGATGAGGCGGTGGACCTCGGCCTGATCCTTCTTGGGGCCCGAGGCCATCAGGGGGGGAATCCCCTTCAGGAGCTCCAAGGCCTTTTGGAGGTCTCCCTTTTTCCAATAGGCCAGGCCGAGGGTCTGGAGGACCTGTGGATCCTTGGGTGAGAGGGAGTGGAGCTCCTCCAGCCTCTGGATGGCTTGCTGATAATTCTTCTTCGTCATCAGGAGCTCCCCCCACAAGAGGAGGATGTTCTTCAAGAGCCTCGCGTCCTTGGGCTTGAAGGAATAGGCCTTTTCGACGGCCTTGAGCGAGTCGTCCAGCCGGTTGCTCTTGGCGTAAGCGTCGGCGAGGTTGAGATAGGTGATGGCGCTCTCGTCCAGTTTGAGGGAGGCCTCGTAATTGGAGATGGCCTCCTGGAGCTTGCCTTTCTGCGCCAGAGAAAAGCCGAGGTTGCTGTACAGCGTCGCCAGATAGACCTTGGCCTCCCTGCTGGCCTGGAGATCCATGGCAGACTTCATCTCTTGTATGGCCTTGGGCAGATCCCCCTTCTTCTCCCACTGCTGGGCCCTCTCTATGTGCCTGGCATACAGGGTGTCCAGCCCCCGGACCGCGTCGGGGTCGTTCTTCTGGATGGCCAGGATCTTCCGGTAGGTCTCCGCCGGGGACACGCCCAGGCGTTCCTGAAGCCTTGCCATCTCCTTGTAATGGCTCAGCCTGTTCTCGGGGTCGATATTGGCCAAGGTCTCGTACATCTCCAGGGCCTTCTTGGGCTGCGCCTTGAGATAGATGGCGCACAAGGCCTTGGCGGCACCCACGTTGTTGGGGTCCTTCTTCAGGACCTGTTGGAACCTCTCAGCGGCCGCGCTGCTTTCCTTGTGCTGCGCCAAGAGATCCCCCAGGGCCATCAGGAGATCCACGTCCTCAGGGGAGGCCTTGAGGGCCTCTTCCAGGGATCTCTTTTGGGCCTCGAACTCCTTGAGAGTCCGGACCCTGGCCAACCAGGCCTGGGCGTCCATCTCCAGATCCATCTCGAAGGACGCCACGGGTGGGAGGTCCTTGGAGGGCTTGAGGGCGAGGGTGTAAGAGAGCGACTTCTCGGGCTCCGTCAACGACGAGAGCTCCTGGCCGGCATCCACTGCCCTGCCGTCCAGGTAAAGGGTGGGAGGTCTGAACAACAAGACCTGAAAGGCCGTCAAAGGGGAGGAATGTTTTTCCACCGACAGGAAGCGCAGCGACTCCTTCCCGTATTTGATCCGGACCCTTTCTCCAGGCCCAAGGACGAAGGCGGCGGCCGCTCGGGGCCCTCCCTCGCCCAGGGACGCCTTTTCCAGTCTGATCCCGGCCACGGGGTAGCCGAACCGGGGCGAAAGCGAGGGGCTCGCCGGCCCCGCGCTCCCCCCTCCCGAGAGGTGGGCGTGCAGCAACCACCCCGCCCCCAGCCCCAGGAAAAAGGCGAAGAGCACGCGCCCGATGCGTCTGTTGCCGACCTTCCTGCCGGGGAGGGCCACCCGATGAGACTCCCCCAATGCCCTCTCTCCTCTTTCCAGGGCATCGAGATCCTCCCCGGGCAGCGGGTCAACGATCTTTTCCGGGTCGTCCAAAGGCGGATATCCTTGTCTCCTCATCGTGGAGCCCTCCGAGAGCCCTCACACTGACGAAACCTTTTTCTCATCTGCGAGATGGTCTGCCGATAATCCCCGGCCTTCAGTATCCCCGAGCCAGACACGAATACCGTGGCCCCGGCCTTGGCGGCCTCCGCTATATTGTCGAGGCATATCCCGCCGTCCACCTGGAGCTCCGCCGGGATGCGCCGGCGGTCCAGGAGCCTCCTCAACGAGGCGATCTTGGGCAACATGGTGGGGATGAAAGACTGCCCCCCGAAGCCCGGATTCACCGTCATCACCAGGATCAAGTCCGCCTCCGAGGCGATGAACTCCAGTGCCGACAAAGGGGTGCTGGGGTTGAGGGCCACGCCCGGGCGCGCCCCCAGAGCGCGGATGGAGTGGAGGGTCCTATGGAGGTGCGGACACGTCTCCGCGTGGACCGTCAGGAAGTCAGCCCCGGCCTGCACGAAGGCCTCCGCGTAGGCGTCGGGGTACTGGATCATGAGATGGACGTCCAGGGGCAGGGCTGTGGCCCTGCGGAGCGCCTCCACCACCTGCGGCCCGATGGTGATATTGGGGACGAAGTGCCCGTCCATGACGTCCACGTGTATCCAGTCCGCCCCGGCCTCCTCCAGGAGACGCACCTCCTCCGCGAGCCGCCCGAAGTCGGCCGACAGTATGGACGGGGCGATCTTGAAGGCTCGCTCGGTCATCTCCTCTTTCCCCAGGGGGTGGCCCTTCCTTGACTTCCCCCGTTCGGGTTTCTATAGTACTATTGATCGAATCGAGAGGCAAGGTCGGGGAAATCATGAGCGTTTTGCCCATCCTGCGATACCCGGACCCTCGTCTCAAGAGGGTCTCGGCCCCGGTGGACAGGATAGACCGGGACATAAGGGCCTTGGTGGAAGACATGGTGCAGACCATGTACGCGGCCCCGGGGGTGGGCTTGGCCGCGCCCCAGGTCGGCAGGCTCCTGAGGGTGATCGTCGTGGATGTCTCGGCCCATGAGGCGGGTGCCGAGCCTCTCGCCTTGGTCAATCCGCAGATCCTGCAGGCCGAAGGGGAGATCACCTGGGAGGAGGGGTGTCTCAGCGTCCCTGACCTCCTGGTGGAGATCCCGCGCAAGGAACGCCTGGT
>Ga0068707_1003965_pt1 | contig 10286 bp, 8 predicted proteins | sample YNPNPMetaG_FD_66600 | JGI IMG/M metagenome (GOLD analysis project Ga0068707, IMG submission 66600) | Anoxygenic and chlorotrophic microbial mat microbial communities from Yellowstone National Park, USA - YNP NP MetaG | ecosystem: Environmental > Aquatic > Thermal springs > Hot (42-90C) >... | reverse complement strand
GGGCTTGGTTCCCCCAACTGACTGCGGTGCAGGCAGGGATGGGGATCGCTGGCGAGAATAGATCGCGTCCGGAAACCCGCCATCAGCTCCACAGAACGATCCGGCAACGTCTCGTTACAACTTCCACGAAATAGCGACAACGGGCGCAGAAGAAGGCACGACAGCCGATCGTGAGTCTAATAAGGGTCGGAAATTTGGGCGCTGCCTCACCAGGCTCAGGTCTCCTGAGGCCATGGAATTAGTCTGACCCCGTTCCTGGAACCACCAAGAAATGGATTCCACGTGTAAGCTATTGATTTCCAAGGCTGCTGCGCGTGTGGTGGTGTCAGGAAAATTCCACGGCAGTTACAGTCACAGCCTCAGGGGTCAGGAGTTCTGAGGCTAAATTCCGCATGTGCGCTGGGCAAATTCAACGGTTTGCAACAACTACTTCTCCTTTGAGGTGTTACAGCGCGGTTGTGAAATTATGGAATGGCCTGACAACCCGCCTCCGGTTCAGACCACCTTTTCAACACGCAAGTTTTCTCGCTTGCTTTACTCGCCGCCACCCCGTGAAGCCAAGCAAACCCAAGCCGGTAATAAGGCCCACCACTGAAGGCTCTGGGACGGGGTTGTATTGGTACGTGATGACTACAGATGCCCGCGCTTCTGTGTTTACGCTAGCGGCATAGCTGCCGCCTTCAAATGTCCAAGTAGCGTGCGCGGTTACAGGCATTTGGATGAAGCCCGTCCCAATGAAGGGAGATAAGGAATCCTGCGAAAAGCTTAGCTTCTCGTCATCAGAAAACGGCCCGGCAGACCAAGACTCCGTCTGGCCTCCAGTGATCGTTTTCGTACCGCTGTCTGTAGTCCTGATCGTCATCGGATCAGCGCGGCCGGGCACAGTCAAAGTCATGTCACACTGTTGGCTCCACGAAAATGTGGCTGTACTCCCCTTGTTTTCTACAAGGTAGCTGACTTGAACAACCCCGCCGAACACAATGTCCACGCCAGTGAGTTGGCCCAAATCGCCGTTGAACTGTGCCACGGAGAAGGTATCGGTCCAGTCCGTGGAGCGGAATCCCTGCTCGCTTGGTATGAAGTACTCGTACGAGAAACTTGCTCCCACCGCATGGGAAGCTGCGAGGAGGGAGAGAGTGAACAGAGATTTCGTTTTCCAGTCGCACTTCATATTTGAATTATCAGTCGCAACCCGCTGTATTTTTCTGTCGAATCATTGCTTATCTCTCTGCAATGTGCCGTAAATACGCCCCTTTTATTTCACGAACCGTTCTTTGGTGTCAAACATATTTGACATTTGTTTACGCGTGGCGCCAGAATTGTCAACAAATCAAGCAGCCCGACAACCCATCTTGATTATTTCTGCCACCGCCGCAATGAGCCTGTCTGTTTCAGCTTCGCTTCCGATGCTAATACGTAGGAACTCTCGGGTTTCTGGAAGGTCGAACCAGCGAACCAGGATTTTGCGTTCTCTGAGGTGTTCGAGCCAGTCGCGCGCAGGAAAGCGTGGCGGTTTGGTGAAGATAAAGTTGGTTGCACTCGGATATACTTCGAATCCGATTTGCGTTAGCGCTTCGCACAACCGGTCTCGAGTTTGAATAATTCGGCGAAAATTGGCGCGATAATACTCGATGTCATCCAAAGTGGCCAAGGCGGCCACCTGTCCGAGTCCGTTGACGTTGTAACTATCCTTGATTTTGAGCAACGCGCCGATCAGGTCGGGGTGTCCGATCATGTATCCCACTCTTTGGAAGCACAAAGAGTACGCCTTCGAGAATGTGCGCGAGACAAGAACGTGAGGATGCCTGAAGGCCAGCTCGAGGGCGTTTTCAGGGGCGAAATCGACGTAGGTTTCGTCGAGGACAACAACGCCCTTGATTCTCGAACACAACTTTTCGAGCTCGGCGGTCGAGTAACCCCGACCGGTCGGCGCGTTTGGGGTGGTAATGAAAGTCAGCGCGGCGCTCCAGTTCCAGCGTTTGCCGCGATCGAGGGCGCTCGGGTTTGGCAAACCAAAATCTGGGGCGAGCGAGACCGGGTTGCGCTGTGCGCCGTGGATATCGGCCAAGACCGGGTACAGGGAATAGCTTGGCACAAAGTACTGAACCAGTGACCGGGCGATGTTTGTTCGACCCGGGCTTCTGACAGAACTTGCGCTGTGCGGCGCGCGGTCTGGCAGCGGTTCAACAAAGGCGCGCGTTGCAAGGGCAAGGAGTTCATCAGACCCGTTCCCGACAATGATGTTTTCAGGGTTGCAGCCGTGGAACCGGGCAAGCTCGCGTCGCAACGGTTCTGCTGTCGGGTTCGGGTACAACCGCAATCGTCCATCGACGGCGGCCTTGATTGCTTTCAGAACTTTCGGGGATGGCGGATACGGGTTTTCGTTTGTATTGAGCTTGATGAATCCGGCTGTTTTGGGCTGTTCGCCCGGAACATACGCTTTGAGCCTGCGCACCAGTGGCCGAATGAGCGAAATCGGTCGGTCAGACTTTCTTTTCGATTTCATGCTGATGTTCTGCGATGAGGAGCTGCAATTTGTCACTCTGATCAACTTGAGGGCATTCCGAAACTCGCTGGCGTGGCAACTCTACATGCCTTTCGCCCGTGAGCCGGTTCGGATGAACCGTACTTTTGCCGACTCCGCATGCGCTTCAAGTCCTTCGACACCGGCGAGGACATCGAGCGGATGCAAAGATTTGGCAAGTGCGGAACGATTGTACTCGACAATGCTTGTTCTGCGTTGGAATTGGTCGGCGGCCAAACCACCAAAACTGCGTCCCGCACCTCCGGTTGGCAAAGTGTGGCTCGGACCGGCAAGGTAATCGCCTACTGCTGTCGGCGACCACTGTCCAAGGAAAATTGCGCCGGCGGTCAGAATCCGCGCTGCAAGACGGCGACCGTTTTTGGCGATAATCTCGCAGTGTTCCGGCGCGAGAGTGTTTGCCACTTCAACGCCGCCTTCCATGTCGCGGACCTGAACGAGCCACCCGCCACGGCCAAGGGCTTCCTTGATATACTCCCGTCTCGAGAGCGACGGCAGTCTTTGTTCGATCTCGCGCTGTACGGCGGTTATCAACCGTGACGAAGGCGTTACCAACCAAACGCGTTCGTGACCGGACCCGTGTTCCCCTTGTGCGAGCATGTCTGCGGCGACGTGGGCGGGTTTGGCCGAGTCATCTGCCAGCACCAAAAGTTCGCTCGGACCGGGCAACAAATCGATCGAAACGCGGCCGAACAACAATCTCTTGGCCATGACGACGTATGCGTTGCCTGGGCCGAAGATTTTCTGCACTGGTTTGATTGTCTCTGTTCCCATGGCCATGGCTGCGATTGCCTGCGCGCCGCCGACGCGATAAATCTCAGTTGCACCCGCTATTTTTGCCGCCACAAGAAGCGCAGGTTCAATCGACCCATCCGGTCCGCACGGTGTGCACATCACGATTTGCCGGCATCCAGCCACTCGCGCAAGAACGACCGTCATAAGCACTGTTGACACCAGTGGCGCCGTCCCGCCCGGCACATACACACCCACGCGCTCGAACGGATCGTACCTTTCGCCGACAAGAGCGCCCTGGGCGTTGCGGACGACCCAGCTTTTTCGCAGAGACCGTTTGCTGAACCGGGCGATGTTCTTGCAAGCAAGACGCATCGCTTCCCGGAGTTCTTTGCCGACCTTTACGGATGCGTTGAAAAACTCAGCCGCTGTGACTGCGAGCTGGTCTGCCGTCAATTTTGCGCCGTCGAACCTTGCAGTCAGTTCGAGCAAGGCGGCGTCACCCCCATCGCGCACCGCGTTGATGATATCGCGTGTGCGTTGTTCGATAGCCGGATCAAACAGGCTTGTCTGGCGGCTCATTGATTCGATCTGCGCGCCAAAGTCAGGGTCGGTATGACGAAGAATCTTCACGTGGATATTCTTGACCGGCTTATGGTGAAAGTCAAAGCCGGTGAAACTCCACTGGCGGCGACCGGATCGGCTTTGGCGGGCATTGTGTGGCACGACCTCCGCGGAGCGTCATGGCCCGGTTTTTGGGCGAAACAGGTTCATTTGATTTATTTTCAGCTTGGACAGCATTTGTCCAACCCCCTGTGCGATACTTTTTCCCGATGAAACTTGTGATTGGCAGAATTGGCAGAGAGAAGCACCAGGAATTGCAACTCGAGTTGCCGTTGGGCAATCCGCCTCTTCCGAGCGCACGTCCGACGCGGGAGAACAAAATTGCCAGGGCACGCTGGTGGTTTCGAGCGATGCACCGGGCGATTGATGCGGCATTCGAATGGACCTCACCTGTGCAAGAGAGGCTCGAACAGGGGCGTCTGGCTTTGTCACCGGAGTTGTCCGACCCGATTCGATAGCACTGCAGCGCGGCGCAACACATCGTTGCACCTGCAACCAGCGCAATGGTTACGCCTTGAACGTTTGGTTGCGGCTGCGCCGCGCTGAGGAGTTACAGTTCGTCGAACAGCCGCTGAAATTCGGCGTCGGTGTTGTAAAAATGTGGCGAGAGACGCACGTAGAACCGGCCCGAACGGTCTGATCGGAGGGAAGTGACGATCCCGCGTTCTGCGAGGCGGGCGTGCAACGTGAGCGAGTCAACGTTTGGCCGATAAAAGCTCAGAATACCGGCTGTATTGGTGGGTGGAGCGGTTGCATGGAGCACGCGATATGCACGCGACTGCAGTTCGGTTGCGATCCTTTCGCGTTGTTTGCGGAGCTCTGCTGCGATGTTTTCGATCCCGACATCGAGCAGCAGTTCAAGAGCGGCTTTGAGTCCAACCAAGCCGAGCAGGTTGGCTGAGCCCGCTTCGTAACGCCTTGCGCCGGGCTGGAACACGATGCGGTCCTGCGCAACAAAGTTCGGGCACAGCACATTGTTCCACCCAAGGAGACTCGGTTGCAGAATCTCCTGGAGTTCCTTGCGGACATACAGGATGCCGGCGCCGCACGGTCCTAGCATCCACTTGTGAGCGTCTGCGGCGATGAAATCGACATCGGGCCCGGAGACAGGGCAAGCGCCGAGCGTCTGGATGGCATCCATGCAAAACCAGATTCCACGTTCCCGAAGAGCGCGACCGATGGTGGCGTGGTCGATTCGCCAGCCGGACACAAAATGGCAGGAAGCAATCGCAACCAGTTTGGTTCGGCTATCGACCATGTCCATGACGGTGTCGGGCTCGATCCTGCCGAGTTCGGCGGTTTTGAGCGAGCGCACCTCGACGCCGCGCCGCGCAAGCGCCATCCATGGATAAACATTGCTTGGGTAATCGTCGAAGTGGATCAAGACGTTGTCGCCGGGTTTCAGTGGAAGTCCGCTTGCGACCAAGCCGAGAGCGACGGATGTCGGGCCGACGAGTGCGATTTCGTCCGGTTGAACGCCAATGAGGCGTGCTGCGAGCGCGCGAGTGTTGGGGATCAACTCTTCCGGTGTGAAATCTTCCTGATCGCCGTGTACGCACAAAGAGGCATATTCAGCAATGGCGTCGCTCACCCGCCGGGGGATGGGGCAAACACCGGCATGAGCGAAGTATGCGGATCGGCGGGTGACCGGGAACTGATGTTGGCGCAGGCGTTCGTTCGAGTGAATCTCAGCTATGTTCATTGAGCGTGGGAGCGAGCGGTTGTCCGCGGGAAAGGTCATTGTCCCATAACGGACTGATAGTAATTCGTCCAAAACGAAATGATTTGAAACGCAAGGACAAGGACAATTATGAGGTAAATCACACGCGGCGTCCACTCGGCCAACGCCTTCATTTTTCTGGCAGCGTCATCCTGGTAATAATCGAAGAGGCGTTTCAAAGTATCGTCGAGAGTCCCGCTTATTTCGCCGGTGGCATACAGGTTTGTGAACATGGGGGGGAATTCACCTCGTGCCCTCAACAACTCGGAAGGGGTTTCGCCTGCCTGCAACCGTGCGGGAAAACTGCGCACGGCGCGCTCGATTGCAGGAGAGGCGCTGGCTTCGGCAGCGATTGTCCATGCTTCGCCGATTGGAACACCGGCATTCAGCAGAGCTTCAAGGGCTCTGGCAAGCCTCGCAAGTGCAAGGTGGCGTCGCGCCTTTCCAAGAATCGGGACGTAATGCAACAGTCTTTCGATGATGGCTCTTAATGTTGCGTTGCGGCGGCTTTGGCACGCCCAAGTAATTACAAAAAAGATCAGATAAAACGGCGCCAGAACACCCAAGGTTTGCGCCAGAAACTGTTTCAGGCTGCCGCCGAGAAAGAATGCCGGGAACGCACCGATGAAGATTGCAGCATGGACGATGAAAAGTGGCAGGGCAAGGTCTGAAAGCACCTGGCGCGCCATTTGAGCCCTGTCATTGTAGTATGCGGCGAGAAGCTTGCAGGAGGTGTCAAGGCGCCCGCTAAGTTCGCCCGATCTGAGCAGAGCCAGATCAAACGACGGAAGCCATTTTCCGAGGCGGGCCATGGCTTCGGTGAACGTGTATCCATTTCGCAAGCTTTCCAGGGCGCGTTGAGTTGGCAGGCGCAGAAACCCGGCAGGAGGCGAATTCTGAATCTGGTCCAGGGCCTGGACGAGCGTCATGCCTGCAGTGAGCATTGTGCCCAGTTGATGATAATATTCCGCCAGCCGCGACAAATAGCCCGGCGTAATAATCAGTGGCATGGCGTGTTCCGACCAGGTTTGGGTTCAGGCCGGTGTTAAGATTTTTTCAAGGCTTGACTGCAGGTCGCTTCTCCCTTTGAGTCCAACTATCACATCCTGCACTTCGCCGTCTTTGAACAGCACCATGGTCGGCACAGCGCTGATCCTGTATTCGCTCGCCAATTCGGGCTGTTCATCAACATTGACGGTTGCGAACTTCACCTGGCCTTCGTATTCAAGTGCAAGGTCCTCGATCAGCGGCCTGAGCATCAGGCACGGCTTGCACCAATCAGCCCAAAAGCTGACCAGCACAGGAATGCAACACTGAAGCGCCTCAAAGGCGAAGGTATCTTTTGTAAGCTCGACGATATTCCTGACAGCCATAAGCAAACACCTCTTTGTGATCCCCACATGCTCAGGGCTGTTATCGAGCCCCTGATCCAAACCCAGAGTTTATATCCGAGCCGCTGATTCGCCCCGCTAAAACATCCCGTTTATCAAAAAAACGCGAACCAGCGCCAATGCACTCAGCAACGCGGCGGCAATTGCGAGCGCGCTTTCAAGCACCCCTACTGAAGCCGCCGGTGCCGCCGGCCTTGCCGGAGCCGGTCTAGGAGCAGCAGCAGCAGCAGGCGCAGCGGCAGACGCGGGGCGCGCCGCACCCGCAGCCGCCGGTGGCGGTGGTGGAGGGGTGGCAGCAGCCGGAGGAGGAACAGGGGCCGCAGCCGGAGCAGGCGGCCGCTGAGCTGCCCCCGCCGGTGTTGGAATTTTGATTGTAGGTGCGGTTGTCGGTTTGGCAGGCAAACTGATTCGCACCGTCTCTTTCTTCGGCTGAACTTTTGCGGGTTCAGGCGGTTTCGGCGGTTCAGCGCCAGCAGGCGCGTTTGGAATATTTTCGGCCATACCTTTGCGTTGCAAGCAACCTATGCACGCATCACCAGCATGTCAACCAATAATCAACATTTTGAAAAACGGGCGCAGATAGCAATCGCATGGCGCACGGCCTTGTATGAATTGATGCTTGACAGATAGCGCGCTTGCCAGTTCGTCATGCGCTTGATTTCGCATGAAATCTGCTATAGGGGATGCAGGTGCCGATTCTAAGTCAGTGCATATTTCGGGATTTGTGGCTGGGAGTTGTGTTGTGTTTGTGCATTTCCTGTCCGGGCGCACCGGTAATAACCGAGTTCATGGCTGCCAACGATTCCGTTTTGGCCGACGAAGAAGGCGAATTCTCCGATTGGATCGAGATACACAACCCTGACAGCAACGATTTGTCGTTGGATGGATATCATCTTACCGATAACGCGTCGAATCTGACGAAATGGAGCTTCCCCGCCATCACGCTGAGAACCGGAGAGTATTTGGTCGTCTTCGCCTCCGGCAAGAACCGCACGAATATCGCCGGTCGATTGCATACAGATTTCCGGCTTGAAGCCGATGGCGAGTACCTTGCCCTGGTCGCTCCTGACGGTAAAACGGTCCTGACAGAGTGTGCACCTTTTTATCCACCACAGTTTGAGGACAAATCTTACGGTGTGGCGGGGCCGTCGTCTTCACCGGCTTGGAGTTACTTCTCTGTACCAACTCCGGGCGCGCCAAACGGGACAGGCACACGCGCCGGCCCAATCATTCAAATGCTCGAGAAGAACCCGCCGCAACCCGTGACCGGACCGCTCATTGTTTCCGCCCGTGTCATACCCGTAAACAGTCCGGTTACGTCTGTCCGCCTTTATTTTCGGCGGATGTTTGCTGTGGAACTGAACACGCCCATGACAGACGACGGCATGGAGTCGGACGTGCAGGAAGGGGACGGGATTTGGACAGCCGTCATTCCGGCGTCAGCATTCGCTCCGGGCGAGATGACGCGCTGGCGGATTGTCGCGACCGACAGCGGCGGTACAACAACAAAAGAGCCCGCTTTCCCTGATCCACTGGATTCAGAGCAATACTTCGGCACAGTTGCGCATGACGATCGGATCAGGACATTGCTGCCCGTGTTCCATTGGTTCACCAGCAATCCCGGTGGTGCGGACACCGCCACCGGTTCGCGCGGATGCGTGTATTACGACGGCGAGTTCTATGACAATGTGCTATTTAAAGTGCACGGCCAGTCGTCGATCGGTTTCCCGAAAAAGAGTTACAACATCGATTTCAATCGGACACACCGGTTTCGATGGAACAACGACGCACCGCGGGTTGCCGACATTGATCTGTTGAGCAACTGGGCGGACAAATCGAAAGTGCGCCATGTTCTTGCCTACGAGGTCATGCGCTTTTCGGGCGTGCCCGCACACTTTGCGTTTACGGTGCGCGTTCAGCGAAACGGAAGTTTCTTCAGCACGGCGGATTTTGTCGAAGATGCTGACGAGATATATCTCGAACGGGCGGGACTGAACAAGGAGGGCGCGCTCTACAAGGTCTATGACAACCTGCTCAACAAGGACGCTGGGGACATCGGGACCAAAGGTGTTGAAAAAAAGACGCGCAAGTTCGAAAACAACAGCGATCTTCAGGCGCTGATCAACGGCCTTGACCTCACAGGCGATGCCCTGCGCAAATACATTTACGACAACATCGATATTCCAAGGTGCGTCAATCTGCTGGCTGCCAACTCCGTCATCCGCAACATCGATATGCACAGCAAAAACTGGTATGTGTATCGCGACACAGGCAGAACCGGCGAGTGGGCAATCCTGCCGTGGGACCTTGATCTTTCATTTGGGCGCGTCTGGAACACACAGAACACCTATTTCGATAACGGCCTTTACACGGACGGTTTTGTGGTGACCGGAACGGCGATCCGGCTCGTCGCGCATCTGTTCGCTGATTCGAACATACGGTCAATGATCATGCGGCGCATTCGGACCTTGACGGATGAATTTTTGCAGCCGCCTCCGACCCCGGGCACGCCCGAGACGAATCTGTACCTCGAGAGACGTTTGAACGAGCAATTGGCATTGATTGATCCACCTTCCATCGTTCCATCCGACGCTCAACTGGATTTCGAAAAATGGGGTTCGTGGTTGCACGGGGGCAAGGTCGTCAGTTACACAGACACAAGCCCGGACGTCGAAACGATGGCCGAAGCAATCCAACGGTTCAAGACCGAGTATTTGCCCGCCCGTCGCAAGTACATCTACAACACACAAACCGTCGGGCGCGGCGGCGAAATCCCCCTTCCACAATCTGGCGCCGGTCCGAGCACAAACTTTACCGCGCTGGTTGTGACCGGTGCACCCGCAAAAGCTTTCGTACCCACCAACGACGCCTTGGGGCTGACATGGACAGGCAACCCTGCATTTGAACCGTTCAACACGACCGGCTGGTTGACCGGAACAACGGGCGTCGGTTACGAACGCGCAAGCGGCTATCAATCGTTGATCGGTCTCAACATTGACAATTTGATGCGCAGCAACAACAGCGCATACATCCGAATTGAATTCAATGTGGCCGACCCAACCATATTTGAAATCCTCGAGCTGAGGATGAAATGCGACGATGGATTTGTTGCTTTTCTGAACGGTGTCATGATCGCGTCATGGAATGCACCGGAATCGCCGAAGTGGAATTCCGCGGCCCTGGTATCGCGCGAAGCCAACGTGAATGCGTTCACAGTTTATGATGTCTCCGACAAGAAACCCTTTCTGCGCCGGGGACGTAACATCCTCGCGATCCA
>Ga0068707_1003963_pt1 | contig 10288 bp, 10 predicted proteins | sample YNPNPMetaG_FD_66600 | JGI IMG/M metagenome (GOLD analysis project Ga0068707, IMG submission 66600) | Anoxygenic and chlorotrophic microbial mat microbial communities from Yellowstone National Park, USA - YNP NP MetaG | ecosystem: Environmental > Aquatic > Thermal springs > Hot (42-90C) >... | reverse complement strand
CGGCTATTGACGTGGCCGGTGCGGGAGGAACATCGTGGTCAGAAGTAGAGTATCACCGCGCGCCGACAGCGCATCACGCCAACGTGGCACGCGCGTTTGCCGACTGGGGTATCCCCACCGCTGATAGCATTCGCTATGTGCGCGAGACAGTGCCTGAGTTGCCTGTCATAGCCAGCGGAGGCTTGCGCGACGGCGTGGATGTGGCCAAATGTATCGCGCTGGGGGCTGAACTTGGCGGGATGGCCGGGCCATTTCTGAAGGCCGCTGTGCAGGGGCCAGAGGCTGTCGAGAAACTCATCTGGGAGATAAGCACACAACTCCGGGTGGCCATGTTTGTCGCGGGCGCAGGGACGATCGCTGCGCTCAAACAGACGCCGCTCTATCCTGACGAGGCGCGTGCTTAGGGAGCAGTGGGCAACGATGCGCTGGCCTGTCGCAAGGCATCACCGGCGGCGCGCACGGCCAGCAGACCCTTGTTGATGACTGTAGGGGGCGGTTGGCGGCGCGGCGTGGCACACTCGGCCTGCCACAACTCGCTGCTGCGCGTGAGTTCGATGGCGGCCTGACGCAGTGCAGCAGCCAGATCGGTGTAGGAGGAGTCGTCTGCGGCGCTGATGCCTGCCGGGTCTGGAACGGTCGGGAGAGTTCCGCACCGCGCTGACTCGCCACGGGCCAGCCCTTCCCAAATGGTGGATAGAACCTGGTGCGCGGCGGTGAGCGCCTCATAGTCGCGTTGCAGGTCGAGCAGGGTTGGTGACAGCGTGGGGAACGGCGGCGTGTCGACAGCAGGTTGTTCCAGGGGGCTGGCGGTTGGCGAAGCAGGGGGCGGTTGGTGCGGTTCGTGTCCGCAGGCGACCAGGGCCAGGATCAACACGCAGCTCACGGCGATTTTCTGCACCAGACCCATGCCTGGGCTCCTAGACAAACTCGACGAAAACGCGATTGGCGAGCAGATAGGCCCTCCGCGTCAACCGGATACGGCCATGATCGGCCTGCTCAATGAGTTGGTGGGCTTGCAAGCGTTGCAGCGCCGGGCCGAATACCTGCTGAGGAGTGCGTCCAAAACGCGCGCGAAAGGCTTCGGGTTCCACGCCTTCTTCGAGCAGACGCAGACCCAGGATCATCGTATCGGTCATGGCTTCGGCATCGTCCACCGTCGAAGTGCTGGCGACAGCGGCAGACAGCGGGAACGCCGTCGGTTTGTGTTGTGCGGCCAGGCGGGCGATGTAGGTGGCAGGGGCGGCGACTGTTTCATAGCGCACGCCACCCGCGCAGCCATGTGCGCCTGCGCCAAATCCCAGATAGGGCCGATTGCGCCATACGTGTAGATTGTGCTGGCAGGCGTGCCCTGGCCTGGCCCAATTGCTGATCTCATAGTGTTGGTAACCAGCGCTCTCCAACCTCTCTGCGGCCCAGTCGTACATATCGGCAGCCAGATCGGGATCGGGCGCAACGACCTTTCCGTCCCGCAACCAGGCGTACAGCGGTGTGCCCTCCTCAAAGCTGAGGCTGTAGAGGGACAGGTGATCAGGTTCGCAGCGCAGGGCCATTTGCAGGCTGTGCTGCCACATGGCTAACGTCTGACCGGGAATACCGTAGATCAGGTCGAGATTGATGCTGGCAAGGCCAGCCTGTCGCGCCAGTCTGACCGTGTTGAAGACATCGGCCAGGGTGTGGCGGCGGGCGAACAGATGGAGTTCGCTCTCGTGAGCGGACTGCATGCCAACGCTCAGGCGATTAACTCCGGCGCGACACAGGCCAGCGAAATAACTGGCATCGGCATCGCCAGGATTCATCTCGAAGGAAATTTCCGCTGCAGGATCGAGCGAGAATGCCGCTTTACACGTCTCGACGATCTGCTGCACAGTGAGCACAGGGAGCTGACTGGGAGTGCCGCCACCGAAATAGAGCGAAAGCGCTGGCAGGCGATCCCCGGCAGCAGCTGCGACCAGGCTAATTTCACGCTGCAGCGCCTCCACATAGGCGGGGATGCGCGTCTGCATACCCGCATACGTGTTGAAATCGCAATAGGTGCATCGGGTGCGGCAGAAGGGAATGTGCACGTAGAGTGCCAACGGTGTAGGCCGGGACACGGCAGGGCCAGACAGAATGGCCGTTTTGCTTTGCACTGCCTCACCTCGGCAGAGGCCAATTGCGGGATAGATCGTGCCTCACTATAATAACGCAAACGACAACGCTCTTGCTGCACTTCATTGCAACGTCTTTCTTTGGGATGCCAGGGATGGTTGATACGCACAAGTTCCCCTCCAAACAGCCCGATAAGTCGCAGGGTGAAAGTACACTACAGCCGGGATCGGTGTTGCAGGGGCGCTATCGCATCACCGGCGTGATTGGGGTCGGGGGCATGGGATCGGTCTACCAGGCCCGCGACTTGCGCTTCCCCAATGTAGTCCGCTATGTGGCGGTCAAAGAGATGCTCAATCTGTCTACCGACCAGAGCATCCGCGAAATGACGCTCAAGACTTTCGAGCGCGAGAGCGACATGCTGGCCTCGCTCAGTCACCCCGCAGTCCCCAAGATTTACGAGTATTTCCCCAGCAAGACGCGCGCCTATCTGGTGATGGAATACATCAACGGGCGCGACCTGGAGATGATTATCAATTCGTCAACGGACTTCCTTCCGGTTGACACGGTCCTGCGCTGGGCGTTGGATTTGTGCGATGTGCTGGGGTATCTGCATTCGCAGGAGCCGGAGCCGATCATCTTCCGCGATGTCAAGCCTTCTAACATTATGGTAGATGAGCATGGCCAGATCCGCCTGGTGGATTTCGGGATCGCCAAAATCTTCCAGGAAGGGCAGAAAGGCACGATGATCGGCACCGAGGGCTATTCGGCACCGGAACAGTATCGTGGGGAGGCCAGCCCAGCCAGCGACGTCTACGGCATTGGGGCGACGCTGCACCATCTCCTCACGCGCCGCGACCCACGCCTGGAGCCGCCCTTCACCTTTCATGAGCGCCCGATTCGCGATGTGAATCCCGCAGTCCCGCCCGAATTCGAGGCGATCGTCATGAAAGCACTGGAGTTCAAGCCAGAGGATCGCTATCCGAATGCCGCGGTGATGAAGCAAGCCCTGGAACAGCTCGCCCATCCGGTGGCTCCTAGCTTCAGCCTGAAAATCAGCCCGACCCGCGAAGAGGAAGGGACGACCTGGGTAGGGGCGGAGATCAAACCGCTGTGGGTGTTTGAATGTGAGGACGAGATTCGCTCCTCGCCGACTTTCTACCGCGGTGTCATCTACGTTGGAGCGCATGACAACAACCTGTATGCCATCAATGCCAATGATGGCTCTTTTCGCTGGAAGTACCCTGCAGAGGGCCGCATAGTTTCCACCCCGGCGATTGCCGAAGAGGAAAACCTTGTTGTTTTCGGTTCTATGGACAACCTCTTCTACGCGGTGGACTTGCGGGTGGGGCAGTTGCAATGGACGGTGCGCACGCAGGGGCCGGTGCTTTCATCGTCCCGCATTGTACATGGGCACGCTTTTTTCGGCAGTGACGATGGACATCTCTATGCTGTCCGTCTGGCGACCGGGCGCGTGCAGTGGAAATTCGCCAGCGGCGGGGCTATTCGCTCGCGGCCCCTCGTGTCGGGTGAATTGATTGTGTTCGGCATGGATGCGGGAGATGTTATCGCCACCGATCTATCTGGGCGTATGGTCTGGCGTTTCCGAGCTAAACGGGGCGTGTCATCTTCCCCGTTAGAGCAAGACGGCCTGGTGGTGTTCGGCTCCATGGACTGGCAAGTCTACGCGCTCGACATCGTGCGGGGCTGGAAGGTGTGGGAATTCCGCACCAGTAAGCCGGTCGTCTCGTCGCCTGCGTATGGTGATGGCAAAATTTACATTGGGTCTGTGGATGGCTCGCTTTATGCGCTGGACCTGGCCAGTGGCAAGGAGCGCTGGCGCTTCGAAACAGAGGGGCAAATTACCTCCTCACCGGCGTATGTCAATGGGGCAGTCTATTTCGGCGGAGTGGATGGCTACGTCTACAGTGTAGACGCCAAGAATGGGCGGCTGCGCTGGAAATTCAAGACAGGTGGGCCGGTGCCCGGTTCGCCTGCAGTGGTTGACGGTGTGGTGTATATTGGTTCTATGGATCATTCGCTCTATGCGCTCAAGGCATAAGTGTGCCGGGGAACGATCATGAAGTTCATGCGGCGTATTCTGGGACATTCAAAGGATTCTGGGCCGACGGGCGACGTGGAGATTGTCCACGACGCGGGGCGTGTTGCCAGCCCTCCGCCGGAGCCAGTGGTGGAAGGGCCGCCACAAGACGAAGCCAGGCGGGCGGCTGTGGCGGAATTGCAGGAGCGAGCGGCTATGCTCGACAGTGGCGCTTTTGTGGGGACGCGCCCCTTGCCGCCGCTGGAGACGATTGTGCCCCGGCCCGGTGAGCGCATGCGCTTTGGCCAGTTGAGCGACCCAGGCATGGTGCGCAGCAACAACCAGGACGCGATCTTCGGGATGGTAGTTTCCAGCACGACCGATGACGATCTGCCCGACATGGGGCTGTTTGTAGTCGCCGACGGGATGGGCGGGCACAAGGAAGGCGAACGGGCCTCAGCGGTGACAGTGAAGCTGGTGGCAGAGCATATTGTTGATCACATTCTCAAGCCGCTGCTGGATAATCGCCTGAGTGAGCCGGATCGGATGCCGCTGGCCGATGTGCTGCGTGTGGCGGTGCAGGATGCTAACGACGCCGTGAATGAGAAAATCCCCGAAGGCGGGACTACGGTGACGGCAACTGTCATCCTGGGAGACCTGGCCTATGTGGCGCATGTAGGCGATAGCCGCGCCTATATGATCACTGACGAGGGGATCGAACAGATTACGCGCGATCATTCTCTGGTGCAACGCTTGATCGAACTGGATCAACTGACAGCGCAAGAGGCAGCCGAACACCCTCAACGCAATGTGCTCTATCGCGCCATCGGCCAAAGCGAGAACCTGGATGTTGATGTCATCACACGTCGGTTGCCGCCGCGGGGACAGTTGTTGCTGTGTTCTGATGGGCTGTGGAATATGGTGGCTGAGGAAACAATCGAAGGCGTAGCGCGCCGGCACAGCGATCCGCAGCTTGCCTGTCAGGAACTGGTGGACCTGGCCAACGATCGGGGTGGTCCCGACAATATCAGCGTGATCCTCGTACAAATGCCGGGTTAGCAGCGGGCTTGTCCGCAGTGGGGGAGGGCAGTCCTTTGGACGCCTCGCATAATCTCTATGCCATCTTGGGGGTACCTCCGGATGCCACGCCGGACGACATCCGCGAAGCCTATCGCCTGATGGCGCGCCGATTCCATCCGGATGCCAACCCCAATGAGGGGGCGGCCCTGCAATTTCGCGACATTGTAGCGGCCTATGACATCCTCAGCAACCCCGGCGAACGCCTTCGTTACGACGAAGAACGTCGTGCTCTGCCCAGCGACACGGCGCCGTTTTCTGTGCGCGTAATGCCGAGCAAGCGGGTGCTGAGCGCTCTGGCGGAGCCGCAGGTGCTCTACCTGTTACTGGAACTGTTGCCGCCACGCCAGGCCGCCGCGCTGCAACGGCGTTCAGCACCCTTGAACCTGACCCTGGTGCTGGATCGCAGTACTTCCATGCGCGGGGCGCGGCTGGACAAAGTGAAGATCGCAGCGCACAGTATTATCGAGCAGCTCTCCTCACAAGATGTGATTTCGATCGTCACCTTCAGCGATCGCGCGGAGGTGTTGATCCCGGCGACGACTGTCACAGATAAGACGTCGTTATGTGCAGCGGTGAGCATCATGAGCGCGGGGGGCGGCACCGAGATTTACCATGGCTTGGCGGCGGGGGTTGCCGAGTGCCGGCGTCATCTGGCACCGCGCATGGTCAATCATGTGATTCTGCTCACCGATGGGCGTACCTTTGGCGACGAGGAGCAGTGCCTGGAGCTGGCACGCGAGGCGGCCAAAGAGGGGATCGGCATCAGTGCCATGGGCATTGGCGAAGAGTGGAACGATCAATTCCTGGATGCGCTGGCGGCGGCGACAGGGGGGACATCGGCGTATATCCAGTCTCCCAAGGCTGTGCTGCAATTCCTCGAAGAGCGCGTCCGCAGCCTGGGCAATGCCTTTGCTGAGCGTTTGCAGCTAACTGTCGCGCCCGATGCCGACGTGGTCTTCGAATCGGCGTTCCGCCTGCACCCTACGCCGCAGCCGATTGATATTTCGCCGCAACCGATCCAGTTGGGCACTCTGGAAAAGAACCGCCCTGTTACGGTGCTCATCCAGTTGCAGATGCCCCCGACCCAGAAGACAGGATTTAGGTCTGTGGCACGTCTCGATGTTACCGGTGATGTGCTGCTGACGGATCGCCAGCAACACAAGGTGATCAGCGATATCTCGGTGGAAATTGCGCGCAATCCGCAGCCAGAAGAGCCGCCGCTGGCTATCCTTGACGCTCTGGGTAAGCTGACTTTATACCGTATGCAACAGAAGGCCGAACAAGCGCTGAGCAGTGGGCGTGTGCAGGAAGCCACCCGGCAACTGGAGAACCTGGCAACACGTCTGCTCGCTGCCGGGCATGAAGAGCTGGCTCAGAAGGCTATCATCGAAGCTCGGCGGGTGTCTCACACTCATACCCTGTCGCAGGAGGGTCGCAAAGCCCTGAAGTTTCATACGCGGCAACTGCTGGCGTTGCCCATGCCTGAGAGTGATGAGCGATGAAAACATGCCCATATTGCGGCTTCGAGAACCGCGAAGGCGTTCTTTATTGCGAGGAGTGCGGACACCCTTTCTTCGGTGCCAAAGGTGCCGTTGAAACGACCGAGCTGTCTCAGGATACCCCCGAATACAAGGGGCGTATGGCCTGGGGCACGGCGCGTTTCGAAGAAGGGGCAGTGTTGGTGATCCGCATCCGTGATGTGCCAGAGCCGATCACACTAGAGCCGGTGAAGGACATCATCATCGGGCGCAGAGACCCACAGGGTGGCGACGTGCCCGATCTCGATCTGTCGCCCTATGGTGCGGCGGAGTTAGGAGTCTCGCGGCGGCACGCGCTCATCCATCGTGGCGAGGACACACTAACTCTGGTGGACCTGCAGAGCACCAACGGGACATTTCTCAACGGGCAGCGCCTGTTGCCGCACCAGCCGCGCGTGCTGCGCGATGGTGACGAAGTCCGTATGGGGCGATTCGTGTTCAACCTGTTCTTCAAGTAGGACTCTTGAGCCCAGGAGTGGCAATGAAGCGAGACAAAGGGTAGGGCGATGCACACTCTGTTAATCCACATCATGAACGAAGAACCAATTGTGGCTGAGGTCGAGGAACTGCCATCTCCCAGCGACCAGGCCATCTACTGTATCAGCCCGCGCCGGCGCGACGGGCGGGAATTGCACTATGTGCTACCGGAGGTGCAGACAGTCATCATTCCCTGGCACCGCATCAGTTTTGTGGAGGTGATGCCCTCTGGTGAGGAAGAGGAAATCGTCAGTCCATTTGCGGACTGATCGTCTGGAGACGGAGGCCCGATGGCGAGTAAACTGCCGCGCATTGCTCCTCGTGAAGCCAAACGCATCCTGGTGGTGGACGATGAGTCGCGCATGATCGGTTTCATCCGCATGAACCTGGAACTGGAAGGGTACCAGGTGCTGGAAGCAAACGATGGCATCAAAGCGTTGGAGATGGTGCGCACTCAGTTGCCCGATCTGGTCTTGCTAGACGTGATGATGCCGGGCCTGGATGGCTTCGAGACTTTGCGGATGTTGCGCGAGTTTTCCAACGTGCCGGTGATCATGCTCACGGCCAAAGGTGAGGAGGAAGACAAAGTCCGGGGCCTGGAACTGGGCGCGGACGACTACGTGACCAAACCCTTTGGTTCGCGCGAACTATCCAGCCGGGTGCGAGCTGTGTTACGCCGGGCGGAGATGCCCAGCGCTTCGCCCGAACAGGCGATCCTGAAGATTGATGACCGGCTGAGTGTGGACTTCAACCGGCGTGAAGTGATTGTAGAGGGGAAGCATATCAAGTTGCGCCCCACTGAATATCGCCTCCTCTATCATCTCATTGAAAATGCCGGCTGGACCGTGCCACACGAGCAGTTGCTGGCGAAGGTCTGGGGGTACGAATACCGCGACGAGACCCACTATGTGCGCCTGTATGTGAACTATCTGCGCGAGAAGATCGAGGAAGACCCGTCTAATCCCAAATATATCCTCACCGAGCGCGGCGTGGGCTATCGCTTTGTAGACTTCCGGCGCGAGAAAGAATGAGGCACAGGCACGCCCTGTGACTGTCCAAACCGGGTCAGGTTTTCGCCTGGCCCGGTTGTGTGCTGGCATCTGCACGTCCTGCCTCAGGGCACGTCTTCGATATCCTGAGCGCGATACGTCCGGAGCACCTGCAGCGCGATTTCGGCGGAGCGGCGTTGCGGGGCTGTCCAGCCATCTTCCGTGGCCATGCGCACCAGGTGCGCGTAAATGGCACGCTGTTCGTCGCGTTCTAGCGATTCCCAGGCCAGTAGCACCAGTTCTTCCTGGCGACTCAGCAGATTGTTCCAAAACAGTTCGAGATCATCGGCAGTCATCGTGCGTTCCTTAACTGTTTCCACCGATCTCCAGAGCGTGGCATGTTGCGTCGAATTCGGCGAGCAGGCGAGTCTTATCAGCTTCTGGCAGATAACTGACGCGGATAGCGTTGCGGGCCACTGTGATCAACTGGGCTAGACTCAGTCCGCAGTCGCGCACGGCATGAAGATATTCTTCGTTGAGCGAGGTGTTGAAAAGAGCCGGATCGTCCGAGTTGATCGTCACGCAGATACCCGCCTCAACCAACGCGCGCAACGGGTGCGCGGCATAGGTCGGGTAGATGCCCAGGCAGATATTGCTGGTGGGGTTGACTTCCAGTGGTATCTGGCGCTCGACCAGGTGAGCGATCAGCGCTGCATCTTCGATGGCGCGCACGCCATGCCCCAACCGTTCAGCGCCAAGCGCGTGCAGTGCGCCCCAGACACTCTCCGGCCCCATCGTTTCGCCCGCATGAGGGTTGCTGTGCAGACCGGCTGCGCGAGCGGTGGCAAACGCCTCGCTGAACAGTTCCGGTGGAAAGCCTACTTCTGGTCCACCCAGACCGATCGCTACCACACTCCCTGCGATCGCTTCTGGCGAGATCAGCCAGGCAACGACCTGCTCGGCAGTCTCCGGGTTGCAGCGCACGATGTCGGGGATCCAGGCCATGCGCACGCCCAGGTCGCGTTCGGCCTGCTGACGACCTGTATTAATGCCATCCAGCAGAGCCGTGAAGGGCAGGTGAGAGTGTTGGGTGGGCGACCACGTCACTTCCGCGTAGCGGATGTTCTGCCGGGCCATTGCCCGGCCATATTCGTACGTGATGCGTGCGAAGTCATCGGGCGTTTGCAGGCAGGCACAGATGGTCGAGAAGATTTCGACGAAGTGATCGAAGTCGCGGAAAGTGTACCAGGCCCGCAGATCATCCAGAGAAGTCGCGGGCAGGGCAACGCGGTTCTTGCGGGCCAGGGCCAGCACAGTCTCCGGCTGCACAGTGCCTTCCAAATGCACGTGCAGCTCGACCTTTGGCAGTGTCCGGATGATCTCTGCCAGATCAGTCATCCTTATTCCTCTGCAGCCTGGGGCAGTTGGGTTGTCTGCGTCTCGTGGGCAATGGCCGCCTCGACGAACGCCTTGAACAGAGGGTGTGGGTGATTGGGCCGGCTTTGGAATTCAGGGTGGAACTGGCTGCCCAGCATGAAGGGATGGTCGCGCAGTTCCAGGATTTCTACCAGCCGCCCGTCAGGACTCAAACCGCTGAACCATGCTCCATGTTTCTCGAACAAGTCGCGATAGCGGTTGTTGAATTCGAAGCGATGGCGGTGTCGTTCGTGGATGAGGCTGGCCTGGTAGGCGCGGGCGGCCTTGGAGCCGTCGCTCAGGGCACAGGGATACGCGCCCAGGCGCATCGTCCCGCCCAGGTTGGCAACGTGGTGCTGGTCGGGCATGAGGTCAATCACAGGGTGTGCGCAGGTCTTATCGTATTCGGTGCTGTTTGCGTCTTCCAGACCCAATACGTTGCGGGCAAATTCGATGCTCATGACCTGCATGCCCAGGCACAGGCCCAGATAGGGGACGCCCCGCGTTCGAGCGAACTGTGCTGCCTGGATTTTCCCCTCGACGCCCCGGTAGCCGAAACCGCCAGGGACAACAATGCCATGCACGTCTTCGAGCAGTTCCCACTGTTTGCCCTTTTCCAGGTCACCGGAGTGCACCCAGACGATCTCGATCTTTCGATCGTG
>Ga0068707_1003962_pt1 | contig 10289 bp, 12 predicted proteins | sample YNPNPMetaG_FD_66600 | JGI IMG/M metagenome (GOLD analysis project Ga0068707, IMG submission 66600) | Anoxygenic and chlorotrophic microbial mat microbial communities from Yellowstone National Park, USA - YNP NP MetaG | ecosystem: Environmental > Aquatic > Thermal springs > Hot (42-90C) >... | reverse complement strand
CTCGACGGTCTGGGCGGTCCCCTCCTCGTAGATGTGCACGTGGAAGTGGGCGAAGTCCGCCGGCACGTTGGTGGTCAGCACGATGTATTTCAAGTTGGAGACCTGGGTATCTTCTTTCATAGGCGTCGAGGGCTTTGCCGGAGCGTCTCCCTGGCTGGGCAAGGTCACCGCGACCGGCCAGCTCCACTTCCCCGCGTTATTGTGCTCGCCGTAGCGGCGATAGACGATGTAATATGTGGCACCTGGCGTGCCGTAGATGCGGGCAGTCTTCACCGCCCCGCCCAGCACCTGGCTCTTGACCACCCGCTCCCAATACCATATCTGCGGTCTGTTGGCGGGGTTGCTGTCATGCCTAGTGCAATATGACACCCGCCCCTTCGCCTGGCCCTCGTCCCGCTGGCATATCACCAGGCCGTAGGGTGTCCCGCTCCAGGGGCCGCCTCTGAACTCACGGATACGGTAAATGTAGCTAGTGATGTCCCAATAGTGGACGGTGTCACTTTCCGCGTTCACCACGCAGTCAATGACACGGTCCATCCCCTCCAGGGACGGCTGGTTGTTCCAGGTGATAGCGGTCTCGTCCCAGTCCCCGCCATCCGGGTCCTCGGCCCGTAAGACCACCTCCACGCCGTCGGTGTTGTAATATCCCGTCTTGACGAGCCGGAGGACGGCCAGGATTGGCTGGGCCGCCCACAGGCCGGTGTCCGGCCAGGTCCCCCAGGGGAACTGCATCCAGCCGCGGTGGGCAGCTCCCGCCGTCGGGACCCCGACGGCCAGCGTGTAGTTGGTATTGGTTTGTGGTTGGTCCTGGCGGACTGTAGCATCCTTGCTCGCGGCGACGACGGTCGGGGCGTCGAGCAGGGCCACCTCAAACAGGCCGGGGCCCTCCACTGCAACGTCCACACCGGCCCGAAGCGTCCCGTCGGAAGCAAGCTCATAGAAGGTGGTGGCGTCTATCTCTGGGGCTGCCACCAGGTCCTGGCGGGTGCTGGTGAGCATCTGTTCGAGGACTGCGCTCAGGGATGCTACTTGACTCTCCATCTGAGCGAGACGGTCGCGCATACCACCTTCGCGCCAAATTATAGAGTCCTCAGGCAAGGATGAGCCGACCAGAGAGCGCGACACCTGGGAGCCGGGTTCGTTCAGCCGGTTTTCGTAGACCCGCTCTATTTCAGCCGTCATGCTACTGCCTCCCTGCTTATCGCCTCAAACGAGGTATTGCCTCGCGAGAGGCTGATCCGGGTGATTACGACGTCCTTGTTTACCCCGAACACATCGCTCTGCAGTGTGACCGCATCACGCAGCTGCAGATGCGGCATGGGGCGGTCGAGCTCCACGCGGTAGACCTCCGACGCCCTGTTGAGATAGCCGAGGATGCGGTTGGCTACCTCCTGAGCCACCGCGTCCGAGGCGCAGAATAAGCTGGTCTCGAACTCCCTCCGACCCAGCTTGCGCACAGAACCATCGTTCCTGGCCTCGTAGACCCTCTCGGCGGAAAGCGCCAGAGGCTGCCCTAACATCTCGATGCCGTTCTTGGGCACAACCTGAGGGCTAGCCGAGCTGTTGGCCAAGGTGAGGTTGCAATAAAAACCGTTGCAGCGCCAGGAGCTGATGGTGACGTGTTCGGTAGCCGCCCCCGCATCCTCGGTGAAGCGGGGCGACTTGATCGCCGTGGCCGGGCTTTTCGAGAGAGGGAAGACGTAGGTGGCCGATGAGGATGCGGGCACGCTCAGGTCGGAATCAAGGCTCCAGATCACATCTTCCGGCTCCGGACGCACGATCGAATAGTGCACCACCACCACATTAATGGTTGCGGCAGGCTGGATGGAAACTCTCTTGATGATCTGGTCGGTGAAGGTGAAAACACTGGGACCATAACTGGAGCGCACCACCACCGACCCGTCCTCCTGCTGGTAGATGGCTACCCCGAAATGGTCAGCGGCCGTCCCCAGTATGCCGTCTAACCTGCCGCTTTCGAGAATGTACCATTCCCAGACCGGGTCGGAGGCAAGGGCAAAGGTGATCTTGCCGGCCGGTATCCCCAGGGCCCCCAGCAGGTAGGCCAGGATCGAGCTGGTCTTACGATTGTGAAAAATGAGGTCGGGAACCGAGTAGAACTTGGCCTGCTGCAGGCTCGAATAGGCCTGGCATCGGTAGCCCTCAAGCGTATCCTCCGGGGGCTCCATGATGATGAAGTTCCCCTGGGAGATCAGGTCCTGCCCGAATCCCTGACGGAAGGTGATGATCTGGTTCTCGGAGATCTCCGCCAGATTCTTCACCTTGCGGTCGAATGTCACGGAAAGGCTGTTCGCCCCCACGCCGGGGGCGGCGGGTTTGCCTGGCGCCGATTCACCGCTTGACTTCTCAAGGGAGTAATCGACAACGTACGGCGTAGCGGGGGTGGTCTGCGGGCTGAACTCCAGGACTGGTTCCACCTCGACCAGTTTCGCGTTGTCGTTGGCTGCCTTGGTCTTGGTCACCTCAACACGGATCTTGCTCAGACGCCTGACCTCGCCCAGGTTGATGGTCCTCGCGGTTTCGTCGGCAGTCAGAGAAAAGGTGCCGATGGTGGTCCAGGAGCCGGAACCCTCGTACTGCACCTTGAGCACGAATTCCTTTATCCCGGGGTAGACCGAGCTGGTAATCACCCGGATCAGGTTGCAGTCGACCGCCGCCGAATATGAGATCTCTAGATAGGGATACGGCACGCTGAAGTTGCCGGAGCCATCGGACTTGTTGGCGCTCCACCAGCCGAGGTTGTGCTTCGAATGAGAACCGAAAAGACACCAGCCGTGCGTGCGGCCGGTGGCCGGGTCGTTGCCGATCTTGCAGCCGCGGCCGAGTATCCAGTACTTGCAGGGCTCTTTGGTCTCGCCGTCTATGGCGCAGGCCGGGGTAAAGAGCGGGCTTTTTTGCGAGGACGCCGTTACGGTGGGGGTGGCCCCTTCCGGGAAGTTGAAGTTGGACTGGGCTATCAGCCCCACCTCGAATGCTCCCGCTCTCACCGGACTCACAAACGCTTGATTGAAGCTGTCGGACGTGGCAATCATCAGACCTCCTCCAGCGTCAGGGATACGCTATAACGTCTGCGCCTGCTTTCAGGGACCAGCTGCTTGGAGAAGCTCGCGATCCATACCTGGTAGGTGTTCCACGCGTTTTCGGCGGTGTATTCGCGCAGTTCGTAGACGCGATTGGCCTGCCTTGCCAGCATCTCCAGCGTGTCGGCCCCCACGCCTCCGTCGTCCCCCGCATCCCGGGGCAGCTGGGACCAGGAGAGTTGCCATCTCTTCTTCTTCGGGCCTTCGGTTATGCTGGCCCCGCCAGCCAGGTTGCGGTTGGCCACGGACCAGGAGCTAAAGACCTCGCCGGAGTAGGCGCGGTCTGCGTCGGACAGTTGGTAGATTATCCCGCAGTCTACCAATTGCAGAAACCTATACATGGCGCCCCCAAGCTGCAAACTGCGCCGCCGGCATCTCGCGCACGATGTGGCGCGCGAGCATGCGCACGTATTCCCGATCCCCGTAGAGGTTGGCCACGTGGATGTGTATCTCCGGGCCGCCGCCCCCCACCACCGGCAGCCTTCCCTCGTTGATCATGCTCATAATCTGGGGGCCGAGGGCATTAGCTGCGGCCTCCTGGATGATCCACTCTCCACCCCGGAAAGCGCCCAGCGGGAGAAGCACCTCGCCCAGCCCGGGAATCCTGCCGCCGATAGGGCCGCCCGTATGCCATGCCTCCACGGCGGCCTGCGCGCGTTCCACATATGGAGCGGTATCCTCGCCGAAGTTCAATGTGTAGTCATAGGCTTTGGCGGCGGCCCAGGCCACCTCCAGAAAGCCCAGGATCAACGGCTTGACTATCGACTTGAGGGTGTCGAGTGCTTTTGACCATAACTCACCGAGCTTGTCCCACATATGCTCGAAGAAGTCGACTATTGGGGCAATCGCAGTGTCCTTGAAGGCGACGATGCCGTTCCAAACTCCCTCGAAGACGGACTTGACGCCGTTCCATACCACGCTCCAGTGTTCCTGGAAGCCTTCTAACACCCCCACGATCCACTCAAGAGCCTTGCCGAAAGTGCCCATGACTGCCTCAGCCACCTTGAGTAGCGCGTCCACGATGGCCAGCAGCGGATCCACCAGCTTGAGTGCGAGGTCCAGGATGGGCATGGCCAGGTCGAGGATGCGGGGCAGGACCGGGAGAATCGCGTCGGCGATTTTTAGGACAACATCTAGGATTTTATCGATATGGGGTTCGAGCTTTTCCAGGATCCTCAAGACGATCTCGGAGAGCTTGGCGATGATCTCCCCCAGAATGGGGGCCACCTTCTCCAGAAATCCCGCCACGTGGGTGACGATGCTCGCGATGATGGGGGCAAGAGCTTGGATAACCGGGGTGAGTGCGGTAAGCACCGAGCTGAACAGGTCGGTCAAGATGGTAGCGATCTGGGTTATCGGCGGGCCCAACTGCTGGATCACCGGCAGGATGGCGGCGAAGATGGCGGAGATGGTGTTGGCCAGGGTGGGCAAAAGGTCCGAACCGGCGATTACCCCCACCACGCTGGTTAGCGCCTCGCCCAGCAATGGCGCGAGCTGGCCGAAGGCATCGGCCAAGGGGTTTATAATGGCCTGGAGCGCTCCGCTCTCCTGCAGGCCGGAAAACACTTCGGTCAGGGTCCCCATCATCTGGGACATGGCCGGGAGCACCGCCATGCCGATGGTCTCCTGCAAGTCGGAGAAGGCGTTCTTCATGCGGGTGAGCCTGCCTTCGTAGGAGTCGGCTAGCGCTGCGGCCTGCCCTCCGAACATGGCGTTCATCTCGGAGAGCACGTAGGAGAACCCTTCGGCCTGGAGGCGCGACTGATCCAGCACAATGCCATAGCGGGATAGCATCGAGGTGTTTCCGGCATAGGCTTTTCCGACGAGGTCAGCTGCGGTCGCCAGGTCGATCCCGCGAGCGGCGGCAAGGTCCTGGGCGACCTTGATGGATTCCTTCATCTGGGAGGTTTCCATCCCATAGACCTGCAAGCGTTGCATGGCGCCCAGGGTCTCCTCATCCCCGAAGGCGGTGACCTTCTGGAGCTCCGAAGCATAGGACCGCAAGTCGTCCAGGGCCTCCTGGCTGTAGGTGCCGTGCTGCTTCATGGCCTCGGCCAGCATGCGTTCGGCCTTCTCCTGTTCGGCCGCGGCATCCAGCGACTTCTTCATCTCGGCTGCGAAGGCGCCGATAGCGGCCCCGGCCACGGCCACGCCGGCCTTCAGAGCCGTTCCTATCTTGGATCCCAGCCCCGAAGATTTGCGCTCTACCTCGTCGAGCGCCTCGATGGCGAACTTGTTGTCGCCGATGATGCGTATCCGAAAACCCTTTTCCTTGGTCATCAGAATATCCCCATGAGATCTTGCGCGGTGCCCTCCACCCGACGCTCGCTGCTGTTTAGAGCCAAAAAGGCCTCATAGAGGGCGTCAAAGTCGTCCATGGAGAGCTCATAGAGCTCCGATAGCGGCTGATGCGTGAGGATGGCGAGGGCGGCTACTTCTTTTCGCCATGCGAAGACGAAGTCTGCTGTTCTGTCAGGGCCTTGACTCCCTCCATCCCCTCTGCGTGGAAAAAATCAACCATCGCCTCAGCGGCGAGCTTCGGCAGCTTCTCCAGGATTTCTCTCCGCCGGCCGGCCTTGGCCATCAGAATCGTCCATATGTCGTCTTCGGTCAGATCCTCAACGGAGAGCGATGGAGCCCAGCGCTCCAGGATCTCCTTCGCCAGCTCAGTGGACTCGTCAGCCCTGGCGTTCAGGCCGGCCTCCAAGAAGCGCACCGCGTAGCGATAGACTTCCGCGAACTCGCCAACCTTGCAGGAGGGGATATCAGCACGCTGTCTGGATCCCTCCAGATAGACTTCCATAGGACCTCCTTGGCTTCTAAGAGGGAAGCCGGATGGCAGCCACGGTCACCGATGTTACCGCAGAATAGTTGACCTTCACTTTGTTGGTATCGTCGTTGAAGCGGCGGGTGTAGGGGCCTATCATCTTCTCCCCAGCAGCAGGTACCTGGATGGTGACGTCGTGGTCAAACCCTTGATCGCAGGGGACCTGACTGTCGATGGTGACGGTGATCTGCGAGCCGCCGCCGTTCCGCACATGCAAGAACACCCTGCCGTCGTTGGTGAAGGTATCTCCACTGGCAGAGGCAGCGGAATAGGTGGGGTTGAGCCCCGAAATCGCGATGTTTTGGACGGTCAGTTCCGCCATTCTGCATCCCCCCCCTTATCAGCTGGCCTTTATCCGCATCTTGGCGCGGGCGGGCTCAGCAAGAGTCTGCCCGTATTCGTCGGTCGCGGAACGGAAGCACTTGGCCTCAATCGATACAGTGACCGACTCGCCGTGCTTGATGCCTTCGAGCTTAATCTTGCCCACGCACTTGTAGGCGTAGAGCTCGAAGGTCTTGTTGGTCCCGGTGACCGCATCTCTGGCCTTGAGGGTCAGTCGCACGGCGAACACGGGCGGCTCCAGCTCGGAATCGGTGCCGAGCAGGATGGAATCGATCTGAGGGGGGCCGTTCTCGGTGGTAACGGCATTGCCGGTGACCCTCTCAAAGACCTCCGGGTCGATCACGGCATGCTTGAGCTTCAGCGTGGCTTTGGGAGAATGCAGCCACGTTGTTTGGATGTCATCGTCCCCCTTCACGTCCGTCTCGTCCACCTCCATCCCGAACTCCGCCTCCTGCACCGACTTGATCGGATAGTAGACGGGCGGGTTCCCGGGGGTCAGGAACTCGGCGGATTCGCACCCAAAAGCGAACACCTTCTGTACCGGCATCTTCTACCTCCTTTCACGGATCCGATAGGTCAAGCGGACCCAGCTGTGGGCTGGGCTGAAATGGTGGACCTTTAGGGATTCCAGGTCGTCCACCAGGTCGTCAAGGGTGGGGTTGGCCTCCAGGGTCTCCTCGATCTCCTCGCAGATCTCGATGGCCTCGTCCATGCTGCCGTGGGACCTGCTCTCCATGCGCTCGTATCCGCCGTCGGTCAGCACGTGCACCTCGCATGAGAGTAGAGTGTCTTTGACATCTCCCGCTACATACTCTGTCTCCTTGGTGGGAGTATCCGGCTGGATGAGCACCGCGGGCATGTTCTGTCGAAAAGTTGCCGGCTTGCCCGGCTCGAAGACCTTGCGCACCCCCGGAGGCGGGTCGGCGACCAGAATCTCGTAGATCTTTCGCAGCAAAACCCTTGTCTTCATGCTTCCTAATTGCCCCTAAAGATCATCAAGCAGGCGGTCAACCAGGTGATCGGCTTCGTCCAGGGCATCGCGAACCGCAGGCTGGATCAGATGGCCCTCCGGCCTCTTGGGCCTCTCGACCCACAGGCCCCAGGTGTTGATCCCCTTCTGCTCGGCCCAGGCCCGCAACCTGCCCCCGCCCTCTGCGGCAAAGGGCACGAAATGGCGCTTGAACCCCAGCTCGATCAGGTGTGCCAGGGGGCTGTGGGATACCACATCCGCTATGATGTCTTCGCCGCGTACCTGGACCTCGTGGCCGATAGACTGCCGGAGCTGTCCCGTGTGGGCGGGGGCCTCCTCTTGGGCGATCCTTGCGGCCTTTTCGGCCACCGCCTCCAGGAGCTCGCGAAATCCGCCGCGCAGGCGGCGGGACATGCCCTGCAATTCCTTCAGATCGCGCTCGTCAACCTCCACCTGGATGTTCATTGACTCGCGATCCCACCCTGAGGCCTGAAGACTTTGATATTGCTCATCTCTGCCTCCTTTTAAGGCTTGATCACGCTCCTCCTCAGTGCTCTCAGCAGGTAGTCGATCTCGTTTACTCCGGTGGGGTGCGCCTGATCCACGGGCTGGTAGGTGTAGGAGACGCCCTCCATTGAGATGGAGCGCACGGAGGGACCGATGGGTTCATCCCGGGGGACCAGGGCCAGCCGGCAGATCATCAGGCAGGCGCGTTTGAGCATCTGGAGGCGATTGACATTGAGCCGCGTCCAGCACCTGCCAGTCACGCGCCAATTGTGGTTGCCCTCTTCCTTAGCCTCTTCCAGCTCGATCCATTCGCCGCCCGCCTTGAGCCAGTAGCGGCCCGCATAGGTAGTCCAGGAGTCGCCTTCGCGATACTCTATCCGGGTCACACTCTCCCAGGGACCGTCATCCGGCGCGAATATGGTGGTCGAGCCGTCCCCGTCGTAGTGGTAGGTCGCATCCTGCCCGGGATCCTCGAAGCGCGTGCGGCAGTAGTCGTCTATCAGGCCCTGGGCATACGCGATGGCCTTTTGGGCGACCTCGTCGGGGCACTCGGACTCGGTGAGCCCGCAGAACTCGCGCACTTCGGCCGGGGTAACATATCCCATCAGGACCTCCGCTTGCGCGTCGCGGCGGGATGGGTCGCCCGCTCTCCGGCCGCGGGCTTGCGGGCTTCCTCGACGCGGTCCGCCCTTCTCGCGTGGCCCGCGGAGACGAGGTCCTCCGCCAGGGCGGCGGGCACGTCCGCGACCTCTCCGCGGCGGTAGCTGAAACCGGGCCCGGCGACGGACCGGATCATTTCGATGCGCATATCTACCTCCAGAGATCGAGGAGCCCCGCGCGCGGCGGGGCTCCTACCCGGTCCGTACTTTAGATGGTATGCATCTTCAGCGCCTGCACCGCCTCGGAGAGCAGGAGGGCGCCATCGTGGCGGAAGCTGGGCCGGAACCCGATCTGGCCGGTGGTGCTGTAGAGCTCCACCAGCTTCAGGAATGTCATACCCGCCCTGTCCTGGATGCGGTAGAAGCCGAAGTCGCCGAAGACGGCGACGACGTTTCCGGCCGCTATCTGGGGCATGGTGCTCACGGTGTAGAGCGGGTACCCGAGCAGGGTCCGGGGCTTGGCGAGCTGCTCCTGGAGGGGCCAGTAATACTGGCCGTTGCTATCTTTGAGCAGCGCGATCGCCAGGGCGGTGGCGGGGTGCATGACCCAGGCAGCCCTCGCGAGATAGGCGTCGTCCAGCTTGAAGGGCAGCGTTTTAACCTCATCGAAAGTGATCGCCGTAGAGCTCGCAGTGGTCACGCCGACCTCGGCATCCAGGGTGACGCCTCTAGGCTGGCCGTTTCCGGTGCCCACGAAGAAGGAGTTGTTTTCCAGGGCGGCCATGGCCCTGGCGCACTGCCTGGCCAGATAGGCCTCGAGGTCCACGGCCGAATCGGCCAGGAGCTCCTCGGAGACCTTGATCACTCCTCCCGCCTTATAGGCGTCCAGGTTGACCACGTCCAGGGTGCCGGACACCTCGCCGTAGGTGCCCCTCTCGGAAACGTAAGAGAAGGTGGGTATCGTGGCCTCGACCGGGATCTTGACGAGGGTGGAAGAGACCACAACCTCGGCGAGCCGGCGCATTACGCTCTGCTCGCTCGCGAGCTCCACGATCCTCGCCTCCAGGGTAGTCGGAATCAGATATCCGCCGGCGGGGTCGGAGCCCTTGTAGAGGTCGCGCGCTTCCAGCTGCTGACGCCCGGAGCGGACCCATCCGAGGAACGCCTGTCGGTATTCCTCGGAGGCTCGGGGATCCCTGCGCTCCTCCGCACCGCCGGCGGGGGAGGTCATGGGCACATCCCTCACGGGTTGCTCCAGGGCACGCTCCATCGCCGCAACCCTCGCCTCTCGCTCGATCATCTCGTCGAGCTCCAGGACGCGGCCCTCGAGACGCTTGAACTCGTCCTGTTCGGTCGCCTCCAGGTTGCGGCTTTCGGTCTCCGCGCGATCGAGCAGCTCGCGCATCCTCTGCACGCAGCGCGCCTTCTCGTCTCGGTATTCGATTTCCTTACTCACTGTTCACCTCCTGAGTTCAGATCTCCAACAACTGCAGCCTCTTACGGAGGAGCTCCAGCCCCTGCCGGTCTCCTGCCGCCGCTCCGCTCGCCCCCTGGCTCGCGGAGGGGAGGCACTCTGAAAGCGCCCTGACGGCGCTGGTTATGACTTTGATGTCTTGCCCCCGGGCCTCGCCGCTCCGGGCCCGCCTGACAGCAACACCCAGTCTTCCCACGTCCACGCCCGCCGAGCACAGGAGCGCCCTCAACGCTAGGGCAGTCTGGGGATAGGCGGGCATAGCCACCGGCCCAATCTCATACAGTCTCATGCGCAGCACTTCACGCCTGTCGGGCAGGCCGGGCCCAGTTGATTCCCATCGGTCCTCGATCACCGAGAACCGGAACGAGCTTCCTCGTATGTCACCACGTTTAACTGATTCGAGCAGGTCCCGCGCATATGAGATATCCGGAAGCACGCATGTATAGTTCAGGCCATCAGGGGCGTTCTCCAG
>Ga0068707_1003960_pt1 | contig 10292 bp, 6 predicted proteins | sample YNPNPMetaG_FD_66600 | JGI IMG/M metagenome (GOLD analysis project Ga0068707, IMG submission 66600) | Anoxygenic and chlorotrophic microbial mat microbial communities from Yellowstone National Park, USA - YNP NP MetaG | ecosystem: Environmental > Aquatic > Thermal springs > Hot (42-90C) >... | reverse complement strand
GGCACGGCAAACAATGTGGAGAGCAACCAGCCGACCGTAATCCGGTACAGGCTGGCGGTGGCGTCCTGCCAAAGGATGCCAGTTTGGATCTGTCGCAGCAACTCCTGCCACACGGCAGCCGGTCCGGGCAGGAAGATGCGCGAAACCAGGCCTGACGAAGTGAGCCACACCCAGGCCAGGACAAAGATGCCGATGAAACCAAGCCCTGCTCCCCAATACCACAGCGGTGGGATAGAGCGGCGCAACTCGAGCAGTGGAGGCCTTTCTGGCTCTACGACATGGCACGTTCGTTTCACAGCTTTCTCCTCCGGTGATGATTCAGCCCAAGCCACCTCCACCCCTCTTCTTTCCCGCGCTGGCCCTGACCGGGGCAGCACAGGAGAGAGACCGGCAGAGAAATGGTGGTGGGTTTGTGCGGCAGCGGCTTCGCCGCTGCCGCACAAACCCACATGGGCCCAGCGATGCTGCGCCTCTCCCAGGCGGTTCAAAGAAGACCAGTAGCGGAGACGGCAAGGGAGCGGCTCTCTACGAAGTTACCTCAGGAAGGAACCATCTACCATTGCCTGCAAGTCGGGGATGGCCTCAATCAGGCCGATGGATTGGGAAACGTTGGCCACGTCCTGGATGGTAGCAGCGAAGTCACTGGCCAGGCTGGTGCGGTTATCGTTCAGATCGTAGAAACGTACACCATCGAAGGCCGTGGCTAATTCTTCCATCGAACTGCCCACCGCGTTGGCGATGATCGTCTTGGCCTCCTCGGGATTGGATTTGTAGAAGGCCATCGCCTCATCCCATACCTTGAGCAGGCGGCGCACAGCATCAGGATTCTGTGTAGCCAGCTTGCCGCTCACCACTAACACATCCGAGATAAGGCCAGGGCGTTCGCTGGCGGTATAGAGCAGATGTACCTCTGGTTTTTCAGCCAGCGCTGCCGAAATGTACGGCTCATAGGTCACTGCAACCTCCACCTGGCCAGCAATGAGTGCCGAACCGGCATCTGAGGCCGGCATAGGGACAGGCTTGATATCAGCCAGGGACATGCCATGTTGCGCCAGAGCGTAGTTCAGCAGCAGATCGCTGGTGGATCCTTCCTCATAGGCAACTGCCTTGCCACGCAGATCGGGGATGGTCTGAATCTCCGCGCCGGCCAGGATGGCATCCGCCTCATACGAGGCATCTTCCAGCAGGACTACCCTCAAATCCACACCGTTGGCGAACAGCTTGATAGCGGTATGGGTGGCGAGGTTGGCCGCGTCCATTTCGCCCGAAGCAAAAGCCGCGTTGACCTCGGTATCCTGCACGAAGTCCACCAGTTCGACTTCGAGCCCGTGCTTGGCGAACAGCCCCTTCTCCTTGGCAATCCACCATGGCCCATAGCCGATCCACGGCTGTGTGCCGATGCGGAGCTTGACCTGCCCGGTGGGTATCGGCACGCAGGCACTGAGCACCAGCAGAACGACCAGCGTAGTGATAGCAAAACGTAAAGCGCGCATGTCCTCCTCCTGAGATGGTGTGGAAACCGTTTTTGGAACTATGGATGTCTCTTCAGGGCAAAGCGATCGGGCGGGCCAGAAATGCCTTGAGCAATGCGATAGCAGCTTCCACATCGCGGCGGTCCACGATCTGCGACGGCGTGTGAACATGCCGCGAAGGGATCGAGAGCGCACTGGCGGGCACCCCCTGTCGTGCCACTTGCATGCTATGGGCATCGGTTGTGCCGCGATGCAACACCTCAAGCTGATAGGGGATCTTCTCCGCCTCGGCAGCAGCGATGAGCAATCGGTTCAAGCCCGGATGGCTGATCATGCCCGAATCTTTAACCTTGATCGCCACTCCGCGGCCCATATACACCTCCATCGCCGGTGTCGCGTAAGGGCCGTCACCCGTCAAGGTCACGTCCAGAGCAATGGCTACGTCAGGGCTGATGGTGTAGGCCGAGGTAGTCGCCCCGCGCAAGCCGACCTCTTCTTGCGTGGTAAAGACGGCATAGAGGTCATGGGAGATCTCCGCTCCTTTCAGCTCACGCAACAACTGGGCCAGGACCACGCACCCAATGCGGTCATCCATCGAAGGAGCAAACCAGGCATTGCCCTGGGCAGCAAACGGATACCAGAAGACCGCCACATCCCCCACCCTCTGCCTGACCTCCGAACGGGATGTGGCGCCCACGTCTATATACATGTCGCTGAGGGCAGGCACTTTATCGTCGCGGCTCACCCGGCCATCAAGTCCCACCGTGCCCACCGAGCCATCGGCAAAACGCACCTGGCTGCCCCAGCACGACAGCGGAAGGATGCCACCCACGGGCGCAAAGCGTAAGTAGCCCTTCTCGTCAATATGGGTGACCATCAGGCCGATCTGGTCCATGTGGGCAGCCAGCATGACCCGCTTGCCTGGCTCAGCCCCGCCGGCGCTACCGCGGCGATAGGCCACCAGGTTGCCCATCACATCCACATGCAGCTCATCCACCACATCGGCGATTTCCTCCCGGATCACCGAGCGGACTTCTTCTTCATAACCTGAGGCGCCAAAGGCCTCGGTCAGTTTTCTCGCCAGCTCAATCACGATGACCCCTCCCGAGCGGTATCACATGCGCGCCAGATGGGCGCGTTCGATGCGCCGTAACGCGGCAGCCACCAGCCGCAAGACGTTTTCCAGGTCGTTGAGGTTCAGGATACTGGCCGGGCTGTGGATGTAGCGGCAGGGGGTCGAGACAACGGCGCTGGGCACCCCGCCGCGGGTCAGATGAATGGCCCCCGCATCGGTGCCTCCAATAGCAGGCGCTTTGTACTGAATAGCGATGCCCTCAGCCTCGGCGGTCTCCTGCAAAAGCCGCAGCAGTCCAGGATGCACCACCACGCTGCGGTCCATCAGGGACAGGGCGGGGCCATGCCCCAGCCGCGTCACCGGGGTAGTATCCTCGTCCTCCGGCCGCGGCAGGTCGTCACAGACTGTGCCCTCGAGGGCGATAGCCGCGTCGGGCTCGACCCGGTAGGCGGCCGCCCGTGCCCCGCGCAGCCCCACCTCTTCCTGAACGGTGAAAACGGCCACCAGGTCTACGGGGTAGCGTTCGGCCAGTAGACCGGCCAAGACAGCGCAGCCGGCACGGTCGTCAAAAGCTTTTCCGCGCACCGTCGGCCATCCCTTGTCGCGGCTCAAGACAGTAAAGCGCGTGGCGAAGGTCCCGTAGTCACCCACCTTGACCTTGGCCTCGGCCTCCTTGTCATTCTCCGCACCGATATCAATAAACAGCTCATCCAGCCCAACCGGCTTCCCGGCCTGGGCCTCGGTCTGCAGGTGGGGAGGGGGTGCGCCAATCACCCCGGGTATCCGTTCATCGCCGATCACCAACCGTTTGCCCAGCAGAAGCCGGCTATCGAGCCCGCCAACCGGCCGGAACTTGAGCGCGCCATTCTTCTGGACCTGGGTGATCATTACCCCTACTTCATCCATGTGCGCCGCCACCATCACCCTCAGCCGTGGGGCAGGACCAGTACCCTCCTTGAAGGCGATCAGGTTGCCCAGCGCATCCACCTCGATGCGGTCCACCTGGCCGGCGATCTCTTCTCGGATCAGGGCACGCACGCTGCGCTCGCGACCGGAGGGGCCAAACTCGTTGCTCAGCCGTTCGAGCAGGTTGCACAGATCGGGCATTGTCACACCTCCTCGGGCAGGCCGGCCAGGAACGAGGTATCCAGACGGCTGATGAAAGCAGCTACCAGGCGGGCTGCGCGGTCAACATCGGCCAGGACTACTACTTCGGTGGTCGAGTGCATGTACCGGATGGGGATGCTGACCAGGCCAGTGGGGATGCCTTCGCGCGTCACCTGCACTGCCCAGGCATCGGTGCCCGAGTTGCCCGGCACCGGCTCCATGACATACGGGATCTCCAGCGCATCGGCCACCTCGCGCAGGCGCTTGACGATGCCGGGATGCAAGTTGGGGCCCCAGCCGATAGCTGGGCCCTTGTTCATGGGCACCGTCTTGCCGTTGTCCAGGCCCGGGGTCTCGCCAAAGGTCACATCAATGACCAACGCTAGATCGGGCGCCACACCGAAGGCGCTGGTCATAGCACCCCGCAAGCCCACTTCCTCCTGGACCGTAGCAACCGCATAGACATCCCAACTGTGCCGCATCTCGGTCAGGTAGGCCAGCGCGGCCAACATTGCTGCCACACTGGCCCGGTTATCAAGGGCCTTGGTCGCCACGCGGCCGTTCAACAGCTCGGTGTACGGCCCACGCATCACCACCCGGTCGCCCACCCGCACCAGCCCTGTTGCCAGGGCTGCTGGAGGCAGGCCCAGGTCCACCCGCAGCTCATGCAAGGGGATCACCTTCTCCCGCTCCTGCGGTGCCAACAGGTGAGGCGGCCGGCTGCCGATATAGCCGGGCAGCCCGTTGGGGTAGGCCTCTGAGCCCGGCCCGGTGGGGTACACCGTCACTTCCTGGCCGAGTGCCCCGCGTGCGTCTACACCGCCGACCGCCTCTACATGGAGAAAGCCGTCCTCCACCTTGGTCACCAGAAAGCCGATTTCATCCATGTGAGCTGCCACCATGATGCGCGCGGCCGGCTCGAGAGTTCCCCGCCGCCAGGCGATCACGTTGCCCAAGGCATCGGTCTGCACCTGGGTGGCCATGGGCCGGACCGTCTCTGCGATCAAGGCAGCCACGGGGCCCTCCGCGCCTGAAGGGCCATCTAGCGATACCAATTGGCGCAACAACTGGCCGACGCCAGCCTTGTCCATGCCTTTAGCTCCTCCTTGCGTCTATCCAGAGAGGATAACGCCATCGCTGCCAGGACGGCAAAACAGAGCCCATTCTACATCCATCCCCAAGCCACGTCAAACAAAACCCGCCAAAACGAATGAAGCCCTTCTGGCCCGATGAAACCGCCAACGCTAACCGTGCAGTCGTCTCAATTCATTGGCAAAGATGCGGCGCAAGATCGCGATACTGCAGGCATAAGTGGCGTCCACCCCGAAATAGCTGAGGCTTTTGCTCAGCAAGGTCTGGCGCCGGCTGTACGGGGTGTCTGAGGCATAGTGCAGCACGCCAATATCGTAAGGCGCGTTGATAAAGAGGTTGACGATCTCGTTGACAGGATAACGCTGAGGGTAGATGTCCTCATAGACTGCGCTCAGGTAGGGGCCGGCCTCCATCTCCAGATCGGTATAGCCCTCGCGATAGAACACATGCATGAACTCGCGGTTCTGCAAAAAAGTGCCACGCACGGTGACCGCTTTCTGGTTATCGAAAACCGTGCCGTGCAGAAGGTAAGGGGCCACATCCTGCGCCAGGAAGCAGTTCTTGAACAGGAAGGTGTTGCGCGAATGCTCGTCGTAGACGACATTGGGGATCATCACATCACCGATGCGGCCGTTGAGGGTGGCTGCCTTGCCCATGATATATACCCCCAGCAGGTCCGTCACGCTGGAAGCTATCTGCGAGAGGAGGTGATAGGCAGCAAACCCCAACGGATAGTCCACGTTGACGATCAACGCCTTGCTCTTGCGCAGCGCCTCCAGCCCAGGCATATGCAGCCGGGGGTCAAAACGCGCAGGGTCCAGCTCATGCAGGTCGATCACCTGGGCGCCGATGTCCAGCGCGTGGGGCTCGTCAAACCGGTACACGCCGGCTATAGCCTCTGCCTGCGCCCAGGCACGCCGACGGGTCTCATCGCCCCTCAGATAGAGCCGCAACAGATAGTACAGACAGTTGGCCTGGGCCCCATGGTCGCCGAGGGCTTCCAGTCGCTCCCATTCTTCCGCCAGCCCCTCCGGATTGCCCTCACGCGCGAACTCCACCAGCACGTCGCGCAGGGTCAGCGCGTAGCCCGAGAGCAGGTTGGGGATGCTGTGAGGGTTGCTGGAGATGAAATAGACGGGCCGGAAGGGGAGATAAGTGGCATCGGCGACCCGCTCCAGCTCGTCCCACCACATCTCAACCGCCTTGCGATAGTCATTGAACCCGCTGGCCAGGGAATTGATGCGCAAATCCATGGGGTGAGAGGCCAGGGCCTGTATCTTGGCATCCCAGCTTCGCGCCCAGACCTGTTGCAATCCACCCCATCCCTCGTCGCTCACCCCAAGCGCCTGGCGCAGCGGCTCTGCCACCTGCGACGCCTGCACCCGGCCGGCAGCCAGGTCGTGGCCCAATTGGGTGCCGGCCAGCCGACGATGGAGTTTGTTCCATTCGATCTGGAAGGCGGTCAAGCAGGGGATCAGGTCATCAATGTCCGACACGCTGGACACGAACGCGGCCACTGTATCGGTGCCGTTGAACAACATCCGCCGCCGCCGCGCCGGCGCATCCACGCGCTGCCAGCGGGAGATGTCGTGCAAGCCCCCGCGCACAAACACCTCCTCCGACTGCCCCATCACCACCCGGCGTACGGAGTCCATGCAGTGGGGCAACCGCAAGACCGTGTAGAGGAAGGCAGAGGCGTCGAACTCCGGCGACTCGGCACCCAGGTGTAGGCTGGAGCGCATCCCCTCGTGCGTCTCTTCCAGCGAGCGGATACGGATGTCGCCCGAGCTGCGCAACAGCGAATAGTAGGTACGAATGTACAACTCAATTCCCTCACCGCTGACATCAGGAACTGTGCGGATCATCGAAAAGCCCTCCCTGCATGGAGCAACATAAGTGTCGCCGTACACTCAATTGTAATAAAAGATTTTAGCCCACCCTACGCGCGAAGGCAAAGCTTCAACCATGGCGGCCACTTGCGAGCCATCCGCGTTTCAGTTACAATACGCTCGCACGCCGAGACGCCAGCGTCGATCTCATGGCCAGGAGTAGATAATGGACAGTGTAGCCCAGCTTGAGCCAGTTGCTCTCGCCAACTTCGAGTTATCAGCCCCCGAGATCACCCTCAAAGAGCCCGAGCTATATCTCAACCGCGAGTTGAGCTGGATCGAGTTCAACCGCCGGGTGCTAGAAGAAGCTAAGGACCCGCGGCATCCCCTGCTGGAGCGGGTTAAGTTTCTGGCCATCTTCAGCTCTAACCTGGACGAGTTCTTTATGATCCGCGTCTCGGGGCTAAAGGATCAGGTGACGGCCGGGGTTACCAACACCCCACCCGACGGGATGACGCCGGCCGAGCAGTTGATGGCCATCCGGGAAAGGGTACTACCCCTGATGCAGGAGCAGCGCCACTACTTCTACACCGAGATCATCCCCGCCCTGGCGGCTGCCGGTATTCATCTCTTGCGCTATGAGCAGCTTACTGCCCAAGAACAGGACCGACTCCGCGCCTACTTCCAGGCCGAGATCATGCCCGTGCTGACCCCGCTGGCCTTTGATCCCGGCCGGCCGTTCCCGCATATCTCCAACCTGAGCCTCAACCTGGCCGTGATCGTGCGTAGCCCCCAGGGCACTGAACACTTTGCCCGCATCAAAGTGCCCAACACGCTGCCTCGCCTGATACCGCTGGAAGAGGGGCGGCGTTTCGTGTGGCTGGAAGAGGTGATCGCCGGCAACCTCAGCTTCCTTTTCCCTGGCTACGAGGTGGTCGAAGCCTACACCTTTCAGGTCATCCGCGATGCCGATATCGAGATCCAGGAGGATGAGGCGCCCGACCTGCTGGAGACTATTGAGCAAGGGTTGCGGCAACGCCACTTTGGACCTGTAGTGCGCCTGGCAGTTGACGCTGCCATGCCCGAACGCCTGGTGGCCTTGTTGCGGGAGAATCTGGAAGTTGGCCCTGAGGACATCTACCCTTTGCAGCCGCCGCTGGGGATGAGCAGCTTGATGAGCTTGACGTCTCTAAACCGGCCAGATCTGAAGGATCCGCCCTTTGTGCCAGCAGTGCCGCCCCAGCTGCGCGGGCTGGAGCGTGCCCAGGACATCTTCGCCGCCATCCGTCAACAAGACATCTTGCTTCACCACCCATACGACTCCTTCGCGCCGGTACTGGATTTCGTACGAGCTGCGGCCATAGACCCCCAGGTGCTGGCTATCAAACAGACCCTCTACCGGGTGGGGCAAAACGCGCCGATCGTACAGGCCCTGCTCGAGGCGCAGCGCAACGGCAAGCAGGTGGCTGTGCTGGTAGAGCTGAAGGCGCGCTTTGACGAGGAAAGTAACATCGGCTGGGCACGCGCCTTGGAAACCGAAGGGGTACACGTGGTATATGGCCTGGTGGGGCTCAAGACCCACAGCAAGATCACCCTGGTGGTGCGCCGCGAGGAGGGTGGCCTGCGCCGTTACCTGCACCTGGCTACCGGCAACTATAACGCGGTCACAGCCGGCATCTACACCGATCTGGGGCTCTTCACCTGTGACCCAGACCTGGGCGCCGATGCCACCGAGCTATTCAACACCCTCACCGGCTACTCGACCCAAACCTACTACCGCAGCCTGCTGGTGGCGCCGGTCGCAATGCGCGAGCGCATCCTGGCCATGATCGAACGGGAGGCTGATCACGCGCGGGCCGGCCGGCCGGCGCGCCTGATCTTCAAGATGAACTCCCTGGTTGATGAGCGATTGATCCGGGCTCTTTACCGGGCTTCTCAGGCAGGGGTCAAGATTGACCTGATCGTGCGGGGCATCTGCTGTCTGCGGCCAGGGCTGCCTGGGATCAGCGATAACATCCAGGTGATCAGCATCGTGGGGCGCTTCCTGGAACATAGCCGCATCTACTACTTTGAGAACGCCGGCAACCCTGAGGTTTACGTGGGCAGTGCCGATCTCATGCCCCGCAACCTGGATCGCCGGGTGGAAACCCTCTTCCCGATCAATGACCCGCACATCCGGTCCTATATCCGAAACACGATCCTGGAAGTGGAGTTGCACAACAATGTCCGGGCCCGGGTTCTGCAACCCGATGGCACATACGTGCGTCGGCAGCCGCGGCCCGGTGAACCGGCCATTGATAGCCAAGCCTGGTTACTGGCCCATCCCAGCCTGGGCGGCCGCGGCGCTCCTTTCCGCTGGCCGGTCGCCAGTTGAGGGCTATGAGTCAGCGAACTGGCGTTCGTACAAGGTACGATATACCCCACCTTTCGCTAACAGTTCGGCGTGCGTCCCCTGTTCCACGATGCGGCCATCCTGCACCACACAGATCAGGTGCGCGTTGCGCACTGTGCTGAGCCGGTGGGCGATGACGACTGCAGTACGTCCTCGCAGAAGCTGCGCTAACGCCTCCTGGATTAACTCTTCGGTCACGCTATCCACATTGGCGGTCGCCTCATCCAGGATCAGAATGCGCGGGTCGGCCAGCGCGGCGCGGGCTATACAGATGAGCTGGCGCTGTCCCACCGACAGGTTGGCACCCCCTTCGTAAATCGGCGTCTGATAACCATCGGGCAGGGCCGCGATAAAGGCATCGGCGTTGGCCAGCCGCGCCGCGGCCACCACAGCCTCGTCCGGGGCATCGGGCCGGCTAAAGCGGATATTGTCTGCGATAGTGCCGGCAAACAGGAACGGGTCCTGAGGCACCAGACCGGTCTGGGCCCGTAGTGACCGCTGCGCTACGTCCCGCACATCTATGCCGTCTATACGCACAGCTCCTTCAGCAACATCGTAGAAGCGCACGATCAGGTTGGCAATAGAAGTCTTGCCGGCGCCTGTGGGGCCCACAAGGGCCACGGTCTGGCCAGCCGGGATGTGCAGAGACACGTCCCGCAAAGCATAGGGGTCCTCGGGGCGATAGCGGAATGAGACATGCTCCAGGGTGATTTCCCCACGCAGGGTTGGCATGTCTCTGGCATCGGGCCGATCGCGCACAGCAACTGGTGTATCCAGCAGCTCCAGCACCCGTTCACCGCCTGCCATAGCCGATTGCAGGGTGGTGTAAAGCTGGCTTAGCTCCTGGATTGGCTGGAAAAAGCGCGCTACGTAGGCCAGGAAGGCCACCATTACCCCCAACGTCACCCTGCCCTGCACCACCATCAGGCCACCCGCGCCCAGGACAATAGCTGTGGCCAGCAGGCCCAGGAACTCGACCGAAGGAAGAAAGGCGAAGGAAAGGGACATGGCGCTGATGTGCGCATCGCGGTTCGCCTCGTTGAAGCGCTGAAACTCTTGCTGAGCGTCATTCTCACGCGCGAAAGCCTGGATCACCTTCATCCCCGAGATGTCTTCGGCCAGATCGCCCACCACCGCAGCCACCGCAGAGCGGGTACGGCGGAAGGCCTGCCTGGCCCGACGGGAGAAGAGAGCGGTGGCCAGCAGCATCAGTGGCACGACGGTGAAAGACAACAACGCCAGCCGCGGGCTGAGGGAAAGCATGACGACAATGATGCCAACCAGGATGAGGATGTCGCCAACGAAGGTAACCAACCCTTGCGAAA
>Ga0068707_1003959_pt1 | contig 10296 bp, 10 predicted proteins | sample YNPNPMetaG_FD_66600 | JGI IMG/M metagenome (GOLD analysis project Ga0068707, IMG submission 66600) | Anoxygenic and chlorotrophic microbial mat microbial communities from Yellowstone National Park, USA - YNP NP MetaG | ecosystem: Environmental > Aquatic > Thermal springs > Hot (42-90C) >... | reverse complement strand
CTCGGCCAGAATCTGGGCCGCTTCCTCTTGCTGATACTGGGCCTCCTGCAATTGCATCGCTGGATCGAGCACGTAGGCCAGGATATGGTAGCCGTACTCGTCGAGAACATCTGCGCTGCGCTCGGCCAGCTTGAACTCCAAATCCAGGCACCTGTCTTCATCCCAGTCCAGGGGGGTACACGAAAACACCGGCGTCTTCCGTCTCATAAACGTCCCGGCTGACTCTGATCTTCGCCTCCGGGCATAGCTCCTTAATGTAAGCACGAAAGTCGGCCAGATGACTATCCAACGTTGACATACCCAATGACCTCCTCCACCTTTCCCACTACCTCTCTGGCCCAACCCAGGATGCGGGTAGCCCTCTTTTCGGAGATGTCCGCATCTCGATAGTCAGCGATATTCCGCATCTGCTGGAAGGATGGAGGGGTATTGACGGTGGGCACAAAGCCTCCTGGTGGTAAGCCAGGGGGCTTTTTCATTTGATGGGGACTCATGCCGCCGGGGCTAGAATGTCCTCAAAACGCTGCGGGCTGGTGACATAGGCAATGGGAATAACTTGTTCTGCCTGAGAACTTTCCTGATAGGTCAACACTTTGAGGAACTGATTAACGGGCGGGGTAGTGAGCATTTTGATAATGCTGTCTTCCAGCTCGGGGGGCCACTCCTCTCGCATCAAGGGGAAGCTACGTGGTCCCGGTTCAACGGCCTGTACCAGATAGGTAAAGTTCTCCAGAATTAAACTCAAAGGACAGCTGTCCTCGCGGCGAAAGCGCAGGGTGACGTGCTCGGCCACCGGCACGGCACAGGTGGCCTCCCCTCGTTCGAAAAAGATTTCGAGAATATCGGCTTCCTCGATGTAATCGTACTCGATTGCTTCCATTTATCGTTCCAGGGATCTCATGTAAGCTGGCCAGGCAGTCACCACAAAGTTGTTCTCCACTGTGCTGCCATCATCTGCTATGGTAGAGCGGAAAAGGACCTTCACGACGATGCAGTTATATTCTGGCCAAAGGTCTTCCCATCGGTTGACATAGGTGTATTTGTTGGGTAAGATGGCATCTTGTTCGCGTCGGCCGTGGCGAATGGTGTCCAGGACATCGTCCAGGCGGCCGGTTAACTCTGGGTGACGACTCTGAATGTGCTTCCATCGCTCTGCCGTCAGGTAAATTTCACGGCCCTGGCTGTCGCGGACGTTCCATCGCTGCATTTGTAGACCCCGGTGGCATTTTACCACAAGCCATCTAGTTGTCAAGAAAATGAAATAATGAGAAAAGGCGATGTCTACCTGGCTGACCTTGATCCCACACGAGGTGCGGAACAGGCTGGGATGAGGCCGGTAATAGTTTTCAAGATCAGGCTGGCGTGGCCCAACCGCAGGTGATAGCGGTGGAGGTGTGAAACGCGGAGAGTGGAGCGTGAAGGGTGAAACGTGAAAAGCCCTCTGGTGGTAAGCCAGGGGGCTTTTTCATTGGGCGGGGACTGACACCGCAGCTCATCAAACGACCTCTATGCGCTCCAGAGCGAAAGCGATATCGGCCGGGATCAGCAGGCCCGCCTGGCCACAGTTCGGACAGACTCCTTCAGGGTCCTCGCTCTCATAGCGGAGGCCACAACAATTCCAACAGATAAAACGGCCAGGAGCCGGATGGAGGATAAGTTGGGCGTGCTCAGCCGGCGTGTTCACGCTCAGTTCAGCCAATATTTTGCGTAAGGCCGCCGCTGTTTTCTGGGACGAATCATACATCACCAGATGCAATTCGGTAATTCGGCTGGCGCAGCGTGAACGAGCCTCGGCCAGGGCTTGATCCAGCATTGCCTGTACTACTTCAGGATCAGGAATCACAGGTCCACTCCCATGATGGTTATCAGCGCATGAGGGGCGAGGGTGTCCTCACCAGACCTCTCAACGTATCTCATACCCTCCCCCATTCCTGGCGAAAATGCGCACCCCAATCCTCTGGCTCACCTGGAAGAGGGCCTGGTACACATTGGAGCCGATTTCTGCATCATCCAGCAACGCAGCCAGACCTTCCACTGTGGCACGATCGTCACCCAGAACACCCAAAGCTTCCACGATCTTCAGACGCACAGAACGGTCTAGCTCCCGATCGGCCAGGAGGGCTAAGAGCTTGGGGACTTTGGACCTGTCACCCAGGGAACGCATGGCTTCAGCAGCCTCTCTGCCTACGGGTATGGGGGTCGGGAGTCGCGGTGTGACGGTCTTCTCACCTATCGCCTCGGCCACACTTACCCGTACAGAAGAGTCTATCTTCTCATCGGTCAGGAGGTCCAGCAATTCCGGGACAGTCGCCTCATCCTCCATAGCCCCCAGAGCACTCAGGGCATCAACGATCTTCCAGCGTATGGAGGGGTCTATCTTCTCATTGGGCAGCAAGCGCAAGAGGGGAGGGATCACCGATTTATCACCCAGGTGACCCAAAGCGGCCGCAATGGTGGCCCGCACATCGGGGTCTATTTTCTGCCTGGACAGGATGGCCAGGAGTCGGGGGGCGATGGACGGATCGCCCAGAGAGCCCAGGGCCTCGGCCACGGCAATCCGCACATTGTAGTCCACTTTCTCATTGGACAAGAGGCGCAGAAGCTGGGAGGCAACGTTCCGACTTTCAGGGCAGGTGCCCAGAGCACCCAGGATCTCGGCCATGCGCACGCGCACCCGGTAGTCTATCTTCTCCTCAGGGAGGAGGTGGAGAAGAGGAGGAATGAGGGCTTTGTTCCTTCGACTCCATCTCGGCTCGGGACAGGGCTGGGGGCAGGGTTCAGGACAGGTGCCGAGGGCGCCCAGGGCCTCGGCCACTGCCATACGCACCCGGTAATCTACTTCCTCATCGGGCAACAGGGTCAGAAGCTGGGGGATCACAGATTCATCGCCCAGGGAGCCCAGGGCGGCAGCGACATTGGTCCGTACAGCCAGGTCTATCCCTCGATTGGGCAGGAGAGCCATGAGTTTGGTCACAGTAGATTCGTCACCCAGAGAAGCCAGGGCGGCGATGATCCACCGATGCACGGTCCGGTATTCCTCCTCTGTCCTTCCCTGACGGGGGGGAGCTGTCACAAGGGACTGAAAGTAAGCGGCGATGGAAGGACCACCTATCTCTGTCAGGACACCGATGGCCCACCGTCGAAGAGGCAGGTGATAGGCCCCTTCCACCAGTTCTTGAAGCTGTTCAATGATGTTTCTCTGCAGTCCCACACGCTTGAGGCGCGGTTGTCTGGCCAGGCAGCGCCCGGCCAACAGAAGGTGACTGCGAAAGACATCATCTTTGTGGCTCAGGATGCCCTCCAGAAGAGGCGTGGCGTCTTCCAGAATCCCGGCCAGAAACAGGGTCGTCCCTTCCCACCAGGGGTCAGGTATGCCCTCCAGGACCAATTCAAGCCGACCCTTTTTGCTGATGGCCAGAGCAGCAAAGTACTCCTGCCAGGTCAGGTGGGGGAAACTGTACCACCTGGCCTGTTCCCTGAGCAACCCGTACTGAGCGCTGATCCTTTCCAGGATGGTGGGAACCCAGTCAGCCGGGAGGCCCACCACGGCACAATAGCTGGCTATGATCCCACTCAAGTCATCTGCGGGGAAGCAGGAGAATCGTCGCAGGTGGAAATGCAAAGCCACCTCTTCCAACAGGCCGCGTTGATATTCGGCCGTGAAGCGAGAAATCCGCTTGCGACCTCGATGGGTCTCCCATTTTTCGAGCAGCAACTCCATGCCGCGCCGGTAGAGCTCTGCCTGTCCCTCCGGCAGTTCCCCGTCCTGCTCAAAGACGAAAGCTGTGAGAGAGAGAAGCAAAGGATTGGTGACCCAAACCCGGACCTGGGGGTTTTGCAAGATAACCCTTTGCAGCTCCTGGGCCTGCCCAGGGCCTCGCCGTGAGCGGGACGAACTGCCCAGGCCGAACCAGCTTTCAATGAAATGTTGGACTTCGTCTTGCTCCAACTTCAATATTTCCAGGGTGTGGAAGCTGGCGGCCAGGAGCCCTTTCCAGCCAGCCTGCCGCGAAGTGACCACGACAGGCACTTTGGGATAGCGGGTCGTCAGAACATTGATCTGACCGACCACGTGGCGATAGGTGGCCCTGGCTTCCTCGGAGGAGCCCACACAGGTCTCATCCAGACCATCCAGGAGAAGGAGCACAGACCCTTCTTCCAGGCGTTCTTCCAGATAAGAGCGCAACGTGGGGGAACGGTGGAGGGCATCAATCTCTCTGACGACAAAGTCCAGAAGATCGTGAGGTTTTTTCAGGCTCGCCGTCCCGGGCGCCTGGGATGCAGCCTGAGGCCCGGCCTGAAGGACTTCGGACTCCTGGCCTGGGACTTCATCCGCAGGTTTCGGCGTCAGCTCAGCCGAATGCTCAGCACGAGGGACCCGGCCCCCAGGTTCAGTCGAGGCGCCCAGCCGACTGGCGGCTGCAAAGCGGTTCAGGGAGATGAGGATAGGAAAATCCGGCAGGTCTGGGAGCCTGCCCTGGGCCGCCTGCCAGGCCAGGTATCTGAGCAGAGTGGTCTTGCCAGCACCGGGTTCACCCAGCAAGGCCAGGCGGTGGAATCGGACCAGAGCTTCCTGAGGATACATGATCTCATCCCCGGCCAGGGGGGGCATCTCGTCTCTCTCATAGAGGCCGGACCTCTCCCGAACCCTGAGAGGGATGTAGGATGTGGCCAGATCGAAGGGTGCGGCCACATCCATGACTTTCAACTGGCTAAGTTGAGCCATAAGCTTGTGGCGGTAAGCCAGGGCCAGGGCCTCAGGTTGGATCTCGGCTTCTTTGCGCGCCTGCCGTCTGGCCAGCCGGTCCCTTAGATAGCGTCTGACCCAATAGCCCATCAAGGACAGCAATAGCAGGCCGATAGCCCCGGCGCCAGCAAGCTGACGCATCGGTAATATGCCGATGCCTGGAATAAAGGCTGACTCTGGAATCTGTAAGATGGGCGTCATCAGAACGAGCAGGCCGGCCAAAAGGATCAGAGCCAGAAGCAGAGCCATAACGTTGGCGTAAGGGGAGCGTCTGGAGGATTTCAAAATAGAGCCTCCTTCAAGGGATGAAATCTTTCTGTTTCTAATTGTATCTACTTCTGTGAATATCGTCAATAGGATTTATGTCCTGGCTCGTAACTACCTACCCGGCCGCCCGCCGCCGTGTGCTGATTGGAAATCAGCCTCCCTGGGCACCCGGGCGTCGGCCTGCGCCGACGCCCCCGGTCGGCGAAGGCCGACCAGAGGCCGAAGGCCCAAAGCGGGGTACTAGTTCCCTGGCTCGTGGAGGTGACGGTCACTTCCAGAAGTGACCGTCACCTCCAGCCGATAAGGGTTGACAAAATCCTGGGGCGTGATATAATCTTCATCAATAATTTCGCTCGTGTCAGGGAAGGGGGGTGATAAGCGGGTTCCAGATGGGCTGATTTCAGTTATTACTGTAACTTTAAAATCTAAAAAGGAGGAAACAAGATGAAAAACGTTTGTTGGAGCAGATTAACAGTGTGGGTGATGCTGGTTGCCCTGCTTGTCCCCCTGTTGGCTGCCTGCGCGCCCACACCGACCCCCGTGGCTCCGGCGGCCACTCCTGCCCCCCCCACGCCTGTCCCACCGACTGCCACTCCAGCCAGGCTCAAAGTTGTCACCATCACCTTTACCCAGGAGCCCGACAACCTGAACCCTCTGTATACCAGTATGTGGTTCGCCTTGACCCTGCGTGACCTCTACCTGGCCGACGGGCTGCTGACCTACAATGACAAAAACGAGCCCATCCCCTGGATTGCCAGAGAGATCCCCACCCTGGAGAACGGCGGCATCTCCGCCGATGGCAAGACGATCACCTACAAGCTGCGCGATGACGTCAGGTGGTCCGATGGGACGCCCCTCACAGCCGATGACTATGTGTTCACCTGGCAGATGATCATGAGCGACAAGAACACCGTCCAGAGCCGTGATCCCTTCGATGTCGCCGTGGACAAGGTCGAGGCTCAGGACCCTCACACCCTGGTCGTCACCTTCAAAGAGCCCTACACCCCCTGGCAGGCCAAGATCTTCAGCAACGTGAACGCGACCAATGCTCTGCCCAAACACATCCTGGAGCCGGTCTTCCAAAAGGACGGCACGCTGGACAATGCCGACTGGAACCGCAATCCCACCGTCGGCGTTGGCCCCTTCCTGTTCAAGGAATGGGAGTCAGGCAGCCACCTGATCTTCGAGGCCAACCCGGACTTTTGGTTGGGCAGGCCCAAGCTGGACCAGATCTTCATCCGCATTGTGCCTGATGACGCGGCTCAGGTTGCGGCCATCAAAGCTGGCGACTCGGACATCGGCGTGTTCATCGCCTACTCCGATATGCCTGACCTGGAGAAGCTGGGCACACTGGATTTGGTGAAGCAGTCGTCTGGCTACAAGGAGTCGTGGTTCTTCAACCTGAGCACCCGGGAAGACAAGACCAGGGGCCACCCTGCCTTGCAGGATCCGAACGTGCGACGGGCCATTGTTATGGCTGTTGACCGCGACAAGATCTGTCAGGACCTGCTCTATGGCCGGACCAAGCCAGCCATCACCTTCTGGGATGGCACACCCTACGCCAATCCGGACATCCAGCCCATCCCTTATGATCCAGAAGGGGCCAGGAAACTCCTGGATGAGGCCGGCTGGAAAGTGGGCGCTGACGGCATCCGCGAGAAGGATGGCGTGAAGCTCAAGCTGCGTTACGCCACTACCACCCGCGAGGTGCGCCGGAACACCCAGGTCATCGTGCAACAGATGTGGAAGGAAGTGGGCATTGACACCGAGCTGATTAACCACTCCCCTGACATCTTCTGGAACAGCTACGGCGACGGAGGGCCCATCGCCACCGGCGGATACGACGTCGCCGAGTGGTCTACCTGCCCGGCCTTCCCCGACCCCGACACCGCTACGTGGCGGTGCAAGGAAATCCCCTCGGACGAGAACCCCGCTGGGGAAAACTGGCAGTTCTTCTGCGACAAGGAACTCGACGAGCTTTTTGCCAAACAGGCAACGGCGGTGGACACCAAGGCCCGTATCCAGTTGTTCTATCAGATCGCCAAGATCATCTCTGACAAGGTCTATTGGGTCAGCGTCTGGGATGACCCTGATTGGTGGTCGGTCAGCAAGAAGCTCCAGAACGTGAGATTCTCCGGCGCCACGCCGTTCTGGAATGCCTACGAGTGGGATAAGGTGGAATAGTCCTCACCCACTCCCACCCCTCCCCTCTCCTGTGCAGGAGAGGGGAGGGGACCAGGGGGAGGGGTGAGGTCAGGAGGGTATCCTATGACGCGTTACATCATCCGTCGTCTCCTCCAGGCCATTCCGCTGTTGCTCCTTATCAGTCTGATCCTGTTTGTCCTGATGGAGGAGATGGGCGATCCACTGGCGACTTTCGGCGGCCGCCGGGTCCTTCGTTCCGAGGACCGCATCCGATTGACCCGTCAGCTCGGCCTGGACAAGCCCATCTGGGTCCAGTACGTCGTCTGGCTGGCGGGCAACGACTGGATGAAGATAGACCTGGATGGCGATGGCCTCTCCGAATCGTATGGGACCCGCAGAGGTGTGTTGCGGGGCGACTTTGGCATGTCGTTTGTCACCCGCCGGCCGGTCATAGACATGATTGCGGAGAGATTGCCCAACACCCTGTTGTTGATGCTGACCTCCGAGGTTGTCATCCTGGTTCTTTCCCTCCTGATCGGCGTCACTTCTGCCCTTAAACAATATTCCGTCTATGACCATGCCGTGACGGCCTTCTCGTTTATCGGGTACTCGATGCCCATCCCTTTATTGGCCATTGGATTGATGTACCTTTTCGCCGTCAATTTCAAGCGCTGGGGGCTGCCCTATTTCCCCACTGTGGGTATCTTCGACCCGGCTGTGGGACGCACCGTGCCCCAAGTCATCTGGCACATGGTTTTGCCCGTCGCTGCTCTCTCCACCATCAGTATCGCCGCCTACGGTCGCTACATTCGGGCCAGCATGTTGGAGGTCATCAATCAGGACTATATCCGCACTGCCCGGGCCAAGGGCCTGCGGGAAAGGACTATCCTGTACCGTCATGCTCTTAAGAACGCTGCTTTGCCCCTGGTCACCCTGGTGGGGTTGGACCTGCCCATGCTCCTGGGCGGCGCCATCGTGACCGAAGGCATCTTTGCCTGGCCAGGGATGGGACGGCTGTTTATTGACCACACTGTACGTTCTGATTTCCCCGTCCTGATGGGCATCCTGATGATGATCTCTGTGGCTGTCGTCATCTTTCAGATCATTACAGACATCACTTATACCTGGCTTGATCCGCGCATCCACTATGATTGACGGGGCGTGGAATGTAGAGGGTGAAGCGTTGAGCGTAGAGCGCTCCACCTATCCGCTCCACCTCCCACGGAGGAGAGGCTATGGCCACCGCGGCTGAAGCGATATCCTGTAAGGTTGAGTTGGTGCTCGAACGCCCGGTCCTTTCCCCGGCCCAACTGGCCTGGCGACGGTTCTGGCGACACAAGATGGCCGTTTTGGGCCTCTTTCTGTTGGCTGCCCTGATCGTGTATGTGGTGGGTGGATCCTTTATTTTCTCTGAAGAGTATGCCAACCACAACGACACAGGCATCCGACTGCAAGGACCGTCACGGGCTCATCCCTTTGGTACCGACGTGGTCGGTCGCGACATCCTGGCCCGCACCATCTACGGCGGACAAATTTCCCTCGTCATCGGCGTCCTGGCCGTCATCGTTTCCCTGGTTATCGGCACTCTGGTCGGCGCTTTTTCCGGCTACTACGGAGGCGTGTTGGACAGCCTCCTGATGCGCTTTACCGAGGCTATGATGAATATCCCCCAGTTGTTCCTGCTTATCGTTGCCGCCAAATACCTGTCTGACAAGATCCACAATTTTGAGTTGCTGGGCCGGGAGTTCAGCGGCAGTGTCATCGTCATCGTCGTCATCATCGGCCTCACCAGTTGGATGTATCTGGCCCGTCTCGTGCGCTCCTGTTTCCTCTCCCTCAGAGAGCAGGAGTTTATTACCGCTGCCAACTGCATCGGTACATCCAACTTGAGGATCATCTTTCGCCATATTTTGCCCAACAGTCTTGCCCCCATCATCGTCAATGCCACTCTGGGCGTTGCCAACGCCATCCTGACCGAGGCCTACATCAGTTTCCTGGGCCTGGGAGTGCGCCAGCCTACGGCCACCTGGGGCAACATGCTGGAAGATGCCAATCGGTATCTGGAGACCGCACCGCAATTGTGGATCTTCCCAGGGTTCCTCATCCTGTTGACCGTGCTCAGCATCAATTTCATCGGTGATGGCCTGCGCGATGCTCTGGATCCCCACACCCTGGCCTAGCGCTCACCTTCCCATGAAAACTTACCACCCAGTCCCCGGTACCATCATAGACCTCCGCCGCTCGCCAGGTAGGTTGGGTTGACAACCCGACCCACTGCCGATTTGCTGTCAGGCCTGAAAGTGCACCACCTGTTGTGAACCATCCCAAAAACTATCACCAAGATTTTTGTCGCAGGTCGGATTGCCAATCCGACCTGCTTTGTCCCAACCCTGCCTTGACAACGAGGGCACTCTATAGTAGAATAAAAGCGGTCTAGATGAAATCTTTTTTCAATAAGGATGACACCGATGACTGATGCCAGCCTGGAAGAAATGGCCCAGACACTGCGGGGGGCCGGCTACCGGCTGACCCGGCCCCGACTGGCCGTCTTGCAGGTCCTGCAAGAGAACAGCCGATACCTGAGTCCAGCCGAGATTTGTGAGCGCGGTCGTGCCCTGTACCCGTCCCTGGGCCTGGTCACCGTCTATCGCACGCTGGAGACGTTGGACAGGTTGGGCCTGGCCCGCCGTGTCCACGGCCGGGGGAACTGTCACGGCTACGCCCGCGCCGCAGGCATCGGTGGGCACTACCTGGTATGTCATCAATGTGGTCAGGTCACCGAGTTCCCTTGTGAGAGGATGGAAGAAATCATCGAAGCTGTGCAGCAACGGAGCGGCTTTACCGTTGAGGAACATCTGCTGGAACTGGTGGGCCTTTGCTCAGCCTGTCAGTCCAGGTGAGGAAACGCTTTCCCCTTTTCCGTTATTGAAAGATGAAAACCCACCTCGGAATTCACCGGCTGTTCGTCGCTCTGATCCTTCTATCGGTGTTCACTGCCAGCGGCTGTGGGCCTGCGACTGCGGTGGCGCCTGAACCCGTCGAGCACGGGCATCACGTTGACGAAATGCCGCTCCTCTCGCCAGTCCCTTTGAGAGGGGGTGAAAAGCTCCGCGTCGTTGCCACCACCAGCATCGTCG
>Ga0068707_1003957_pt1 | contig 10304 bp, 10 predicted proteins | sample YNPNPMetaG_FD_66600 | JGI IMG/M metagenome (GOLD analysis project Ga0068707, IMG submission 66600) | Anoxygenic and chlorotrophic microbial mat microbial communities from Yellowstone National Park, USA - YNP NP MetaG | ecosystem: Environmental > Aquatic > Thermal springs > Hot (42-90C) >... | reverse complement strand
CCTCCTGAAATTCAGTCCTGTGGTGACATGCCCGAGTTGGAGGAAGAATCACCCTATGGAACCGCCTTTGCCGCTTTGATTCAGCTTGGGTATAAGCATCAGGAGGCGGAGAGAGCTCTTGCAGCCGCAAAAAAGAAAGTGGGCGAAATGGCTTCTGTTGAAGAAATCCTTAGAGCGTCACTTCAGGCAATGGCGGTTTAAGATGATAGGGGATTTCTTCAACGCCTGCCTTACACTTCTGATGAGGTACTAGGATGGCAAATAGGCTTATTACTCCAGAACCCCGGGAAGAAGATCTGGTTGTTGAGCAAAACCTTAGACCGAAAAGACTGGCAGATTACATAGGGCAGGAGGAGATAAAAGAATCCCTTAGAGTGTTTATCGAAGCGGCAAAGCAACGCGCTGAAGCGCTCGATCATGTTCTTCTTCATGGGTATCCGGGACTGGGTAAAACGTCTCTTGCGACTATCATAAGTCATGAACTAGGCGTTAATCTAAGAGCCACTTCTGGGCCTGTTATAGAGCGTCCTGGGGATCTTGCCGCTATATTAACTAATCTGGAACCGAGAGATGTCCTTTTTATAGACGAAATCCATCGGTTGAATTCCACTGTTGAAGAGATTCTTTATCCGGCTATGGAAGATTTTCAGATTGACATTATTATCGGACAGGGGCCTTCTGCTCGCACAATAAAACTCGATCTCCCGCCATTCACTCTTGTTGGCGCAACAACTAGAGCTGGATTATTGTCTCCCCCGCTTCGAGATCGTTTTGGAGTAATTCTCAGGCTTGATTTTTATAAACCTGAGGAGCTTAAACAGATTGTGCTGAGATCTGCTCGAATTTTGGGAATTGCTATAGAAGAATCTGGTGCTATGGAAATCGCAAAGAGGTCGAGAGGCACGCCACGTATTGCTAATAGACTTCTAAGGCGCGTCAGGGATTTTGCTCAGGTGCGAGCTCAGGGTGTTATAACCGAGGATGTTGCCAAAAAAGCTCTGGAACTTCTGGATGTGGACGAAAAGGGATTTGATGCTATGGATCGCCGTATTCTTCAGCTTATAATTGAACATTATGATGGTGGCCCCGTAGGTATAGAAACTCTTGCCGCAGCACTTTCGGAAGAAAAAGGCACGATAGAAGATGTTTACGAACCATACCTTATCCAGCAGGGATACATTAGGAAGACACCCAGAGGCCGCATGGCAACCAGGAAAGCTTACGAGCACTTTGGGAAACAGAAAATTGTCGGAAAACAATTAACAATGTGGTAACCCTTGCTCTGGGAGAAAGCCTTAATGAGATGGCGATATGCTGTTATCTATCCTGATGATTCGGAGAACGGCTGGGAGTGGTTACATCATAAGACCTTTGGACGGTCGGCTCTTGAACGGCTCGTGATAACTTTACAGAAAGTTGGTATTAAGCAACTTAGACTGTTTCCTGAACTACCCCAGAATTTTCCTGCCTATCCAGCATGGAATAGTGAACCGGATGACTCGGAACCGATTCTTATCATCAAAGGCGGTTTGATCTGGAAACCCGAACTTCTTGTGTGGTTCGATAAATTCATAGATTCTCATAGTGAAGAAAGCCTTGGCATTGGAAGCGATAAACCATTTATTGCTTCCTGCCCTTATGGAATATGGAAAAGCCAATGGGCTCTCTCAAAGAGTTTTCCTGACCCCTCGCTATCGCTTGGGGTGACATTGCTTAAAGTTATAGAAAGCCCACCGTCTCATTTAATGCCAGTTAAATCATGGGACGAAAACGGAATCTTAGAACTTGCAGGCAAACCATCCGATCGCCCACATGTTGTATGGGTGAGACGTAAGCTTTTGCCTTTTCTCAAGTTTTGCGCTCGCAAGGGTATTCATCCTAACACAATAACCTGGATTGGCTTTGGAGTTAACCTGCTTGGCTGTTTCTTGCTCCTTCCCAAATCTTATCTTTTGGGTATTCTTGCTACTCTTGTTTTGGTTCTTTCATGGGTGTTAGATTGCGCCGATGGAAGCCTTGCTCGAGTTACCATGCAGGAATCGCCTCAAGGGAAAAGGCTTGATACCATTCTAGGAAACATTTCTAATCTTACGGTTTTTACAGCACTGATAGTGCGAGAATACGGCGATAGGCCTTTCTTGGCTCTTTTGCTGGCTTTCTTTATTATCGCAGGAATTCTTATTGCCTATTTTGTCCATGAACGTATGCCAGAAAAAACTCCTTCCAGGGTTACCTTTATTTCTGAGTTGCTAACCAAGATCAACCACCGAGATTACACCTTTTTGCTTTTTTTGCTCGCTTTATTTGATGCTATGAAGGTGTTCATCTGGTTGAGCCTTGTGGGTGTTCATGTTTACTGGATTGTTGAACTGGTTACACGAAAAGGCGGTTTTAAGCATAGGTAAGCAGTTTCAAAATCTTATCCTTTTCTCCCGGTTCTAGAGGATAAGCAGAAAGTTTTCCCAGGCGATTTTTCATAATGATTTCTTTTTCCTTGACAGCTACTATCGCTGATGGAACGAGCGGAATTTTTCCTCCTCCGCCCGGGAGATCTATAACTAAGTGTGGAATACCAAGGCCTGAAAGCCTGTGGCGGAGAGCCTGAAGAATTTCTAATCCGCGACTTATCGAAGTTCGGAAATGAGCTGTGCCTTTCATTAAATCCATCTGCAAGAGATAGTAGGGACGAACTCTATGTTTGAGAAGAAGCAGGAAAAGTTCCCGAAGAGTTTCATCGTTGTCGTTTATGCCCTTTAGGAGCACTGTTTGACTACCCAGGGGGATTCCTGCCGAAGCCATAGCTTGGAGAAGTTGTCTGGTAGTATCCGAAAGTTCTTGAGGGTGGTTTATGTGTATGTTGACGTAAATGGGTTGGTGTGAAGCTAAAAGAGCAATTTTCGATGGTGTTACCTGTTCAGGATCGGATATAGGAAGTCGTGTTCCGATACGCAGTATGGCTACATGATCAATTGAGCGTAGGGCGTAAATGATACGCTTAAGAGTTTCTTCGTCCAGAAGAAGTGGATCTCCGCCGGAGATGAGCACATCTCTTACTTCGGGGTGGTTTTTTATGTAATCTTTCACAGCTGCGATATTTTCTTCCGTAACGACAATTCTATGTTTCCAGAGACGTTTTCTTGTGCAAAAGCGGCATCTTGCAGCGCATCGGGATGTTACCAGCCATAGAACTCTATCAGGATAACGGTGCACAAGATGTGGAACTGGCGAGAGATGTTCTTCTCCCAGTGGATCTTCCATTCCTCCGTCTTCTGCTAATTCTAGCTCGCTTGGTATGAACTGTTTTCCTATGGGATCATCAAGAGATTCCATAATTTGCGCAAGGTGAGGTGTGATTTTAAAAGGATATTTTTTGTGAACCGCCTTTAACACCGGATCGGAATAGACCAAACCTGTCAGCTTTTTTACTGTGAAAGGTGCTGTTGGCATGAACAATTTCACACCGTTGTAAAGACTTCCTCGAAGGACTTTCTTTCCGGGCGAGGTAGCAATTTTGCGTCTGGGCGTTTTTTACCTAGAGCAACCATCATAACGGGGAACTCTCCGTCTCCAAGCTCTAAAAACTGTCTGACGCCTTCTACGTCGAATCCATCCATGGGGTGAGTATCCCAACCTTCGGCTTCCGCAGCAAGAATGAATAACATAGCGAAAAGCCCTACGTTTCTTGATGCGAAGGCTGTTTCCCGTCCCCCATACAGGCTTTTCACTGCCTCTTTAACTTTATCAATTGCCTGCTCCGACATATAGCCTTTTGCGACTCTATCTTGAAGCACTCTATCAATATTGGTTTCGTAAGCTTTGCCTTGGCCGATAAAAGCAAGTATTGCCGAAGCCTCGGTGACCTTCGGCTGGTTCATGGCTAATTCTCTTAGTCTGGCTCTTTTTTCTGGCGATTTTACAACGATAACCCTCCATGGTTGAAGGTTGAAAGAGGATGGTGCGAGTCGAGCAATTTCGTAGATTTTCCTAAGATCATCGTCTTGCATTGTCACAGTGGTATCGAAAAAGTTAACTGCTCGTCTTTTTTCAGCTATTTCTCTGATGTTCATTGTTGTCTCTCCCCCTCAATAAAACCAATCCATTTTAATGGCGACGCTTTTTGTATCCTATCAGGCATAAAAATTCTACCGTTTTTCCAGAGGTCGACGTCAATGTAAAAATATGCCTTGGGATCAATAAAGCCAAGAGGAAGTTCTTCACCATTTCTGTATGGATATAGCCTGTCGAAACGGTTATATTTATTGAGAAAGCTGTTTTTCTAATGAAGGTAGGCTATGAAGAAAATCACAGACGGAATCATTGCTTTGATTTTTGTTATGTCATTAGTGTCGGTTTGCTTTGCCGAGTCTGGATTTAGTCAAGAAGATAGAGACAGGCTGATTCGCATGGAAGCAACCCTTCAGGTATTCATGCAGCAGGTGGATAAACGTTTTGAACAGGTGGATAAGCGTTTTGAAGAATTGCGAGAAGATATGAACAAACGCTTTGAGCAGGTAGACAAACGTTTTGATCAGATGATGACGTTTTTATGGATTCTTGCTGTGATCTTTACCGCACTTGTTGCTGCGGTGATAGGTTTTGCTTACTGGGACAGAAGAACAATTATCCGAAGAGCCAAGGAAGAAGCGATTGAGGAGATGAAAAGGGTCTTTCAATAAGAAAGAACGTTTTGGGATTTGCCCAAATTGGAAGAAGCACTAAGAAGGCATAATTTATTTACTTTGGGAGGTTACGCTAATGAGACTCAGAATAGTAGCAATAGTTCTGGTTTGTGCGGTGATTTTTACAGCGTTTTGCTCCTCCGCATCAGAATTTACTCAGGAGGATAGAGACAGGCTGATTCGTATGGAAGCAACCCTTCAGGTTTTTATGCAGCAGGTAGATAAACGTTTTGATCAGATGATGACGTTTCTATGGATTCTTGCTGGGATCTTTACTGCACTTGTTGCTGCGGTAATAGGTTTTGCTTACTGGGACAGAAGAACAATTATCCGAAGAGCCAAGGAAGAAGCTATAGAGGAAATGAAAAGGGAAGGGTTTTCAAGAAGTATTTTAGAAGTGCTTAAAGAAATATCTCCAGATATTCCTAAATTGGAAGAAGCGCTGAGAAGGCATAATTTGCTGTGAAGTTTTACAACATTTCGGGAGGTTACGCTAATGAGATTCAGAATAGTAGCAATAGTTCTGGTTTGTACGGTGATGTTTACAGCGGTTTACTCCTCCGCATCAGAATTTACTCAGGAGGATAGAGACAGGCTGATTCGCATGGAAGCAACCCTTCAGGTATTCATGCAGCAGGTGGATAAACGATTTGAACAAGTAGACAAACGTTTTGATCAGATGATGACGTTTCTATGGATTCTTGCTGGGATCTTTACTGCACTTGTTGCTGCGGTGATAGGCTTTGCTTACTGGGATAGAAGAACAATTATCCGCAGAGCCAAGGAAGAAGCGATGGAGGATATGAAAAGAGAAGGGCTTTTAAGAAGCATCCTGGAAGTGCTTAGAGATATCGCTCCAGATAACGTCAAACTGGCAGAAGTTCTCAGAAAATATAATTTGCTCTAGATATTTTGCTTGAAAGACTTGACTTTTTGGACTTTTCTGATATGAAACTTCTCGTGGTGGTTGGGGGATCGTCTAACGGCAGGACGGCGGACTCTGGATCCGCTAGTCTAGGTTCGAATCCTAGTCCCCCAGCCATTATTTGTCCCTATGATGGTCCCATCGTCTAGCGGCCTAGGATACTGGCCTCTCACGCCAGAGACACGGGTTCGAGTCCCGTTGGGACTACCAAATCGCAGCAAAGTATAAGGCCCTGGCTTATAGCTCAGGGCTTTTTTATTTGCCTACCTTGCTGGATGGAAGAATTCGTAAATGTTTTTTGCTACCTCTTCTGGAATGCCCGGAATGGCAAGGAGATCCTCAAAACGAGCGTTACTTATGGCTTCTACGTCCCCAAAACGTTCTAAAAGGATCCGCTTTCTCTTGGGCCCCACACCTTGAATGGCATCAAGTATGGACGTTTTTAGTGATCTCCTGTGTTTTTTCTGGTAAGAACTTAGAGCGTATCTATGCGCTTCATCACGAATCCACTGAAGAAAACCTAACACATGAGGATGCTCCGACACAAGAATTGCCTCTGGTTTGTGGGAAAGATAAAGTTTTTCTCCTAAAAGACGCTCCAGCTTTGACGTAGAATTCCTCTCCTTTGCTATTGCTACGAGAATCGGGCAATTTCTGACTTCATAATCGTCTCGCTTAATGACTTCAAGCGCTTTCATGGCTCCTTGAAGCTGTCCTTTGCCGCCGTCAATCATGAGGAGGTCGATTTCACTAAAAATCTCGGGATCTTCTGTGGCCAAACGTCTAATAGTAAGCTGAATCATAAGAGGATCATTTTGATCTGCCGTTTCTTCTAAACTATAGACCCGGTACAAATTTGGTGCAGGTCTGCCGTTTTTGAAAACCACAACGGCTCCAACCGTGTGCTTACCCTGAATGTTAGAGATATCTACACACGCAATCGTTCGAGGTATCACACCAATGTCCAGTACATCCTTCAATAATTGAAGAACTTCCTGGCGGGAGGCCGAATCAGAAGCTGTCGATTTTGCATATTCTCTGGCGTTGGTCTGAGCAAGTTCCAGTAGTTTACGGTCTTCTTCGTTTTCTCCGCCGCAGATAATTGTTACTGGTGCTCCCCTGAGCTCGGTAAGATAATGCTCTAACTCTTCTCGTTTATCAACTTCTATGGGAAGAAGTATTTCTTCAGGGATGAAAGGATAAACGTCGTAATACTGGCTGAGAAATCCTACCAGAAGTTGAGGCTCATCGTCTGATGCAACGCCTACATCAAAACATTTGTGTCCTGTAACGGCTCCACCTCTGACATATACAACAGAAAAGAAGGTGTGTTCCCCATCTGAAAAGTATCCCATTACGTCTCGGTGTGTTCGCTTCTGAGAAACCACCGCCTGTTGTTCTATAAGAGCATCCAGCGCAAAAAGACGATTTCGCAGAATAGCTGCTCTTTCGAAATTAAGCTCCTCGGCCGCTCTATGCATCTCTTCCGCCAGCCTTTCTCTTAGCCTGAGGTCGTTTCCGTTGAGAAACCTTATCAGATCTCGAACAATTGCGTTGTATTCCTTTCTGGAGATTGTGCCGGCGCATGGAGCAAGGCAAAGTCCCAGGTCGTGATTCAGGCATGGACGACTACGCTTCATAAAGCTTTTTCCGGGGCATTTTCTTAAGGGAAATGCCTTTCTTAGCACTTTTATAGCTTCGCTCATTGCGTAAGGAGAAGGATAAGGACCGAAATAAAAAGCCCCATCTCTCTTAACTTGCCGAACAGTTTCAAGCTTTGGAAAGGGTTCCCTTATGTTGATACGTATTGCAGGGTAGTTTTTGTCATCTCGAAGAATAACATTATAAGGCGGGCGAAAACGCTTAATAAGCTGGGCTTCCAGAAGCAGGGCTTCTTTTTCGTTTCTTGTAACGATGAACTTAAAGCCTCCAGCCTTTTTGATCATGGAGGCAGTCTTCAAGGAAAACGGCGGTTGTCCATAGCTCAACAACCGCCGTCTCAAGTTAATCGCTTTGCCTACGTATAACACAGTCCCCTTGAAGTCTTCAAAAATATAAACGCCGGGATTTTCGGGAATGGTTTCCCTCCCTATCGGTGTATTTTCAAAGAGAAGGTCTATAGAAAAGCTCTTTTCTCCAAGCTCTTTCAGATCAAGCAAGTTGAAACTCATTAGACGTATTCGTGAGTACCCATAACAACTGGAATGCCAAAGTTTGTTTCGATCATCTTGGCAAGTTCTTCAGGTTTGTAATAAGGACAGCCAGGCTGTGCCTTTACCATACAGGTGCTCAGATAGATTACATCGGGTTTCATGTCAGAAAGCTTCATTGCCATCTTCATGTTTGGTATTACAGTTCTTCCTGGACATTCACACTCGACAAAGAAAACCACCTGGCTGGGTTCGCTGAATTTTCCTTCCCCTAAGGCCGCCGCTTTGAGGCAACGCCATTCTCCGGGGCATCCATAGCCACTTGCCATGTAAGCTCCACATCCTACAAGTCCTACCTTCTTCATGCTGATTCCTCCTCTTCTGATGAAACGTTAAAAAAGGTTAAAGAATTACTCACTGCCAGCGACTTGAACCGTTCTTCGTCAAAAGATTCATGTTTGTCAATCCATTCAAAATATGGTTTAGATAACTCCTTAGCTCCATCACTGTTTACCATGATGGCTTTGACCGTTCTGGGATATTTCTCGATGATTTTTATAAGATCCTCTGGAGAACTTTTCCCCTGCTGGAGTGTTACTCCAGCCACATAGCCTTCACCATAGACCATATCGTATGTTGTGGGTGTAACATGATCTATGAGTATAAAAGGGTGAAGAGGTCTGTAATCTTCAAGAAGTCTGAGAAGCCGCTCTGTCATTGCCTCCTTGTTTTGACGGGGTGTATGAATCCCTATACGTTTTGTTTTTGGGAGATAGTCTTCTGCCCACTCGAGTTGCCATCGGAATATTTTTTCTTCTTCCAGACTGCCAGAGTCCATACCAAGTTCCCCAAGTCCGAGACAAAGCGGACTTTCAATATGTTTTATCATAGCGTCTGTGATTTCAGAAGGAAGTTTTCTTACACCTTTTAGATCAGGCGGTATGGAGCGAGGATGAATACCGACAAGGTAGAAGAAAGTTATCCCATCTTGAGTCCATCCATCGCAAAGCCTTTGAAGTTCGTCCCAATAGTCAGGGTAATGTTTAAAAGAAACAATCTGCTCATTGTAAGACCAGGTGATGCCACCTATTTGCTTTGCACGGTATGTTTCAATGAAATCTGGTGAAAATCTTGAAAGCATATCGGCATGACAATGTGAATCCAGAGCTTTCATATCGTAACCCCCGTGGAGTAAGTAAAGCGAACTGAAATAATACACATTAACGTATAACTAAGTTGACAACTCAGGTCAACCATAATAGAATTGGTAATAATTTTTGCGGAAATGATAGATTAAGTGAAACATCACAAAGGAGATCCAAGAATGACTGCTGGGAAGAAACTTCGTGTGGTAATTATTGGAGGAGTTGCCTGCGGACCAAAAGCCGCCGCTCGCCTTAAGCGACTTCTCCCGGATGCGGAAATAACCATCCTTGAAAAATCGTCCTACGTTTCATACGGTGCCTGTGGAATTCCTTATTATGTTGAGGGACTTTTCGATGATGTTATGACTCTAAACGAAACGCCGGTAGGCGTTAGAAGAACCCCTCAGTTTTTTGAACAGGCTAAAGGGGTTAAAGTGCTCACCGGAAGGGAAGCTTTATCTATTGACCGTATTTCAAAGACTGTCCGGGTCAAGAATATTGAAACAGGTGAAGAAGAAATCTTTCCTTACGATAAGTTAATCCTGGCAACAGGTGCTAGCCCTGTTCGTCCCCCAATTCCTGGAATTGATCTACAGAACGTCTGGACTGTTAGAACTCTTGAAGATGCTCAATCAATGCGTCAGACTGTTGAAGAAAAAGGCTTGAAGAGCGCTGTTATTATCGGTGGAGGTTACATTGGGCTTGAAATGGCAGAAGCTCTCACTGTTCGCGGTGTTAAGGTGACTGTTGTGGAGATGCTAGATCATGTTCTTTCTCACATGCTTGATCCAGAACTTGCTCTTCTGCTTGAAAATCACATTCGACAGAAAGGTGTAAATCTTTTGCTAAATGAGAAAGTTCAATCCATAAACGGCGACCGAGCTGTAAGATCTGTGACCACTGACAAGCGAGAAATTGATACCGATATGGTTATAGTAGCTGTTGGCGTTAAGCCAAATGATAAACTTGCTCGGGATGCTGGCCTTGCCTGTGATCCTCGAGGCGGCATAATTATCAACAATTATTGCCAGACGAACGATCCGAACATTTACGCTGGTGGAGATTGTGTGCTGAATCCTTACGTTTATCCGTTCACTGGAAAACCAATCTATGTGCCTCTTGGATCTACAGCCAATAAACACGGCAGAGTGATTGCCAACCACATTGCAGGAATTGTTACACCGTTTCCAGGTATTACCGCTACGGCACTTTGTAAAGTGTTTGATTTTACCGTCGGTCGAGTGGGTATAACTCAGGAGCTTGCGGACGAACTACGACTTGATGTCGAAACAGCTATATGGAGCGGGCCTGACAAGCCTCACTATATGGGTGGGAAACTCTTGGTAATCAAGCTTATCGCTTCAAAACGTTATCGCACTCTTCTCGGTATGGAAATTCTTGGTCC